>Ga0190272_10000092_pt1 | contig 60863 bp, 54 predicted proteins | sample Popmic504T_FD_133746 | JGI IMG/M metagenome (GOLD analysis project Ga0190272, IMG submission 133746) | Populus adjacent soil microbial communities from riparian zone of Shoshone River, Wyoming, USA - 504 T | ecosystem: Environmental > Terrestrial > Soil > Riparian zone | place: USA: Wyoming...
CAGCGAAGCCGGCAACTTCCGCTTGCGCTTACTGTCCCGCCCCGTCTCCCGCAGAATCTGTTGAACCTCACGGAGCGGAAACTCTGTATCCAGAACTCCCAGACCGTCCATGTCCCTACGCCGACGCGTCGTTCCCATGGCCCACCCTCCCGCACACAGTTTGCGTTAAGTTAAGGCCATTGGGATGACATTGGGGAAATGCTTTATTCTTCGCGATCAATGGAGGCACACGACAGGAATTGACCACGCACGAGCTCATCGAAACGCAGCCGCAGGAAAAGGAGTGGACGACAGCCGACGCGGTCTCGCTCTACATGACCGACCGCTGGGGCGCGGGCTATTTTCACGTCGCGGAAAACGGCGACATGACCGTGACCCCGCTGCAAGACAAGGGGAGCGAAGTGCCGATCATCGACGTTGTCCGCGAGGCGCAGTCGATGAGCCTCTCCACGCCGCTCCTGATCCGCTTCCAGGACCTGCTGCGGCATCGCGTGGAAGTGCTCAACCATGCCTTCAACGGCGCCATCCGCGAGCACAACTACCGCAACGAGTATCGCGGCGTGTTCCCGATCAAGGTCAATCAACTGCGTGAGGTGGTCGAGGAGATCCTCGACGCCGGCCGCCCGTTCCACCACGGCGTCGAAGTCGGCTCCAAGCCGGAGATCTTCGCCGGCCTGGCGGTCCACACCGACCCCGAGTCGATCATCATCTGCAACGGCTACAAGGACCGCACGTACATCAAGACCGCGCTGACCGGACGGAAGCTCGGCAAGAAGGTCATCCTGGTCGCCGAGAAGATCTCCGAGGTCGCGATGATCGTGAAGATCGCGGCGGAGATGAATGTGGAGCCGTGGATCGGCCTGCGCGTGCGTCTGCTGGCGAAGGGCTCCGGCAAGTGGGCCACCTCGGGCGGCGAGCACGCGAAATTCGGTCTGTCCACCGCCGAGATCCTCGAGGCCATGGAGATCATGGAGCAGGCCGGCATGGCCTCGGCCTTCAAGCTCCTGCACTTCCACATCGGCTCGCAGATCCCCGACATCCTCACCATCAAGCGCGCCGTGCGCGAAGCGGCCATGTACTACGCGAAGCTCTACAAGAGCGGCCACCCCCTCGAGTACATCGACGTCGGCGGCGGGCTGGCCATCGACTACGACGGCTCGCGCTCCGAGTTCCACTCCTCGATGAACTACTCGATCGAGGAGTACGCCAGCGACATCGTCTACAACATCATGGACGTCTGCGACGACGAGAAGGTGCCGCACCCGATCATCGTCTCGGAGTCGGGCCGGGCCACGGTCGCCCATCACTCCGTGCTGGTGGTGCAGGCCTTCGGGGCGATCGAGAAGACGCCGCTCGAGCCGCGCGAGATCCAAGCCAAGGACCACAAGCTCGTGCGCGAGCTGATCGACATCGACGAGGCCCTCTCGCCGGCGACGGTGCAGTCGTCGTGGCATGACCTGCAGCAGATCAAGGAGCAGGCGCAGACGATGTTCGAGCTCGGCCTGCTCGACCTCGACGTCAAGGCGCGCGTGGAGTCGCTGTTCTGGCAGCTCGCCGAGCGGATGCAGCTCCTCGTGCGCACGATGGACCCGGAGGAAGTGCCGGAGGACGTGCGCAACCTCAACATCGAGCTCGCCGACCAGCACATCTGCAACTTCTCCGTCTTCCAGTCGCTGCTCGACCACTGGGCGTTGGGCCAGCTCTTCCCGATCGTCCCCATTCACCGCCTGAACGAGCGCCCGCAGCTCGAGTCGACGCTGGTCGACATCACCTGCGACTCGGATGGCAAGGTCTCGAAGTTCATCGACCTCAAGGACGTGCGCGAGACGCTGCCGCTGCACGAGATCAAGTCCGACGAGCCGTACTTTCTCGGCATCTTCCTCACCGGCGCCTACCAGGACATCATGGGCGACATCCACAATCTCTTCGGCCGGGTGAACGAGGTGCACGTGTTCCTCGATCCGGACGAGGAGTCGGGCTTCTACATCGAGGAAGACATCCCCGGGCAGCCGATCGGCGAGGTGCTGGCCATGACGCAGTGGGACTGGCGCGACCTCGAGAAGCGGATGAAGCAGCAGATCGACGTGGCCATCAAGCAGGACCGCGTGAAGCCGAACGAAGGGATGCGCCTGCTTCAGGACTTCGAGCGCGGCCTCAAGGACCAGACCTACTTGACGTTCGACTGAATTCGGAATCGCCGGCGTAGGCGATCCGTTATGTGCGGTGTCCAAACAAACACAGGAGAAACGATCTCATGCGTAGACATCTCGCGCTCAGCCTGGTCCTGACAATCGCGGCCGCCGGAAACGCCTTCGCCGGCGCGGAAGCCCGCATGGCCGGAAAAGTCCTCGACGCGTCGACCAAGGAGCCCATCGCCAACGCCGTCGTGAAGTACGAGGCGGTCGAAGGAAAGACCGTCAAGAGCGAAGCCAAGTCGAAGAAAGACGGCAAGTTCGCCGTGTTCGTGCTCGACGGCTCGATCAAGTACAAGTTCACCGTCTCGGCCGACGGTTACGAGTCGACCGAAGAGACGCTCAAGCTCGCGCTCGGCGGCACGACCGACAAGAACTGGGAGCTCTACAAGCCCGGCGCGCGTCCGGTCGAAGGCGGCGCGGTGCCAGCCGGTGCCACCGTCGTGTCGAAGGCGGACCCGAGCGTAGTGCTGTTCAACGAGGGCGCGGCCCTTTCGAACGCCAAGGACTACCCGGGCGCCATCGCCAAGTGGAATGAGGCGATTGCCCTCAAGCCCGAGATGACCGCGGCCTGGATGGCGCTCGCCAAGACGCACCTCCGCCAGAAGGACTATCCGAAGGCGATCGAGGCCGCGAACAAGGTGCTCGAGATCGACGACAGCGACAACGAGATGATCTCGGTCCTCAACCAGGCCTACACCGCCACGGGCGACAAGGCCAACGCGGCCAAGTACGCGGCCAAACTTCCGAAGGACGCGAACGCGCTCTACAACGACGCGGCCAAGCGCATCAACGCGAATGACGACGCCGCCGCGGAGACGCTGCTCAAGCAGGCTATCGGCGCCGACGAGAAGTTCGCCCTGGCGCACTACGAGCTGGGCATGATCTACGTCCGCGCCGGCAAGTCGGCCGATGCGAAGAGCGCGCTGACGAAGTACCTCGAGCTCGACCCGAACGGCAAGAACGCGTCGACCGCGAAAGAGATGATGGCGTACCTGAAGTAACGCGAGCTACCGAACGAAACTCACCGGGAAACGGCGGCGGAAGCCGCCGTTTCTGCGTCATAGCCGAGATTCGGCGAGAGCCAGCGCTCCACTTCCTCCACGCTCATCCCCTTGCGCCGCGCGTAGTCCTCGACCTGATCGCGGCCGATCTTCCCGACCGAGAAGTAGCGCGCCTCCGGATGGGCGAAATAGAGGCCGCTGACCGAGGCCGCCGGCATCATGGCGAACGACTCGGTGAGCTGCATCCCGAGCTGCTCCGCGCCGAGGAGGGCGAAGAGGGTCTCCTTCTCCGTGTGATCGGGCGACGCGGGATACCCCGGCGCCGGACGAATCCCCCGATACTTCTCCGCGATGATCTCCTCGGACGAGAGCGACTCGTCCGCCGCGTACCACTCGCGGCGCAGGTCGCGGTGCAGCTTCTCCGCGAGCGCCTCGGCGAGGCGGTCGGCCAGGGCCTTGGTCATGATCGAGTTGTAGTCGTCGTGGTCCTTCTGGAACTCGGCCACGAGCTCCTCGACGCCGATGCCGGCCGTGACGGCGAAGCCGCCGATGAAGTCTCCGCTCGGCGCGACGAAGTCCGCGAGCGCCAGGTTGTGGCCGGTGTTCGTCTCCTGCTGCTGGCGGAGCGTATGGAACTTGCCGCCGGGGACGATGATGTCGTCGCCGTCGCGGTGCGCGGGCCAGACCGCGTACACCGCGCGCGCCTTCAGCAGGCGCTTCTCGATGATCTCGTGCAGCAGCTTCCGCGCGTCGTCGAACAGCTCCTTCGCGCGCGGCTCCTGCAGGATCTGCGGATAGCGGCCGCGCAGCTCCCAGGTCTGGAAGAACGGCGTCCAGTCGATGAGCGGCTCCAGCTCGGCCAGCGGTACGTCCTCGAGCACGCGCACGCCGGTGAAAGGGGGCGGCTCGGGCGCGAAGTCGGCCTTGAACGCACGCTTCCGCGCGGCTTCGAGCGGGAGGATGGTGATCTGCCGCGTCTCCATCCCCGCGCGCAGTTTCGCGTATTCGGCCGCCACTCCCGCCGCATACGACTCGGCGTGATCGGAGAGGAGCGCGCTGACGACGCCGACGGCGCGCGAGGCGTCGAGCACGTGCACGGTCGGCCGGGAGTACTTCGGCGCGACCTTGACGGCGGTGTGCAGTTTCGAGGTCGTGGCGCCGCCGATCAGCAGCGGCTTGGTGAAGTGGCGGCGCTCCATCTCCCGCGCCACGTGCACCATCTCGTCGAGCGACGGTGTGATCAGGCCGGAGAGGCCGATGATGTCGACGTTCTCCTTCTCGGCGACGTCGAGGATCTTGTCGGCCGCGACCATCACGCCGAGGTCGAGGACCTCGTAGTTGTTGCAGCCGAGGACCACGCCGACGATGTTCTTCCCGATGTCGTGGACGTCGCCCTTCACCGTGGCCATCAGCACCTTGCCGCGGGCGCGCGTGTCGCCGGACTGCAGCTTCTCCGCCTCCATGAAGGGGAGCAGGTAGGCCACGGCTTTCTTCATGACGCGTGCGCTCTTGACGACCTGGGGGAGGAACATCTTCCCGGCGCCGAAGAGATTGCCGACGACGTTCATGCCGTCCATCAGCGGCCCTTCGATGATGGAGAGGCCGCTGGGATACTTCTGCCGCGCTTCCTCGACGTCGGCGTCGATGTGGTCGACGATGCCCTTCACGAGGGCGTGCGAGAGGCGCTCTTCGACGGGCGCGCTGCGCCACGCTTCCTCTTCCTTGGTGACGGAGGTGGACTGCCCTTTCACCGTTTCGGCGAAGGTGACGAGGCGCTCGGTGGCGTCGGGACGGCGGTTGAGCAGGACGTCCTCGACCAGCTCGAGCAGCTCCTTCGGGATCTGCTCGTAGATGCCGAGCTGGCCGGCGTTGACGATGCCGAGGGTCAGGCCGGCGCCGATGGCGTGATAGAGAAACGCGGCGTGCATGGCCTCGCGCACGACGTTGCTGCCGCGGAACGAGAACGACACGTTGGAGACGCCGCCGCTGGTATTGGCCAGCGGGAACTTCTCGCGGAGCCGGCGCACGGATTCGATGAAGTTGATGCCGTACGGGTTGTGCTCCTCGATGCCGGTGGCCACGGTGAGCACATTGGGGTCGAAGATGATGTCGGTCGGGTCGAAGCCGACTTCGTTGACGAGGATGTCGTACGCCCGCGAACAGATCTCGACCTTGCGCTCGATCGTGTCGGCCTGCCCCTGCTCGTCGAAGGCCATGACCACGACCGCCGCGCCGTAGCGCTTCACCAGCCGCGCGTGGTGGCGGAAGACGTCCTCGCCTTCCTTGAGCGAGATCGAGTTGACGACCGATTTCCCCTGCAGCGTCTTGAGGCCGGCCTCGATGACCGACCACTTCGAGCTGTCGACCATGATCGGCACCTTGGAGATGTCGGGCTCGGAGGCGACCAGGTTGAGGAAGTCGGACATGAACTTCTCGGAGTCGAGCATCCCCTCGTCCATGTTGACGTCGAGGATGTTCGCGCCCCCCTCGATCTGCTGTTTGGCCACGCGCAGCGCGTTTTCGAGGTCGCCTTCCTTGATCAGCTTCGCGAACTTCGGCGAGCCGGTAACGTTGGTGCGCTCGCCGACGATGATGAAGTTCGACTCGGGGGTCACGGTGAGCGGCTCCAGCCCGCTGAGGCGCAGGTGCGGCTCGATGACCGGCGGCACGCGCGGCGGCAGCGTGGCCACGGTCTCGGCGATCATGCGCACGTGCTCGAAGCCGGTGCCGCAACAGCCGCCGACGATGTTCAGCCACCCGCTGGCGGCGAAGTCGCGCAGGATGGCGGCCATCTCGCCGGCCGTCTCGTCGTAGCCGCCGAGGGCGTTCGGGAGGCCGGCGTTCGGATAGCACGAGAAAAAGATCGGCGCGAGCGACGACAGCTCTTCGACGTGCGCGCGCATCTCCTCCGCGCCGAGGGCGCAGTTGATGCCGACGGCGAGGAGCGGGGCGTGGGAGATCGAGTTCCAGCATGCCTCGACGGTCTGTCCGCTGAGCGTGCGGCCCGAGGCGTCGGTGATGGTGATCGAGGCGATCACGGGCAGCGTGATGCCGGTGTCTTCGAAGTACTTTTCGATGGCGAAGAGCGCGGCCTTGAGGTTCAGCGTGTCGAAGGTGGTCTCGGCCAGGAGGATGTCGACGCCGCCGTCGACGAGGCCGCGCACCTGTTCGTAGTAGGCGTCGACGAGCTCGTCGAACGTGACTCCGCGCATGCCGGGATTGTTGACGTCGGGCGAGAGCGAGGCGGTGCGGTTGGTGGGGCCCATGGCCCCGGCCACGAAGCGCGGCTTGTCGGCCGTGGAGAAATCATCCGCGGCGCGGCGGCAGATCGCGGCCGCGGCCTTGTTGATCTCGTAGACATGCGGCTGGAGGTCGTAGTCGGCGAACGAGATCGCCTGGGCGTTGAAGGTGTTGGTCTCGATGATGTCGGCGCCGGCCTCGAGGTACTTGCGATGCACTTCGTCGAGGATTGAGGGGTTGGTGATGGCCAGGACGTCGCTGGCGCCCTTGAGGTCGCGCGAGTGGCTGGCGAAACGGTCGCCGCGGAACGCCGCCTCGTCCAGCTGGTAGCTCTGGATCTGCGTCCCCATCGCGCCGTCCAGGACGAGGATGCGGCGGGTCAGGATCTCGCGAAGCTCTGCGCTGCGGTTCGGTTGTGCCATTTCGAGAGTTTCTCCGGAAAAACAAAAAGCCCCGCCAACTGGTGCGGGGCCGCTCGTAAAGACGACGGATCGAGTACCGGCGATTTAGCTTTTTTTAGCCTGGTTGCAAGCGGCCCGCAAATCAGTCCAGGTGCGCGGGAGGTTACGCCCGCGCCACAGGCTTGTCAAACGGCGTCAGCCGCGGCAGCCAGCGCCGCACCTGACGGGTGTAGGCAACGTAGTCGTCGCCGAACAGGCGCCGCAGCGTCGGCTCTTCGTACCCGAGGATGAACGCCGTGATGACTCCCCACATGACGGCGATGAGGAGCAGCATCGAGCGCGTGATGGACGGAAGCAGCAGCGCCTCGCCGACGAGGAAGACGGCCATGCCGACGTACATCGGGTTGCGCACGTAGCGGTACAGGCCCGCGATGACCAGGCGCCGCGGCGGGTCGAACGGCGCCGGCGTGCCGCGCCCGGTCCACGCAAAGTCCCAGATGCAACGGAGCATGATCGCGCCGCCGATGAGCATCAGCGCGATGGAGACGGCGTTCCATTGCGGCACCAGCGGCCCGCCGCGCGCCATCCAGCGCGGGACGAACCATACCCAGAGGGAGACGAAGAGTGCGGAGAAGAAGGCGGCGCGGAGGAGGGTGAAGAGGCGGGCGGGCATACGAGTAACGTAGCTCCGCGGCGAGGCGCGCGCCACCGGAACGGCGTCCACTCGGACGGTGTCATATCATCGAGGGCGTCATGACCGCCGCCACCGACACGCCCATCGCCCACACCGACCCCGTCAACGCGCAGATCCTGGCCGTCTCCGAGGACCGCATCCAGGGGTTCGTGCGCGATCCGTTCGGGGAGATCGCGCGGCAGTCGGGGCTGGGCGTCGACGTGGTCATGGAGCGCATCCGGGCCATGCTCCGCGGCGGCACGATCCGGCGCGTGCGGCAGACGCTGATGGCCACCAATCTCGCCGAGGGCGCGCTGGTGGCGTGGCAGTTTCCGAACGAGAAGCTCGACGCGGCCTTCGACTTCATGTTCCAGCAGGACCCGTTCTCCGGCCACGTCGTCATCCGCTCGGCCGATCCAGCCACGCCCGGCTCGAGCTACCGCCTCTGGACGACGGTCAAAGTGCCGCAGGGCTACTCCGTCGAGAAGCACTGCGCCTTCCTGGCGACGCTCACCGGCGCCGGGCATTTCCGCGTCATGCCCGCCCACCGCATCTTCGCCCTCGGCGTCGGCCACGTCCGCCGCAAGGGGATGGAGCCGGGCTCCAAGTCCGAGGAGCTGGCGGTCGTGAAGGACACGGCCAAGGTCGAGCTGTCCGACCTCGAATGGCAGGTGCTGACCGCGGTCAAGCGCGAGCTGACCGAAGAGGAGGTCGTGCGCGATCTCTGGGAGCGCCGCGCGCGCGAGGCCGGTGTGCCGCTCGAGCAGTTCTACGAAGTGGCCGAGAGTCTCAACGCGCGCGGCGTGGTGGGACGCTTCTCGACCTTCCTCGAGCACGTGAAGCCGCTGCAGTCGGGCGAGCGCGTGACGCGCTTCAACGCGCTCTTCCACTGGGCCGTCCCGCCAGGGCGCGAGCTGGAGGCCGGCCGCGAGGCCGGACGCTTCCACATCCTCACGCACTGCTACTGGCGCGAAGGCGGGCCGGAGTTCCGCAACGTCAACATCATGGCCGTGGCGCACGGCACGGAGAAGGAGCTCGTGCTGGCCCACAAGCGCGCCATCGACGAGCACCTGGCCGCCGTCGGCATCCCGGTGTCGTACACCAACGTGTTCTGGGGCGGCCGCAGCGAGATCAAGCCGAGCGAGATCTCCCCGTTCGCGTACCGCGAGTGGTGCGCCTCGCACGGCGTCGACGCCGAGTCGATGCGGGCCTGAGGGAACGCCGCCGAGGACGGCGTCGACCGCGTAAGGTCTACGACGCGTACTGACCCGGTCGGGCGGGGCTATGGACTGCGGCGACCGCAGGCGCCGCTTTCACTGCCTTCGGTGCCACAGCGACGCCGCACCACGAACGGCAGTGAAAGCGGCGTCTGCGGCCGCCGCAGTCCATAGCCCCCCGCACGCTCCGCTACGGAAGAAGCCCTCTCCCCGTGCGCGGGGAGACGGACTGGGTCCGACCCTTTTCGCGACATGGGATGCCCTCGCCGAGGGGACGGTTGCCCTCGCCGAGGGGATCAATGCCCTCGCGGAGGGGATCGTTGCCCTCGCGGAGGGGACCGTTGCCCTCGCCGAGGGGATCGATGCCCTCTCGGAGGGGATCAATGCCCTCGCGGAGGGGATCGATGCCCTCTCGGAGGGGATCAATGCCCTCGCCGAGGGGATGAATGCCCTCGCCGAGGGGATCGATGCCCTCGCGGAGGGGATCGATGCCCTCGCCGAGGGCATCGCGACCTGTTACAGACGCCGGCTACTTGACCACGATGCCGACGGTGATCGCGCCGATGGCGCGGTCGTTCTCCATCACCGGGACCGAGATCTGGGCGATGCTGGCGGAGGCGCTGTCGTCGTATTTGGGGCGGTCGATGAAGACGTTGCCCTTGCCGTCGCGGAAGGCCTGCTGGAACTTGGCCTCGTCGCCCTGCCAGTAGTCGGAGGTCTTCGCGGTGGCGCAGACGATGGCGCCGCGGTCGTCCATGATGAACGTTTCGCCGAACGTGCGGTTCGCCGCGACGAGCGCGCGCAGACGCTCCGCGCACGGACCGGTGGTGGCCTGCTTGACGAGCGCCGGCGCCTTGCTGGCGGTCCACTGCGCGTCGAGCGCCTTGATGGCGTCGAGGCTGACCTTCTTCGCGTTCTGCGCCTTCACGAACGCCACGATCTGCGGATCGCGTCCCAGTGCGCGCAGTTTCTCCGCTTCGGCGGAGAACTGCTTCTGCATCTCGCCCGCGGACTGCGCGAAGGCGCTCCCCGCCGCGAGTGCGAAGACAACGATCAGTTTCTTCATGGAAGGAGGATAGCTCACGAGGCTGCCTTGAACTCGACGCCGGCGTTTTCCTTCTGCGCGTAGTCGAGCTCCCAATCCGAGGTGAAAAGCACGACGGCCTGGCCGTTGAGGTCCGTGGCCACGCGGGAGCGGGAGGGGAGCGTCATGCGCGCCACGTCGGCGACGTCGCGGTTGACCCAGCGGGCGAGCTTGTACGGCAGGTTCGTGAGCGTGGTCTCGACGCCGTACTCCGTGTCGAGGCGCGAGGTGAGCACGTCGAACTGCAGCTCGCCGACGACGGCCAGGATCGGCTCGCTGCGCAGGCCGTCATGCACCACGAAGACCTGCATGGCTCCTTCTTCCTCGAGCTGTTCCAGCCCCTTCTGGAACTGCTTCTGCCGCGTGACCTGCTTGGCGCGCATGGTGGCGAAGAACTCCGGCGCGAAGCGGGGGATGCGGTCGAACTCGACGGGCGTGCCGGACGAGACGGCGTCGCCGATCTGGAAGAGTCCGGGGTTGACGAAGCCGATGACGTCGCCGGGATAGGCCTTCTCGACGCCGACGCGCTCGCGCGCGAAGAGGCGGTGCGGACGGGTCATGCGCACCTCGCGCTTGAGCCGCGCGTGATGGACGAGCATGTCCTTCTCGAAGACGCCGGAGGTGATGCGCATGAACGCCAGGCGGTCGCGATGGCGCTTGTCCATGTTCGCCTGGATCTTGAAGACGAAGCCGGTGAAGGTCTCGCTGTGCGGGTCGAGCTCGATCTCTTCGCCTTTGGCCTTTGCGTGACGCGGAGAGGGCGGCGGGGCGAGCTCGATCACGGCGCGGAGGAACTGCTCCACGCCGAAGTTGTTCACGGCGCTGCCGTAGAAGACGGGGATGACGCGCCCGTACTCGAACTGCTTGCGGTCGAACGCGGCGCCCGCGCCTTCGAGCAGCTCCGCGGCATCGCGCAGGTCCTGCCACGCGGTCGGTCCAATGGCGTCGGAGAGGGTCGGGTCATCGAGGCCGCTGACCGTCACCGGCGCTACCGATGCGCCGTGCTTGGTACGCTCGAAGCGGAGCACCTGCTGGTTGCGCAGGTCGAACACGCCCTGGAATGTCGGGCCGTCGCCGATCGGCCAGTTCATCGGCACGGTCTGCACGTTGAGCTCGCGCTCGATCTCGCTGAGAAGCTCGAACGGGTCTTTGGCCGGCTGGTCGAGCTTGTTGACGAAGCAGAGGATGGGGATGTGCCGCATGCGGCAGACTTCGAACAGCTTGCGCGTCTGCGGCTCGATGCCTTTGGCGCCGTCGAGCACCATGACGGCGCTGTCGGTGGCCGCCAGCGTCCGGTACGTGTCCTCGGAGAAGTCCTGGTGGCCCGGCGTGTCGAGGAGATTCATGACCGTGCCGTCGTACTCGAACTGCAGGACGGTCGAGCTGATGGAGATCCCGCGGCTCTGCTCGATGGCCATCCAGTCCGAGGTCGTGTGCCGCTGCTGTTTGCGGGCGCGGACCGAGCCGGCCTCCTCGATGGCGCCGCCGTAGAGGAGGAGCTTCTCGGTGAGGGTGGTTTTCCCGGCGTCGGGATGGGAAATGATCGCGAAGGTGCGCCGGCGGGCGACTTCGTGGCCGAGCTCGTCGGCGATCTCTGGGACGACAGTCATGCGGCGGCCACAACACACGGGGCGAGTCCCGTCATCCCTCTTGACTATATGAGTGCAATGGAATTAGATTTATTCTTGCTGAGTTGAGCATGGTTGAGTAGAGTGAGTAGTAACAACTAAGATATGGAGGTTGCAAATGAACCGTATTACCCGAATCAACCCGAATGACCTCCGCCGCATGGAGGCGCGCCTGTGGGAGCCGTTCTTCCGCATGCCGTTCTTCAGCGAGGAGACCCAGGCCGCGACCTGGAACCCGCCGGTCGACGTTCTCGAAGAGAACGAGAAGATCCTGGTGAAGGTCGAAGTCCCCGGCGTGGATGAGAAGGACCTGCGCGTCATGTTCGAGGACGGCGTCCTGACGATCACCGGCGAGCGCCAGTTCGAGCGCCGCGAGGACCGCAGCTATCACCGCATCGAGCGGGCCTACGGCAGCTTCACCCGCACGTTCACGCTGCCGCGCAGCGTCGACGCGACCCGCATCGCCGCGGCCTACCGCAACGGCGTGCTCGAGGTGGAGATCCCGAAGAAGGAAGAGTCCCGCCCGAAGCAGATCCAGATCAACATCAATGCCGACAGCAAGCCGCTCGAAGCGTAAACCGCCCCCTCGCGTCACTTTTCGGAAGCCGCCAGAACCCTGGCGGCTTTTTTGTGCTGTTCAGCGGATTTCAAGTCGCCGAGGGCCTCACACACCGCGGCCAGATTGGCGTGCAGCGCGGCCGAGCGCGGGTGCTGCTTCAGCGCCGCCTCCCAGTGCAGGCGCGCGTCGCGGACGCGGCCGTTCTCGATCATGGCCCACCCTTCGTCAAAAGCGGGTGCGCTCTCGTCGAGCGGGATGTGATCGCGCACGCGCTTCGGCATGATGCGGTCCGCCGCGTTGATGGCCGCGTAGCGCGCGGCCTGCTGGACGGCGGTGCCGAGCTCGTCGTCCGACAGCTCGTCGACACGAGACGACGCCCCTTCGCCCCGGCCGTAGAAGCTGGAAACGAGCTTCATGTCGCGGCCCATGACGTCGACGCGCGCGCTGCAGACGGCGTCGACCCAGACCTGCTTGCGGCGGATGCGCTTGCCGTCGTGATCGCGCACGGTGCCTTCCCCTTCGCGGTTGAACGTCTCGCAGGAGAACCGTTTCACGGCCAGATAGGCGTCGGCCGGGCCGGTGCTGAAGCGCGAGTCGCGTGCTTCGAGGAAGCCGGAGTGATTGACCTCGTCGACGAAGACCTCGACGAAGGTGTCGATCACGTCCGTGTCGCCGACGGCGTGGACGATGGCCAGGTCGCGGGCGCGCCCGAGGTCGTGGGCCGCGGGGCGGATGCGCTCGAAGGAGATGCGCGGAGGGCTCGCGAGCGCGAGCGGAGCCACGGCAAGGTGGAACAGCACGGCGAGCAGGACACGCATGGAACCGGCGCGAATCTTAGCGCCGTTTCGCGCCCATGAGTAGAATCGCGCCGCATGCGACTGAACGTCACCAGTGAGGTCGGCAGGCTGAAGAGCGTGCTGGTCCACCTCCCCGGGCGGGAAATCGACCTCATGATCCCGCCGATGATGGCCCAGCTCCTCTTCGACGACATCCTCTACGGACAGGTCGCCCGCGAGGAGCACCGGCGCTTCCAGCAACTGATCCGCTTCGTGGCCGACGAGGTGTACGACCTCCAGGACCTGCTCGAGGAAGTGCTCGAGGACGCCGCCGCGAAGAACCACATCGTGCGAGACCTGGCGAAACGCAACGGCCTGCGCTCGCGGCTCACCGCGGAGCTGCTCGAGCAGCCGGCCGGCGCGCTCGCGGAGATCCTGATCTCCGGCATCGCCCGCGACATGAAGTCGGGCGACCTGCCGCAGTTCGACCTCTTCCCGATCCCGAATCTCTTTTTCATGCGCGACCCCCAGATCGTCCTCGGCGATCGCGTCGTGATCTCGGCCATGGCCACGCAGGCGCGCCGCCGCGAGTCGCTGCTTTCAAAGTATGTCTTCGAGAACCACCCGCATTTTGCGGAGACGCAGTTCTGGGTCGACTTCATGGCCAACGAGCCGGAGCGGCCGATGTCGCGCCGCGCGCCGACGCTCGAAGGCGGCGACGTGCTCGTGCCGCGCCGCGACCTGCTGCTGGTCGGCATCACCGAGCGCACGAACAAGGCCGGCGTCGAGTCGCTCATCCGCTCGTTGAAGAAGGCCAACGCCGGCGTGGAGACGGTGATCATCGTCGACATCCCGCGGCAGCGTTCCTTCATGCACCTCGACACGATCTTCACGTTCATCAGCCGCCACGAATGCCTCGTCTATCCGCCGGTGATCCTGCCGCGCGGTGGGCAGGCGGCGAAGGTGACGATGGTCGACCTGACGAAGAAGCGCACCGAGTCGTACTCCCCGCAGAAGTCGCTCCTCGGCGCGCTGAAGAAGAAGGGCTTCGACCTCGAGCCGATCTACTGCGGCGGACAGAGCGCCGTCGACCAGCAGCGCGAGCAATGGACCGACGGCGCGAACGCGTTCGCCCTGGCGCCGGGGATCATCCTGCTCTACGAGCGCAACGTGAAGACCGCGGAGGAGCTGGCCAAGCACGGCTATCACATCGTCTACGAGGACGATCTCCTCCTCGGGCGCACGGAGCTCGAGACCTGGACCGACAAAAAATACGCGCTGCAGATCGCCGGCAACGAGCTGTCGCGCGCACGCGGCGGTCCGCGCTGCATGACCATGCCGCTCGAGCGTGAGGAGCTCTGATGCTGGCCGTGGTCGCCTTCGGAGGGAACGCCCTCCTGCGTCCGGAGGATCGCGGCACGCAGGAGGAGCAGATCGCGCGCGCGAAGCAGGCCGCGCGCTGGCTGGCGGAGATCGTGCGCCGCGGCTACAAGCTGCTGGTCGTGCACGGCAACGGACCGCAGGTCGGCAACATCCTCGTGCAGGCTGAAGAGGCATCGACGAAGATCCCGCCGCAGTCGCTGGATGTCTGCGTGGCGCAGACCGAGGGATCGATCGGGTTCATGCTGCAGCAGGCCATCCGCAACCGCCTCGAGTCGATCGGCCTCGGCGGCGACGTGGCGACGATCCTCACGGAAGTCGAAGTCGACGTCGCCGATCCGGCGTTCAAGCGTCCCACGAAGCCGATCGGCCCGTTCTTCACGCGCTACCGCGCCGAGGCGCTCGAGCGCGATCTCGGCTGGACGATGAAGGAAGACTCCGGCCGCGGCTGGCGCCATGTCGTCCCGTCGCCGCGGCCGCTGCGCGTGCTGAACGTGAAGACGATCGAGCACATGCTCGACACGGCCTCAGTGGTCGTGGCGGCGGGCGGCGGCGGCATCCCGGTCGTCAAGGGACGCGACGGCCAGTGGCGCGGCATCGAGGCCGTGATCGACAAGGACTACGCGTCGTCCCTCCTGGCCGCGAACCTGAAGGCGGACCTGTTCATCGTCCTGACCGGCGTCCCGAAAGTGGCCATCGACTTCGGCAAACCAACGCAGCGCACGCTCGACCGCATGACCCTCGCCGAGGCGGCGAAACACATGGCCGACGGCCAGTTCCCCCCCGGCTCCATGGGCCCCAAGATCGACAGCGCCATGCAGTTCGTGAAAGCCACCGGCCAGCAGGTGCTGATCACGGACGTGGAAGTGCTGCGCGAAGCATTGGAGGGGAAGGACGGGACGCTGATCGTCCCGTGATCCTTACTCCGAGCGCTTTTTAGGCACGCTGTCTTCCGCGATGAGGATGCGCAGGGCGTCATTGACGGACTTGCCGCTCGCGAAGTGTTTCGCGACGTCCGGATCCAGCCGAACGTGAAACACAGGACGCTCCTGGCCGTCGTAATACTTTCCCTTCGTCGCTTTCGAGTAGTCGAAGTCGTAATGCGGAAGAAGGTCGTCTTCGAGGTCGCCGCCGCGGTCTCGGATTACGTCCGGTTCTCTGGTCATGTATTGCTTCCTTTCCGCTTTGTTCGCACGTCGTGCGCTGATGATTCGTATTCGCTGACCGCGCCTCGTGTGAGCAACGATGAACACGCGATCAAAAAAAGGCGACCCGACGGTGAGCTCGCGGTGTTCGTCCTGCGAGTGACCTTCGTCGTCGAACGTCATTGCATTCGGATCGTCGAAGACCTCGATGGCCTGATAGAACGAAAGACCGTGCTTCTCGAAATTGAGTTGCGCCTTGCGATCGTCCCATTCGAAGAAATCCGACTGCACGATCCCGAGGCTACCTCGGTGTTACTGAATTCGGCAATCAGGGCAGAAGGCGCGGAGGCGATCGAACGTCCAGATCCCATAGATATGCCCGTCGGCCCAGTTGGGCTGGAGGGCGTAATTGCCGACGGGCTCTACTCCCTGGAGAATGAATGACGCGTGCGTGTACCGCTGGGGGAGGCCGCCGGCCATGCGGCCGAAGAGGTCGGGCTCGCCGGAGCAGACGGCGCAGGGGCAGGCGCGGCGGAGCTCTTCGAGCGGGTAGTATGATTCGTGGCCGTCGTCCCAGACGACGACGAACAGCTCTCCGATCACTTGATATGACTGTGGGCGCATCCTCCTGCCAGTGTAGTTCACCATGCCGACATACAAACTGACGCTCGAGTACGAAGGCACTCGCTATTCCGGCTGGCAGGCGCAGGGGAACACGCAGAAGACGATCCAGGGCCATCTGCTCCGGGTCGCGCGCGACGTCCTCGGCGAGGTCGACATCGGAGGCGCCGGTCGCACCGACGCCGGCGTACACGCAGCGGGGCAGGTCGCGCATCTGCGCACCCGAAAGCCGATCGAGCCGCTGCAGCTCACGCGTAAGCTGAACGCCCTGCTGCCGCACGACATCACCATCCTCGACACGGTCCGCGCGAAGGACAACTTCCACGCGCGGCACGACGCGCAATCGCGCGTCTACCTCTACCAGATCGCCACGCGGCGCACGGCGTTCGCCAAGTCGTTCGTCTGGTGGATCAAGGACAGGCTCGACGTCGAGGCGATGGCGGAGGCGGCGGGCGCGCTCGCGGGACGCCACGATTTCTCCGCGTTCACGGACAAGCGCCTCAAGGAAGAAGACTCGCGCATCGTCGTCCTGGAGCGCTGCGAGCTCGTACGCGCCGGTGAGCTGATCCTCGTGCGCATCCAGGCGTCGCACTTTCTCTGGAAGATGGTGCGCAAGCTGATGTCGTATTTCGTCGAGGTCGGACGCGGCAACCTGCCGGCGAGCGACATCCGCTCGCGCTTGCACGCCAGGGGCGAGCCGTGGGCGCCGACCGCACCGCCCTCGGGCCTCTTCCTCGAAGCGATCGTCTACGAACGGGAGCGCTTCGAGCGGCCGCTGATCCCCATCGTGCCGGTGGGAAGCTTCCGATGAACGAATCGCAGCTCGTCGCGCGCGTGCGCGAGCTGTTCTCGCCGCGCATTGGCGATGACGCGGCGGTCGTTGGCGATCAGGTGTTCACGACGGACATGCTCGTCGAGGACGTCGACTTTACGCGTGCAACGCCGCTGCGCTTCGTCGCGCGCAAAAGCCTGGCGGTGAATCTCTCCGATCTCGCCGCGATGGGCGCTGCGCCGGCGTACGCCCTGCTCGCGCTGGCGTTGCCGCCGTGGGCGCTGGAGCGCGCGGAGGAGATGCTCGAAGCGTACGCGGAGGCGGCGAAGCAATACGGGATCGAGATCGTCGGCGGCGACTTTTCGCGCGCGGAGAAGCTCACGATCTCCGTCACCGCGATCGGACACATCGTCACGAGGCCGCTCCTGCGCTCCGGTGCGAAGCCGGGCGACCGCGTCTACCTCTCCCGCCCCATCGGCGGCAGCGGCGCCGGCTTCGCGCTCCTCGGCAAGGACGTCGCGGCGTACGAGCATCGCGAGTTCGTCGAGTCGGCGATCCGGCGCCACGTCGATCCCGAGCCGGAGCTCGCCCTCGGCCTGGCGCTCGCGCAAATCCCCGAGGTCACGGCCTGCATCGACGTCTCGGACGGCCTCTCGACCGACCTCCACCACCTCTGCGATGCGTCGCAGTGTGGCGCGGAGATCGAGAAAGAGCGCATCCCCGTCTTCTCCGAGTTGCCGGCCTACGGCCGCCGCCTCGGCATCGACGTCGCGAAAGTCGTCCTGCACGGTGGCGAGGAGTACGCGCTGCTCTTCACGTCATCGATCAGCGAATCGCAGCTCAGCACGAAGCTCGGGCGGCCGGTCTACGCAATCGGACGGATCACCAAAGAGCGCGGCGTGCTGCTGAAGGAAGACGGCATCGCGCGGCCGCTCGAGGCGCTCGGCTTCGATCACTTCGAGTGACGGGAGATGTTCGACGCGGCCACGGCGCAGACGAAGGCGCCGATGCCGAGGGTCGTGCGGACGGCGTGGGCGCGGCTCCAGTTCTTCACCAGAGACTGCGACTTCTCGCTCGGATAGTCCGTCGCCGGCTGCGCCTCGAGCTCCTTGTTGATCGGGACCGTGACCATGATCGTCGCCGCGAGGACGCCCACGAGACCGACGGCGGAAGCGGAATCGAGGAGGCGGCGCGCCGGGCCGCCTCCTCGCGGTGCGCCGATGGCCAGCGTCACGGCGGTGCCGAGGGCCACGGGGCCGATGGCGTTGAAGTAACTGGCGGTCTTGAGCGGGTCGAGGGGGCGGACGCCGTCTTTCGCGGGAAGCTCTTCCTTCCAACCCGGCACGAGCGCGGCGTCACCGAAGCCGAGGGAGCCGGCCAGCAACCCGGCGGCCGTGAGGTTGAGGAAGCGGAGTGCGGATTCGATGGTGCGGTTCACGAGAGTAAGTGTAGCGAGTTGCGAACCGTGCGCAACTCGCTACACGAAACTATTTCTGCAGCTTCTTCTCCAGGTCCTTCAGGCGCGTCTCCAGCTCCTTGATCCGCGTCTGCAGATCGCCGCAGTCGCCGAGGCGCTCCAGGCGGGCGCGGAACTCGGGGGTGCCGACGATGCCGGGCAGCTCGTCGAGCTGCAGGACGCGCGGGGCGGCGCGCTCCTTCACGGTCGCCACGACGGTCTGGCGGGAGCGGCCGCGCTGCACTTCGATGCGCACCGAGTCGCCGTCCTTCTTCTCGCGCAGCGCCGAGCGGATGTCGTTGGCGTTCTTCACGTCCTTGCCGTCGAGGGAGACGATGATGTCGCCGACGTGGACGCCGGCCTTGTCGGCCGGGCTGTCGTCGGCGACGCTCTCCACGATGACGGCCGCTTCCTTCGCGCCGCCGAAGTGCTCGCTCAGCTCGGGCGAGAGGTTGTTCAGGCTGACGCCGAGGTAGGCGCGCGGTCCGCCGAACATGAAGCTCTCGGCGAGGCCGGGATGGGTCTCGTCGGTGATGACCTTGCCGTCGCGGATGACCACCGTGCGGCGGACCGGATCTTTCGCGAAGGCGCTCGCGGTGATGACGAGGGTGAGTGCGGTGACGATCAGTTTCTTCATGGGTGCTTGACCTCCGGGTCTAGTCGTAATTGAGTGAGGCGGGTTGAATGGCGGAGTCGAGGTCCATGATCACGCGCGTGCCGCGGTCGTTCTCGAGCACGACCACCGGCTCGGCCTGATCGGCGATCTTCTTCACCGCCGCCAGCTCCGCCTCGATCTGTTGACGTTCTTCACGAAGCGCGACGGTGCGCTCGTGCTGCCGCTGCTGCATGACGGCCAGCTGCACGACGGCGATGAGGCAGGCCGCCATGGCGAAGGCCGCCGCCATCCGCCACACGAACGGGCGGGCAGGCTCGCGAGTCTGCGCCTTGCGCATCACCTCACGAGTGAATGCGGGCGACGCGCTCGTGCGCGGCAGCGTGCGCATCAAGTCGCCGAGTCGATTGTCGTTCATCATGATTTCCTCCGGTCCACCACGGCGCCAGATGCCGCCGCAGCAGGTCCCTGGCGCGGGAGATCCGCGATTTCACCGTACCACTGCGGATGTCCAGCGCCTTTGCGATCTCGTCGTACGACCACTCCTCGATCTCGAACAGCACCAGAGGGGCGCGGTAATTGACCGGCAGCCGGTCGATGGCCGCGGACACCTGGCACTGGATCTCGGTCGAGAGCAGGTTCGTATCGGGTGCGGGCTCGCTGGTATGCGTGCTCGCGTTCAGGCGCGGCAGGAGCAGACTCCAGCGCTTCTCGCGACGAGCCTCCGTGACGACGAGGTTCGTGGCGATGCGGAAGAGATAGGGCCCCAGCCGTTCCTGCTGTTTGTATTTCTCAGCGTTGCGGTACAACCGGACGAACGCATCCTGCGCCACCTCCTCGGCACGGTCCCGGGACCGGACGAGGTGGGTGAGGTAGTTGACCAGCGAGTCCTTGTAGCGGTCGACGATCTCCGCGAAGGCGTCGTCGTCACCCTCGCGAACCCGCTGCATCAATGCGTCATCCGTGTGCATCCATGTGATGAACGCACGTGGGGGGAAAAGGTTCCGCTCAGCGCTTGGCGTCTTCCAGCGCCTTGATGCGAATCACGATGTCACGATACGTCGAGTTCATCCCGTAGACCTCCATGAAGGCTTTCTGGGCGGACTCGGTGTCGCCGACTTCCTGGTAGGCCGAGGCCAGGTCGTAGAGGAGGCCGATGTGCTCCTCTTCCGTGATCTCCGGCATCTCCAGGCCCTTGCGGTACCACTTGATGGCGAGCTGGGGCATGCCCTTCTCGAGGAAGCAGAGGCCGAGCATCGACGCACACTCGACGGCGCGCTTGGGGTCCTTCGAGGCGAGCTGGAACTCGCCGATGGCCTCGTCGATGAGCCCCATCTCCTTGTAGGCGATGCCGAGGTTGTAGTGCGTGTCGTAGTCCTCGGAGTCGAGCTGCTGTTCGACGCCCTTCTTGAACTCCTTGAAGATCTCCTCGAGCGACTGCTCCTCCTCGGAGAGGGAGATCGCTTCCTCTTCGTCGGCCAGCTCGGACTCCAGCTCGGCGGCGAGGTCGAAGAAGTTGTCCTCGTCGGCGAAGAGGTTCTCCTCCTGCACCAGCGCGGCGGTGATCGCGCTCGGCGGCGCCGGCATCATCAGGTCGTCGTCTTCGTCCGGGATCGCGGAGAGCAGCTCGCTCTCGATCTCGTCGCGCGACAGCGCCGCCGGACGCGAAGTCGTCGCGCTGACGGCCGACTCCAGGCGCTCGCGCCGCGAGGCGACGTCGGCGTTGCCGGGGAAGCGCGAATCGAGCGTCTCCACCTTGCGGCGCGCTTCGTCGAACAGCTCCTGCTCGATGTAGAAGTCGACCTCGCGGATCTCCTCGAGCGGCAGCTCTTCGAGGTCGTCGAAGCCTTCCACGCCGAAGAACGGCGCGGCCGGCTCCTGCTGGTCGTGCGGCATCTCCTCGGAGGGAGGCAGGTCGAGTGGCCGCGGCTCGTCGAGCTCGAACAGCGGTTCGGTGGAAAGGCTCTCGACCGACTCCAGCTCGGGCAGCGGCTCCGGTTCCAGCTCGAGCAGTGGCTCGGGCTCGATTTCGAGCAGCGGCTTAGGCTCGAAGGCGCGGATAGGCTCCGGTTCCGGTTCCGGCTCACCGATCGGTTCCGGCTCGGGCTCAGGTGCGGGTAACGGTTCCGGTTCGGGCTCCGGCTCGCTGATGGGCTGTGGCAGGGGCTCCGGCAGCGGCTCGGGCGATGGCTCCGGTTCGGGCTCCGCGACGAACGGCTCCGGCGCCAGCTCGACTTCCTCTTCCGCGAACGCCAGCTCTTCCGCGAACGGCAGATCCTCGGCGACCGGCTCGGGCTCGGGTGCCAGCTCCAGCACGGGCTCCGGCTCCTCGATGTCGAACTCGAGCTCCGTCGCCGGCGCGTCGAGGTCGAACTCCATCTCCTCGACCGCATCGTCGAATGCGAACGACGGCTCCGGTGCCCGCGCGGGCGGCGGCGGAGCGGCGCGCGGCGCCTGCACGTCGAGCGTGTGGCCGCGCGTCAGGAACTCGTTCTGCACCGCCGTGACCGTGGCGCTGTCGTCGATCAGCGCGACGTACGCATTGGCCGCCGTGCGGGCCCCCTCGACGTCGCCTTCTTCCAGCAGGATGCGGAACAGCCGCTCGTGCGCGGTGAGGTTCTTCGGCGCCCGTTCGAGCACGGCGCGGAGATGCTCCGCCGCCTTCTCGGCGAGCCCGTACTTGGCGAACACCTCCGCCTCGGTCAGGTGCTCGGTGATGAAGTCGAGATCGTCGCTCGAATCCAGGTCCGCGGCCGCGAGCTCCACGGCCGGCTGCAGTCGCTGCAGCGGCGGAGGCGGTGCGACGGCGGGACGCGGCGCGGGCGGCGTGTCGAGCGCGAAATCGAGATCGAGCGACGGCGCCGAATCGAGGTCGAGCGAGAACTCCGGCTCCGCCAGGCCGCCGATGTCGAACGTCGGTGCCGGTTCGTCGATCTCCAGAGACGGCAGGTCCAGCGACGGCATGGGCGGCGGCGTGGCCGTGCGGGGCGGGAGCGTGTCCGTGCCGCCCATCTGCGAGCGGACGAACTGCAGTTTGGTGCGGTGCTGCGCGTTCTGCGGCTCGCGCTGGATCAGCTTCTCCAGCACCTTCGACGCCTCTTCGTACGACCCCTTACCGATGTGCGCCTCGGCCAGGCTGTTCATCGAGGCGAGGATGTTCGTCTCCTCGTTCAGCCGCTGGTACATGGCCACCAGGCGCTCGAGGGTCGGTGTGTGGCCGGCGTCGACGCGGAGGATGCGGTTCAGCAGCTCGATGCCGGTGTGGCGCTCGCCGCGCCCGAGGGCCCGCTCGACGAGCGGCGCCATCATGTCGAGCGCGTAGTCGGCGTCGTTCTGCTTGAGGGAAAGCTCGGCCAGCGTCTCCCGGACGGACGGCTCGTTCGGGTCGGCGGCGAGCGCCTTCTCCAGCGTGACGCGCGCGCCGGCGGCGTCGCCGCGTCCGAGCTGGATCCGGCCCAGCATGGCCAGCAGCTTCGGATGATCGCGATTCGCCTCGAGGGCCGCGTCGACGATCTGGCGTGCGTTGTCGAAGTCCTTCGCCTCCACCAGGGCGGTGACGAGCGAGTCGACCAGCTCCGTGTTCTTCGGGTCGATCTTCAGCGCCTTGCGGAAGACCTGCACCGCCTCGTCGAGCATCCCGCGCTTGAGGAGCAGGCGTCCGACGCGGTCGTACTCCTTCAGCGCCTCGGTGGTCTTGTTGACCTGGCCGTAGAGGTCGGCCAGCTTGACGTGCACGTTGATCGAGTTCGGGTCGAGCTCGGAGATCTTCTTGTAGATCAGCAGCGCGTTGGCCGGGTCGCCGTGCTTGAGGTAGTAGTCGGCCAGGACCTGGTACTGGCTCTTGGCCTCCATGGCCAGCCCCTGCTTGGCGTAGAGGTCGGCGAGCTTGGCGTAAATGTCGAGCTTCGAAGGGTCGAGCTTGTTGATCTTCTTGTAGATCGCGATGGCTTTGAGGAAGAAGCCGTCCTTCGAATAGTGGTCGGCGATCTTCGAGAAGACCTTGACCGCCTCGTCGTTGCGGTTGATGCGCACCCAGAGATCGCCGATGCGATTGAGGGTATTGACGTCGTTCGGGTTGTCTTCGAGGAGGCGCTCGTATTCCTTGATCGCGGGCTCGATCTTTCCCTTGGCGACGAGCTTTTCCGCGCTCGCGATGACCTTATCGCGTTGAACCGCCATGTCCCTCGCTATTGCCGAAACAGCAGCCTCGGCTCCTCCACCCCATCGAACGACCTTCGATGAATCGGACTCGGACCGTACGTTTTCAGCGCGGCCTGATGCCCCTCGGTACCGTAACCCCTGTTGTGCTTGAAATCGTACACGGGGTAAAGCGCATGATACGACTCCATCAACAGATCGCGATAGACCTTCGCCACGACCGACGCCGCGGCAATCGAAACGCTCCGGCGGTCGCCTCCGATGAGAGGCACCTGCGGCATCTCCAGCTCGTCGATGGTGACCGCGTCGAGGAGCAGGATGTCGGGCCGCAGGGGGAGGTCGTCGAGCGCGTGGAGCATGGCCAGCTTGCTGGCGCGGAGGATGTTGATGCGGTCGATGGTGCACGGCTCCACAACGCCGACCGCGACCGCGCGGGCGCGGGAGAGGATCAGCCGGCAGACGCCGAGGCGGTCTTCGTGGTCGATCTGCTTGGAGTCGTTGACGCCGAAGAGCGTGGGATCGGCGGGGAGCACCACGCACGCCGCCACGACGGGGCCGGCCAGGCAGCCGCGGCCCACTTCGTCGGTTCCGGCGATGCACCGAAAACCAGAATCGCGGAGCCTGCGCTCGATTGCTGACATCTCAGCAACGCGCGCGAGCTCCGCGAAAAGGGAGTCGTAGAGGCGTTCGTCGGGGGTGCGTTTCGGTTTCCGGGGCCGGGGCCGCGCTTGCGGTTCCATCAGGCGATCCTCGTTCAGACAGCCCTTGGGAGCAAGCGCAGCCAGCCGTGCCGGCTACTTCTGGCGACGCTCTTCGATACGTGCGGCCTTGCCGCGGAGCTCGCGAAGGTAGTAGAGCTTTGCACGACGGACGCGGCCATGACGTTCCACCTCGATCTTGTCGATCGTCGGAGAGAAGAGCGGGAACATGCGCTCCACACCGATTCCGCCCGAGACTTTACGGACCGTGAACATCTGGCGCGACCCGCCGCCGCGGCGCGAGATCACAACACCCTGGAAGATCTGGATGCGCTCTTTGTCGCCTTCCTTGACCTTGACGTGGACTTTGATCGTGTCGCCGGGAGCAAACGACGGAAGGTCCGTGCGCGTGATCTCCTTCGACTCGACGAGTTTCATGATGTCTGGCATGACTGGTAACTCCGTTTCCGCTGCAAAAGCGCGTCAGTATAGCGTTGCTGGTTGCTTGTTGCTAGTTACTAGGGATGTCTCGCCCGGGCGAAGCCGCACTAGTAACCAGCAACGAGAAACCAGTAACCAGGTAAACCGAGGCGGGGGCTAGAACTTACCGAGCCTGCGCAGTATTTCCCGCGCCTCGCTGTCGAGCTCCGCTGTCTCCAGCAGGTCGGGCCGCTTTTCCAGCGTGGCGCGCAAAGCCTGCTCCTTCCGCCACTTGCGGATGTTCTCGTGGTGCCCGGACAGGAGGATCGCCGGAATCCCCGCTCCCCGCAGCTCCTCGGGACGGGTGTAATGCGGATAGTCGAGCAGGCCGCGGAAGAACGAGTCCTCCTCCACCGAGCCGCTGTTGCCGACCACCCCGGGGATGAGGCGCCCCATGGCGTCGGCCATCAGCATCGCCGGCAGCTCGCCCCCGGAGACGACGAAGTCGCCGATGGAGATCTCGTCCGGCTGCAGGGCCTCGTGGACGCGGTGGTCGAAGCCCTCGTAGCGGCCGCAGAGAAAGACCACGTGACCCTTGTCGCCCAGCTCCTTCGCCACCCGCTGGTCGAAGCGGCGGCCCTGGGGCGTGGTCATGACGACATGCCCGCCGCCGATGGCATCGACGCAGCGGAACACCGGCTCGCCGAGCATCACCATCCCCGGCCCGCCGCCGTACGCCTCGTCGTCCGTGGAGCGATGCTTGTCGGTGGCGTAGTCGCGCAGGTCCCAGACGCGGACGTCGAGCAGTCCCTGCTTCACGCCGCGGGCGATCACGCCCTCGGCCAGCAGCGGGGCGAACATGTTGGGGAAGATGGTGACGAAGTCGAGTCTCACGGTTTCACAGTCTCATAGCCTCAGAGTCTCACAGTCTCATAGGGGCAGCTCTCGACACGGCCTATGAGACTCTGAGCCTATGAGGCTATGAGGCTCGGACCCTACTCCGCCACCGCATCGAGATCCTCCAACCCCTCTGGCAGATTCACCACGATGCGCTTCGCCTCGAGATCGATCTCCGTGCAGAGGTCCGCGGCGAACGGCACCTCGAACTCGCGCCCGTCGGCGCGTTTCACGTTCAGCAGGATTCCGCCGCCGCCCTCGTACACTTCCACGACGACGCCGCGCTCGCGGCCTTCCGTGTCGATGAGCTTCAGTCCAGGCAGGTCGTGGAGAAAGTACTCGTCTTCCTCCAGCTCGCGGGCCTCCTCCTCGGGGATCTCCAGCGTCCAGTTGTGCAGAAGCTGCACTTCCTCGGGAGTCCCGATGCCGGCGAACTTGATCAGCGCGCGGCCGGCGTGGATGCGGAACGTCTCGACGCGCGTCTGGCGCGTCTGCGCTTCGTCGGGGGAGACCAGCGTGACGGTCTCGAGGTCGTCGAAGCGGTCCAGGTCATCGGTCCACGGCTCGACGCTCGCTTCCCCGCGTACGCCGTGCGCCTTGCGGATGATGCCGACGGCGATGCGGCCCGGCATGGCTCAGTCCAGAATGTCGAGCGCGTAGCGGCGGCGGCTCTTCTCGCTGGCCGCGGTGAGGAGGATGCGGATCGCACGGGCGGTGCGTCCCTGCCGGCCGATCACCTTGCCGAGGTCCTCTTCCGCGACTTCCAGCTCCAGCACCGTCTGCTGATCGCGGTCGCGGGTGTGGACTTCCACTTCGTCGGGCTTGTCGACGAGGGACTTGGCGAGGAACTCGATGAGCTCTTGCATGCGTGCGGACAGGCGGGCCAGGCCCGCCGCTCCACTAACCCTTGTACTTCTTGACGAGCGACTTGACGGTCGGCGAGAGCTGGGCGCCCTTGCTGAGCCAGTAGTCGACGCGCGCGCGGTCGATCTTCACGTCAGCCGGGTTCTTCTTCGGATCGTAGTGGCCGATCTGCTCCACGGTCGCCGCGGCCGGCGTCTTGAGCGAGTCGGAGACCACGATGCGGTAGAAGGGGGCGTGCGTGGCTCCACCGCGGCGTAAACGAATCTTCAGCATGTATCAGTAACTCCCTGTGAGTACAACGGATGATTTGGGCGCGAAATCGTACCCGAGCGCGGCGTTGAACCGCAACACCCCTGCCGGAATTCCGTTCAGGCCGGCCACAGCCAGCCGAACGTCCCACCCATCAACAGCCCGTAAATCACTCCGTCGATTAGGTATTTGATCGTCACCCGCCACGGCTTGCCGTACCAGATGGCGTCGCTGACGTTGTTGCCGAACGACCAGAAGATCATCCCGGTGGCACCGGCGATCTGGAAGACGCGCATGTACGGCGTGCCGGGCGCGAGCGTCTGCCCGGCGATGTAGGCCACGCACACCGCGCTCAGGAGGTTGTAGAGAAAGTAGAGGAGGACCGTCTTCCCGAACGAGAACGCCGCCGGGTTGCGGAGGTACATGATGCCCGTCGGACCGCTCTCCCACTCCGCCTTCTGCTCCGCGGTCGGCTTGTGCAACATCCGCGGGAACATGTAGAGGCCCGACTTCAGCGACCGCGCCCCGTCGAGGAACACGCGGTCGTCATCGACGTTGCGGTAGTCGGCCGTGTGCCAGAACCCCAGCGCCATGTGGATGAAGGTACTGGCGACCTGCAGGATGACCGCGGAGACGAGGATCGGCAGCCACAACTCGGAGAGAGGGACCATTGGCGACCTCCTCCGTTCAGTTTACTGCAGGAACTCGGGAGGCAGCCCCTTCATCATCTTGCCGAACTTCCGCGCCCCGAAGCCCTTGGAGAAGGTCTTCATCATCTTCTTCATCTGCAGGTACTGCTTGAGCAGGCGGTTGATCTCCTGCACCGAGGTGCCGGAGCCCTTGGCGATGCGCTTCTTGCGGTGACCATTGAGGAGCTGCGGGAACTCGCGCTCCTTGAGCGTCATGGAGTCGAGGATGGCCTGCATGCGCACGATGGCCTTCTCGTCGATGTCGTCCTCGCTGATCTTCCCCGCGCCGGGGAGCATGCTCACCAGCGACGACAGCGGTCCCATTTTCTTGACCTGCTGCAACTGGGAGCGGAGGTCTTCGAGGGTGAACTTGTCCCTGGAGACCCGCTCGGCGAGGCGCGCCGCTTCCTTCTTGTCGACTTCCGCCTCGACCTTCTCGATCAGCGAGAGCACGTCGCCCATGCCGAGGATGCGCTGGGCCATGCGGTCGGGGAAGAAGACGTCGAGGTCGGTCAGCTTCTCGCCGACGCCGACGAATTTGATGGGGCGGTTGACGACTGACTTGATCGAGAGCGCCGCGCCGCCGCGGGCGTCGCCGTCGAGCTTCGTCAGCACGATGCCGGTCACGCCGAGGCGGTCGTCGAACTCTTTCGCCGACTTGACGGCGTCCTGGCCGGTCATGGCGTCGGCCACGAACAGGATCTCCGAGGGACGGGCGTCGTCGCGGATGGTGTGCAGCTCCTGCATCAGCTCGTCGTCGATGTGCAGGCGGCCGGCGGTGTCGAGGATGACGGTGTCGTACAGCAGCGTCTTTGCCTCGGCCACGGCCTTGCGGGCGATCTCGATCGGGTTGCGGTTGTCGCCGATCTCGTAGAACGGCACCTTGACGTTGTTGGCGACGATGCGGAGCTGGTCGATGGCGGCGGGACGGTAGACGTCGCACGGCACGAGCAGCGGACGGCGCCCGCGGCTCTTGACGTGCAGGGCCAGCTTGCCCGAGGTGGTCGTCTTACCGGAGCCCTGCAGGCCGACCATCATGATCACGGCCGGGCTGCCGACGAGCGCCAGGCCCACCTCGTTGCCGCCAAGGAGCGCCTGCAGCTCGTCGCGGACGATCTTGGTGACCTGCTGCGCGGGGGAGAAGGCCGTCAGGACGTCGCTGCCGTTCGCCTTTTCCTTGACCCGGTTGGTGAAGTCTTTGACGGTCTTGAAATGGACGTCGGCCTCGAGCAGCGCGACGCGGATCTCTTTCAGCGCGTTCTCGATGTGCCACTCGTTGAGGCTGGCCTCGCCGCGCAGGGTCTTGAAGACCCGATCCATCTTTTCCTGCAGGTTGTCGAACATGAGCCTCCCTGTAAACGGCCCGTATACGAGAAAAATCCTGGCAGCGCCAGCAGCCGCCTATGTGGGCAGCAGCATGGATACGAGGATCCTTGATCGTAATAGAGCGCGCGGCGAAGCGAGATGATGCGTCTCGGAACAAGTCAGTCCCCTCTCCCCGCGAGGAGCGGGGAGAGGGCTAGGGTGAGGGGTTGTGGCGCTCGGCAAAAGGGACCCCTCACCCTAACCCTCTCCCCACTGCGGTGGGGAGAGGGGACTGGTTCTGCCCCTTTTCGCGACATCGGGAACCGGCACCGCACAGCGGCCCTGACACCGCTCGACTCCGTCCTTCCGCGCCGAAACGCGGCCGGGGGCGATCGTCACGAGCAGGGCCGGCGTTCAGACGGCATCGACGGCTGGCCATACCCTCGATGGCAGGTGCGTCTACCTCACGAAAAGCAATCGACACCAGCCATGGCTGGTGCTCCAACCCCACGAAAAGCATTCGACACCAGCCATGGCGGGTGCTCTGACCTCAGCGTCGAGTCGCGGAGTGCGGCGCCGACATCTGCTACCCCCAGTGAACTCCATCGACCCCAGCCATGGCTGAGGTTCTGACCTCAAAGTGAGCGTTCGACACCAGCCAAGGCTGGGGTTCATGAGTCATTGAACGGTCCGGACATCATCCATGGCTGGGGCTCCGACCTCGCGAACCGCGCCAGACACCAGCCATGGATGAGGTCTACCTCTGCCTTGGCTGGGGTCTAGCGTCATTGATTGGGTAGCGACACCAGCCATGGCTGGTGTCGGATGGGATCGATATGGTCATCACACCCAATCGACGAGGTCCGATCACCATTTCGTCCAGGTCATGACCTCATCCATGGCTGGACTCCGAGGTGATCGACGATGTGAATACCTCATCCATGGCTGGCCTCGGACGTCATCGACGCGGTGAGCACCTCATCCATGGCTGGGCTCAGACGTCATCGACGACGTGAGCACCTCATCCATGGCTGGTCTCGGAGGTCATCGACACGGTGGGAGCACCCCAGCCTCGGATCGTGGGCAACGCACTCGACACAGGATCGATCGCGGCGAGCGTCTGCCCTTATCATTAGCCTCATGCCTCCACTGCAGTTCCACGTCGCTCGCGCCGAAGGCGAGCTGCAGCAGCTCCACGCGCTGCACTATCGCGCGTTCGTGGAGGAGATCCCGCAGCACGAGCCGAATGCGGCGCGGCAGCACGTGGACCGCTTCCACGACCAGAACACGTACCTCGTGGCCGTCGACGGAGAGACGGTGGTCGGCAGCGTGGCCATCCGGGCGCGGCGCCCGTTCTCGCTCGACGGCAAGCTGCCGGATCTCGACGCGCATCTGCCGCCCGATCGCCACTTCTGCGAGGTGCGCCTGCTGAACATCGTCCCGGAGCATCGCCGCAGCGCAATCCTCCCCGGCCTCCTCGCCGCGATCGCCGACTACGCGGAAGCGGAGGCGCTCGACGCGGCGGTGATCTCGGCCACCACGCGCCAGCTCCGCCTCTACAGCCGCCTCGGCTTCATCCCATTCGGCCCGCTGGTGGGGACGGCCGACGCGCCGTTCCAGCCGATGTATCTGACGGTGGAGTCGCTCCGCCAGCATGCGCGCGAGCTCGCGGCCCTGCCGCCCGTGGTGCGCGGCGAGACGGTGAACCTCCTCTCCGGGCCCGTGGCCATCCACGAAGACGTCCGTGCCGCGTTCCACACCACGCCGCTCTCCCATCGCTCGCCGGAGTTCGAGGAGGAGCTGCGCACGCTGCAGGCGCGTCTCTGTGCCCTCGCCAACGCAAAGCATGCGGCGGTGCTCCTCGGCAGCGGCACGCTGGCCAACGACGTCGTGGCCGCACAGCTCGCGGCTCTCGGCGGCCGCGGCATCGTGCTGAGCAACGGCGAGTTCGGCGAGCGCCTCGCCGATCACGCCCGCCGCGCCAGTCTCGACTTCGAGCATCGCCGCTTCCCCTGGGGCGAGCCGCTCGAAACCAGCTCGCTCGCCGGCGCGTCGTGGGTCTGGCTGACGGCCTGCGAGACGTCCACCGGCGTATTGAACGATCTCGCCGCGACCGGCACCCGCGTCGCGCTCGACTGCGTCAGCGCCCTCGGCGCGATCCCGCTCGATCTGTCGAACGTCTGGCTCGCCTCCGCCGCCAGCGGCAAGGCGCTGGCCTCGTATCCCGGCCTGGCCGTCGTCTTCTATCAGCACGCCGCAACGGCGAACGTTCCGCGCTATCTCGACCTCGAGCTCTACGCGCGTGACGGCGTCCCGTTCACGCACTCCTCGAATCTCGTCCGCGCCCTGAACACCGCCATCGCCCGCGTCGACTGGCCGGCACACTACGCCGAGCTCGCGCAAACCGGCGCCTGGCTGCGCGAGCGCCTACGCGCCGCGGGCTGCACGCTGATCGGCGAGCACGCGAAGGCGGCGCCGCACGTCATCACGCTGGAAGTGCCGCGTTCCGACGAGGCCGCGGCCGCGCTCGAGCGCAGCGGCTTCCTCGTCGCGCACGCCAGCTCGTATCTCCGCGAGCGCAACTGGATTCAGCTTTGCCTGATGGGCGAAGTCCCCCGCGACGCATTGCCGCATCTCCTACGCGAGCTGCGCCGCGTGTGCCGCTGAGCCGAAAGAGAGACGACGAGAGGCCTCCGGCGGGCCGGTGCGACCGGCGGCGCTTGTTGAGCCCATGTCGTCGCGCAAACAAGTGTTTCGTCGACAGGTGTGCGTTCAGGCTAGGCCAATAAGCGCCGCCGGTCGCACCGGCCCGCCGGAGGCCCCCGGTCGTCCTTTTCTTCGTGGCTCCCAGGAAAGCATCCTGCGTAGAATCCGCGCCGTGCCCGCGCGTTTCTTCCGGCCGTTGCGGCGGGTTCCGCCCGCGGCGGATCCGTTCGCGCTGCGCGTGACGCGGGTGGCCGAGGGGAATCCGCGGGGGGAGTACGTCCTGTATCACGCGCGCGCCGCGCGGCGAGCGCGCAACAACCTGGCCCTCGACTACGCGAAGACGCTGGGCAAGCGGGTGGTGATGGCGGAGTGGCTCGACGAGCCGCATCTCTCGCCGCGCATCGAGGCGTTCCTCCGGCAGGGCGCCGAGCGCACCGCGCGCGAGGCCGACGTCGAGTATCTGTTTGAGCCCGACCGGGACATCATCGCGCGGGCAAAGTTCGTCGTCACCGACGAGTTCCCGACGCTCCCCACGCCGCCGCACGCGACGCACCTCGTCGACCACAACGGCATCCTGCCGATGCGCGCCATGGGGAAGGAGCAGTACTCGGCCCGCTTCTTCCGCGACAAAGCGTTCCAGCTCTTCGAACAGTTCTGGAGTGCGCCGGCCCGGCCGCCGCTTTGGAACGCGCCTGACGTGCTGCGCGGTGCCGGCATCTCCGCGCAGTTGCACTTCGGCCACCTCGGCATCCGCGAAATCGTTGCCGCGGTCATTGACCGCGACGACGCCGACGACTTCCTCGAACAGGCCGTCATCCGGAGAGAGCTCTCCTTCAACCTCTGCTTCTACAACCCGAACTACGCCTCGCTCGCGGCGCTCCCGGCGTGGGCGAAACAGACCCTCGACAAGCACCGCAAAGACCGTCGCAAGCCCGCGTACACGTACGAAGAATTCGAGCGCGCCGGGACGCACGACGACGTCTGGAACCTCTCCCAGCGCCAGCTCGTCCTCACCGGCACGATCCACAACTACCTGCGCATGCTGTGGGGGAAGAAGATCATCGAATGGAGCGAGACCCCCGAGGAGGCGCACGCCACGATGCTCCGCCTCCACGACGTCTACGCCCTTGACGGCCGCGACCCCAACACGCACGCCGGCATCCTCTGGTGCTTCGGCAAGCACGATCGCCCCTGGGCCCCGGAGCGCCCGATCTTCGGCAGCATCCGCTGGATGTCGTCGGACCAGACGCGGAGGAAGGTTCGCTTGCAGGATATTGCTGACCAACTGGAGCGAGTAACGGCCCCGTAATCCGCGCACAGCAGCCGGAGCGTGTGGATTTTCGTGACGCCGATGACCCGTTGAGAGAGGCGTGGCCCAGCCCGCGCTTCGCCTCGACCTCAACGTCCCGGGCGACTTCTTCGTCGACTCCACCTGCATTGACTGCGACGCCTGCCGCATCTTCGCGCCGACGGTCTTCAGCGACGAGGCTGATCAGTCGTTTGTTTTTCATCAACCCGAATCCGAGGAAGAGCTGCTCGCCGCGCAGAAGGCGCTGGTCAGTTGTCCCACGTCGTCGATCGGCGCGACGACGAGTGCGCGCGCGGCCATCGACGCGCTGCCGGAGCACATCGAGGACGACGTCTATCGCTGCGGTTACGCCGCGGAAAGCTCGTTCGGCGCGATCGCGTATTTCCTCCGCGACCGCGAATTGCTCATCGACTCCCCCCGCTTCGCCGGGCCTCTTGTCAAAAAGCTCCCGAACGTGCGCCGCCTGCTCCTCACGCACCAGGACGACATCGCCGATCACGCGAAGTTCCGCGAGCGGTTCGGCTGCGAGCGCGTCCTGCATTTCGACGACGCCCGCGGCCGCACGTTCGAGCTCATGCCGCAAGGCCTCGACCCGATCGACCTCGGCGACGACGTCCTGATGATCCCCACGCCCGGCCACACCCGCGGCCACGCCGCGTTCCTCTATCGCGGCAAGTACCTCTTCACCGGCGACCACCTCGCCTGGAGCCCGCGCCGCGGACACCTCTACGCCTTCCGCAGCGCCTGCTGGTACTCCTGGACCGAGCAGATCCGTTCGATGGAACGCCTGCTCGACTACTCCTTCGAATGGGTCCTCCCCGGCCACTGCCGCCCGATCCGGCTACCACGCGGCGAGATGCGCGCCTCGCTGGAGCAATGTGTGGATTGGATGAAAGGTAAAAGTTGAAAGGTAAAGGGTAAAAGTAAAAGCGAAGCCCGTGCGGCCGGGTTAGCGCATCGTTGATACGACGCGATTACCGGCCGCCGCCTCTACTTTTACCTTTTACCGTTTACCTTTTACCTATCTCTGGAACATGCGTTGCTGAGCAAAGCCGCGGAACGCCCATGAAAAAATACCTTCCGCTCTTCAAAGAGACCTTCAAAGAGTTCGGCCAAGACAAGGCCCCGCGCCTCGGCGCCGCGCTCGCCTACTACACCATCTTCTCCATCGGCCCCCTGCTGCTGATCGCCGTGGCCATGGCCGGCATCTTCTTTGGCCAAGAGGCCGCGCAGGGGAAGATCTCCGCCGAGCTCGGCAAAGTCTTCGGCTCAGAGATGGCCGGGTCGCTGGAGAAGATGGTGGAAGCCGCCAACAAGCCGAAGAGCGGCACGATCGCCACGATCGTCGGCGTCATCACCCTGATGCTCGGCGCCTCCGGCCTGTTCGCCCAGCTCAAGGACGCCCTCAACACGATCTGGAACGTGGAGCCGAAAAAGTCGTCCGGCATCATGGGCATGATCAAGGAGCGCTTCCTGTCGATGGCCATGGTCCTCGGCATCGGCTTCCTTCTCCTGATCACGCTCGTGCTCGACACTGCCATCGCCGCGATGGGCGGGATGGTCGCGCAGTACGTCGGCGGCGAGGCGGTCGCGCACATCCTGCAACTGGCGCTGTCGTTCGTCGTGGCCGTGGTGCTGTTCGCCGCGATCTTCCGCATCCTCCCCGACCTCAGAATCGCCTGGAAGGACGTCTGGCTCGGCGCGGGCATCACGGCGATCCTGTTCGTCCTCGGCAAGTGGGGACTCGGTGTCTACCTCGGCAAGGCCGCACCCGGCTCGGCGTACGGCGCCGCGGGCTCGCTGGTGATCCTGCTGATCTGGGTTTACTGGTCGGCGCAGATCCTCTTCCTCGGCGCGGAGTTCACGCAGGTCTACGCCCGCACGTACGGCTCGCTCAAAGGCGACACGTCGAAGCGCGACGCGCGCGCCCAGGCCAAGCGTCCCGAGGACCGCCCGAAGACGGCGGAGCCCCCCGTTGAGCCGACATCGCGTCCGACGTCGCTGCCCGCCCCGATGTACGCGAAGCAGAAGTCAGGCGGAGGGCTCGTGAAAGTGGCCGCGGGCGGCCTCGCCGGACTGCTGTTCGGCGCGATCATCGGTGGCATCAGCGCCTTCGTCGTGTTGCTGAAGTCGGCGAAGAAGCTGATCATGCCGTTCAAATGAGCCGGATCCGCATCGCCCTCGCGGTCGCGATTCTCATCGCGTTCGTCGTGGCGGTGCGCCTGCTGCCGGTCGCGGAGTGGATGACGCAGTTCCAGGGATGGGTGCGCGGTATCGGCCCGATCGGCTACGTGGTCTACGCGCTCGCGTACGCCGTCTGCTGCGTCTTCCTCATCCCGGCGCTCGCGCTGACCCTCGGCGCCGGCGCGATCTTCGGCTTCACCGCCGGCTCGCTGGTCGTCCTCGCCGGAGCGACGCTCGGCGCCACGCTGGCCTTTATCCTGGCGCGCACGGTCCTGCGCCAGCGCGTCGAGCGCATGACGGAGGGCAACGCCAAGTTCCGCGCCCTCGACCGCGCCATCACCGCCGAGGGGACGAAGATCCTCTGGCTCGTGCGCCTGTCCGGCTTCCCGCCGTTCACCTGGGTCAACTATGCCTTCGGGCTCACGGGCGTGCGCCTCCTGCCCTACGTCCTCATCACGTTCATCGGCATCATCCCCGGCACGCTGGCCTTCACCTGGGCCGGCGCCGCCGGCGCCGCCGCCCTCACCGGCACCGGCAACCGCATCGCCCTCATCGCCACTGCGGTCGGCGCGCTCGCGGTGGCCCTGTTCGTGGGCCGGATCGCGCTGAAGGCGATCCGGAAGGCGGGGGTGGAAAGCGAAGCCTGATAAAATCGCGCCATGAGCCGGGATCTGAAAGATATTGCCGCCGAGATTCTCGAACTGCCGCTCGCTGCGCGCGCCGAGCTCGCGAGCCAGCTCCTGGACAGTCTTGACGACCTCTCCGAAGCCGAGAATGACCAGTTGTGGGCGGAAGAGGGCGAGCGCCGTTACGCGGAGTACAAGGCCGGCAACATTGAGGCGGTTCCCGCCGAAGAGGTTTTCGCCAGGCTTCGCGCACGCCGGAAGTAATGCGCGCGCGGTTCTTGAAACCGGCCGAAGCCGAGTTAGAAGAGGCGGTCGCATACTTTGACGAGCAGCGCCCTGGTCTCGGCGACCGCTTCGAGCAGGACCTGCAAAGTACCGTCACCTTCATCACGGACCGACCGCTATCCGGCAAGCCGCAGACGAAACTCGTCCGCATGTTTCGCCTGCGCACGTTCCGCTACAACGTCGTCTACGTCGTGGACAGGGACGAAGTCGTGATCGTCGCCGTCGCACATCATCGAAGACGGCCGGGATACTGGCTGAGCCGACTCACTCTGCTTCGTTGAGACGCCACAGTCGCGCCGGGTTTGACCAGGCAGGTGGACCGCCGGCGTCTCCGCCGGCTGTTCGTGGCGGCGTCCCGCCGCCACCCGCCCACCCGCGCAGGCGAGACGCCTGCGCAACAGCCGCCGGGACGGCGGCGCTCCCTTGGCGGTGCAGTCGCGGATCTACCGGCGTCGAGATCCCACCACCCGCCCCAGCTCTCGCCGATCCGCGCCCGCCGCGAGCAATGAGCGTACGAGCAGGTCGACGCTGACCGTTGGATCCGCGGATTCCATCTTCGCCACCCGCGACTGACTGGAGCCGACGCGCCGCGCGAACTCGGCCTGGGTCCAGTTGCGCTCTTCCCTCAGTTCCCGGACGCGCCGCGCCAGCGCGAGCTTGATCTCGACGAACTCCGCTTCTCCTGGCGTCAGGTCGAGGAACTCCTTCGCGTCGCCGACTCGCCATCCGGCTGCTTCGAGCTTCCGTCGTTTCTCGGCTTTCATCGCTGGTCCTCTCGAATCGCGCGCTGATATGCGCGAAGACGTTTCCGCGTTACCTCGATCACCTGTTTCGGTGTCGTTCGGGTCTTCTTCTGAAACACCTCGAGGATGACGACCGCGTCGGAGTCGACGTGGTAAACGATCCTCCAGGTCAAAGCACCGTCATCGACGCGAAGCTCGTGGCAATTTGCGCCGATCGTCGGCATCGGCCGCGATGCCGGCATCTGAATCAACTCACCGCTCTGCAGCCTGCGGAGCAGGAAGCCTGCTTCCACTCTCGCGGCGCGCGAAAAGGGCGGAGTCTTCACTTCGCCGTGCAGCCACACGAGCGGCTTACTGCTCCTCATCGCTACCTAACCTATGTCGAAACCGACATATTCGCAACCGTGCGGCTGACGTTGATCGCCCCTCTCCACTCCGTACTATGCTTACCCTCACTACAGGAGGCCTCATGACCAACCCCCTCGCACAACTCGCCAAGACCGGGCAGAGCGTCTGGTTCGATCAGATGGAGCGGAAGCTCGTCGCGAGCGGCACGCTGGCGCGCATGATCGAGGAAGACGATCTTCGCGGGCTCACGTCCAACCCGACCATCTTCGAGAAAGCGATCGGCGGCAGCGAGGACTATGACGCCCAACTGCGCACGCTCGCGTCGCAGGGCATGTCGCGCGACGACATCTATGACGAGCTCGTGATCGAGGACATCGGCAAGGCCGCCGACGTCTTCGCGCCGGTCTACGAGCGCACCAACGGCGAGGACGGTTACGTCAGTCTGGAAGTCTCGCCGCTCCTGGCCAGTGACACGGCGAAAACGGTGAGCGAAGCGAAGCGGCTCTTCACGCGCGTCGCGCGGCCGAACCTGATGATCAAGATCCCGGCCACGCCGGAAGGCATCCCGGCCATCGAGAAGACCATCGCCACCGGGATCAACGTCAACGTCACCCTCATCTTCAACAACGAGGTCTACGCGCAGGTCATCGAAGCGTACCTGCGCGGCCTCGAGCAACGCGCCGCGCAGGGCCTCGACATTGGCCACATCGCCTCCGTGGCCAGCTTCTTCGTCAGCCGCATCGACGCGCAGGCCGACAAGCAGCTCGAAGCGAAAGGGGAGACGGAGCTGCAGGGCAAGGTCGCCATCGCCAACGCCAAAGTGGCTTATCAGCTCTTCAGGCAGGTCTTCACCAGCGAGCGGTTCCTGAAGCTCCGCGACAAAGGGGCGCGCGTGCAGCGTCCGCTGTGGGCCTCGACCGGCGTCAAGAATCCGAAATACCGCGACGTGCTGTACATCGAGTCGCTGATCGGCGCCGACACGGTCAACACGGTGCCCCCCGCGACGTATGACGCGTTCAAAGACCACGGCGTCGTGGAGCTGACGATCGAGCAGGACGTCGACGAGGCGCGCCGCGTCCTCGAGGAGTTCGAGGCCGAGGGCTTCAGCCTGAAGGCCATCACCGAGCAGCTCACCGCCGAGGGCGTGAAGTCGTTCAACGACTCGTTCGCCTCGCTGATGCAGACCATCGAAGCGCGCCGCGACGCGGTCGTGCGCGGTCTCGCCGACCGCATCACGCTGCACGGCGTCAACGCCGACGACGCCATCGCGCGCGTCGAAAAAGAGAAGGCCGTCACGCGCATCTGGGCGAAGGACTCCGCGCTCTGGAAGTCCGACGCCGACCACCGCAAGATCATCGACAACGCCCTCGGCTGGGTCGTCGTCCCGGAGATGCTGCACAACGTGGCGAAGGACCTCATGGACCTGGCGGACCATCTCCGCAACGAGTTCGACTTCGTGGTCGTCCTCGGCATGGGCGGGTCGAGCCTCTGCTCCGAGGTCGTGCGCAAACTGTTCGGGAAACGCGAAGGGTATCCGGAGCTCCTCGTCCTCGACTCGACGGTGCCCGAAGCCGTGCACATGCTCGAGGCGCGGCTCGATCTCGCCAGGACGCTGTTCATCGTCGCGTCGAAATCGGGCAACACCACCGAGCCGGTGATGTTCCACCGCTACTTCTACGACCGCGTGAAGTCCGTCAAAGGCGAGCACGCCGGCGAGCACTTCATCGCCGTCACCGATCCCGACACGCAGCTCGTCAAGGACGCGCAGCGCGACAAGTTCCGCTCCATCTTCATCAACTCCGCCGACATCGGCGGCCGCTACTCGGCCCTCTCGTTCTTCGGCATCCTGCCGATGGCGCTCGCCGGCGTGAACGTCCAGGAACTGCTCGACCGCGCCGTGCACGCCATGCACGTCTGCACCATCCCGCAGGTCCGCAAGAACCCGGGCGCGCTCCTCGGCGCGGTCATCGGCGGCGCGGCGCTGCAGGGCCGCGACAAGCTCACGCTCATCACGCCCCGCCCCCTCGACTCCCTCGGACTCTGGGCCGAGCAGCTCATCGCCGAGAGCACGGGGAAAGAAGGGAAGGGCATCGTCCCGATCGCGGGCGAGCCGCCGCTCGCGGGCAACGAGTACGGCAACGACCGCCTCTTCGTCGCCGTGCGCCTCCGCGGCAGCGATGAAACCTCCGGCCGCCTCCGCGAGCTCGCCGCGGCGGGGCATCCGGTCGTCGACATCGTGATGGAAGACCCGCTCGACCTCGGCGAGATCTTCTATCTCTTCGAGTTCGCCACCGCCGTCGCCGGCCTGCTGCTCGGCGTCAATCCGTTCGACCAGCCCAACGTGCAGGAGTCGAAGGACCACACGAAGCAGCTCCTCGCCGAGTACACCGAGAAGGGGACGATGACCGGCTCCGGCAAGAGCGCGAAGCGGATCAAGGTCTCCGACAGCGACGCCATCGCCGAGCTGATGTCGCAGGTGAAGCCGGGCGACTACGTCGCGCTGACGCAGTATTTCGGTGAGATCATCGACCGGGAGCAGAAGCTCGCCGCCATCCGCGAGACCATCGCCCGCGAGCGCGGCGTGGCCACGACCAGCGGCTACGGCCCGCGCTTCCTCCACTCCACCGGCCAGCTCCACAAGGGCGGCGGCAACAACGGCGTCTTCCTGCAGCTCACCGGCGGCTCGGACCTCCCCGGCTTCGCGGACGACACGATCCCCGGCGAGAAGTTCGGCTTCGGCCCGCTCGTCCGCGCGCAGGCCATCGGCGACATCACGTCGCTGGCCAACAGAGACCGCCGCCTGCTCAGCATCGACCTCGGCTCCGACATTGATGCGGGACTCGACCAGCTCGCGCAGGCCGTGAAGAGCGCGGCGGTGAAAGCTACGGCGGTGAAATCATGACCTCGCAGTTCGGCATGGTCGGCCTCGGAGTGATGGGCGCGAACCTCGCTCTCAACGTCGCCGACCACGGCTTCACCGTCGCCGTCTGGAACCGCGAATGGGAGAAGGCCGAGCGGTTCTGCAAAGACAATCCGAACAAACAGCTCACCGCGAAGCGCGAGCTGGCCGACTTTGTCGCGGAGCTCGAGCGCCCGCGCCGGATCATGCTGATGATCAAGGCCGGCGCGCCGGTCGACGAGATGCTCGACAAGCTCATCCCGCTGCTCGACGAAGGCGACGTCGTCATCGACGGCGGCAACTCCTGGTTCAAGGACACGCAGCTCCGCGCGAAGCGGCTCATCGACAGGAACCTGCACTTCGTCGGCGCCGGCGTCTCCGGCGGCGAAGACGGCGCGCGTTTCGGCCCGTCGCTCATGCCCGGCGGCACGCGCGAGTCATGGGCCACGATGCAGGAGATCTTCACCGCCATCGCCGCGAAGAGCGACTCCGGCCCCTGCGTCACCTACTGCGGTCCCGATGGCGCCGGCCACTTCGTGAAGATGGTGCACAACGGCATCGAGTACGGCGACATGCAGCTCATCGCCGAAGCGTACGACGTGCTGCGTCGCGGCCTGGGATGCAGCGCCGGCGAGCTGGCGGAGATCTTCGACACCTGGAACAAGGGCCCGCTGCAGTCGTTCCTCATCGAGATCACGGCGAAGATCTTCAAGGTGCGCGATCCGGAGACCGGCGCGCCGCTCGTCGACAAGGTGCTCGACAAGGCCGGCCAGAAGGGCACCGGCAAGTGGACCGCACAGGTCGCGCTCGACCTCGGCGTACCGATTCCCACCATCGGCGCCGCCATCGACGCGCGCGTGCTCTCGTCGATGAAAGACGAGCGCGTCGCCGCGTCGGAGGTGCTCAAGCCGCAATTGCCCGCGAAGGGCGACGTCGACCGCCAGCAGCTCATCGACGACGTGCACGGCGCGCTCTACGCCGCCAAAGTCTGTTCCTACGCGCAGGGCTTCGCGCTGATGCAGGCCGGCTCGCGCGAGTGGAAGTGGGACATCGACATGCGCGAGACGGCCCGCATCTGGAAGGCCGGCTGCATCATCCGGGCACGTTTCCTCGACTCCATCATGCGCGCCTTCGAGCGCCGCGCGGACCTCCCGAACCTCCTGCTCGACGATGCCTTCCGTGCGGACCTCGAGAACGGTCAGGCGCAGTGGCGCCGCGCCATCCGCATCGCGCAGGACACCGGGATCCCGGTGCCTGCGTTCTCCGCGTCGCTCGCGTACTACGACAGCTACCGCACCGCCGGCCTGCCGCAGAACCTCACGCAAGCGCAGCGCGACTTCTTCGGCGCGCACACGTATCAGCGCAACGACAAGGGAGCCGACACGCCGTTCGTGCACACCGACTGGGAGTAATCGTCAGCGATCCTTCCGGTCGCGCTCCCACGCCTTCTCCCAGCCGAGGCGCACGGCCGTCTCGAGGTTGACCGTCCCGTCGGCGTGGTACGTGCCGTTCTCGATGAGGCGGTTCTTTTGCTCGGCATTCAGGTATGCGGGGATCGTTTCGGCGGCGTGCTTCGGCGTGAACTCGTCGCCGTCCGCGATCGGCTGGAAGTCGCGGTAGCCGCGGCGGACGCCGTGGACGACGTACGCGAACTCCACGTCGCGCGATGCCTCGACGTCGATGCGGTCCAGCGACTGCCGGATGACGCCGACCATGGCCAGCCCGCCGATGGGCGTGAGATGCACCGTCATCCCTTCTTCCTGAGTACTGAGGCGGAACGCCTCCGGCACGTCAATGACCGCTTTGCCGCGCGAGAACTTGCCACGGCCGCGAAAGTATGTCCCGGCTTCCGGACCCTCGAGAGCGATGAAGCGGATCACTTTGCCCGCCTCGGTAGGGTGGGGGTCGATGAAATACTTGGCGCCGGTGCCGCCGTAATTACCCTCGGCGTACACAGCATGCAGCGGCCCTCCGAGGTAGCCGCTACGCAGTATCGTGGCCTGTGCGTTGATGAAGTGGCCTGCGACGCCGTGGGCTGCAGACGTGTTTCCTATGACGCCAAACCCTGACTGCGACTCACCGCGAACGCCCGTGTTCGCGAAGGCGAGGCCGTCACCTACGCGCGCGCCCGAGATGCCGAGAACGCCGCCACTCCTGTGAACGGCACTGGTGCTGAATCCCTTTACACCCCAGGTGGTGCCCGAGTTCGTGTAACCCATTACTCCCGAGCCGTCGGTGAGTGCAAGGGCGCCGATGGTGCCGATGACGCCGGACGTGTAGATCCCGCTGATGGTGGTGTCATTGCGGCCGGAGATGAGGCCGCCGTCGGGTACGTCGCCCCTCAGGCCGAACACTTTGCCTGGGTTCATCAAGCCCGCGGCCCCAATGAAGTAGCCGTTTAGATCGATGATCAGTTCGGTGGCTGCTGACGCGTAGACCGAGATCGTTCCTCCGCCGGCCACGATCGAGGCATTCGCGATGGGCGGACCTGTCCCGAAATTCACCATCGACACCGCCGGTCGTGGCAGATTGGAGGGATAGGCTGTGATGAAGCCGCCGCTGCCGACGCTGTAATTGACGATCGTGAAGTTTAACGAGTGCGAGTTTGCCGCGATGGGAAGACCGGTGCAGGGCCCTGCACTGATATCGTAAGTTCGCGTTTCGCCCGCCGCGAATGCGGGCCCGCCGAACGGACCGGATGCGTTGCGTGTATCCACTACGCGGCATGGTGTAACGGCGAAGTACGTGGTGCCATTGGAAATATCCGTATTCGTCGTCACGCTCCCGCGCGATGACGAGGCACTCGACGGCACCGGCCAGTTCCGCAGCGGCACATCGTCGGCGGCGAGCACGGACACACACGTGGCCAGCAGGAGGAGAAACACACAAATTTTCCGCATGTACGTATTGAACGCGTCCATACGGAAGGCAGTCAAGCCGCATTAATGGAACGTACGGTGACTCGGCGCTACTGTCGCTTCTCGCGGGGAGCCCGTTGCTGCTGCTTCTCCCGCCGCGATTCCCACTCCTGCTCCCACCCGAGGCGCGTCGCCGTGCCGGTGTTCACCGTGCCGTCTTCGTTGTACGTGCCGTTCTCGATGAGGCGGCGCTTCTGCGCCTCGTTGAGATGCGAAGGCATCGTGGCGGAGCCGTGCTGCGGGCGGAACTCGATGCCGGGCACGATCGGGTCGAAGTTCTCGTAGCCGCGGCGGACGCCGTGCACGATGTACGTGAACTCGACGTCGTTCGTGGCCTGCACCACGATCCCGTCGAGCGATTCCTGCATCACCGCGATCTGCGCGAAGCCGCCCACCGGCGTGACGTGCACGGTCAGCCCTTCCGCCTCGGTGACCATGCGGAACGACTCCGGCACCTCGATCGTGGCCTGTCCGTTCACGAAGCGCGCGCGTCCGCGAAAGTACGTCCCCGCTTCCGGGCCTTCGAGGGCGACGTAGCGGATGACTTTCGCGGCGTCGGTGGGATGCGGATCGACGAAATACTTGGCGCCCGTTCCGCCCATGTCGCCGCCCGCGAAGACGCCGTAGTCGACCGTGCCGAGGATGCCGAAATTGATGATGTTCCCGGACAGGTCGACGTAACTGCCCGCCACGCCGGCCGCCCCGTCGCTCGAGGACGTGAAGCCGGTGATGCCGTCGCCGACGTCGGAGTCACCGCGCACACCTACCGGTGCGAAGTCATAGAGGTCCGTGACCGTGGCGAAGGCGAGGCCGAGGACCCCGCCGCTCTGGCCCGAGAGGCTGTCCGTCACGCCCTTGACGCCCCAGGTCACGCCGCCCGGCGTATAGCCCATCACACCGGAACCCTCGTCGAGGGTCTCCGAAACCAGCTCGCCGAGGACGCCGCTGGTGAACGTGCCGGCGTCCTCCGTGGTGTTCGCGCCGAAGATCGCCGGCCCGAACGGCTGGTTGGTGAAGACGCCCAGATGCGTGTCGAAATTGAGGTCGGTGCCGGAGTCGGCGTAGTAGCCGTTGATGTCGATGATCACGTGCGTGACGCCGGCCGCGTACACGGTGATCGAGCCGCTGCCGGCCGGGACGATCGCGGAGTTGGCGACGGCCGGTCCGGAGCCGAAGTTCACGGTCGAGACGAAGGGAAGCGGCGAACCGGTCGGATACGCGGTGATCCAGCCGCTGGAGTTGCTGTACCCGAGGACCGTGAAGTTCAGCGAATAGGCCGCCGCGGTGGGAATGCCCGTGCACGAGCTGCCGGGGATGAAGAAGTTCCGGATCGAGTTGGAGCCGAAGGCGGGACCGCCGTACGGGCCGTTCGGGTTCCGTGTATCGGCGATGCGGCACGGCGTCACCGCGACGAAGACGGCGGCCTCCGAGACGTCCGCGTTGGACGCCACCTTGGCGCGGCTCGAAGACTGCGGGACGGGCCAGTTCTGCAGAGGAACGTCCTCGGCGAAGACGGGGAGAACGAACGACAACGCCAGCATGGCGGACGCGAATGCACGCATGGAGGACCTCCTGATGTGGATCGAATTGCTGAGAGCTGTGCGAGCAATCTCATGCCGGGCGAGGGTCAAAGTCAACCTGCATCTTCACAACTGCGGCTTCAGCCACCCCGCCACGCGCTCCTTCACCCGCTCCAGCCAGGGGCGCTTCAGCCAGCGGCCGCGCGTCACTTCCTCGCTGCGGGCCAGGTCCTCGAAGAACATCTGCTCCATCTGTGCGGCGATCCCCTCGTCGTAGATGTTGACGTTCACCTCGTCGTTGAGGCGGAAGGAGCGGTCGTCGAAATTCGAGGAGCCGACGGTGGTCCAGATCCCGTCCACCACCATCGACTTGGCGTGCATCATCGTCGGCTGGTACTCGAAGATGCGGATGCCGCGGCGGAGGAGGTTGCCGTAGTAGAAGCGTCCCGCGTGGCGCACGATCGGGACGTCGGTGAACTCGCCGGGGACGATCACGCGCACGTCCACGCCGCGCCGCACCGCCCCTTCCAGCGCACGCATGGTGTCGCGGTCGGGGACGAAATACGCGCTGTTGATGTAGAGCGACTTCTTCGCCGAGACGATGGAGATGATGTAGAGCAGCTTGGCCGTCGACGAGCCTTCGCTTGGTGACGACTTCACCACCTGCGTGACGCAGGTGCCGCGCTTCTCCACCTGGGGGAAGTAGCTGAGGCCCGTCAGCAGCTCGCCGCGGCTCTTGACCCAGTTGTCGAGAAACGCGAACTGCATCTGCGTCACCACCGGCCCCTCCACGCGCACGACCGTCTCGCGCCAGTGCTCTTTCGTGTCGGCGTCGCCGAGCCAGTCGTCGGCGATGCCGACGCCGCCGCAGAACCCGACCTCGCCGTCGATGATGAGCAGCTTCCGGTGCGTGCGGTGGTTGACGCGCGAGATGTTGTACCAGCGCAGCGGGTGATACCACTCCACGCTCACGCCGTTGCGGAGCAGGAAGTCGGTCAGGTCGTGCGACATCGGCCCCGAGCCCACCGCGTCGAGGATCAGGTTGACCTTCACCCCCGCACGCGACCGCTCCGCCAGCGCCTCGGCGAACATGCGCCCGATCTCTCCGTCCCAGTAGATGTAGAACTCGATGTTGATCGTCTTCCGCGCCGACCGGATCGCCGCCAGCATGGGCGGGAAGATGCCCACGCCGTTCTTGAGGATCGTGACGGCGTTTCCTTCCGACATCGGCGAGCCGGTCAGGGCGTGCATGGTCTGCAGGAAGGCCACGTCGCGCACGCCGAACTGATGGCGCATGTGATAGCGCATCGGGACCCGCCGCCGCACCATCGGCAGCACGGGACGGCCCGGATAGCGCGCCGCCTTGCGGTGGCGGAAGAGGGTCAGACCCACGATCTCTGTCCGATGAGCCAGAACACCAGCGCGATCATCGCCCCGACCAGCGCCACGGCCAGGCCGATGACGAAGAGCAGGATGCAGATGGCCACGAAAGCGATGGCGGCCGTCGAGCGCGGCGGCCGCTTCCGGTCGCGATGCTTCTCGAGCAGGCGCATGTTCTTGACGTTCTCCTCGTAGAGAAAGTCGAACACGTCGCCCGCCACCGGCACCGCGCCGAAGAAGAGGTCGATGGCGATGTTGAGGACCATGCGCGCGATGATCATCGGCGGCACGCGATGCCGCAGCGCGCCGACCACGACCCACGTCGAGAGCACGCCGCCGATGACGTCGCCGATGCCGGGGATCAGTCCCAGGAGCGCGTCGAGGCCGACCTTGAAGGGCGTGCCGGGGATCGTGAACGCCTCGTCCATGTAATAGGCGAAGCGCCGCAGCGCGACGAGGTCCTTCGGCAGTTTCTCATCCGGCTCGATGACGTCCGGGATATGGATCTTGTCGGGCACGCTCGGCATTATGCAAGATGGGGGGCCGGGAGGCGCCGGGACGGCGGCCCCCCGATGCCCTGTATCCTTGTGCCGATGACCGAGGACCCGCGCGAGCGACCCCCGCACTGGCGTGAGCGCTGGGTGACGAAGCTCGTCAAGGCGAAGAACGTCACCTGGTCGTGGCTGACCGACCCCGCGGTGCTCGTCTATCGCCGCCACGGATTCGGGCAAAAGCGTCTGCGCGCGACGATCGTCGAGTTCTTCCTCTTCGTGCGCGAGGTCGTGCGCGAGTTCTGGAACATCGAGGGCACCTCGCGCGCCGCGTCGCTCGCGTACACGACGCTGCTCTCGCTGATCCCCCTGCTGGTCGCGTTCGCCATGTACGTGAAGAGCTATCTCTCGAACATCTTCCCCGGCTTCCAGGCCCAGATCGACGTCATCGTCAACGCCGTCCTGCCGTACCGCTCCCCGCAGATCACGTATCACCTGACGCGCTTCACCGAGAACGCCGCCAAGGCGCAGGCGGTCGGCGCGATCGTCTTCATGTTCATCGCCTTCCGGCTGTTCCTCGCCGTCGAAGGGGCGGTGAATCAGATCTGGAAGGTGCGCAGCGCGCGCGGCTACCGCTCCAAGATCATGGCCTTCACCATGCTCTTTTTCTGGGGGCCGCTGCTGATGACGCTGTCGTTCACGACGACGGACATGCTGGAGAAGAACCGCTTTCTGCGCTTCCTCTTCCGCGGTGACCTGATCTTCATCGCCGCGCCGATCATCGTGCTCTTCCTCGGTTTCACGATGCTGTTCTGGCTCGTGCCGTCCTCGCGCGTCCGGCTTCCGGCGGCGATGATCGGCGCTCTGGCCACGACCGCGCTGTTCAGCATCGTGCGCTTCGGTTTCGGCATCTACGCCGAGCACCTCATGAGCGGCCGCATCAACGTCATCTACGGGACCATCGCGTTGGCGGTGATCTTCCTCGTGGCCATCGAGGTGATGTGGATCGTGGTGTTGCTGGGCGTGGAGATCAGTTACGTCTGGCAGAACCTCTACGGCGTGCTGCGCGCGACCGAGGCCCAGGTGCAGGACGAGCCGCAGTACGACCTCTACTTCGCCCTGCGCGCGCTGATCGAGATCGGCCGCCGCTTCGACCGCCGCGAACAGCCGCCGTCCGTCTACCGTCTCGCCGAACAGTTCGGGACGACCGACTCGCAGATGCTGCGCGTCATGCGCCGCCTCGAGGACGGCAAGCTCGTCGCGCAGACCGGCGGCGAATACCTCGGTTTCGTCCCCGCCTGCGACCCCGACCGCATCAGCGTCGAGGAAGTGGTCGTGCAGATGGAAGGCGTGCTCCGCGTCCTCCCCGACATCGGCCCCGAGGACCGCGAGCGCGCCGCCGTCGGACAGCTCTTCCAGACGCTCAACACCTGCACCAACGCCGCGCTCGACCGCATGTCGATCGGACGGATGGTGCGCGAGCTCTACTCCCCGCGTGAGGTGCGCGAGGAAGACGTCGTCTGACGATGAGGCACGCCGCGCGTCACGCGGGCCTGCTGCTGTTCTTCACCGTGGCGGCCGTGGCCATGACCTGGCCGCTCGCGCCGAACCTGCACCTCGCGCTCGCGCATCCCGGCGATCCGCTGATCACGAGCTGGATCCTCGACTGGGACTTTTACGCCCTGACACACGACCCGTCGCGCCTCTTCCACGCCAACGTCTTTCATCCCCTGCGCTACACGCTTGCCTTCACCGAGAACATGCTCGGCGTGATGCTGGTCCTGCTGCCGCTGTTCCTCGCCAAGGTGCCGCTGCTCGCGCTGCACAACGTCGCCATCCTGGCCGGCTTCGCGCTCGCCGGCTACGCCGCGGCCCTCCTCGGCCGCCACGTCACCGGCTCGACGCTGGCCGGCGTCGCCGCCGGGATCTTCTTCGCCTTCGTGCCGTGGCGCTTCACGCACCTCACGCACCTGCAACATCTCTGGACGCTCTGGCTGCCGCTGCTCGTGCTGGCCATGCTGCGCCTCCACGAACGGCTGGCGCGCGGACGCGCGCTCGCCTTCGCCGCCGCGTTCGTGATGAATGGCCTCACGAACCTGCACTGGCTGGCCTTCGGTTCCCTCGCGATCGTGTGCTGCGTGGCCATCGCCGGCTTCTTCACCGAACAGCGCCGCCGCTTCTGGACGTATGCCGCGATCGCTGGCGTCATCGGCACGCTCGCGCTCCTGTCGCTGCTCGTTCCCTACCGCCGCGCCGCGGAGATTTATCAGACCCGAGGCGACGCCGGCGAAACGCTGCACTACTCCGCCACTCCCGCGGGCTGGCTCACCGCCAGTCTGCACAGCCGCGTCTACGGACCGCTGCTCAACGACGGCACGACCGATCCCGAGCACTGGTCGTTCCCCGGCATCCTCGGCCCGCTCCTCGCCGTCGCCGGTGCCGCGCTGGCCCTGCGACGCTCGCGTCTCACCGTCACCCTCGGCCTCTTCCTCGTCGCACTCGGCCTCCTCGGCTCCCTCGGACTACACACGCCGTTCGGCCGCTTGCTTTTCGACTATGTCCCGCTCTTCGGCGGCATCCGCGTCCCCGCCCGCTGGGCGATGATCGTCTACCTCGGCCTGTCGATGCTCATCGCCCTCGGCACGCATGCGCTCGCGCGGCGGAAGTGGATCGCCCTCGCCCTCTCCGCGCTCCTGCTGCTCGAGCTCCGCGCCGCCCCGATCCGCTGGTATCTCGCCACCGGCGAGACGCCGGCCGTCTATCCGTGGCTGGCACGCCAGCAGCTCCGCGGCGCCGTGCTCGAGCTGCCGATGGACCAGCCGAGCGTCTATCCGTATCTCTTCTTCTCGCACGTCCATCATCGGCCGCTGCTCAACGGCGTCTCCGGCTTCAAGCCGCCCGGCTACGCTGCGATGGAAGAGGAGTCGCAGATGGTGCCGATCCCGCCGTCCTTCTTCGAACGCTTCCGCGCACATGGCGGCTCGCTGGTGATCGTGCACGAGGAACGCGAACCGCTACGCGCGTGGCTGCGCGAGCAGGTCACGCGCGGTCGACTCGTCGACGTGGGTCACGGCGTTTACGCGATCCCCGAGCAAGCCGCGCTGCTCACCCCTCCACCGCCGCGATTGACTTCCGCCACACTCGACCACCCCCTGCATTGGGAGGAGCTCACCGGCGCGCTCGACGTCCACGGCCGCCTCTCCGCACCTGCGCGCAGCGTGACCCTCTTCTTCGACAACCGCCGCGTGCGCATCCCCGCGCCGATCCACGGCAACACCTTCCGCCACGTCTTCGCGACGCGTCCCGAATCGATCCGCGTCGACACCGACCTGCAGGTCGAGATCGTCGACGCCAGCGGCGCAACGCGCCGCCTGCCGCAGATCTGGCTCCGCTGGCGCCGTCCCGGCGAATCCCTCCCCGAGAACCCACTCCCCCAAACCGCCGACCTCGGCCCCTACCGCATCCATCCCCACTCGCGCTGATTTCTATGGAGTGCGGCAGCGATTCTGTTTCTAGCTGCCGCTTTCCAATTCGGCTGCCGAAGCCGCACCCCGCGCCAGTTGCTCACGAATTTGAAAGCGGCAGCCAAAACCAGAATCGCTGCCGCACTCCATAATCACGGGGCGCGCTTCGCGCGCAGCGACCGCACCAGCCGGATCCTGCGGAACGTCTCGTACGCCACCGTCGCCACCACCACCCAGAGCAGGCCCGCGGCGATGCCGGCGCCGACGTCGGAGATCCAGTGCACGCCGAGGTAGATGCGCGAGATGGAGATGGCGATGAACATCGTCGCGGCGAAGGCCAGGGCCGCGGCGCGGTGGCGCCAGCGGGTGAGGATGCGGAAGGCGAGGTAGGCCAGCGCGGCGAAGACGATCGTCGAGCCCATGGCGTGGCCGCTCGGGAACGAGTAGCCGTGCGCGCTGCGCAGCGCCTCGGCCAGCTCGGGCCGCGCGCGGGCAAAGTACGACTTCAACTGCAGATTGAGCAGGCCGCCGATGCCGCAGGTGATGACCAGGTAGGCGATCCAGCGCCAGCGTTTCCGTACTGCCAGAAAGACGCTGACGATGGCGAGTAACGCCGCCAGCCCGACCGGCGTGCCGATGATCGTCAGCGTCGTGAAGAACATCGTCGACCCGGGGCTGCGCGTCGTCGTCGCCCACTCGTGAAACGTCGCGTCCACCGCGTGCAGCTCCGGCGAGTCCTCCTGCAGGCTCTCCGCGAGATCGAGGAACGCGTCGCCCGCCGCCATCGACGCCGCGATCCCCGCGCCGACGAGCACGAACACCGGCAGGTAATCGCGATAACGGAACTTCGCCGTAAAGTGCGCCGAGCGTTTGAGCAGGCGCTCCAGCGCCGGCCCGATCCCATAGAAGAGGACCCAGAGCAGCAGGAAGACGGCGACGAACGCGGCGATGAAGATCAAATCAGAAGCCGCCGGACATGTACTTCCACTGCACGATCTTGTCGTTGATCTCGCGCAGGCGGCGGCTGATCATGCGGCAGAGCAGGTTGAGGAACTGCAGTGATGCGTGCGGGTCCATCGAGAGGATCTCGTTCAGCGTGGCCCGGTCGATCGAGAGCACCGTCGCGTCCTGCTCGTGAGCCTTCGCGTCGGCCGAGCGCGGCTTCTCGTCGATGAGGGCCATCTCGCCGAAGAAATCGCCGCGGTCCAGCACCGTCAGCGCTTCCTCCCCGACGCCGGGGATGAACTTCGAGATGCGCACGCGGCCATCGAGGACGATGTACAGCTTGTCCCCCACCTCCCCCTCGCGGAACACCATCGAGCCGTCGCGGAACCGCTCTTCGGTCGAGAACGTCGCCAGCAGCTTCATTTCCGCGGCGGACAGACCGCGCTCCCCGAAGAGGTCGACCTTGTCCTCCGACTTCACCGTGACCTGCTGCATGTCGCGCTTGCCGGCGTCGCGCTTGCGTCCCTGCCCCTTCTTCGCGTCCTCCTGGAAGAAGAGCTTGAGCTGCTCGTTCGCGTCGCGGACCTTCTCCGTGAGCGAGCGCCAGAACGCCCAGTGCAGGGCCACGGCCAGCTCCTTGTCCTCGTCCATGAGCTGGTCCAGCGCGCTGAATGAGAACGTGTAGCAGGCCGAGCGATCCGACACCGCCAGCGCATCACTCGAGCGATGCGTCCGGTCGATGAAATTCATCTCCCCGAAGATGTGGTCCGCGGTCAGGTTGCCGAGGATCTGCGGACCGAAGGGCGTCTCCTTCCGGATCTCGATGCGCCCGTCCTTGACCACGTAAAAGTCCATGCTCTTGTCTTCCTCGCGGAAGACGTAGTCGCCGGTCGAGAAGTCCTGCGGCCGGACGAGCTTCGAGAGGCGGAAGATCTGCTCGTCCTTCATGTGCTGGAAGACGGTCAGCTTGCGCAGCTCGTGCGACGTGGTGATGAGGTCTTCGCGCTTCCCCGCCGCGCGCGAGATCTTGCTCATGATCGCGTTGCGCGGGTCGATGCGGAAGAGGTCTTCCTTGCGCAGCTCGAGGCGCTCGGTGGCGACCTGCAACTGCTCGACGCGCTCCTTGATGCGCGCGTTGAGCGCCTTCGGCTCGATGTTGTGGATGCGCTTGAGCGTGTTGATCATGCGGCGCACCGGCTCGGTCGACTCCCCCTTCTGGTCCGTGGCCAGGAGGAACGCGTCGATGAACGACTCCAGCGAGCGGTCGAAATTCTTCAGCTCGAACTCGATGCGGCCGGAAATCTCGGCCAGGCCGCGGTCGAACGGGTTCAGCTTGCGCGCCGTCTGGATCTCCTCGTGCGCGCCTTCCCATTCGCCCTGCGAGTAATAGAGGCGCCCGAGGATCTCGAAGGGGCGGTAATTGTTCGGCGTCTTCAACTTCGCGATCTCCAGCATCTCGATCGCTTTCGAAGTCTGGTCCTTGGCCATGTAGTACTGCGCCAGGCCGACGTACTGCGACGAGTCGACCTCGTCGCGGGCCCGCTCGGCCACCACCTCGTGCTTCACGCTCGCGTAGCGCGACTCTTCCGCGGCCCGCTTCATGTCGCGGACGCGGGCCAGGTTGATGCGCACCGCCACGGAGCCCGGCTTGAGCTTCTCCGTCATCTCATACAGGTGGATCGACTCGTCGTACATCCCCTGGTCGGCGTAGCGGCGCGCCAGCGTCAGGAGGTCGTCGGGCTCGATGGGGATGTTCGTTTCCGCGGCGAGAGTGCGGAAACGTGCGCGTGAGCCGACGGGGACTTCAGCCATGGGAGGTGCAATTATAGGGATGTGCGTCTTCTCGTGGTGATCCTTGCGGTTTTCCGGATGGCCGTGCCCGGCTATGAGTTCGCCTTTCCGCGCGATCACGGTGCCCATCCCGAGTACCGCACCGAATGGTGGTACTACACGGGACACCTGCGCACGGAGTCGGGACGGCGCTACGGATTCGAGGTCACGTTCTTCCGCGTCGGCGTGCAGGAGCCGGCCACGAACGCCACGCGCTGGGACCTCAACGCGATCATGCCCGCGCACTTTGCCGTCACCGACGTCGAGGCCAAAGACTTCCGCTACTACGAGAAGCTGAACCGCGCCTCCCCCTTCACCGCGGACGCGGCGGTGGGGCGGCTCGACGTGTTCAACGAATCCTGGCGCGCCATGACCAATCCCGACGGCTCCTGGCGCCTCATCGCCCGGCAGGGGAAGGACGCCCTCGACGTCACGCTGCGGACGCGCAAGGCGCCGGCCGTACACGGCGAGGACGGCGTCAGCGTGAAGGCGCCGGTGGCCGGCTACGCGTCGCACTACTACTCCATGACGCGCCTCGAGGCCTCCGGCACCATCAACGGCCAGCGCGCCACCGGGCAGGCCTGGATGGACCACGAGTTCGGCAGCTCCGCGCTGCGCGAGAACCAGCAGGGGTGGGACTGGTTCTCCATCCAGCTCGAGAACGACATGGAGCTGATGCTCTACATCATCCGCCGCACCGACGGCTCGCCCGACGTGACGTCCTCCGGTTCGCTCGTCACCAGCGACGGCCGCGTCATTCACCTGAAGCGCGAACAGTTCCGCGTGACGCCGCTGGCGAAATGGAAGTCACCAAAGAGCGGCGCGACCTATCCCGTGGCCTGGCGCGTCGAGCTCCCGACCCTGAACGTCTCGCTGACCGTGCGTCCGCTGATGAACGCACAGGAGCTCGTCACCCACGGCTCGACCAACATCACCTACTGGGAAGGCGCCTGCGACGTCAGCGGCACCTTCGCCGGCACCGGCGTCCGCGGCGAGGCGTATGTGGAGATGACGGGTTACGACAAGGCCTTCCGGGCGCCATGACGCGAGCGTAGAGGAAAGAGGAAGGAGGAAAGAGGAAAGAGGGCGCTTCGCGAGCGGGCGCGCTCGTCGTATGGATCGCGCAACAGACGCGAGACGGGCGGCGCTCGCCTGCCTTTCCTCTTTTCTCTTGCCTCCTTCCTCTTTCCTCTTCTTCCCGCCACATCATTGCCAAAGTTGAGGATCATCATCCCTGCATGATCGAACTGATCCTCGCTGCCGTCCTCACCCTGCCGCCGCAACAGTCCGACGCCGTCATCGGCGTCTCCGCCATCCACCTCGAGTCGGGCCGGCGCCTCTCCGTGCGCAACACCGAGCGCTTTCCGATGGGGAGCGTCTACAAGTTCCCGATCGCGCTGGCCGTGCTGCGCCGCGTCGACGCCGGCACGCTGTCCCTGCGGCAGGTCGTCACCATCGAGCCGGAGGATTTCTCGCCGGGACACAGTCCCCTGCGCGACGAGGCCCACGGCCGCCCCATCGTGCTCACCGTCCGCGAGCTGCTCCGCCACATGGTCTCGATGTCCGACAACACTGCCTCGGACGCCCTGCTGCAGCTCATCGGCGGCCCGAGCTCCGTGAACGTGCGCCTCGCGGAGCTCGGCATCGGCAACATCCGCGTCGACCGCTCCGAAAAGCAGATGGCGCACGACATCCTCAAGACCCCCGGCGGCGTCGAGCGCTACGCCGTCGACGCCCGCGACACGGCCACGCCCGATGCCATGGCCGACCTCCTCGTCGCGTTCTGGAAGAAGCGCGACGGCCTGTCGAAGTCGAGCCACGACCTCCTTGTCCACTGGATGACCGACACCCCGACCGGCAAGCGCCGCATCAAAGCCGGCGTCCCCACCGGCGCCACGGTCGCCCACAAGACCGGCACGATGCCCGGCACGGTCAACGACGTCGCCATCGTGGTCTCCCCCGACGGCAAACACCACCTCGCCATCGCCATCTTCACCAGGGGCTCCAAACGCGACATCACGTCCGAGGCCGAAGACGACATCGCCGCGATTGCGCGGAAGGTGTACGCCGCCCTGGCCCCGTAACAGCTCGCAGCACGCAGGTGGTAGCTCGCAGGAGAACCGGTCCTCCTGAGAGCTGCGAGCTACGACGCCGTCCTCCTGCGAGCTGCGAGCTGCCAGCTGCGAGCTTTACTGCGGCGTCACCAGCGTCAGATGCTGCGTCTCGTTGTTCGTGATGCTGACGAACGCCCAGAACTCGCTGCCCGGCGTGAGCGGCTCGATCTGGACGCGCAGGCGCGGCGGCAGGTTCACGATCGAGAGCACCAGGTCGTACATGTCGCCGATCTGGACGTACGGCGGCTCGTACATCTCCGTGTCGGACGGCTCGAAGCGGTACGAGAGGCTGAGCACCTTGTTGCCGAGGGGGAAGTTCGAGAGCTGGTCGAAGACGCGCACGCGGAAGTCGGCGCGCTGCAATTTCGTCTCGTAGATGCGCAGCGTCAGCCGGAAGTTCGGGTCGACCGGGACGTTGAGCAGGTTCGTCGTGGCCGTGCGGAACTGCTCCTGTCGCACCACCGGCACCTCCGTGCCGGCGTTGGTCTCCAGGCGCGACACGTCGAGCGCGCGGAGCGCAAACGAGAGCTGCGACGGCGGCAGGCTGCCGGCGCCGAGAGGACCGATGTGGAGCAGGCGCGGTCCGCCCACGCCGTTCAGCGCCTCGTCCGTGAACTCCGGCAGCGTCGTCTGCGTCTCGCCGGGCATGAGCTGCGCGTTGGGGACCAGCACCCGCGAGCAGACCTCCTCGTTGCACCAGTTGATGTGGAACTCCTGGGTCGTGGGGTTGTGGATGGCCATCAGCGTCTTCCACTGCGACCCGAACGCGCCGGGCACCGGCTCTTCGAAGAAGACCGGGAGGAGGACGCGGTAGGAGGGGGCTTGCTGGGCGGTGGCGGCGAGCGGGACGAGCAGGAGCACGGCGAGGCACAACAGCGCGTTCTTCATGGTTATGCTGTTATAGCATGGATGTCACCCTCCGGATCTCACGCACCAGTTGCTCGCGCGCCGATGTCCCCTTTTGGACATAGCTGGAGACGCGCGTGTGCAACAGCGCCCGGTCGGCGCTGGTGATCTCCTTCGACGTCAGCACGAGAATGGGAATGCCGGCCGTGCGAGGATTGTCCTTCAGCGCCCCCGCCACTTCGAACCCGCTCATGCCGGGCATCATCAGGTCGAGGATGATCACGTCCGGCGATTTCTCCTCCGCCGAGCGCAGCCCCTCCTCGCCGGAGAGGGCGTTGTCGATCGCGTAGCCGAGGGGGGCCAGCTCCTCGCCCAGGAGCGCGTGCATGCCGGCGTCGTCGTCGATGACGAGCAGGCGCCGCGAGCCGTTGCGCGAGGTGATGCCGCGCAGCCGCTCCAGCAGCCGGGCGCGGTCGACCGGCTTGACGAAATAGTCGTCCGCGCCGAGGGCCATGCCGAGGTCGCGGTTGTCGACCATGGAGATGATCACCACCGGCAGCGCGCGCGTGGCGTCGTCGTTCTTGAGGCGCTTGAGCACCTCCCAGCCGTCCATGCCGGGCAGCACCAGGTCAAGCGTGACCGCCACGGGACGGGACTCTTTGGCCAGCCGGATCGCCTCGTCGCCATGCCGCGCGCGGATGGCGAAGTAGCCCGCCGAGCCGAGCGCCGACGCGATCAGCTCGTACGCGTTGGCGTCGTCCTCGACCACCAGCACACGCGCCGCGCGCGGCACCGCGGCCTCGGGCGTGCGCGTGACGACGGCCGCGCGCGAGCGCACCGGTAGCATGAAGGTGAACGTGCTTCCCGCGCCGAGGGTGCTGTCGACGCGCACGCTGCCGCCCTGCAGCCCGACGAACTTCTTCACCAGCGCCAGCCCCAGTCCCGTGCCGCCGAACTCGCGCCGCGCCGTGCCGTCCACCTGGCGGAACTCTTCGAAGATCAGCTCGTGGTGCTCCGGCGCGATGCCGATGCCTTCGTCGGACACGGAGACGGTGACCACGTTCTCCACCACCGCCGCCCGCACGACGATCCGCGCCTCGGCCGGCGAGAACTTCACCGCGTTGGAGAGGAGGTTGTAGAGCACCTGCTTGAACTTGGCCAGGTCGGTCTCCACGTGCGGCAGGTCCGGCGCGATGTCGACGACGATCTTCTGCGTGGCCCGGGTCATGCCGCGCATGACCTGGCAGACGTTGTCGATCACCGGCGCGATGGCAAAGTACTCGGGGTAGATCTCCATCTTCCCCGCCTCGATCTTCGAGAGGTCGAGGACGTCGTTGATGATCCCCAGCAGGTGCGTGCCCGAGGTGTGGATGTGGCGGAGGAAGCCGAGGTGCTTCGGCTCGATCTTGTCCTCGAGCCGCTCGGCCAGGATCTCCGAGAAGCCGATGATCGAGTTCATCGGCGTGCGCAGCTCGTGGCTCATGTTCGCCAGGAACTGCGACTTGAGGTTGTCCGCCTCCCGGATGCGCCGGTTCGCCTCGGCCAATTCGGTGGTGAGGCGCGTCAGCTCGGCCACCTTGGCCCGCTCCTCCGCCTCCAGCTGGCGCACGCGCCGCCGCTTCTCCTGCACATCGGCGATGCCGACCAGGAAAAAGTACGACGCGCCGGCGACGAAGAGCATGCGCGTGATGGCCAGCATCATGGCGTCATTGAACGGGACGGCCTGTCCCATCCACATGAGCAAGCCGATGTACGCGACCGCGTTCGCCGCGCTGACGATGGACGCCGCCGTGCGCCCGCTCGCGAATGCGGCCGCCGAGGAGGCGGCGATGTACCAGATGAACCACGGACTGTCGATGCCGCCGCTGGCGTAGACGCCGACCGTGGCCAGCAGCACGTCCATGGTCATCCAGACCGCATTGAGCCATCGCCGGTCGATGCCACGCTGACGCAGGACGTAGATCGCCGCGGCTCCGCTGCACGCCACGACGAAGATCGCCACCGCCGCCCCGAGGTTCAGCGGAAAGACGCCGAGCGCCCTCCCCGCCAGCGCACCCAGGAACCCGAGCGTGTAGACGAAGATGTGATTGCGCTGGATCGCGAGATCGAAGCGCAGCAAGCTCGAAGGCTCGGGCGCGGCAGCAGACATGGGGTGTGCCGCGATTGTACGCGCGGTTGAGGGCGCAGGTAGCAGGGCGCAGGAGCTATGCAGCGCGCGACGCTACCCCCCGTTTGTCATCCCGAGCGTGAGTCGAGGGACCTGGGTGGGCGGGCGGCACGTTCAGCGTGATGGGCACGATCAGCGCGCCACCCAACCCCCCAGGTCCCTCGACTCACGCTCGGGATGACAGGTGTGTAAGGGCGCGCCCGCGCCCTCTACTCGAACGTCACGCCCACGAACGCCAGGCACATCTCATCCGTCGTCGCCTCGCCCCATGACACCGGTTTGGGCGGCGAGTTGGGGTTGCGCGGGTTGTTGGACGAGTTGTCGTAGTGCGCCGTCAGCGAGAGGCGCGTGCCGGCCGGCACGTCGATCGGGGTCTGGTACAGATACGAGCCCTGCCAGTTGAAGTCCCAGTCGTCGATCTGGATCAGGCACTGCGCCGCGCCGTTCCTCGGCGTCATCTCCACCTTCATCTTCCGCCCGAGGAGGTGCATGTGCGGCGCGACCAGCCAGAGCTTCATCGCGAACGGCGTCGGGATCGGGAAGGCCGCGTCGACGCGGTAGCTCGGGTCGTTCGGCGGAATCGTGAACGACTGATTCACCAGCGGCAGGATGATCATCTGCTTCGGCGACACCGCGTCGGAGTAGTAGACGCCGATCTCCGTGCGGTCTGGCACCGTGGTGTCGTTGTGCGGGTGATAGTGGACCTGCATCACCAGACGCGACGCCGCCGGCAGTTGGAAGGCGACGTTCTCGGGCAGCTCCAGCGGACGCTGTCCCGGCGCCCAGCCGCCCAGCGTGCCGGTGGTGTTGAAGCCCGGTCCGCCGAAGCAGGTGTAGCCCGGTCCCGCCTCCGCCTCGTCGAGCCGCACGGAGTCGCCGGTCGTGTCGATGAAGGTCAGCACGTGGTGCACCGTGCCGCGGTCCCCCGGATGCGTGTCTACCGCCCGAATCCACTTGTCCTGAGTCAGATTCGTCGGGACGGTGAAGCAGCGATACGTGTCGGTGTGCGGCGGCGGCGTGAAGGCCTCGGCGTTGGCCAGCACGAGGTCGGGCGTGCCCAGTCCCCACTCACTGCCGAACGTCAGCGCCGGAGGCATGTCCGCCGGGTTCCCCTCGGGGGCGCCATTCGCCACCCACGCCCCGATCGTGGCGATCTGCGCCTCGCTCAGCCGCCGCTCGTCCTTGAACTCGCCGCAGCCGTCGACCGCCTTCCACGGCGGCATCAGCTTCGTCGACGTCATGACCTTGATCATCCCCGCGCGCGGCTTCGCATCGGCATACGTCAGCAGCGGAAACGGCGCGATGTCGCCCGGCCGATGGCAGCTCTGGCAGTTCTGCTGAAAGATCGGCGCGATGTCCTTACTGAACGTCGGCCCGGTCACCGGAGGGAGGGGAGCGGGATGGCGCACGGCGCGCTGCTTCGCATAAACCGGCACGGCCAGCAGCAGGAGAACGAGGAGAGCCCGGGGTCGCATATCGTGACGAACACTATGGGCCTCCACGTTGTTCTCGTCCATCCGGAAATCCACTGGAATACCGGCAACGCCGGCCGTTCCTGCCTCGCGGCGGGCGCGACCCTGCACCTCGTCGAGCCCCTCGGCTTCTCCCTCGGCGAGCGCGAAGTCCGCCGCGCCGGCCTCGATTACTGGGAGCACGTCGACCTCCGCGTCTGGCCCTCCTGGGACGACTTCGAGCGCCAGCTCCCCTCCCTCGGCCAACCATTCTTGTTCAGCACGAAAGGCCAGCGCACGTACTGGGACGCCGACCTGGCGGTAGACGACGCCGTGTTGGTGTTCGGCCGCGAGACCGGCGGCCTCCCGCCCCCCATCCACGACCGCTACCGCGACCGCATGCTCACCATGCCCATCCACTCCCCGCACGTGCGGTCGTTGAACCTGTCCACGTGCGTCGGCATCGCGCTGTACGAGGTGTTGCGGCAACGCGCGAGCACAAGGGGAGAAGGTCAGGGTTAAGGGCTCTCTTTCCCCAAGCGCCACGACCCCTCACCCTAACCCTCTCCCCACTGCGGTGGGGCGAGGGGACTGGGTTTGCGCGACCGCGCGTGAATTGGCTGAAGGCGCGTGTTGAAATGTGGGCTCTCCCCAGTCCCCTCTCCCCGCGCACGGGGAGAGGGCTAGGGTGAGGGGCTCTCTTTTGCCGCCGGGCGCCCCTACTCCTCGTACACCACCTTCCCCCCGATGATCGTCACCTGACTGCGCGTCTCCGGCAGCGCCCCCACCGGCACCTTGAAGACGTCCTGCGACAGGATGGCCAGATCCGCCAGGAAGCCGGGCGCGATCTTCCCCTTCGTCGTTTCGGTCATCTCCGCGTACGCCGAGCCGGCCGTGTACGCGCGCAGCGCTTCCTCGCGCGACAGTGCCTCGGCCGGCTGATCGCCGCGGTCGGTGGCGAACATGAGGTTGAGCCAGGGGTTGAGCGGGCCGTCGGAGCCGATCGCCAGCGGGATGCCGTTCTTCACCAGCGACTGCGCCGGCATGTAGCTCCCTTCCTTCGGATACGCGCCGCGGAACGGAAAGTGCGACGGGTTCACGACCACCACCGCGCCCGTCTGCTTCGCCAGCGGGAAGAGGTCGGGCTGCATGCCGTCGCCGTGCTCGATGCGCGGGCGGTTCAGCTTCGCCTTGGCGAACGCGTTCAGCGCGCTGGCCACCGTCTTGTCCCCCGAGGCGTGGACCAGGAGTTGCTGATTGTTGTCCACGGCCATTGCCACCAGCGGCGCCAGGTCGGCGAAATTCTCGCGGCCCTGCCCGCCGCCCTCGTACTTGGCCGTGCGCAGCGCCGCGCCTCGTTCGATCGGCGTGCCGTCCAGGATGAACTTGATCGCGCCGTTCTTCTGCAGCCACGGCTTGCTCTTCATGTCGAGGGGGAGGCTCATCAGCCGCACGCGCAGCGGGACCTTCGCCTCGCGCAGCGCCTTCTCGTACGCGGCCTCACTGGTCGGAGTCATGGCCTGCACCGAGGTGATGCCGTAGCGCAGCGCCTCGTCGTTCAGGTTCGCGATCGCGCCGGCCAGCTCCTCGGACGAGGCCATGTCGGCGAACTTGCGGTCGACGGCGTAGTGCGCGTACTCGAAGACGCGGCCGTTCACGTCGCCGTTCGCGTCGCGCCCGTACCAGCCGCCGTCGAAGTCCTTCGCGTCGCGGGCGATGCCGAGCGCCTGCTGCGCGGCGCTGCTGAGGATGGCCCCGTGACCGGTGAACGAGCTGAGGATGATCTTCCGTCCCGGCGCCGCCTCGTCGAGCTTCTGTTTCGTGATCGACGGATCGGCGGCCAGGGCCGGGCCGAGGGCGCCGGTGATCCAGAGGTCCTTCGGCGTCTCGTCGAGACCGCCCGAGAGCGCGGCCACCACGTCCGACCACTTCGCGTTCTCGTCCAGCGAGAGCATGAACGCCGGCATGCCGCTGGCCGGGTGCATGTGCGCGTCGTTGATGCCCGGGACCACCACGCGCCCCGCCGCGTCGATGACGCGCGTCTTCTCGCCGGCCCGCGCCCGCACTTCCGCGTTCGAGCCGACGGCTGTGATGCTCTCCCCCGTGATGGCCACGGCCTCGGCCCACGGTTTGGCCTTGTCGCCGGTCCACACTTTCCCGTTGACGATGACGATCGACGCCGGTGCTGACGGCTGGGCCGCGAGCACGGTCGCGGCGAGACACAGCACAGCTCCCACAAGCATGCGCTTCATAAGAATCTCCTCTATGTTTGGAGAGCGAGTCTACTCCCTCGGCTGTCATCCCGAGCGTGAGTCGAGGGACCTGGGTGGGCGGGCGGCGCGACGGCTTGCGGCACGTGCGCGGTGCCATCCCACGTTTTGGAAGTGCACTCCCAGCTGTCATCCCGAGCGTGAGTCGAGGGACCTGGGTGGGTGGGAGGCGCGACGGCTTGCGGCACGTGCGCTGTACCACCCACCCGCCCAGGTCCCTCGACTCACGCTCGGGATGACAGCGGGGGGGGGGGGGGCGCCCGGGGGCACAATTGGGGGTGTTCGGGGGGGTGGCCCCCGCCCCCCTCCTCGTTTTCCCCCCCGCG
>Ga0190272_10000093_pt1 | contig 60220 bp, 56 predicted proteins | sample Popmic504T_FD_133746 | JGI IMG/M metagenome (GOLD analysis project Ga0190272, IMG submission 133746) | Populus adjacent soil microbial communities from riparian zone of Shoshone River, Wyoming, USA - 504 T | ecosystem: Environmental > Terrestrial > Soil > Riparian zone | place: USA: Wyoming...
ATCGGTCAATACGTCGGGATGAAAAAGAAGAACGCCAAGGTCATGTACCTTTCCAGCGAGCTTTTCATCAACGAATTCATCGATGCGATCCAGCACAACAATCTGGTCAAATTCCGGAAGCGCTATCGCCAGGCGGACCTGCTCTTGATCGACGACATCCAATTTCTCGGCGGCAAGGAGCGATCTCAGGAAGAATTTTTCCACACCTTCAACACTCTATTCGACGGGCATAAACAGATCGTGCTTTCGAGCGATCGGCCCCCTTCCGAGATTGCAAACCTCGAGCATCGGCTGGTGTCGCGTTTTGAATGGGGACTGACCGCGGAACTTCAGCCGCCCGACGTAGAAACGCGCATGGCGATCCTGCGAAAAAAGGCGCACACCCTCGGCATTAAACTGCGGGACGAGACTTTCGATTTTCTGGCCACCCGCATTCGCACGAATGTCCGGCGACTGGAAGGCGCGCTCATGCGCGTTGCGTCCTTTGCATCTCTAAGCGGCAAGGAGCTGACCAACGAAGTCGTCGAGCATCTCCTGAAAGATATTTTGCAGGAGGAAGCGCGGCATGCCGTCACGATCGAGCAGATTCAGCGGCGCGTGGCGGAACATTACGACGTGCGCCTCGCGGACATGACGAGCAAGCGCCGGCCCGCCAACATCGCGTTTCCGCGGCAAATCGCGATGTATCTGGCGAGAGAATTGACCAAGGCGTCGCTCAACGAAATCGGGGACGCCTTCGGCGGCCGCGACCACGGCACCGTTTTGCACGCGTGCAAATTGGTGAAGCGGCGAATGCAGGAACAGGACAACATTCGACAAACCATCTCATTCATCGACAGCGCGCTGCAGCGTTGAGGAATGGGCGAGCGCGCGGGAAACGAGATTGCGGTTGCCGAATAAAATCGTAAGCCTTACATCTTAGCTTACGTACCGTCATGAAACTTAGTGTCACGAAGGAAAAGTTGCTCGAAGGTTTGCAGCAGGTGCAGAACGTCGTCAGCACGCGAACGACCCTTCCGATTCTATCCAACGTCCTGTTGCAGGCCAAAGGCAATGAAGTTCATCTGACCACAACCGACCTGGATGTCGGCGTGCGCGGAAGTTTCGAGGCGAGCGTCGAGAAGGAAGGCGCGACCACGCTTCCGGCGCGACGTCTTTTCACAATTATCCGCGAACTGCCTTCGAGCGAAGTTCAGATCGAGGTCGACGGAAAGAACGCGGCCTCCATTCGGAGTGGACAAAGCTTTTTCAAAATCCTGGGCCTGCCGGAAGAAGAATTCCCGCCCCTGCCGAAATTCGAGAACGCGAAGGTCATCACGATTCGTCAGAAAGATTTGCGGGACGGCTTGCGAAAAACTTCCTACGCGATTTCAACCGACGAAACGCGCTATGTTCTGAATGGCCTTCTCTTTAGCCTGAAGGAAAACAAGCTCACGCTCGTGGCCACGGACGGCCGGCGTCTGGCCATGGTGGACATCGAGCTCGAGTTCCCCCGCAGTCACGAGGTGGATATCATCGTGCCGACCAAGGCGGTCACGGAATTGCAGCGGCTTTTGACCGACGATGGCGAAGTAAAGGTGAGCATCGGCAGCGGCCAGATTGCCTTCGATTTAAACAACACGCTCCTGGTTTCAAAACTGATCGAGGGAAATTATCCGAATTACCGCCAGGTCATTCCTTCGGAGACAAAGGAGCGCGTCACCCTCGAGCGCGAGACGTTTTTGAATTCGCTACGGCGCGTTTCCTTGCTCGCCAGCGATAAATCGAACTCGATCAAATTGAATTTCACCAAGAACAACATCGACATCACGGCCAACACACCGGAAGTCGGCGAGGCGAAGGAGTCGCTGGCGGTAGTTTACAAGGGCCGGGAGTTTTCGATCGCGTTCAATCCGGAGTTTTTCATGGCACCGTTGCGGGCGCTGACCGAGGACGAAGTTTTCCTCGATCTGATCGATGAAATGAGCCCGGGTGTCCTGAAGATTCAGACGCCGTTTTTGTACGTGCTGATGCCGATGCGCATCAGTTCGTAGCTCGCTCGTTTCGTCGCATGTCATCCTGAGCCGCGCAGACGGCGAGGGACCTCTCTAATGCAAATTCCATCACGCTGAGCGGGGAAGGCGATTATTTGCAATTGCGAGGTCCCTCGCCGTCTGCGCGACTCGGGATGACAACAGGGAGCTGTAGGGCCGAAATTACGTGGTCGACTGTGAGCAAAGGCAGATTTCCTTCGGGCGCCTGGAGCACTGTAACGCCTTTATTCGCTGGCGCCCAAATCGCCGGGTCAGTTGGGCCGAAGAGCAGGATACATCGGGCACCAACCGCGGCGGCGATATGGGAAATTCCGCTGTCGTGCCCGAGAAAGAGCGCGTTTTCGAATAAGCCGGCGAGCCGCGGAAGAGCGAGATGTTTCGCGAATCGAACCGGCTTCCCCTTCCAGACCGATTCCAGCAGCCGCGCGCGATCTTCGTCGGCCTCCCCTGCGACCACCAGAACGGTGTGACCGAGGGAGAAGAGGTGCTCGCCAAGTTCCTGCCAGTTCTCGATCGGCCAATTTTTTGCCTCGCTGCCACTGCCCGGGTGAAGGGCGACGACCGACTTGGTGGCGCCACTAAGAAAATTTCGAGCGAACTCACGATCTTCTTCCGCCGGATAAATCGTCGCCGCGTGATGGTCCAAATGAAAGCCCATTTTCTCAAGCGGGCGGGCCAGCTGAAGCGCGGCATGTTCACTACCGCTCAACCTAGCGGGACCTGCGACAAAAGCTTTGATCTGGCACCGGTTCAGATTCGTTTCGAAGATTCCGTCGGGATCGAAGAGATAACTAACGATGAGGTCGAAGCTGCGAAAGTAGTCGATCAATTCCTCCGGGAGCGCAGAACCTTTCACGAAAAAAGATGCCAGCGGTCGGGATTCAATCGAGCGAGTCGCATCGGCATAAAACCGCTTGTGGGCGAGTGCCGTGATGTGGATGTGCCCGAGGATTTCGATGTGCGCCCCAGGGAATCGATCGCGCGGGAGCTTAATCGCCGGCAGCGTGAGAACGAAGTCTCCGATCGCGCCGCCGCGGATTATTAGAATGCGGTTCATCTGCCGCAACCCGGCGGTCACAGACCGCCGCTACAGGAGATCAATAGCGGGTGACGGCACACGCGAGAATCGCTGCCCCGTAGAGGAGGGCCAGGCCGTTGGTCAACCGCCAGCGTCCAGAGGTGCGCGCGCTCCAATTTATCTGGTCGCGCAAAAGGTAGGGCATTGTGACCCAAAACAAGCCTATGACGATCAAGAGGTAGGCAAACACGGTCACAAGAAGCCGGCTTGCTTCCGTCCGAAAGAAGGCGGCACCGAGCAGCGGTTCCGCCGCCAGCAGGAAAAGAATACCGAGCGCGCGGACGGCCAGAAATTCGTCCACGAACCTCAAGACAAGAAAAAAGCCTATGGGGAGAATGATGAGCAACGGCCGCCGGAAACCGGAAAATTCACCCATCTCCATGGTCGCGAGAAGCCACAGGCTCCAAAACAAATCGACCGTCAAAAGGGCGAAGCCGGCGACGCGAGACCGGGGCAGGCGCTGGGCAAAGGCGCGCGAGCGATCAGGACTGATCAGCCCGGGCACGCTCACGAGCAAAAGGAAAAGGCCGGCGATCAGGCCAGCCGTTTGAAGAGACAAGTGATAAATCATGCGTGGACCGGAGGAGAGGTTTGCATGACCGGCGTTCCATACAAGCTGAATCCATTCGACTGTTGGACGTTCACCTCGAAAAGCGCGCCGACATGTTCCGGCTTTCCCTCGAAGACAACGATCTTGTTCGTCCGGGTGCGACCCATGAGGCGCGCGGGATTCGTCCGGCTGGGCCCTTCGCACAGAATCTCAACATGGCGGCCAACCAATCGCTCGTTCGCGCGCCGCGCGGACGCATCGACCACGGCCAGGAGATCCTGATTTCGCGCCTCCTTGACGCGTTCATCGATCTGCCCGGGCATTGTCGCCGCCGGTGTATCGCGCCGAGTCGAGTAGCGGAAGATAAAGGCGTTATCGAACTGAATTTCCTCGACCAGATCGCGGGTCCGAGCGTAGTCCCCTTCATCTTCCCCGGGGAAACCGACGATAACGTCCGTCGTGATTGCCATTTCGCCGCGCGTCTGCCGAATACGATCGACCAACAACCGGTATTTCCCGGCACTGTAAGGGCGGTGCATTGCCTTTAGAATACGATCGGAGCCCGATTGAAGCGGAAGATGAACGTGTTCGGCAACTTTCGGCAGATCTGCCAGCGCCTGAATAAGGTCGTCGCGAAATCCGATCGGGTGCGGCGAGGTAAAGCGAAGACGCTCCAGGCCGTCGATCTCGTGCACGGCTTCGAGCAATTGGACGAAGGGGCTCTTGCCCTTCACTCTGGCAAATTCGTGCCGTCCGAACAGATTCACGATTTGGCCGAGAAGCGTGACTTCTTTGACTCCCCGCGCGACAAGCGCGCGCACCTCGCGCACGATTTCTTCGATCGAGCGGCTCCGTTCGGCGCCGCGCGTCTGCGGCACAATGCAAAACGTGCAATGCATGTTACAGCCTTGCATAATGGAAACAAACGCCGTCGCCTGTCGGGTCTTTAGCTCGTGATCTCGAATCGTTTCCTCTGAGCCGATCTCTTCGCCGATATCACAGATGGAGAAGCGGGGATCATCCATCCGCCGCGTCCGCTTCTTCTCCAGGAGTTCTTCGATGTAGTCCGCGACGCGATGAAATTTTTGTGTGCCCACCACGAGGTCCACATGAGGCAGGCCCGCGAAAAGCGTCTCGCCCTGAGCCTGCGCCATGCAGCCGAGAAACCCGAAGACGACTTCCGGCCGGTGTTTCGCAATCTGGCCGAGCATTCCCATCTTGCCGAGCGCCTTTTGATCCGCCATATCGCGCACGCTGCAGGTATTTAGAAGGACTACATCCGCTTCGGTCTCATGGGCCGCCCGTTTGTAACCACGCGCAATCAACGAGTGAGCGACCTGTTCGGAATCGCGCTCATTCATCTGGCAGCCGTAGGTTTTGATGAAGAATGTCGGCATGGAGCGAGCGGAATTTGGCACAGAGCGGCACCACGCGCCAGAAAGAGCCCCAAGAGGTAGAGGCGGTTGGCGCAAGCGTCTCTATATTCGACTTCCCATTCTCTCGCCGTTTCCGATTTAATCGGCGGCAATGAGCGAGAATCTACCGGCAATCGGCATCATCGGCGGGAGCGGCCTTTATCAGATGGAGGGGGTCGAAAAGCCGACGGAGCAGCGCGTCGAAACACCGTTTGGCGATCCCTCGGATGCGATCATCGGAGGGCAATTGCATGGGCGGCCGGTTTATTTCCTACCCCGCCACGGACGCGGCCACAGGCTGCTTCCGCACGAGCTGAACCATCGCGCGAATATCTATGCGCTCCGATCGCTGAATGTCCGGTGGATCATCTGCGTGACGGCAGTCGGCAGTTTGCAGGAACAATACGCGCCGCGCGATGTGCTTTTGCCCTCGCAGTTTTTCGATCGCACCAGCCAGCGGGGTAACCACACTTTCTTCGGCGGCGGGATCGCCGCGCACGTGAGCTTCGCGGAACCGATTTCAGCTAACTTGCGTAATATCCTCGCGGAGTCCGCGCGCGAGACAGGTGTGAGGGTCCACAACGGCGGAACTTACGTAAACATGGACGGCCCGGCCTTTTCCACTCGCGCCGAATCGGAGTTGAATCGCCGGAATGGCTTCGACGTCATTGGCATGACCAATGTGCCCGAGGCGAAATTGGCCCGAGAAGCCGAGATCGCCCTCGCGACCCTGGCCATGATTACGGATTACGACTGTTGGAAGGTGGAAGAAGAGCCGGTGTCCGCCCAGACCATTTTCGAGCATCTGACCGCAAACGCCGAAACAGCGAAGAAAATCCTCGCCGCAGCGATCCCGAGGGTCCCGACCGAACCAAATTGGCCCGAACACCGAGCGCTCGACTCGGCCCTGGTGACAGATCGGAAACTTTGGCCTGCGACGACGAAGGAGAAGCTTGGGGCCATCCTGGGGCGCTTTTCCTAGTTTGGGGCCTGGCTCGCAAATGTGAGTCGCGGCTTGGGGAACAAAAATCGTGCTTGCCAACCAGGAATAAAATATAGTAATTATAAAGACCGTCGGGAGAAACCCGATTTAACGCTTCCACGGAGTTCCTAAAAATGATGATCAAAATTGCCGCTTGCCTGCTCGCCGTCAGCTTCCTCGCTGCCTGCGAATCGACAAAAACGACCAAACGCGAGACGCTCCGCGAGATGACCGCTCGCTACGCCAGCAACGATACCTCTTCTTCGGTTGAACCGATGCCGCCCGCAGAGGGCCCTGAAGATGTGCCGGCAGATCGGCCCATGGATCCGACTCAGAACCCAGCTCTCGTTCCCTCACCGTTGCTCCGGGCTAACGCCATCGGCGGTTTGTAATCGCGAGCGGCGCCTTCTCCGAGACTCGCCGCGTGGCGCACAAGCGCGGCGCAGAGCCCGTGAATTTGCGGTTCTTCGTGTGCGGCCGTCACCGTGATTCGGAGCCGGGCCGCGCCTTTTGCAACCGTGGGATATCGGATGGCCGGGACCAGGAAACCCTCACTCTGAAGCACCCGTGCCAGATCGAGCGCCCTTTGTTCGCCACCCACGATCCACGGATGAATGGCGCTGCCAGCTTCGTGTCCGTCACTCGATGAGGCCGGCAATCCCGGGTTTGGCGGCAGGGCAGCGCGAAGGGTCCTGATTCGCCGCCAAAGGCTCTGACGCCGCTCTTCGCCTTCGGCGGAGGCCAGGAACTCGACAGCGACCGTCGACGCAGCGGCAAATGCCGGTGGCGGCGCGGTCGAAAAAATGAAAGAGCGTGCCCGGTTCACGAGCCATTCAATCAGGCCGCGCGGTCCGCAAACATAGCCGCCACTCACGCCAAGCGCTTTGCTCAGCGTCCCCATTTGCACCTCGACCTCTCCGGCTAGGCCCTCTTCCGCAGCCAGGCCCCGGCCGTTCGGTCCCACGACGCCGACCGCATGTGCCTCGTCCAGAAACAACATGGCGCCGAATCGGTTCTTGAGGTCGATCAATTGCCGCAGGGGAGCCCGATCTCCGTCCATGGAGAAAACCGACTCGGTCACAACCAGAACGCGCCTGCCCGGATACTCTCGTTGCGCCCATTCCAGATGACTCTCGAGCTTTCCCAAATGGTTGTGGGGGAAAACACGCAGAATTGCTCCGCTCAAGCGGGCGCCATCAATGAGGGAGGCGTGGGCTAATTTATCCAGCAGAATGACGTCGTGCTTTCGGACGAGCGCCGGAATCGTCCCGATGGCCGCGGCGTAACCGCTGTTGAAGCAGATGGCGGATTGCGTCCCTTTCCATTTTGCCAGCGCTGTTTCGAGGCGAACGTGCGGAGATTGGGTGCCGCTAATCAAGCGCGATGCGCCTGCTCCCACCCCGAATTCTTCGATCGCATCGGTCGCGGCTTTTCGCAGCCGCGCATCATTGGCCAGGCCAAGATAATCGTTTGAAGAAAAATTGATCAGCTGCTGCCCAACAATCTGAACTTCGGGTCCCTGCGCACTGCCGATCTCGCGAAGCTTCCGGAGGAGCGACTGGGCGCGGAGGGCTTGCAGTTGATCTTGAAAGAGATCGCTCATCGGACAGCGGCGATCGAAGCGTTACATCCAAAGCCCCCACGAAAGCAGTGCAGACGCATCCTGCCAGACACCGGTCTTGCTGTCGCCGAGCACGACCACAATAATATCCCGTCCTGGACGAGCGCCGCTCGCGATCAAACAATGGCCGGCCGCTTCCGTGTAACCGGTCTTCATCCCGTTGCAGTACGGGAGTTTCTTCAAGACTTTATTGGTGTTTGTGAGCACACGCGTCCGCCCATTGGAATATCGGAAGACCAGCTGGGGCAGGCAAACAATGGAACGAATCGTTGGATTGGCGTAAGCGGCCTTGGCGATGATCGAGAGATCGCGCGCGGTTGAATACTGGCCGGCCATCGGAAGGCCGTTGGGATTCAGAAAATTAGAATTCGTCGCACCCAATGAGCGCGCCTTTTCATTCATCAGGTCGGAGAAGGCCTCCACACTGCCGGCCGCATCCCGCGCCAGACAACGGGCCACATCATTCGAACTCTTCACCAGCAGCGCCCGCAGCAAATCGATTCGTTGATACGTGTCGCCCGCCTTGATATTCAACTTCACCGGCTCGGCCATGGTATCGACCGGCAGCACCGTCACCGACCGGTCGAGAAACCCGCGTTCCGCCACGATCATTGCGGTCAACAATTTTTGCGTGCTGGCAGCGGGGCGCGCCGCGTCAGCATTTTTCTCATAGAAAATCTCGCCGGTTCGGGCATCGATCACCATCACGGCCTTGGCGCGCGTGGTTGGAGCGATTTTCGAGACGGGTCCTACCGGAATGTCGGCCGGCTCTGCCCGCGGAACGAAGGAAGGTGCGTCTGGGATGCCGGCGGGGCGGACGGGTTTGAAATCGTATTTTTTGGGTTTTGCGGCGACGCAAGGAAGCGCCAACCCGATTGCGCACAAAAGCGCTGTCCATTCGCGCGGGCGTTTCATAGGGGGCAATTAGCGGTAAGTTCTCGGACGTGCAAGCGGTTGGATGCGTTTAGGCGTCTGATCCGCGTTGAATCAGCTCGATCTCGTAGCCTTCCGGCGCATCGATGAACGCGATCGCGCCGCCTTTGCCGTTGGGGTGCGGGCCATCCGAAAGCGGGTAACCTTTCTTGGCAGATTCCCGCGCGAACTCCTCAATGTTGTCGACCTCGAAAGCCAGGTGGGTCAGATCGGGGCCGACCATCACGGGGCCGCTTTCATCGAATTTACAGATCTCGATTTCTTCTTCGCTGCCGGGCGCCTTAAAAAAAACCAGTTGCGAGCCGCGGCCGGAAGTGTGCCGCCGAGTTTCCTGAAGGCCGAGGACGTCTCGGTAGAAAGCGACCGTCTTTTCCAGGTCGGTCACGCGATAGCGGGTGTGAAGGAGCTTCTTGACCATTGCGCTTCTAATTGGGCGTGCTCACCGAAAATTTCAAACGCAAATGGCCCAATTGTCATCCCGAGCGGGGTCGAGGGACCTCTTACTTTCGCGAGCATCAGCGAGGACCTCGGGCGCTGGCGCGTCCTCGCAGAAATAAGAGGTCCTTCGACTCCACTTCGCTTCGCTCAGGATGACAATTGGTAATACCGACACCGGTGTGAGGCCCACATTCGCCTGGCTTAGGGCAGGCTCTTTTTCCTGTCTCCACAGCTCGTGATCGCTAGTGTTTGCGCATCGAATGTGATTCCTTAGGCGGATGAAACTCGTCATCGCCGCGACCGGCGCCAGCGGCACGATCTATCTCCAGCGCTTGCTTGCGCAGATTGATTGCGCCGCGAACGACGTTCATCTCGTCCTGAGCAGCCACGCCAAACAAGTTGCCGCCCAGGAGGTCGATAGCCTGGTCGTTCCCTCCGGGGTCTTGGAGCACGGCGAGAACGATCTCAACGTCCCATTCGTGAGCGGCTCGGCCCGTTTCGACGCCATGGTGATTGTTCCCTGCTCGATGGCCACGCTTGGCCGCATCGCTTCGGGTTGCAGTGACACCGCGCTCCTGAGGGCCGCGGATGTGTTCTTGAAGGAACGGCGTAAATTGATCCTCGTCCCGCGCGAAACGCCCTGGAGTTTGATTCATGCGCGAAACGTGGTGACCCTGCTCGAAGCGGGCGCTATTCTCCTGCCCGCCATCCCGTCGTTCTATAGCCGCCCGGGCACGGTTGACGCGGTGGCCGACACAGTCGTCTGGCGCATTCTCGATCAACTCGGCCTTCCAAATCCTTCCGCCTACCGCTGGCGAGATGAGGATGCTTCGAAAACAGGAAAAAAGTGAAGCTCGATAGCTGGCGCACGCGCGCACTGATCGAGTTTGGCTACGGATTGTTCCGGCTCTGGACAAAAACGCTTCGTTTCCGGTTGGAAGATCCCCACAACGGTGTCGGGCTGGTTCGGGATCGGCCAGTTATCTTCGCCATCTGGCACAATCGCCTCCTGATGTTGCCACCTCCCTTCGATCGCTGGTTTCCCACTCGGCAAAGTATCGGTCTGATCAGCGCCAGCCGCGATGGCGACCTGGTTTCCATTCTCATCGAGCGCTCCGGTTACGGCACCATCCGCGGATCGACTTCGCGCAAGGGTGTTATTGCACTGCGTCAACTGGTTGAGGCACTCGCCGCCGGCAACAACGTCTTGTTCACGCCTGATGGCCCGCGTGGGCCCGTCTATGAGGTCAGCCCCGGGGTGATCTTTGTCGCCCAAAAATCCGGTGCACCTATCGTCCCGCTGCACCCGGAGTACTCGAGTTGCTGGCGCCTTAAAAGCTGGGACCGATTCTGTGTACCCCGTCCCTTCAGCACAGTGCGCTTCATCATCGGACCTGCCGTCCACGTGGATCCAGCGACGGACGCCGAGCAATTTGAGGCCAATCGCCTCCGCCTTCAGGACGTGATGTTGAGCCTAGTGGAACAAAAATGAGTCGAGCGCTCGGGTCGTCCAATATTTGTCGTGTTGAGCGAAGTCGAAACATCTCTCATTGTTAGCGGATCGGTACCCAAGGGCGGAGGTCAAAAGATTCCTCGACTTCGCTCGGAGTGACAGGGACCGGGGTCAACCGCTTCTCTATTTCTAAACGATGCCACATCTGATCGAAGGAAGGGCCATTGCCGAAAAGGTTTATGCTGATCTGCGCGGCGAAATAGCGGCGCTCAAAGCGACCGGCCGCACGCCAGGCCTCGCGGTCGTGCTGGTCGGAGACAATCCGGCCTCGCGGGCCTATGTGCGCTCAAAGGGCAAGATGTGCCGCGATTTCGGGCTCCATTCTTTGAAACTCGAGTTGCCCGCCGAGACAACCCAGACGGAATTGCTCGCACGCGTCGAAGAGCTGAATCGTGATCCGGCCATTCACGGCATCCTCGTTCAATCGCCGCCGCCGAGGCAAATTGATGAAGCTGCCATCGTCCGTGCGCTCGACCCAGCCAAGGACGTGGATGGTTTTCATCCCGGGAATGTCGCGAAGCTCGCGCTGGGCGATGACAGCGGGTTCGTTCCGTGCACACCTCTGGGTTGTCAGCGTCTGCTGATGGAAACCGGCGTCGAAATTTCCGGGGCCCACGTGGTTGTACTGGGGCGGAGCATGATTGTGGGAAAACCGCTCGCCCTTTTGTTAATGCGAAAAGGCCAAGGGGGCGACGCCACTGTGACGGTGGTTCATTCGCGCAGCCGGCGCCTGGCTGAGATCACACGTTCAGCCGACATCCTGATCGCGGCGATTGGGCAGCCAAAATTTGTGAAAGCCGAGCATGTGCGTGATGGCGCCGTGGTCATAGACGTAGGCATAAACCGCGTCGACGACCCGACGGCAGAACGCGGCTACCGGTTGGTCGGCGACGTCGCCTTTGACGAAGTATCGGAAAAGACTTCCGCGATTACGCCCGTGCCCGGAGGCGTGGGCCCCATGACAATCGCCATGTTGATGTCGAACACGGTCAAGGCCTGCCGGCAAATGTAGCGGCGCTCGTCGCTAATTTTTTTGGACGATCTTCGCGATTAGAAAGCGAAGAAGGGCTGGCTGAAATCGCGCGAGTTCCAAAAGCGCCGAGGCGACGCGCGGGGATAAGACCGCAGCTCGTGCAAGCTGATTGATCCAGAGTCGTCCACGATAAAGCCGGGCGTGCGCCGCGCGATAGGTGGCCGTCGCTTCTCCTTCAGCGCGTCCGTTGTGTTGGGAAATAATCGCCTCCGCGGCCAGCTCGCCTGACGCCAGCGCGTAATAAATCCCCTCGCCTGTGAACGGCTCCACCACCCGCGCCGCATCGCCGATCAGGAGAAGCGAATGGCCGCCGGCCGGGATCGGCGCCCGAGTCAACGGCGTGATCGTGCGCCAGGAAGATTCGCGCGGAATTTCAAAGCGCGCCTCAGCCCAATCGCGCAGGGCGGATATCTTGTTCGGTGTGCTCACGAGACAAAGGTTGAGCTGGCCCTCGCCGACTGGGGCCTGGCCGGAATAGCCCTCACGCAAGAACTGAAGAACAACGCGATCTCCAAATCCCGGCGGCAAGGGCAGGTGCGTCTGCAGCGCGACGCGTTCTTTCGTGCTTCGCGGGAGCAGGTGGCAAAGCCGGGCAACGGTCGAGTTTCGGCCGTCAGCAGCGATCAGCACTCGTGATTCGAAAGTATTATCCGGGGCCGTGATCGTCCAATTGGGCGTCATGGCGCTGGGAGCCAGCAATGCCGTTACCGTTGTCCCCTCGAAGACCGTGGCGCCCAATTCGCGAGCGCGCGTCATAATCAGTCGATCAAACAGACTGCGTTTGATGGCGATCTCGGCATCGTCGCCCGCCGGCAACGTCACGGTTAAGGTCCGGCCCTCGATGCCAATGAATTCGACGCGGTCGAGAACGCCATGCGGCAAACTCCGAACACGTTCCGCCAGCCCGATCCGTCGCAAAATCGGCCAACAGGCTGGATTCAAACAATCTCCGCAGACTTTTTCGCGTGGAAAGACCTCTCGTTCCAAAAGAAGCGTGCGCAGGCCGGCCGTGGCGCAAAAGGCGGCGCAGGTCGATCCCGCCGGGCCGCCTCCTACAATCGCCACGTCGAACATGGCGGATTATCTTCCAACCGATCCGAATACAGAACGATTTTTCATAAGCGAGTTCTAACGTAATTGTGTCGCGGAGAGAAGATGGCGTCCCCAAAAGATAAACCCGATTTGACCAGGAAAGTGCACGAAGTGCCGCACAAGCCCGGTGTCTACTTGATGCGCGATCGCTTCAATCGCGTCATCTACGTGGGAAAAGCTCGGGACCTGCGCAAGCGCGTCGGCTCCTATTTCATGCCGTCCAAGCTGGCCCAGGCGGACATCAAGACTCGCGCGATGCTCGATGCCGTCTGGGACTTCGAAACTCACACAGTGCAAAGCGAGCCGGAGTCGCTCCTGCTCGAAGGCAAGCTGATCAAGGAATATCGGCCCCGCTACAATATTTCGTTCCGCGATGATAAACGCTTCCTCGTTGTCAAAGTAGATCCAACGGAGGAATGGCCGCGCTTCCGTCTCGCGCGTTTCAAGAAAGATGACGGCGCCCGGTATTTCGGGCCGTACGCGCATGCCGGCGCGTTGCGGCAAACGCTCAACTTCATGCGCAAGAAATTTGGCGTCCTGACCTTCGGCCGCGGCTCGCCTACGGAACGGGAACTGAAATCAGCGACGTATCAGGTTCCGACGCGGTTAAGCGAAATCAGCGCGGAGCTGTATCGCGAGCGGGTTGCGCAGGCCTGTGATTTTCTGGAAGGCCATTCACGCGAAATGATCGCGGCGGTGGAAGACGAGATGCGCAAATCGGCTGAGAAGCTCGATTTCGAGAAGGCAGCTGAGTTGCGCAACATGCTGGACGATTTGCGCCGCACGACGAAACCGATGCGGCGATTCACCCGCCATAGTTTGCCGAGCACGATCGATCCGGTGAGCGACGTGCAGGAGCTGGGTGACGCCCTCCAGCTTACCCGCCTCCCCTCGGTCATGGAATGCTTCGATATCTCAAATATCTCAACGACACACGTGGTCGCGTCGATGGTTTGCTTCCGCCACGGAGTCCCCGACAAGGACAATTACCGGCGTTACCGGATCCGGACCGTGGCAGGCCAGGATGATTTTGCCAGCATGGCGGAAGTCGTGCGGCGGCGTTATTCGCGCGTCTTGCTCGAAGCCCGAGCGGCAAATCCAGAGGTGGCGGAGTTCTCCCAGGAAAATCCGGCCGAAGCGCTCGATCGCGCGGCCGCCACCTTCGTGGCTGTTCGATTGCCGGATCTAATTATCGTTGATGGCGGCAAAGGCCAGCTTTCCTCCGCTTGCCGTGAGCTCCAGCGTCTCGGGTTGCACGAGCTTCCGATCATCGGTCTCGCGAAAGAGTATGAAGAGATCTACCGGCCGGGACGGGCGTTGCCGCTCGTGTTGCCGCCCGACTCGGGCGCCTTGCGCTTGCTCCAACGGATTCGGGATGAAGCCCACCGCTTCGCGAACACCTACCACCAGCTCCTGATGAAGAAACGCATCGGCGAAAGCATTCTGGACGATTGCCCGGGAGTGAGCCAGAACCGCAAGAATCTGCTTCTGCGCAAGTTCGGGTCCGTCAACCGGCTCCGCAAAGCGAGTGTGGAGGAAATTGCAGCTACAGAAGGGATCGGGGTAAAATTAGCCGAAGACGTGCATCGCTTTCTGGAGCGGCATTAACCACGCCGCCATCTGAATCCCGCGGATTTCCGCTTGTCGATCACGCCGGGGCCACCACAGTTGCCCTTGTGAATTTGCGTTGGGCTTTTCCGTTTCGGTTCCTCTGTCTGCTCGCGGCTGGATGGATTGGCGTGACTCATGGTGAAGCCCAATCGGAAAGCCCTTCGCCCGCGCCTGAAACGCCTTTCGAAGAGACGATCGTGCCCACTTTTGAGACGCAAAAGCTCGCCCGGACCTACGTCTTAGACATTCCCGCTCCCCGCGGCCAGATCACGGATCGCCACGGCGCGCCGCTCGCGCAGAACCGGCTAAGCTACAATCTCGCGATCAGTTTTCCGACGCCGCTCGATTTCTCCGATGCGCAATTGCTTGCCTTCGCGGCCGAGAAAATTCGGGCAGCCGAAAAGTTACTCGGCCGGCCGCTGAGGATCTCGGACGAGTTGATCAAGCGTCATTACGGCAACCGTGGAATATTGCCCTTCGAGATCGCGCAAAATCTCACCACCGAAGAATACGACAGGGTCAAAGAACGCCTCCCTGCCGGGATCGCTTTGCGTCCATATTATGTGCGCACGTATCCGAACGGAAGAATCGCGGGACAGATCATTGGTTACAGCGGCAAGACCGGGCGGAACCCCGATGGATTGATCGACAACCACGAAGTGCTTTGGCCGGAAACGGAAGGCCGCGAGGGTCTCGAGCAAACCTTCAACCAGGTGCTGACAGGACGACACGGAGAATACAGAATTACCTTCGACCAGGACGGCCGCAAAACCTCGGAGAAGATCGTGACCCCGCCTGTGCCCGGGCACACCGTGGTCACAACTCTCGATCTCCGTTTGCAGGACCTCGCCGAGAAAGCGCTCGAAGCGAAGGCAAAACGGGGAGCGATTGTCATTCTCGATCCCAACAATGGCGACATTCTCGCCCTGGCCTCCTGGCCCACCTACGATCCAAACGCATTTACTCCGACGATCTCGACCGAGAAGTTCAAGGCGCTCCAGGATGATCCTGACATTCCTCTCCTGCCGCGCGCCTTTCGCTCGTCCTATCCGCCCGGCTCAGTTTTCAAGGTCGCGGTCGGGATAGCCGCGTTGGAGACCGGCCTGGTCCGCGCCGATGACGAATTCGACTGCGTGCGGGCAATCCAGATCGGGAATCTTACCTTTCGTAACTGGAAGAAGACGGACCGAGGCTTGATGAATTTTGTGCAGGCGTTGACGGAATCGTGCGACACCTGGTTTTACCAGGCGGGCATTAAGATCGGCGCGCAACCGATTTTGGACTGGTCGCTGAGACTTGGCTTCGGCGCAAAGACCGGCATTCCGCTGCGCGGCGAAGTCGAAGGCCGTATGCCTAACGACCAATATATGAAAGCGACGCATGGCCGAAAATTGCTCAATGGCGACGTCGCGAATTTATCGATCGGCCAGGGCGATGCGGAAACGACGCCTCTCCAGGTAGCGCAGGCCTTCGCCATCGTCGGGAATGGCGGCACGTTTTATCAGACGCGTCTCGTGCAACAGGTGCAGACGGTCGATAACGAGATTGTCACCGCATTCCAGGTGCGCGCGAAAAAAACGCTTGGCGCTTCGGCCGACACGATGGCGCAATTGCGGGTGGGATTGATCAACGCGGTGAGCGGGCCGGCCGGCACGGCTCATCAAGCGAGCCTGGAAAGCGTGGAGGTGGCGGGAAAAACAGGGACAGCGCAGTGGGGACCGAAGAATAAGGAGCGCACCGCGGCGTGGTTTGCGGGGTTTGTGCCGGCGGAGAGGCCACGGTTAGCGTTTGCCGCTGTTTATGAAGGGGATGTCGGCGCCGATGTCCACGGCGGATCCCATGCCGCGCCGATGATCGGAATGATTTTGAAGGACATTTACAAAGAAAAAGACAACGGAAACAAGCGGCGGCGCACGCCTGAGCCCGGAGGAACGCCGATCAGACGGGCGGAGCCAGTGGAAGAGGAGGAGGGAGATTGAGGGGGGCGCCTGAGTTCCCGTCGAGCGCCCTAGCTTGTCATCCTGAGCCGCGCAGACGGCGAAGGACAGTGCGGTCGCGCGCAGGGGAATCACGCGTGACCAGACGAACACGCCAAATGTAACGCGGTAGCGCTCTGAGCCCCGGCGAGGTCCCTCGCCGTCTGCGCGGCTCGGGATGACAAGGCAATAAAGCAGTCTCCTCTACACCGCAGCAGCCTCGGCGGCAGCAGGAAGTTCCATCGTGCCCTTGAATTTCGGTTCTTCCCGCTCCACTCCGAAATTGTCAGCATAAAGTTCGGCGATTTTTTTCATCTCTTCGCTGGTGAGCTGCGGGCAGTCGGGCGCTTTGGCGAATTCGGTGAGCTGCGCTTCTTCGTAGATGTTCGGCAGCGTCGAGGCCACACGATCGTCTTCGAGGAGCCATTGCAGGGCCGCCTGGCCTAGTGTCCGATCGGTGCTTTCGAGAAAACGAAGCCGGTCGATCTTTTTCACGCCGTTCAGGAGCCAGCTGCGCGGGCGATGACTGCGATGATCCGTGGGGGGGAATGTTGTTTCAGCGGTGTATTTCCCTTCGAGCATCCCAGAGGAATGCGTCACGCGGATAAGAAACATGGTGTCCTTCCCGGCTTCGGTTGCGGCGTCCTGCATAGCTCGGCCGGGATGTTGCTCGAGCATGTTGTAAATATGCTGCACGCTCGTGACGTTCCTTTCCCGGATGCAGTTAATGCCTTCATAAAGCCAGCCGACGGCCGGCCCAAGAGCAATGCCGGAATACCGAATTTTTCCGCTCGCTTTTAGTTTCTCGAGGGTCGTCCAGACAGCTTCTTCATAAATCTGTTCCATCCGGATGTTGTGCAGTTGGAGCAGGTCGATTCGATCGGTCTTCAACCGCTTGAGCGCGGCATCCGTGGCGCGTACGATGGCTTCAGGCGAAAAATCCTGCGGAATTTCGCGCTGGCCACGGCCGCGAGAATCGCCGTGGGTGACAAAATCGTACCCGACCTTCGTCGCGATCACGATGTCATCCCGCTGCTTCGGAAACGCCTTCGCGATCAGCTCTTCGCTGAGGCCATTCCCGTAGGTATCGGCCGCGTCGAAAAGCGTCACCCCGAGATCAAGCGCCTTATGCATGAGCGCGATCGCCTCGCCTTCAGTGAATTGGCCCCACCACCCGGTCGAGATCGTCCACAAACCAAATCCGACTTCGCTTACACGGAGGTCGGTGTTCTTGTAAGTGCGATAGCGCATCGGGATTGAGCTTAGCGAAGGGATAAAGCGGCGCAACAAACCAAGCTTCCGAATTCAACGTTGGACGTTGGACGTTGGACGTTGGACGTTGGACGTTGGACGTTGGACGTTGGACGTTTCTTTCCTTTCTCTCACTATGGTCTCCCGCCCTGACAGCGCTCTTTTGATCGTCGGCCACGGCTCGACCGTGAACCCCGATTCCAGCGCTCCGACGCTCATGCATGCGACCGAAATTCGGCGCCGAGCGATTTTTGCAGACGTCGCGTGCGCCTTTTGGAAGGAGGAGCCCAGTCTTCGCGACGCGCTTTTCTTCTTTCGAGATCCGGCGATTCGCGATGTCTACGTCGTGCCCAATTTCATTAGCGAAGGGTATTTCACGCGCACCGTCATCCCGCGGGAACTGGAATTATCCGGGCCAGAAACGTCTCGCCTGGACGGCCAGACGTGGAAATACTGCGAGCCGGTGGGCAGCCATCAGCGGATGACGGAATTGTTACTGCAGCGCGCCCATGAAGTTGCGCCGGAGATCCCCGAGGCAGAAACTACGCTCCTCGTAGTCGGACACGGAACTGGCTTGAACGATAACAGTGCAGTCGCGGCCAAACATCAGGTCGAGATCATTCGGGGGCTCAATCGTTTTGCCGCCGTGTTGAACGTCTATATGGAAGAGCCGCCTCTCGTTTCGGATTGGCTGAAGCTGACCGAGACGCGGAATGTGGTGGTGGTTCCTTTTTTTATTTCAGACGGCTTACATAGCTACGAAGACATTCCTGCGATGCTCGGGATACCTTCAGAAAGCCACAATGGAGCATCAGGAAATCCACATAAGATAAACGGGCGGTCGCTCTTATATTCCTCCGCTATTGGTACGGATCCCAATTTCGCCGACGTGATCATCGAACAGGCCGAGGCTTTCGCGCAAACACCGAAACCGGAATTAGCCTCGTAATTTAGCCACACCCAGTTACGGTTCTAAGATGGAAGCGACCACGTGTGAAAGGCTCCAGGAACTGGGCGCCTTTGTGTTAGCAGGGGCGTGCAAGCCGCCGCAATTGTGCACAATGGCGGAGATGATCCGGGCGGCGCGCGATTATCGCTGGGTCGGGATTTACAAGATCACGCGCGGCGACTTTGTCATCGTGGCAAAAACGGGAAAATGCCCGCCCGCCTATCCACGTTTTCCGATCACGCAAGGCTTGGCCGGCGCGGCGTTGGAATCCAAACAGTCGATCATGGTAGCAGACGTCCACAAGGATCCCCGGTACCTGCCCACGTTCGGAAGTACCCAGTCGGAAATCGTGGTACCGGTCATCACGGAAGCAGGGAAAGTCGTCGGTTTGATCGACGTGGAGAGTGAAAAATTGAACGCGTTTACGGAAGACGATCGAGATTTCCTGGAACACGCGGCCTATCTCATCTCGCGTGCTCTGAAGTGAGCGGGCCTGCGCAGGAGATCGCGCTCGCAAAGTGGCTGGCCGCGGGTCTGCGGTGCATCGGACAAATTTCCATCGAAGCCAGAGAGGATGGCACATTCACCCTGGCTCACTGCGAGGATGCGTCTCGCAACGATCTTCTGGCGTTCGCACACGCTGACGAGGCGGCAGGGCTCGCACGATTCGACGATGCGGGAAAATATCGACCGCTGAAGACAGCTCCGAATTTGCGCCACGGGTGGCGGCTGATGCTGCCTGATCGAAGTGCTCTAGGCATCGCGCTCGATCTCTTCTACCCTGGGCGGCTCGCTGCGTTTTTGGCGGCGGAAACCGGCGCGCTAATTACGACGCCGTTGAGGGCAACCCTCGATCGACAGACGGGAATGTACCGTTCGGCAGCAAAGATCAGCGAGGAGGAAGCGAACACGCTCGTTGGAACTTTTTGCCGGTCGGATGGTGGATGCTTGCGCACAATTCTTTGGAAACGCGATCGAGACGAGACGATTGCCTCAACTCTCTTGCCTCCGGAGAAGTTCGATCCGGCTCATGACCAAACCGGGCTCGGTCGTCCGATGATTCCGTTGCCCTGCCAGGAAGCGTGCAACCTCCTCGTAGCCGAGGCGCGCAAGATCGCCAAATCAGAGAACGGAGCGGCGGCGACACCATGATAGTTCGTTCGCGCCTTGTCGTGCCGATGGCAGGCGACCCGATCGAGAATGGCGCCGTTGCTGTCGCCGGGAGCCAGATAACGGGCGTGGGCCGCTTCGAGGAGGTGAAAGTGAGTCACGGCGGCGACATCGTGGATCTGGGCGAGCAGATCCTGCTGCCCGGCCTGATCAACGCGCACTGTCACCTCGATTACACAATGCTGCGCGGCCAAATCCCGCCGCAGGAATCGTTCACCGATTGGATTCGCGCGATCAACGCCGAGAAGGCAAAGCTGGCGAAGAAGGATTACATCGCGTCGATCAATGAAGGCTTGGCCGAGTCGAAAAGATTTGGGACGACGACAGTCGTGAACCTAACCGCCTTTCCAGAATTGACTGCTGAAATCAAGGAGACGGTCCGGACCTGGTGGTTCGGGGAATTAATCGACGTGCGAAATCCGAATCAGGCAGGAGAAATTGTTGATCGTGCAGTCAGGTCATTAAAATCCAAGAACCACTGGGGCCTGGCACCGCATGCGCCGTTCACTGCCTCGAGGCAGCTATTCTCCGCTGCCTCGGAGGTCTCCTCGAAGCACAATGTGCCGATAACGACGCACGTAGCGGAATCGCGTGAGGAAATGCAAATGTTTCGAGACGCCAGCGGTTCACTCTTCGATTTTTTGCAAAGCATCCGGCGCCCGATGGACGATTGCGGGGGCATCACGCCGCTTTCCTCCCTGATGCAGAGCCACGTGGTGGATGAGCGCTGGATCCTCGCCCATGTAAATGAACTCACAGAAGCCGATTTCGATCTCGTGCCCCGCACGAAGCGATTCCATATCGCACATTGCCCACGTAGCCACACCTTCTTCGGTCATGCGCCTTTCGCCTGGCGGAGACTGCGCGCGCTGGGTCTAAACATTTGCCTCGGGACCGACAGCCTGGCGAGCAACTCGAGCCTGAGCCTCTTCGCCGAAATGCGTGAATTACTTAAGAAAGAGCCGTGGCTTCCCCCACGCGAGGTGTTGGCAATGGCAACCGTGAACGGAGCGGATGCCATCGGCCGGGCTGATTCTCTAGGTAGAATCAGTCCAGGCTGCGACGCAGATTTGATCGCCATTCCTTCGGCAGCAATGGGAAAGAATATCTTCGATGCCATCGTCGCGTTCGAGGGGACGATCCGCTGGATGATGGTCGGCGGCGAGGTATTAAGCCTTCGTTAGGTTTCTCGTTTTTGCTTTCCTTTTCTCAATTCTGAAATATTCTCCGCCCTGCGACTATGGCTAAGATCATTATTATAGACGACGAGCCGGCAATGGTGGAGGTCATTGTGACGCTCTGCCGGGACAAAGGGCACCAGGTTTTCCCCTTCAATTCCGCACCGAAAGCCGTCGAGCAGCTCGATGCGATCGCCCCTCAAGTAGTCATCGCCGACATCAAAATGGAAACTATGACGGGCTTCGATGTTCTCCGCCATATTCGCGAACATCACCGCCAAACGGCCGTCATCCTGATTACCGCTTACGCGTCGGTGGAGACTGCGGTGGAGGCGATGAAGATGGGCGCCTACGATTACGTCACCAAACCATTCAAGATCGACGAACTCCAGATGACGGTGCAGCGGGCGCTCGATTACCAGGCGGCGCTGCGGGAAAACGTTTATCTCCGTAAGGAACTGAAGAATCGCTATCGGTTCGAAAATATCATCGGCACGAGCCGGAAAATGCAGCTCGTTTATAACCTGATAAACAAAGTCGCGGACACCGACAGCACCGTTTTGATCCAGGGTGAAAGCGGAACCGGAAAAGAACTCGTCGCGCGTGGTTTGCACTTCAACAGCAACCGACAGCATCATCCGTTCGTTGCGATCAACTGCAGCGCCTTGCCGGAGAACCTCCTGGAATCCGAATTGTTCGGCCATAAGAAGGGCGCGTTTACGGGGGCGGTCGCCGACAAGCGGGGGTTGTTCGAAGAAGCGAACCTGGGCACAATTTTTCTCGATGAAGTGAATTCCATGGCACCGCCCTTGCAGACCAAACTTCTCCGCGTGCTCCAGGAACGCGAAGTCAGACGAGTGGGCGACAACAAGAGCATTCCGGTGAATGTCCGCGTCGTCGGCGCCACGAACGAGGTCCTCCAAGGCAAGATGAAGGACGGCTCCTTCCGCGAGGATCTATATTACCGGCTGGCGGTCATCCCCGTCGAAATCCCCCCGCTCCGGGAGCGACTCGAGGATGTGCCGTTGCTAGTGAATCATTTTTTGCAAAAACAGGCGAGCGCCGCCGGCGGAGAACCGAAGAAGATCGACCCAAAAGCGGTCGACATTCTCTGCCACTACGATTACCCCGGCAATGTGCGCGAACTCGAAAACGCGATCGAGCGCGCCTGTGCGTTATGCGATGAAGACATGATTCTGCCGACCGATCTGCCGCCGCAAATTGTGGCCGCCGCACAGGGAGAAAAGGCCGAGCAGGCGATCGCCGCGATGCCGGTCGGTCAATCCCTCGACGAATTCATCCAACAACAGGAGCGCGGATATATCGACGCTACTTTGAACCATTGCGGAGGTTCCCGGGAAAAGGCCGCCAGCATGCTGGGCATCAGCATGGCTACGCTCTATCGGAAAGTGGAACCGAAAAGCAAAAAGTAGGCTTACTTTTTCGCGTCTTCCGGAGGGGCGTGCTTCCGCACGTTCAACGCAACACGGCTAGCTGCGTTTCGTATAAATCTTGATCTGATCGGCCACTTTTTCGAGTTCGGCCAACTGCTCGAGGGTCGCTGCTTGCTTTCGCAAGGTTTCCTCGTTCGCAGTCTTCATCTCCTGCAGGCTTCTCAAGACTGCCGCCGCGGAATCGGCATTCGCCGGAGCCGACGGCGCTTTTGGGGCCACCGCAGGCGTCGCGGCTGGAACGATCACTGGAATGGGCGACTGCGCGGGCAACGAGCAGGCCAGAGCGAACGTGATGAGAATCGACAAAGCTACGACGCGCATACTATTTGCCTCCTCCCCCTCTGCTTGAGTAGATTCGTGAAAGTCGAAGATTTTCCGCAATCGCGGCGACCTTCGCTTCAATCTTCGCTTGGTTTTCAGCGATCGCGACCTGCTGGTTTTGCACTTCCCTGGCGACCGCGAGGATCTGTTGCTCGGGCTGTTGACTGGAGTTCGGCGTCTCTGCCGCGGGAGCCGGCATGAGCAGAAGTAGTGAGAAAAAAGCCGTGAGAGCTGGAAGGCGTTTCATAGAGCAAAATGGGTTCGCCTTCCTGGAGAGCAAGTCGTATTCCGCCCGGGCGGGTGGCCGTGCGATGCATTTCACGAGGGCGCGCGGCGTGGTAATTGCTTGCTTTTAGTCCCTTTCACCGCTTAGCGTCGGTAACCATGGCCGGCCCCGGGATGCACCAATCGCAAAACCTCTCGCTTCAGCAGGTTCTTGCACCTCAGCTCCAGCAAAGCCTGCTCATCCTGCAAGCGCCGCTTCTCGAGCTGCGAAACCTTGTTCAGCAGGAGATGGAAACCAACCCCGTCCTGGAGGAACTCGCCACGGAACCGAACGCCGACGGCTCCGAAGAATCGCCAACGCCGACCGCGGATGAGGAGTTCAAGGCGGAATTCGATCAACTGGCGAAATTGGATGACGAGTGGCGCGATTACATGGCGCAGTCGGGCAGCTACAGCGCCCGTTCGCAAGACGACGAGGAAAAACGCCAGTTCTTCTTCGACTCCATCGCGACCCAGGAGACCCTTCAGCAACACCTCATGGGTCAGCTCAACCAGGCGCCCCTCGACGCGGACGACCGGAAGACGGCCGAACTTATTATCGGCAACATCGACGACAACGGTTTTCTCCAGGTCACGCCCGAAGACATGTCGCTCAACACTGGCATCGCTCAGGACGATTTCGAAACGATGCTGCTGCTCGTCCAAAGCTTTTACCCTCCTGGCGTCGGCGCGCGCGATTTGCGCGAGTGTTTGCTCATTCAACTGAAACGCGACGGCAAACAAGGCAGCCTCGAATACAAAATTATCCAGGACCATATGCAGGACCTGGGCAAGCGCCGCTTTCCGGAAATCGCGCGCCGAATGGGGATCAGTGTCGAGCAGATCCAGAAATGCGCGAACAATATCGCGCAGCTCGATCCGCGGCCCGGCCAGATTTTCGCGGCCGCTCCGCAAAATTATGTCCTGCCCGATGTTACCGTCGAAAAGATTGACGGCCAATACCAGGTCATTCTCAACGGCGAACAAATCCCGCACTTGCGCATCAGCAACACCTACAAAGACATCATGTCGCAAGACGGCAACGGCAGTGAAGTGAAGGATTACATTCGGGACAAAATCCGCAGCGGAAAGTTTCTCATCAAATCGATCCATCAACGCCAGCAGACGATTTCAAATATCGCGCATCAGATTGTTCTGCGGCAAAAAGAGTTCCTCGATCACGGCACCGCCCATTTGAAACCGATGACGATGGTGCAGATCGCGGATATCGTCGGAGTGCATGAGACGACGGTGAGCCGCGCCATTTCCGGAAAGTACATGTCCACGCCCCAAGGCGTCTTCGAGATGAAGTATTTCTTTACGCCGGGCTATCAGACCTCGAGCGGAGAGTCGATGAGCAACACAAGCGTGAAGGAAGCGATCATGGATCTTGTGAAAAACGAAAACACGACCTCGCCGCTCAGCGACAAGGAAATTGTCGAAATCCTGAGTGAACGGGGCATCCCGATCGCCCGCCGCACGGTGGCGAAATACCGGACCGAGCTGAATATCCTGCCGAGCAACATGCGGCGGAAATACTAGATCGCGTTTCTTTATGAACGCATCGCTCCGCGCCGCAGTCGTTGCCGAATGGCGGGGGCTACCGGCCAACAAAACGCGCCCCGATCGCTGGCATTCGCCCGGAGAGGTGCTCCCCAAACTCATGCAACAGCTGGGTTTAAGCGAGCGCCTCCGTGAAACCGAAGTGATCGATGCCTGGAAAACAATTGTCGGTGAATTTATTGCGGCGCACTCATCTCCGGTCAGTCTGCGTGGCGGCGTCCTCTCAGTCCGAGTGCTCCAGCCCGCTTTGCATTACCAATTCGAGCAAATCTCGAAGGCAGAGATCTTGCGTAAACTGAAACAGCGCTTTGGGGGAAAAATTATTCGCGAGCTCCGATTTCGCGTCGGGTAGCCCTACCTTCGTGTTCATCCGGCAAATTTTCATCTCACCCGGGCACAACTACTTCGGACACCACGGGCAGGCCCCGGACGACCATCCCCTGGTCGAGGTAGAGCGGATCGAATGTGTCGCCGGCCACGGAATTCGCGGCGATCGATTTTACGATTACCGGAAGAGCTACCAAGGCCAGATCACCTTTTTCTCCGCCGAGATCTTCGAGAAACTCGTGGAGAACTTTCGCCTGCCGGGCAAGTCATCCGGCGTGCTGAGGCGCAACGTCATCGTCTCCGGCATCGATCTGAATGAATTGATCGGCGAAGAGTTTGCAATTCAGGGCGTTCGCTTTCGCGGGACCGGCCATTGCAGACCATGCTACTGGCTGAACCATGCCTTCGCGCCAGGAACGGAACAATTCCTCGAGGGTAACGGAGGTTTGCGCGCTGAAATCCTGAGTGACGGGTCCATCATCGTGGGAGAAGCCCATCTCATCCTCGCCGAGCCACGGCTGAGCACGATCTAAGGTCCGGATTGCTCGGTCAGCCGCGCCTTGAAGGTCAGCTCCGCGATGCCGGACTTGTCGAGGTCTCCCAGACCCATTGCGGTCATGCGGTCATATTGCCCCTTCGTCTCGCGCGCAAGCGGAAGATCGAGCCCGTTCTCGTCTGCGAGGTGAAGCGCAATCCCACTGTCCTTGGCTGCGTGAGCTGCGGAAAAGAAACACGCGTGATCCCGCTTCTGCATATCTTCACCGTCCGTTTGCAGAACGCGCGAGGCCGCTCCGGTTTGGGAAAACACTTCACGCAGCATGGCCAGATCGAGGCCGAGCGCTTCGCCCAGGCCAAGGCCTTCCGCGAGTCCCGCGGTATTGATATTCATTACCATATTGACCAGTGCCTTAACTTTCGCGGCTTCTCCCGCCTGGCCGATGTAGCGAAGCGACGCGCTGAGTTCCTTCAGGACTGGCTCTGCCCTGAGGAAGTTTTCCTCCCGGCCGCCGCACATGAGATAAAGGGAACCTTCACGCGCCTGGGTGATGCTCGAAGCCATGCATGCTTCGAGCGACGCTGCCCCGGCCGCTTCGGCTAATCGCTCAACTTCGACATGAATCTCCGGCGAAACGGTCGCGCAATTGATGAAAAGTTTCCCCCGCGCGTTAGCCAACAGGTTGTCTGCCCCGGCAAAAATTTCACGCATCGCCGCGTCATCCGTTACGATGGTAAAGATCACGTCGGCCCCGGCGCTGACATCTCCGAGAGTGGGGCTGGCCGAGCTTCCCAATTCCTGCGCGAGCGAAGTCGCGGCGGCCCGATTCACGTCAAAGAGCGTCGTGACATGAAAGCCACGGTCTTTCAAACGGCGCGCCATATTCGCGCCCATTCTGCCTACGCCAACGAAGCCAATATTCATGTCATTTTACTCTTTTTGGCAGGGCCACGCTCTGCGGATGCGTCGCAAAAAAAGGGTTGTCCCGCCTCTCTTTTCCCACCGTCGTGAGCGGTCCATGTCCGGGACAAACAATCGTCTCGTCCGGCAGCGTCAAGATTTTCTCACGATTGTTTCGCAGGGCATCGTCGTAGGAAACATTCCCGCCACCCATCGAGCCGGCAAAGAGGGAGTCGCCCACAATCGCTACCGGACGGGAAAGCCCGGTGACCACATAAGTGATTCCGCCTGGCGAATGTCCCGAGGTCAAGCGCGACTCGATTCTCAGCGTCCCAACCCGAAAGCGCTTTCCCTCCGCGATGGCTTCGGCTCCCTCTTCCGCTTCCAGCTCTGAAATATAAACCGGTGCATCAGTCTCTCTTCGCAGCCGGCGCAAATCAGCCACGTGGTCCGGATGGGAATGTGTCAACAGAATTAATCTGACATTCAGTCGCTCCTTCTCGATTCGGCTCAGCATTTCGCTGCAGTCCGCCCCGGTATCGAAAGCGACCGCGTTGCGCCCGACTGTGTCCCAGACCAGATACGCATTCACCGTCATGTCGTCATAGGTTGTGTTGAACTGGGCCAAACCTTCAATTTCGCTGACCGCTTCCGAGTGCCATTTTCCCGCAGCCAATTTGCGAAGAGCGGCTGCATCCAGTCTTAAAACGGGGGCCACACGCTCGATGATTGCATCATCAAATTCTCCGTCGCGCAGCTTTCGTATCTTCTCCGCGCTTACTCCAGATCTCTCTCCGAGCTGACTATCGGAAACGCCCAAACCACGCTGCGCTTTTCCGATGATGTCTGAAACGTTGTCTTCGAGAGGAATGGACATGAAATGTAGAGGCGCTTGCGCCAACCCCTATTGCTTGGTTCAGGCGCCGGGCGCAAGCGCCTCTACATTGCGCAGCACTTGAATCTGTCTCAATGCAATTTTCTCCGCTCGGGATGCGACTTCTGAAACCGACTGCTCCGTTCCGGTTTCCCTTTCCATTGAAGTCATCGTCACATTGGCGATACCGCAGGGCACAATTTTATCGAACGGCGAGAGATCCCCGCAAACGTTCAGTGCGAATCCATGCATCGTGATCCAGTGCCGGACGCCGACGCCGATCGAGGCGATTTTTCGATCTTCAATCCAAACACCCGTCAAACCTGGCCGCGTCGTAGCCGCTATCCCCACTTCGGCCAGCGTTTCGATAAGCAACGCTTCCAGCCAGCGCAGGTAACGATGGAGATCCTGCCCGCATTGCCGCAGATCAATAATTGGATAGCCGATCAGTTGACCGGGACCGTGATACGTCGCTTGTCCCCCCCTATTGATCGGGTGGAGCGGATGGGGAAGCTGTTCCACGCCACGCAGGCTGGACTGATCCGGCGTGCGGCCAATCGTGTAAACGGGCTCGTGCTCCAGCAAGAGAAGCTCATCGTCTGACGAAGGATCAGCGCGCTTTTCCGCTACGAGCTTTTCCTGCAGGGCCAGCGCGTCGCCGAAACTCACGCGGCCCAACCAACGCGACGACAACACAGGCTTTACGCGCGCCGAGAGCGACCCGTGAGTCATATCCGCGCCCCGGTGGACACCCCGAGCCGGGCGGCTTCCTGGGAGCGCAAATGCGTCAATCCGATCGCGAGAGCGTCGGCTGCGTCGGCCGCTGGCGTTTCGGTCAACCCAAGCAACACCCGAATCATGAACGCCACCTGGGCTTTGTCCGCACCGCCCCGTCCGACGGTCGCCTGTTTGATCCTCTTGGGGGCATATTCAAAAACTGGCAGACCTCGCTCCGCCGCGGCGAGAATGGCCGCGCCACGAGCGGCCCCGAGCAAAATCGCCGTCTTGTAACTCTGGACATAAATGACCGCCTCGAGAGCGCAACAATCCGGTTCGTGCGCATGAATCAATTCAGCGAGTCGATCGCGGATCGCAACCAGACAGGAAGAGGAACGAAGCCCCGCCGCGTTATGAATCACGCCGAAATAAAGCGCCTTGGGCTTTCCGCCATTGGCATCGATCACAGCGACGCCGGTATTGCGGAGTGAAGCGTCAATAGAGAGGACACGCATCGAATAAACCAGCTGTTCGCATTCGATTCAGGTTAGGTTTCGTAATGCCGTGTTCAAGGTGGAAAAAAAGGCAGTGAGCCGCGGGAAACCTCTTTCCTTCTTCCACTGCTTCCTGGGGCTCGATAGGCTTTCCGAACGCTGTGCAAGACCGGCGCGACTGAACGTCTGAATGTCACGCCTGAGGGCGCTATTTATGCTCGAATTCTTTTGGCCGCTAATCCGCCCGTTCGCCTGGCTCGCCCGCTTGTTGAGAAAAATCGCCCGCACCGTCCTTGGCCAACTTTCCTGGACGCCGCCGCATTGGCTCCAGCGCGGGATGGTTCGAATGCACCTCTACCGGCGCGGGCATCCGTTTATCACCGCGGGCGCAGTTCTTCTGGTTTTCCTGATCGCAAGTGGATCGCTCTGGACGTGGCGCTGGTATCAGCGGCAGCCAAAGCCGCACCGAGTTTCCGCACAGGTCGCACCGATTCCGGTCACACCGCTCGAGAAGGAGCTGAAGTTTCCGCCGCTTTCCATCGAATTCACGGAATCCGCCGCGCGCCTCGATGATCTGAAGAATCCGGCGGTGCAACATGTGCGGCTCGAGCCCGCCATGTCCGGGACGTGGAAGTGGACCAACGATCGCAAACTCGCCTTTACTCCCGCGCAAGATTGGCCGGCCGGTCGCAACTACCGCATCATTTTCGATAAACATCTATTCCCGTCCCACATCCGGATGGATAAGCTCGAATACGATGTCTCCACGCCGCAGTTTCGCGCGGAGATTAAGAGCGTAGTCCTTTCAGAGGACGCCAAGGAGCCGGGCGTCCAACGAATCATCGCCACGGTCAATCTGACCCACGCCGTCGAGCCCGGCGAACTCGATAAGCACGCCACGCTCTCCATGGTCGGAGGTTCGAGTGTCTTTGAGCCTAACGACCCGGCGCCGCATTTCTCGATCACTTACGGCCCGCACCATCGGCAGGCCTTTCTCCGGAGCTCGCCTATCGTGCTGCCAGCCAACGAGGATTGGATGCGGGTGACGATCGGCCAGGATCTGCGCACCGCGCAGGGCGGGGCGGAAATGAAGGAAGCCGTCGAGCAAAAGACGTTGGTGCCTTCAAAGGCGACCGCCTTCAAAATCAAATCGGTCGACGGCGGCATCGTCCGTAACAAAGAGGGCGAGCCCGAGCAAATACTCAACGTGGAGACTACGGGAGATATCAACACGGCAGAGCTGGCCAAATCGCTCCACATTTACCTTCTGCCCAAACGGGAGCCGGAAAAGACTGAGGAAACCACCGAAGAAAATGTCGATGAGGAAGCGGCTTCGGAGGAAAGTGAGAGCGAGGAAGGAAGTGACGATACCGAGACTACTTCCACCGCGGCAAAATGGGCCAACGCAGATGAAATTACCGACGAAATCATCGAGCAGGCCACGGTTGTTAAGTTCACGGCGATCGCTACCGAAAAAGAACATTCCCGCGACCATCATTTCAAATTCAAGCTCGAAGGCGATGGCCAGCTCTACGTGCGGATCGACAAAGGTTTGCGCGCACGCAGCGGTTACGACCTGGCGGAAACTTTCACCAATGTCGTTTCCGCGCCGGAGCTGCCGCAAGAAATCGAAATCCAGGGCGACGGCGGTCTGCTGGCCTTGAGCGGCGAACGCAAACTCTCAATTCGGTCGCGTGGCGTGCCGTTGATCAAGTTCGAGATCGATCGCGTCCTTTCCAGCCAGATCAACCATCTGGTCAGCCAAACGGAGGGCGAATTTCAGGCGCCGGAATTCAAGCATGGTTCATTCGACGAAGACAATATCTCGCGCATCGCGCGTGAGGACCAGCCGATCAGCCTGCAAAACAAATGGAAGTCGAATTATTCCGCGTTCGATTTTTCACGGCATTTGGAAAAGCCCGCGGATGGCGGCAGTGAACGCGGTCTCTTTTTCTTGAAGGCGAGCGGTTGGGATCCAGTCCGGAAAAAACAGATCAAGTCGGCCACGGCGAGTCGCTTCATTCTCGTCAGCGATCTTGGCCTGCTCGTAAAGAAAAACGCCGATCTCACCAGCGATGTTTTTGTCGTCTCGATCAAAACCGGAGAACCTGTCGGCGGAGTGACAGTCGAGTTGCTCGGCCGAAACGGTATGGCGGTGCAAAGCGCGAAGACATCCGTCGAAGGGCGGGTCACTTTTGCGTCGGTCGATAAGAACGAGCGCGAACAAAAACCGGTCGCCTACGTCGCACGACTGGGCGACGACGTCAGCTTCATTCCCTATGCGCGCGACGATCGGATGCTCAACTTTTCGCGCTTCGATATCGATGGCGTGACGGAAGTCCGGGCGGAAGATCTCGACGCTTTCATTTTCACCGAGCGCGGCATCTACCGGCCGGGCGACGAAATGAAAATCGCCCTGGTGGTGAAGCAGCGAAACTGGCAGGCGCATCTCGCCGGTCTCCCGCTTGAGACGGAGGTGGTCGATGCGCGGGATCTCAAAGTCCAGAGCAGGAAAATCGCTTTGCCCGCGGTTGGTTTTGCGGAGGTGAGTTATCGCACCGCCTACGAATCGCCGACGGGGGAGTACACCATCAACGTCTACCTGGTGAAGAACGACAAGCGCTCGACGTTGCTCGGCTCCACCACTGTGAACGTGAAAGAGTTTTTGCCCGATCGGATGAAGATCGAGACCCGGCTCTCGAAGACCTCCGCTCGCGGCTGGGTTGATCCGAAGGAGATGCGCGCCTCGATCGCGCTCGCAAATCTTTACGGCACGCCGGCCTCCGACCGCCGAGTGAAGAGTCGCGTCGAGCTTTCACCGAGCAGTTTCGCATTTCCGGAGTTCCGGGATTACAGTTTCTACGACGCGCTGCTCGACGAGAAGAAAGAACGGCAATACGAACGGGTGGATCTCGGCGAGCAGACGACGGACGCCAATGGCCGCGCCGAGTTGGATTTGCAGCTCGATCGCTTTGCCGATGCGACATACGCGATGCAGTTCTACGCTGAAGCCTTCGAGGGTGAAGGGGGGCGCAGCATCACCGGCCAGGTATCAACCCTCGTTTCCGCTCTGCCTTACGTGGTTGGCTACAAAGCCGACGGCGATCTGAATTACATCAGCGCGAAAACGCCGCGCGGCGTCGACTTGGTCGCCGTCGATCCACAGCTCAACCGGCTCGCGCTCGAGAATGTGACGCTGAACATTATCGCGCAGGAACACGTCTCCGTCGTCACCAAGAAGGACGACGGCAGCTACGGCTACGAATCGGTCTTGAAGGAGCGGCTCGCGAAATCCGAGAAGATTGCCATCCGCGCGGATGGATTGCATTTTCAGCTTCCGACAGACGAGCCTGGAGATTACGTCATCGAATTGCGGGACGATGGACAACGCAAGTTGAGCAAGATCCGTTTCTCCGTCGTCGGGGCGGGAATCGTGAAGCGGGCGCTCGACAAGAACTCGGAGCTGCAAGTGAAGCTCGAGCGCACGCAATACAATAGCGGCGAGGAAATCGCCATCAGCATCACCGCTCCCTACGCGGGAAGTGGTTTGATCACGATTGAGCGCGACAAGGTTTACGCGCTCCAGTGGTTCAAGACAGACGCGGCCAGCACCGTTCAGCGCATCCGCGTGCCGGATGGCTTTGAGGGGAGTGGTTACATTAACGTCGCGTTGATTCGGTCGCTCGATTCAAAGGAAGTTTTCACCAGTCCGCTCAGCTACGGCGTCGTTCCGTTCACCGCGAACATCGAAAAGCGGCGTTTGAAGGTCGATCTGCAAACAGCCGCCATCGCAAAACCGGGCGAACCGCTGCGCATCAGCTACAAAACGGACCGGCCGTCGAAGATCGCTGTCTTCGCAGTCGATCAAGGCATCCTGCAAGTGAGCGATTACAAGCTGCCCGATCCGCTGGGATTCTTCTTCCGCAAGTGCGCGCTTGGGGTTGAGACCGCCCAGATTATGGACTTGATCATCCCGGAATTCTCGGTCCTGCGCTCGATGTCGGCCTTCGGGGGCGACGGTGACGAGCAAAAGCAATTGAATCCCTTCAAGCGAGTGACCGAAAAGCCAGTGGTGTTCTGGTCGGGAATCATCGACGCCGACACGACGGCACGCGAAGTGGTTTACGATGTGCCTGATTACTTCAGCGGCACGCTAACGATCATGGCGGTGGCGGTGGCAGCCGACGCGACCGGCGCGGCCCAACGCGATGCCTTGATTCGCGGGCCGTTTGTTATCACGCCCAGTGTGCCGGTTCTGGCCGCACCAGGTGACGATTTCGAGGCGGGCGTAACTATCGCAAACAATGTTGAAGGTTCCGGCGAAAACGCGGAAGTGCAGCTGCGCGTCGAAAGTTCGGAGCACGTCCAAATCGTGAAATCGCCCTCGCAAACGCTCCGGATCGCGGAAGGACGCGAACAGAGCACCTCCGTCAGTGTCCACGTGAACGACAAACTCGGCTCGGGCACCATCACGTTCATCGCCACTGCCGGCGGAAAGGAGACGCGGCTGCGTTCGACCATCAGCGTGCGTCCGCCGACCCCTTTCATGACCCAGGTGCGCAGCAGCAGCTTTACCAAGACGAGCGTGGATGTCCCCACGACGCGTGACATGCACCCGGAGTTTCGCAAGCTCATTGCGTCCGTCTCCGCGCTACCGCTGGGTCTGGCCCATGGACTCGATGTTTATCTGAAGGAATTTCCGCACGGCTGCAGTGAGCAACTCACGAGCGCCGCCTTTTGCCGCCTGGTCCTGGCCAACGAAGCCGATTTCGGATTGGACCGGAAGGAGGTAAAAGCGCAACTCGAAAACGTCTTTGCCGTTTTGCGCCGTCGCCAAAACGATCAAGGCGCCTTTGGCTACTGGGGGCCGGAAAAAGGAGCCGAGATCGACTTCATGTCGGTCTACGCGATGCATTTCCTAATCGAAGCCAAGGCGGCCGGCTTCGCGCCTCCGCCCGAAATGCTCGCGAGCGGTCTTCGCAATTTGCAGGCCATGGTCGCGAAAGAGCCTACCGGGCTCGACGATGCGCGCAGCCTGGCCTACGCGATCTACCTGCTTAGTCGCGAAGGCGTTGTCACGACTAATTACATTCTCAACCTGCGCGATTATCTCGATAAGAATTTCGAGAAGGAATGGCCCGCCGATCTTACGAGCGTCTATCTTGCGGGCGCGCTCCACCTCCTGCGCAAGGAAGACGATGCCGGGAAGCTGATCGCGCGTTATCGCATCGGCCAGCACGACCCGGCGCAAATCACCGATTTTTACCAGCCGCTTGGCGCGGATGCACAATACATCGCCATTCTCGCGCGCGAATTTCCGGCGCGATTAAGGAAACTTTCCGGCGCGGAATTTGAAAAGATCCTGAAGCCGATCAGCGAAGGCTCATTCAACACGCTCTCTGCAGCGTATGCTGTGCTGGCCTTGAAATCGTATTCGCAGACCGTCGCGCACCAGCCGCCTGAATTGACGATCGCCGAGGTCGACAAAGCCAAACGCGAGAAACGCCTGACCAGTGGAACAAAACTGCTCCAGCGCACGGATTTCTCGAGCGAAGCCGCCGCGCTCCGTTTCCGCAGTGCCAAACCTCTCACCGCGCCAGGCGCGTTCTTCCAGGTCATCGAAGCCGGGTTCGACCGGCAGATACCGAATAAAGCGTTGAGTGACGGCTTGGAAATTCACCGCGAGCTCCTGGATAAATCGGAAAAGCCGGTCACTCGCACGCAATTGGGTGATGTGATTACAGTTCGCCTGCGCGTCCGCAGCTTGCGGTCTGAATCAGTCACGAACGTGGCTGTGGTTGATCTCCTGCCCGGGGGCTTCGAGATTGTTGGCACGTCACTCTCGCCTGGTGTCTCATCAATCAGCGGCGTGGATTACGTCGAAGTCCGCGAAGATCGTGCGGTGTTTTTCGCGACGATTCCGACGGAGACGCTGGAGATAACTTACCAGATCAAATCGTGTAATCGGGGCGAGTTTGTCGTTCCGCCAGTGTTCGCGGAATCGATGTACGATCGCAACGTGAAGGCGCGCGGACTGGGCGGGAAGATCAGCGTGACGAAATAATTGCGAAGGACGTTTTTGTCATTTCGAGCGCAGTCGAGAAATCCTGACCCATTACTGCATGAGCGCCAAACTCGTCACAGTTAGAGATTCCTCGACTTCGCTCGGAATGACAAAAAAATGGCTGCGTCGCGCTGTGTTTCTCGCGATGGCGCTCGCCGCCGTCTGGCTGGCACTGCCGAAGCCGTCCTTGCTCGACGGAATCGATTTTTCCACGCGTGTGCGCGATCGAAATGGCAATGTGCTCCGCGTCACGCTCACCCCGGACCAGAAATACCGGATCTGGACTCCGCTCCGGGAGATCTCGCCGTCTCTCATCGACGCGACGGTCCGCTTTGAGGACAAATATTTCGGACAACACCCGGGTGTGAACCCGGTCCCGCTTTTCCGTGCCGCCTGGAACTTCGTGCGTTCCGGGCGTCCGCGCGCCGGCGCTTCGACAATCACCATGCAGCTGGCCCGGCTCCGCTTTCATCTCCACACGCGCACGCTTGGCGGGAAACTTCGGCAAATCTCCTACGCACTCCAACTCGAGCGTCATTACTCAAAAAACGAAATCCTCGAAGCCTACCTGAACCTTGCGCCCTACGGCCGGAACATCGAAGGCGCGGGCGCGGCGAGCGAAATTTACTTTGGCAAGACGGCGGCGCGCTTGAGCGGACCGGAAGCGGTTGCGTTGAGTCTGATTCCGCAAAGTCCGACGCGGCGCGCGCTGATCGTGGGTCAGGAAAACGAAGTGCTCACCGCCGCCCAGCAACGTCGATCTTCCCGCGCCGCGGACCCGGATGCCCGCGAGATGTTTCGGCCGGAAGCGCGGCCGAGACCTGAATTAGTAGCTCCGCATTTTGTCCAAAATGTGCTCGCCAGGGAAACAGACGAACCGGAGATAAGCACGACCCTGGATCTTTCGCTCCAGCAAATCTTGGAACGGCGGATCACTGATTACATCGCGCAGAATCGCCAGCGCGGGATCGAAAACGCGGCGGCGCTGCTCATTGATTTCCAGACCATGGAGATCCTGGCGGACGTGGGCTCCGCCAATTTTTCGAACAAGGAAATCCAAGGGCAAGTGGATGGAACACGAAGTCCGCGGTCACCCGGCTCGACCTTAAAGCCGTTTGTTTACGCGCTCGCGCTCGATCAGGGACGCATTCATCCGCTGACCCTGCTGAAGGACGCGCCGCGAGTGTTTGGGGATTACAACCCGGAAAATTTCGACCGGGATTTTCTCGGACCGATCCGCGCATCCGACGCTCTGGCACGCAGCCGCAATGTGCCAGCGGTTACGCTCGCCTCCGAATTATCGCACCCGACTTTGTATGAATTTCTTCGCACCGCCCACGTTTCGCTGCCGCGTCCGGAGTCGCACTACGGCCTCTCGTTACCTCTCGGCGGTGCCGAAGTAACGATGGAGGATTTGGTGCGCCTCTATGCGACGCTGGCTAATGGTGGACGGCTCCAGCCGCTCCGGCGCTTTTTACATGAGGCACTGGACAGCGGCCAACGAGTGCTCAGCCCAGAGGCCTCCTTCCTCACGCTCGAAATGCTCGGGCAAATTCCGAGGCCTGGAACGACCTTCACCGACTCAAGCCGGCAGGCGCAAGTGTTCTGGAAAACCGGCACGTCGCATGGATTTCGTGATGCGTGGTCTGTTGCAGTCTTCGATCGCTACGTTCTGGCAGTTTGGGTTGGCAACTTTGATGGGCGCAGGAATGCCGCGTTTATCGGCCGCACGGGCGCTGCGCCGCTCCTGTTTCAAATGATCGACGGTTTACGTCTGAGCCAGCCCGCGTGCGCAAAGCCACATCAGCCTCCCCCCGGGTCAAATCTGAAGCGCGTTGAATTTTGCTCGGTTTCCGGCCAGCTGCCTGGCCCATCCTGTTCGCACCGGACGGAGAGCTGGTTCATTCCCGGGATATCCCCGATCGCGACTTGTGATGTCCATCGCGAAGTCCTGGTGGACGCGGCGACCGGTTTGCGGGTGGACCAGGACGATGGCACGCGAGTCCTCAGGCGCGAGATCTATGAATTCTGGTCGTCGGATTTGCTTACCCTCTTTGAGCGAGCGGGAGTGCCAAGGAAACTGCCGCCGCCATTTCTGCCGGCGATGGGGAATGACCTGCACGCGCGCAGCGGCCATGCGCCCAAGATTAATTTGCCTGCAAGCGAGATGACGCTCTCCCCAACCTCCCCCAGCACCCCGGGAATTCCGCTTCGGGCCGAAACCGAGAGCGGCGTTAGGAAACTCTACTGGTTTGCGGATAAAACATTCATCGGCGCGTGCGAAGCTCACGAAGTGCTTTGCTGGAAACCCACACCCGGCGTCTATCAACTGACCGCGCTGGATGATCATGGGCGTTCCGGATCGCGCTCAGTGACCTTGCGGTGATGTCGGAGTTTCCAGCGAGCGTCCCGCGCCCCGTCTCGGGCCTCTTGTCATATTTCCATTGAAGAGCGTCTGGCAACACCGGAGCGTTACGCCCGATGTCTCGCGAATACACGCTCCAGCGCGCCCCCTCTGCGACCGCGATCAACATTGATTACGCAGCGGAGCTGAATGAGCAGCAGCTGGCGGCGGTAACGGCGTCGCCCGGCCCGCTCCTGGTCATCGCCGGCGCGGGCAGCGGAAAGACGCGCACCCTCACTTATCGCGTGGCGTATTTGCTCGAGAACGGGATCGATCCGCGCAATATCCTCCTCCTCACTTTTACGAACAAAGCCGCCCGGCAGATGCTCGATCGCGTCGCGAATCTGCTGCCGGTGGACGCGAGCGGATTGTGGGGCGGCACATTTCATTCCATCGGAAATCGCATGCTGCGCCGGCATGGAAGCGCGCTCGGGTATTCGAGCGGGTTCACCATCATGGATCGTGAAGATCAAAAAGATCTGATCAATACCGTGGTCACCGCGGCCGGAATCAACCCGAAAGAGATGCGATTCCCAAAAGGTGACGTGCTGGCCGGGATTTTCAGTTTCGTAGTTAACACGGAGACGCCGATCGATGCGTTGCTCGCGGAAAAGTTCCCGTATTTCCTGCCGCTGCTCGAGCAAATTTCGGACGTGCACGTGCGCTACGAGAAAAGGAAGAAGTCCACGAACTCGATGGACTTCGATGACCTGCTCGAGAAAACGCTTCGAATGCTGAGAGAGCACGAAGAGGTCGCGGCTTTTTATCGGCGTCAGTTCCAATTCATCCTGGTCGATGAGTATCAGGACACGAACAAAATTCAGGCCGACTTCATCGACACGCTCGCCTCCGAACACCGGAACGTGATGGTGGTGGGCGATGACGCACAGTCGATCTATTCGTGGCGCGGGGCGAATTTCAAAAACATCCTGGCGTTTCCGCAGCGCTATCCGGACGCGCAGGTTTTCAAGATCGAGATGAACTACCGGAGCGTGCCGGATATTCTGCGCGTCGCGAACGCGGCGATTGCCGCGAACGTGCAGCAGTTCCGGAAACAACTGAGCGCCACTCGGCCGACCAATTCAGTCAAGCCGGCCGTGGTGGGATTGAACGACGGCAGCGAGCAGGCGCAATTCGTGGCCCAGCGGATTTTGGAACTGCGCGATGAAGGCGTGGAACTGGACGAGATCGCGGTTCTGTATCGGGCCCATTACCACGCCATCGAATTGCAGCTCGAGCTTTCGCGGCGCGGAATTCCCTACGTGATCACGAGCGGCGTTCGATTCTTCGAGCAGGCGCATGTGAAAGACGTGACATCGTTCATTCGGTTCATCGCGAATCCGCGCGATGAGGTTGCGTTCAAAAGGATGGTGAAGTTGCTGCCCGGCATTGGAGGAAAGAGCGCCGACAGTCTTTGGCGGGCCTGGGACGGCAAGTTGGACGAGCAGGGAGAGGTCACGTCGTGGAGTGAGCGGCTCCTGGCGATGGCGGTCGGCGCGAAATCAAAGAAATCGTGGGAACAGCTCGCGCATACGCTCGATGAAATTGCGCCGGGCGGGCAGCCCAATCCACCGTCGGAAATGATCACGTCGATCGTGGAAGCGGTTTATGACGACTACGCGAAAGCGAACTTCACCAACTATGAGCTGCGCCGGGAAGACCTGAACCAGCTCGCGGCCTTCTCGCGCCAGTTCAAGGATGTGCACGAATTTCTCTCGCAACTGGCGCTGATCAGCAACATCGATGCGGAACCGGCCTTGGATCAGACCTCGGATAATGAAGCGGTGAACCTTTCCTCGGTCCACCAGGCGAAGGGGCTCGAGTACCACAGCGTCTTCGTGATCTGGCTGACCGATGGAATGTTCCCGAGCGCGCGCTCCCTGGAAACACGTGACACCATCGAAGAAGAGCGGCGGCTGTTTTACGTCGCGATTACGCGCGCGAAGGATGAGCTGTATCTGACATTCCCGCATATGCGGCTGAATGCAGGGTATGGCGACATGTTCCAGAGGCCCTCGCGGTTTCTGAAGGAAATCCCGACGCAATTGGTCGAGGACTGGCAAGTGCGGCGTATCTGATTGGTTGTTGGAATTTTCAGTATGAACTTGTCGCCGAATCAGAAAATCGCGGGAGTGCTGGCACCGCTTTTCGCGTTGCGGAGGGAGGGCGACCTGGGGGTCGGCGATCTGGAGGCATTGCGGCAGTTTATCGATTGGGCGGCCGGGATCGGATTCAAGATCGTCCAACTGCTGCCGATCAACGAAATGGGAGGCGATCATAGTCCGTACAACGCGATCAGCGCGGTCGCGCTTGAGCCGACGACATTGCATCTCGCGCCCGGATCCCCGAAGGATCTTTCGCAGGAGGATTTCGCAGACGTCGTCGGGCAGAACGATCTCGAAAAGTTACGCCGAGGCGCCGTGCAGCACGGCCGCGTCCGCCGGCTGAAAATCGCTCTCCTGGAAAAGTCTTTCGTGAATTTTTCCCGGCAAGCTGAAAACGACCCAGGCTACGCGACAGACTTTGATGCCTTCTGCGACGCCGAGGGAGCATGGCTGGCGGATTACGCGTTCTTCCGCGCTCTCATGGAGGAAAACGACAACCGGGAAACGTGGGATCAGTGGCCCGAGGAGCATCGCACCGCGGACGCAGCACGCGATTGGCTCACAACCCAATCGCCCGAAAAGCAGGCCCGGTTCGATGAGCGCGCCCGGTTTTATCGATATGTCCAGTGGATCGCTCAGTCCCAATGGATGGCGACCAAATCCTACGCCGAAGCGCGGGGCGTGGCGTTGATGGGCGACATCCCTTTCGGGGTGAATTACTACAGCGCGGACGTCTATTCGCGCCGGGAGGAATTTGCCCTGGAGTGGTCTGGCGGGGCGCCACCCGAGCCCTATTTCAAGGACGACGAGTTTACCCAGAAGTGGGGACAGAACTGGGGAATCCCGCTCTACCGCTGGGACGTGATGCGGGCTCGAAATCTGGACTGGTGGCGTCAGCGCGTGCGGGGTGTTCGAAAGATTTTCCACGTCTTCCGGATCGATCACGTGCTCGGCTTTTACCGGATCTACGCGTTTCCCTGGCGTCCGGGACGCAACGCGGAATTTCTCTCGCTCTCGTGGGATGAAATGCGCGAACGAACCGGCGGGGCAGTTCCGCAGTTCTATCCGCGCGATGATTCGACCTGGGAAAACTGCGAGGCGAATCGGCGCGAAGGCGAAAACTACCTGCGCATGGTTCTTGAGGAAGCGGGGGAGACGCGCGTGGCCGGTGAAGACTTGGGGACCGTGCCGCACTACGTTCGGCCGAGCTTGCGTTCGTTGGGCGTGGCGACTTTCAAGATCCCGCAATGGGAAAATTACGACGATGGCCGATCGATCCCAGGCGGTGAGTATCAACGTGTCTCAGTCGCCACTTATGCGACCCACGATCACAAACCTCTGCGTGCGCTCTGCCAGGAGGCCATGGAAACATCGAACCCGGAAGAGCAGCAAGCCAGACACGACGTGGCGAAGATTGCCGAATTTGCCGGCTCACCGCCGCCCATGGAAGGGACAGATTTTGAGAGCGACTTCTACCCGCGGGTAATGGAAGCGCTTTTCCGCAGCGAATCCTGGATTGCCGTCGTCATGATCACCGATCTGCTGGCCCGCAAGGACCGTTTCAACGTTCCCGGAACCGCGACGAAGTCGAACTGGAGCCGGCGCATGGCGAAGACGGTGGCGGAGTTGGAGGCGAGTCCCACGATCCGAAAACGCATCAGGGTTATCCGCGAGCTCCTGGAGAAGACGGGACGAGTCGAAGCACGCGTGTCATCCTGAGCCGCATAGACGGCGAGGGCCTCGCAGGCGTACGGTAAGCGCTTTTGCGACGGGCGACTCGCCGGGTGGGGCGCGTCAACCGTCATCTGGGTGTTCGCAGAACTAATGGGAGGTCCCTCGGCCGTCTAAGCGCCTCGAGATGACAGGCAAACGCTTCGAAAAATCCGTGTTTCATCCGTGCTCATCTGTGGCTAAATAAACCATGAACTCACCTATCAGGGTCGCGATTACCGGAGCTGCTGGTCAGATTGGTTATGCGCTCGTTTTCCGCGTGGCGTCCGGCGCGATGTTCGGTCCAGACCAGCCGGTCGCACTGAACTTGATCGAAATTCCACCGGGCTTCGAAGCGCTCAAAGGCGTCGTCATGGAACTCGACGATTGCGCATTCCCACTCCTGAAAGAAGTCGTCGCCACGACTGATCTCGATGAAGGCTTCCGCGATGTGAACTGGGCCCTGCTCGTGGGCAGCGTCCCGCGCAAAGCCGGGATGGAGCGCAAGGACCTGCTCGGCATCAACGGCAAGATTTTCATCGGTCAAGGGCAGGCGATCGAAAAGAACGCCGCGAAGGACGTTCGCATCCTGGTAATCGGCAATCCGTGCAACACGAACTGCCTGATCGCGATGAACAATGCGAAGTCGATTCCGCGCGATCGGTGGTTTGCCATGACGCGTCTGGATGAAAATCGCGCCAAGGCGCAGCTCGCGCAGAAAGCCGGCGTGGATGTCACCGAGGTAGCGAACATGACCATCTGGGGGAATCATTCAGCGACGCAATATCCCGATTCCTACAACGCAAAAATTAACGGGCGCTCGGCGGCGGAAGTGATCGGAGACGAATCGTGGCTGAAGGAAACGTTCATCCCGGCGGTGCAGCAGCGCGGCGCCGCGATCATCAAAGCCCGCGGTTCCTCCTCCGCGGGTTCGGCGGCGAATGCGATCGTGGATACAGTTCGCTCACTCACCAACGATACCGCAGAAGGCGATTGGCATAGCGTCGCCGTCTGTTCGGATGGCAGCTACGGGGTCGAGGAAGGCCTGATCTGCTCGTTTCCGGTCCGCACTCGCGGCGGGAAGTGGGAGATCGTGCAGGGGGTGCCGCTGAACGAATTTGGCCGGGCGAAGACCGATGCCTCGGTCGCCGAGTTGCAGGAAGAGAAGGCTATGGTAAACGAGCTGATCAACTGAAGGCCCGCCCGCGTCGCAGGAAGGCCCTACGGCTGTTCCTGGCCGATTAGGCGCTCCAGGGCTTCGTGATACTTCTGCGACGTCTTCTCAATAATCTCGGCGGGGAGTGATGGGGCGGGCGGAGTCTTATTCCAATCGATCGTCTTGAGATAATCGCGCACGAATTGTTTGTCGAAACTCGGAGGGCTCTGGCCGACGACATACTGATCCGCCGGCCAGAATCGCGAAGAATCGGGCGTGAGGCATTCGTCGATCAGGAGGAGATCGTTCTCGAAGTGGCCGAATTCGAACTTGGTATCGGCCACGATGATTCCGCAACCGGCAGCGTGAACTCTCCCTGCCTCATATATTTTCAAACTGAGATCTCTGACGCGCTCTGCCACACCAGCTCCGAGCAACCGGCAGCATTCCTGCCAATCGATGTTCTCGTCATGACCTACATCGCTTTTCGTGGACGGAGTGAAGATCGGTTCAGGCAGTTGAGACCCTAGTTGCAGTCCTGGCGGAAGGGATGTGCCGCAGATCGTTCCGCTTTGCTGATACTCCTTCCAGCCGGAACCGGCGAGGTAACCGCGGACGACACATTCCACCGGCAGCGGTTGCGCCTTTCGCACGATCATGGAACGGCCATGCAATTCATGGCGGTAGGGGGCCAATTGAGACGGGAATTTTTCAATGTCGGCCGTGATCATGTGATTTTGCACAAAAGTGAAGCGCCGGAACCAAAACGCGGAAAGCTGATTTAAGACCGCGCCCTTGCCCGGAATGGGATCAGGAAAAACGACGTCAAAGGCGGAGAGCCGATCGGTCGCGACGAAAAGGAGAGTTTCGCCGAGATCAAACACTTCGCGTACTTTGCCGCTGCGGAGTTTCGTTATTTCGGGAAGATCGAGTGAAGTGATGGGTGCTGAGTGCATGCGGTAGGTAATCTGATTGGATCAACGTCCAACGTCCAACGTCGAATTGAAGAAGTTGTTCGGCATTGGACGTTCGACCGTCGGCGTTCGATCTTCCCTTCTACCATGGCTGGCCTCGTCTTAAAACCTCGCGCGCGCATGTTGCATGGGCACGATTGGGTGTTCTCCGGCGAAATTCTGAAGGTCTTCGGTAACCCCTCCGATGGTGACGTCATCTCGCTGAAAGATGGGAGAGATCACCTCATCGGCAGCGCGATTTACAACAGCAAATCGCAGATCGTGGCCCGGCGATTCTCGCGGCGGCGGCAGGACCTCGATCTCGATTTCTTCCAGCGCAGGATCGCGCAGGCCATGGAGTATCGCACGCGGCGCGGCATCGATCCGCGACTTTGCCGGGTCGTCTGGAGCGAGAGCGATGGATTGCCGGGCGTGATTGTCGATCGTTACGGGGACCACGCGGTCTTGCAGACGCTGACGCTGGGGATGGAACTGCGGAAGGATCTAATCGTCGAGGCGTTGAAGACGGCAGGCGGAGAACCCGCTCTGCAATCGATCATCGAACGTAACGATGCGCCGGTGCGACGGGCGGAGGGGCTGGAGTTGCACGTCGGGGTATTGGTGGGCGAAGCGCCGCCCGGCCCTATCGTTATCGAGATAGGTGGGACGCCACAGAGGGCGTCCCTCCAATTGGAGATTAATCTCATGCAGGCGCAGAAGACGGGCTTCTACCTGGACCAATTGGCGCATTACCCAGCCGTCGCGCACCAGGCGCCAGGGCGACGCGTCCTCGATTGTTTCACGAACCAGGGCGCATTCGCGCTCGCCTGCGCACGGGCGGGCGCAGCCAGGGTAACCGCGGTGGAAGCGAGCGGAGAAAATATTGCGAACTCACGGCGAAACGGAGAGCTCAATAAATTGACGGTCGATTGGATCGAACAAGACGTGTTTCAATTTTTACGGGCGGCGGAAAAGGCGGAAACTGAGTACGACCTTATCATTCTCGATCCGCCTTCCTTCACCAAAACGAAAGGCGGTCTTCGCGACGCGTTGCGCGGTTACCGTGAACTCCATGTCCGGGCGTTCAAACTGCTCTCGCGCGACGGGATGCTTGCGACATTCTCCTGCTCGCATCACGTGAGCGAAACCATTTTCAACCAGACCATCGCGGATGCGCTGGTCGATGCACGCCGATCTGCCCGCCGCCTGCATCGCTTCGAGCAAGCACTCGATCATCCCGTTCTTCCAACGTTGCCGGAAACGGAGTACTTCAAGGGAGTGCTGCTTGAAATGATGCCAGGTCGATGAACAGGGGGAGCGCCTGAAGACCCGGACGATTTTCCAAACCGGATTTGCCGTGGCCATCGCGACCCTGATCGCGGTGAAATTTTGGCTCGTCCACGCCGAGGATATTGCCGGAAGCGCAACGCAGCATGACGCGCTCTGGTACGTTCGTTCCGCCACTCACTGGTATTGGGATACACCCTACAGTTGGACGGCTTTCGTGCGGCCATGCGCGTATCCTCTATGGATTGCCGTCACTCATTTGCTGCATATTCCGCTGCGCCTCGCGATCGAGGTGCTTCAAATTGGTGGCGCACTCGTGCTTCTGATTGCTCTACGAAGAATCGGTACGAATCGCTGGATCAGCGGCGTCTGCTTTGCGGCCATTTGCTTCCATCCCGCCGGTTTCCAGCTCAATAACTATACGATGTCCGACACACTTTACGCGGCTGCCCTCTGGTATGTGCTCGGCGGTTTGATTCTGACGGGGGCGACACGACTGACGTGGATTGCAGTTGGAACAGGCGGAATGGTTGCGATCCTCTGGAATACGCGCGAAGAAGGTCTGCTCATCGTGGCGATGGTGGCGATCTGGTCTGGAATCCTTTTCGCTCAGGAAAAAAGCCATGGCAGCTCCACGCGCCTGACGCTTGCGCGGATCACAAAACCGATCGCCATCACGTGCGCCGTGGCCGCGATCGCGATTATCGGTGTTTACACAAGAAACTACTTCGTCTACCGATCGTTCGCGCGCTCCGAAATGACGGCACGCAGCTTTCAAGTTTTGTTTCATGCGCTCCTGCGCATTCGGCCTCTCGAGCCCAAGGGATACGCGCCGATTACGAGCGACACGTTACACCGCGCTTTCCACGTGAGTCCGACCTTCGCGCAACTCCGCCCGCAATTCGACGGGCCGTTCGGTGAAGCATGGCGGATCGAAACCTATCGTCAGGTCGGGGTACCTAACGAAATTGGGGTTGGCTGGATTGTCTGGGCAACGCGACATGCTGCAAGCGTTGCCGGCCTATTCGACACCGCGGAAGAATCCCAGCGTTTTTTCAAAAAAGCGGCCCGGGAAATTAATGGCGCGTGCGACGATGGTCGTTTGCCGACCCGGTTCGTCCTCGATGGTTTTCTGGATCCGTTAGCACAAAGCGGCGGTTTGACCAGACTGCCGGCCTCCCTTACACGCGTCGGCGGCAGAATCTTCGCGCGCTGGCCGAGAAGCGCGGTCAGCGATGACGAGATCTTGACCCCGGCTGAGGTATCGCTTTACGACGAGATGACGCTGCGTCGTTCAGTTGGAGCTTTGCCTAGTACCGGCCTCGCTGTCTCACTTGAGAATTTCATCGGACGTTATCATTTCGTTGCCCTGATTCTCCTTCATCTGCTCGCCATCGCCGCCCTCGGGTCGCTTGCGATTACTCGCCGGGCGGGACAATCAGGCAAATTTGGGTCAGCGATCGTTTTGCTGGGAAGCGCCGTGTTTTTGCGGGTGGTTTTGCTTGCCTGGCTTGATGCGACGGCGTTTGACGCCAGGGGTGATCGATTCTTGTTTCCGGTCCTGCCCCTGTGGACAACGGTGCTCGTGCTGACGGTAGGGTATGCTGCGGGACGATTCCATTCGAGCGAGAAGCGTAAAGAAGTTCAGAGTTAACCGCGCATGAAACCAGATCTCACAGCGGAATTCGCGAAGCTTGCTCCATGGATTTTTCAGTTTCGGATCGACGGTCGTGACTATGGCGGTGCAATCAGCGCGGTCGGCGACGTTCGCGTGGAACGATTTTTCCGCTTCGCACCCAAGGCCGTGACGATCCTCGAGCTCGGCTCGCTGGAAGGCGCCCACACGTTTATCCTGGCGCAACGGCCGGGAGTAAAACGCGTGCTCGCCTTGGAAGGCAGAGAGCTCAACCTGCGGAAAGCAAGGTTCGTCCAGGAACTCTTGCAGATCTCAAATGCACAATTCGAGCAGGCAAACCTCGAAGAGACCAACCTGGCGGCGTTTGGAAAATTCGATGCCGTTTTTTGTTCGGGCCTGATGTATCACCTGCCTGAACCGTGGAAGCTCATCTCCCAACTTCCCGCTCTCGCGCCTAATCTGTTCATCTGGACGCATTATGCGGCGGAAGCGGATGCGAAAATTGTTTCCGAGGGCTTACGAGGGAAGATCCACCTCGAGGGCGGCCCGGAAGAACCGCTTAGTGGCCTGTCTCCCACCGCGACTTGGCTGACGCTGGATTGCCTGATGGCGTTGTTGACTGCGTCCGGTTACCAAAGCGTCGAATTGATTTACGATGATCCGAAGCACGTTAACGGCCCGAGTGCCACCATCGGGGCACGACGGGAAAGTCCTTAGGGGCGCGATGCTGGCCCGGCCGCGAATGTTGAATTTTAAATAGCCTTAGCCGTGCATTACCTGACCGCCTGCCTCACTTTCAAGGATGCAGCTTCATACCTTGAGGAGTGGATTCGTTTCCACCTGAACGTCGGATTCGATCATCTCTACCTTTACGATAACGATTCGAGCGATGATTTCGAATCAGTGATCAGGCCATTTGTGACGCGTGGCCAAGCCACCTACCATCAATGGCCAGGGGTGGGACAGCAGCGGGAGATGTTTCAAAATTGCCTCGACACCTATCGAGGCCAGGCGCGCTGGATTGCATTCATCGACGATGATGAATTCCTTTTTCCTGCGGCGAAAAATGACCTGCCAGCGGTTCTGTCCGACTATGAAACCCACGCCGGCGTTGCCGTCTGCTGGTTGCTCTTTGGATCGAATGGCCATCGCACTCGACCGTCTGGACTAGTCACGGAAAACTATTGCAGGCGTGCACCCTGGATTGACAGGCATGTGAAATGTATCGTGGACCCAGCGAAGGTAACAGGGCCTGAGATAGGGGGACACAGGTTCTACTGTATCGAAGGGACTCACATCGTGGACGAGAATCACCGCGCCATCGCCGGGGCGTTCTCTGAAAGTCCGTCGGCCAACGTTTTGTGCCTGAACCATTACCTGATCAAGTCTCGCGAAGAATTGCTCTGGCGCCGCAATCGAATGGCAGTGGACGGAAGCGCCCCGATTCACTCCATCGAGAAGTGGGAGGCGTTCGATCGTGATTACAATGCGGTCGAGGATTTTCGGATTCAGCGTTTCACCAAATGGTGAAACAGCAGTATCCATTTGGCTCGTCTCCCGCCCGGTAGAGTGCTCGCGAGCGAGTGGTCATCATGCTGAGGGAATTGTTCCCTCCGTAATCAGCTTATTTGTCCGCCACAGCGAACAGGTGAACGTGGAGCGGCACGCTCTCGCGCGTTCGCAGCGGGTGTTCACCATAGGAGAAGACTTCCACGCCGCGAAAAAATCGCACGAGCAAGCTGCGCAAGCTGGCCCGGGTGAAGAAGTTCTTGTGATCGCCCTCGAGCAAATGCCAGGGAACGACCCCCCAGCCGTGAAAGTAGGGTAGCACCTCCATGTTGGGCACGGAAAAAAGCGCGCGGCCCCGGATCGCACGCGCAATTTCACGAAGAAATGACTCCGGCTCCTTGGTGTGCTCGAGCACCTCGAGGCAAATCGCGCAATCCCATTCGGCATCGGCGCAGGGCAAGGTGCCCGATTCAAGATCTACCCTTCGAAAAGGCAGCTGGCGTCGCAGCAGAAGATCGCAGCAATGGGAGTTCGATTCCAACCCGAGCCAATCATGTCCGGCGGCCATCAGCCCCGGGCCGTAGGCGCCCGCGCCGCAACCGACGTCCACCACCGACGATCGTTCCGGCAAATATTCCCGGAGCAAATTGGAAGCCTCGATGCCCGGGTCTTCCAACGGTGGACCGGACCCATAAATATTTTCCCGATGAAGCAAAGTCTCGTTCTTTGGATAGACGACCTCGCCATAAGGGCGCGCGCTTAGCAAAGCCGGCACGAGCCGCACTGCCTGCTCGGCCACCGTATGTGAAACGTCGTCACCCCACGAGGCGACGATGCGCAAGGTCGCGTCGCGTTCGAGCGGCGCCGTCAGGGCGGGCCGAATCTGGCCCAGCATTCGGAAACCGGTCAGAACGCTGCGGGAAAGAGCCAGTTTCTCGCAGATATCGGGGCGGCAGGAAAGGATTCGTGTTTCCGCAAAGCAGCAATCGTCCAGATAGGCGCGAACCCGGCAGGATGAAGGGTCGCGGCCCGAAGCGTAAACCCAACCGGAGAGGAAAACCGCCTCGTCATAAATGTTTTGGCCTGGCGCAGGGAATTCCAGGCTTGCTTGAAACGCTGAAGCCGGTGCGGGCGATTTCATATTTTGATCCAGCATAAAACAGTGCGTCACTCGGACGCTCTCGCTATGTTAATGCGCAAATCTTGCCGCGCGAATCGCCGGACGCGCTCAATTGCAGTATTTCGAAAGTTCCTAGGGGAAAATGGTGGAATTCTGAAGTTCGCCCGCTAATATCATTCCAGCCGCGCGCGATTCGTCGTGCCTGATCGTGCGATGCGTCAAACCGATTGCCATGGCAGAAAGAATACGACCGATCGAACAGATGCTGGAACTGAGCGAAGAAGAGGCGATGTCCCCGGAACATCTCGATTCCCAGGTGCAAAAGGCGCAGGAACAACTGCTGCAATTGAAGCGGAAGTCGGAGCAGATCGAGAAGCAAAAACGCGAGCTGGAAGAGTTGAGCCGGCGCCAGGAAGAACTGGAACGCGGACGGGCGGAAATGACGGACAAACTCTCCCGCTCGCTCGTGATCCTCGAACGCGAAGGATACGATTCACAGAAAAAACTCGAACAGATTCGGGCGACCCACGAAAGCTTTACCCAGCATTTGCAGCTCCTCGAGGCGATCGAGCCCAAGTCCTGGAACCCGGCGGAACTGCCGAAAGAGTTAAGCCGGGCGCTCAGCACGGTGGACGACGCGCGGACGGAATTCAGCCAGCAGCGAAGCCGCCTGGAGGCTGGGAACATCGATCAATCAACCGATCTGGATTTGCCGGAGGCCGCGCCTGGTCTCTCAGGATTGGCTGGCGGGAAAACCTTCGCCCAATGGGTGCAGATCGGCTTCGCGGTGACGCTGCCCCTGATCATTTTTGGGATGATCGCGCTTCTGATTTTCTTCTGGATGGCCGCGAACGGTCAGTGATTCCGCATGCGCCGCCGTACGCTTAAAGCCGGAACGCCGCTCAACCAAAAACAGGAAGAACTCGCTCAGCGCGAGTCGCAGCTTCGCGGCGAAATCGAAAAAATTGAACGCATGATCGCGGAAGCTCCGCGTGTCGCCGAGGAAACCACGCGCCGGCAACGCGAGGAATTACTGGAGCGCGCCAGCGAAGGCCGCAGCCGGCTGGATGTCTCGGTCGCGCTCCAGGACAAGCGCTGGGGTGACGATAGCCGCGTCGGGGGCCGTCGCGTCTCGTTGCGGAAGGAACGGCGGGAAGGCCGGATCATTTTTCTTGTTCTGGTGATTGCGCTTTGTATCGCCGTTATCTGGCTGGTGACTCATCTCCCCTTCTAGTCGTTTGCCGTATGGCCGAGCCTGTTCAGATCGACGTGGCGCACGTCGCAAGACTCGCGCGGCTCAATCTCACCGAGGAGGAGACGAGACTTTTTCAAGCGCAACTGGGACGCGTCCTGGAATACGCCGAGAAATTGCGGGAACTGGATACCAGCCAGGTCGAAGCCGCAGCGCACGCGGTCCCCATTTTTAACATCTTCCGCGAAGATGAGCCGCAGGCCGGGTTCACTGTGGAAGAAGCGTTGAGCAACGCACCACGCCAGGCAAACGGCCTCTTCGTCGTCACGAAGGTGGTGAAATGAGGGCGGCCGACCTGCCGGCCCTGAGCATCGCCGAGCTGCGAACGCTTCTCCATCAACGCGAAGTTTCCCCGCGCGAGGTCTTGGAGGCGCTTCGCTCCCGGATCGCGGAAGTAGAACCAGCGATCGAGGCCTATCTCTCACTCGATTTTGACGATGCTTTTAAACAAGCCGAACGCGCCGATGTTAATTTGCCGCTCGGAGGCGTTCCGATCGCGATCAAAGATATGATCAGCGTGGCCGGCCAGCCGTGCACGTGCGCCTCGAAAATCCTGCAGAACTATCGGGCGCTCTACGACGCCACTGTCGTTCGCAAGCTCCGGGCAGCCGGCGCGATACCATTTGGAAAAACGAACATGGACGAGTTTGCAATTGGCGCGTCCACGGAAAACTCGGGCGTGAAACTGACTCGAAATCCATGGGACATCTCGCGGGTCCCCGGAGGCTCCAGCGGCGGCTCAGCCGCGGCGGTGGCGGCGGATGCGGCGTTTGGAGCGCTCGGAACAGACACGGGCGGGTCCGTCCGGCAACCAGCGGCGCTTTCCGGGGTCGTGGGCCTGAAACCGAGTTACGGCCGGGTTTCACGTTTCGGCCTGGTTGCGTTCGCCTCGTCGCTCGATCAGGCCGGCCCGTTGACCAAGACGGTGCGCGACTCCGCTTTGATGATGAACGCGATCGCGGGGCCCGACGCGCAGGACTCCACCTGTTTGAACGACGCGGTGCCGGATTATGCCGCCGGACTCGAACGCGACTTGCGTGGGATCCGGCTCGGTCTCCCGAAAGAATACATGATCGAGGGAATTGATTCTCAAGTGAGGGCAGCGGTGGAAAAGGCGGTGGCGCATTTCGCCTCGTTAGGCGCGGAGATCATCGATGTGTCGTTGCCCCACACAGAATACGCCATCGCCTCTTATTACTTGATCGCGAGCGCCGAGGCGTCGGCGAATTTGGCGCGCTTTGACGGCGTGCGCTATGGCCATCGCGCGGAGAATCCGCTGAACTTGTTCGACCATTACAGCCGGACGCGGGAAGAAGGTTTTGGTTCGGAAGTGAAACGGCGCATCATTCTCGGCACCTACGTTCTTAGCTCCGGATATTACGAGGCGTATTACGCGCGCGCGCAAAAAGTGAGGACGCTCATCCGCCAGGATTTTGCCGAGGCCTTTGGCAGGGTCGACGCGCTCATTTCACCGACTTCGCCGGTGCCCGCATTTCCGCTCGGGGAGAGAAGCTCCGATCCGTTGCAGATGTATCTGGCCGATGTTTTCACCAACGCCGCGAACCTGGCGGGGATTTGCGGGATCAGTCTGCCGTGCGGTTTTGCCCAGACGGAGAATGGGAGGGACTTGCCCATTGGGTTGCAGTTGCTCGGGAAGGCATTGGACGAGGCGCGTATCTTGCAGATTGCGCATGCTTACGAACAAAGCACCGACTGGCATACACGACGGCCGCCCCTTGATAAAGACAACGACCAACCCGCCTGAGGATCGATCAAGTAACGTCCTTGCCGGATGAGGTAAATTTCCCGCGGACGACGCTCTGCGGCTTATCGCTGATGCCGAGATAGATTCGGCCTACGTACTCGCCCATGATGCCGAGAAGCAGCAACTGCATTCCAGAAAGCAACAGGATCGCCGCCATGAGCGAACCCCAGCCCGTTGGATTTTTTTTCAACAGGTGTTCGAGCACTACTTCAATCACCGCGAGAAAGCCGAGAGCGCTCGTGATCATTCCTGCCAAGGTCATGAGGCGGAGCGGCAGGACCGAAAAATTGACCAGCATGCTCATCCAGAGCCGAATGAGCTTACGGAGAGTGTAGCCGCTTCTGCCCTGCTCACGCCCCACATGGCGCACCGGCACGGCGCCAGCGTTTTGGGTGATCTGGAAGATAAGCCCGTCGATATAGGGATAGGGCGTGCGCGATTTGGCGACCTCGTCCGCGACCAGTCGGGTCAAGCATCGGAAACTCGACAGATAGAGTTTTCTGGGCTTCTCGACGACGTAATCGGCAATGAGATTGGTGAGCTTGCTACCAAAGTTGCGCCACCAGGCATGTTCTTTCCGCTCGTAAATAGCGTAGACCACGTCGTGCTTCCCTGATTCCGCGGCGCAAAGAAGCTTTAGCACTTCCGATGGCGGATTTTGCAGGTCATCGTCCATCGTAACGACGTAGCGGCCGGTGCTGGCGCGCAAACCGGCCAGCACGGCGTTGTGTTCGCCAAAGTTCCGGGAAAGGCTCAAAAACGTGATCGGGATACGGCTCGCCTGGACCAGTCCCAGCGCGATTTCTTCTGTCGCGTCGCGGCTGCCGTCGTTGACGAGAACCAATTCCAAACCGCCGTCGATCTCCAAAGCGGAGAGCTCCTGATAGAGCGCCGGCAGCGTCAGGGCGGCGTTAAAAAGAGGAATGACGATGCTGAGATGCGGACTTGATTCATCCATTTTTTCGCGCGACGACAAAGAGAGACGTCCCGAACGGCAAGGATACGTGACGGCTAGCGTTCAATTCAAGAGCAGCCACGCGTTTAAGGACGGAATTTATGAAGCGCGGAAGCGGCCTGAAATCGGAGCGCGCTCGATCGGCGGGCGCCCGGACGCGGCTGAACCACCGCAAGAGGGCGATGGGAGGCGCGAAGGTCGCGTTCCAATAACTCAATCTTTCCACTTGGAAACCAGAGCCCACCAGGAACGCCCGAAGCTGCCCTTGGGTATAACGACGATCCACATCCACCGCGCAGTCATGTGCTCCCTTCAAGAAATCAAAAGCCGCGAGGTTCAGAATCAGGCGGCCGTCGGAACGAAGGACTCGATGCATTTCGTGCAGGGCGACCGCCTCATCCACACCGGCGTGACTCAAGACGTCGAGCGAAAGGACAATGTCGAAAGAGCCATCCGGAAAGGGAAGTTCGTGGACGGTCGCTCGAACCAGCTTTGCGCCGATGTCTCGCCCAGCCGTAAGTTCCAAGGCATGCTCGCTCTGATCTACTCCGGTCAATTCGGCCAGAGGAAATTTTTCTCGCACCATCCGTAGCATTCCACCGCTGCCGCAGCCGGCATCAAGCAGGGAAAAGCTCGGAGCGACCGGCCTTATGGAATCGGCGGTATGCTGCCGCAACGCCTGGTACCACCAATAGTGGTCTTCGACCGAGCGCATGATGTCGTGTTCGAGCGGATCCATCCTAGGGGCTTTGATGAGAAGACATGTTTTCCAGCCGGTATAATCTCGCTTGGTCCGCGTTAACCGCCCAGAAGGAAAACGGCGCGCCGCCAGGAATCGTGGTCCGCGAAAACATCGCTCTCCAGCCCACCCATGGCTGGTCCATGCTCCGAAAGCGTTTCACGAAATTAGCGCAAGCCAGTGCCCCAGCGGCGATGAAGAAATCGCTCGATCGGCGCGAAGAGGATCTTGTCGGTAAGCAAGCCGATTAAGACGATAATGAGCATGACGCCGATCACCTGATCCATCGCGTGCAGTTCGCGCCCATAATGCAAAAGGTGGCCGAGCCCGAAGCCGGTGAGAATCGTCACGTAAATCTCGGCCGCCATGAGTGATCGCCAGGCAAAGGCCCAGCCTTGTTTCATGCCGCTGACCAGATAGGGCAACGACGCCGGCAGGATGACCTTTGTCCATTTGTGCAGGCCCCTCGACCCCATCGTCCGGGCGGCACGCGCGTAAATCGGCGGGATGTTGCGCACACCGGTGTCTGTCGCGATCACGACCGACCAGAGCGTGCCCATAATGACGACGAATAACATCGCGCTTTCGGTCTGCCCAAACCAAAGCAACGCGAGCGGAATCCAGCATACGCTCGGCAAAGTCTGGAGCCCCAGCGCCAGAACGCCCACGGTGTCTTCCATGAACTTGAAGGCGGAGGTGAATAGCCCGAGCGGAAGACCGATCACGACTCCGATAAGGTAACCGACCAGCAGCCGCCGCACGGTCACAACAGTGGCTTGGAACAAGGTTCCATCGCGCGCCGCGGCCAGGAGATATTCCCCCACACTTCTTGGCGACGGCAATAAAACCGGCGACCATATGCCCCTCTGCACCACGAAATGCCAGATGGCAATAAGGGTAACAAAAAACAAGGTTGCCAGGAGCGTGCGCCTCATCAGTCGGATACCTCCCCGGCTGCGTGGCCTTTCAAAGCGCGCGTGATTTTCCCGGCGTGCTCGGCGAGCTCAATGCTGTTGATGTCGCGCGGTCGCGGGAGCGGAATGTCGAATTGCTCGCGGATGCGGCCGGGATTCCGCGAGAATAAAATGACGCGATCGGCGAGGCAAACAGCTTCGCGCACGTTATGGGTGACGAAGACGATTGTTTTCCGCCGCTTTTGCCAGATTCGCTGGATGTCGCTGTAAAGTTGTTCGCGAGTGAGTGCGTCGAGCGCGGCGAAGGGTTCGTCCATCAGCAGGACGCGCGGATTCGGGGCGAGCGCCCGGGCCAGGGCGACGCGCTGTTTCATCCCGCCGGAAAGCTCGTGGACATGCGCGGCCCAGAACTTTTCCAAACCGACGAGTTGAAGAAAAAACTTCGCGACCTCCAGGCGCTCCTTATTCCTGAGGCCCGGTTTGAGTTTCAATCCAAACATGACGTTCCCGGTCACATCGAGCCACGGGAAGAGCGCTGATTCCTGAAACATGACCAGCCGATGCCGGCCGGGATTCAGGACCGGCTCATTGTCGGCCATGACCACGCCTTCGTCTGGCGTCTCCAGGCCGGAGATGATGTCGAGCAAGGTCGACTTGCCGCACCCGCTCGGCCCAACCAGGCAAACGAATTCGCCTTCGCCGATACTGAGCGAGACCTTGTCCAGGGCATGCACCGTTTGCCGCGTGGTGCGAAACCATTTCGAGACCTTGTCGACGACCAGCTTCGCCGGCGGGGGCCCAACTAACTCCTCCTGGAGCGTCATTCAGGGATTCTCGAAAAGTTTTGAGAGATCGGGCGCGGTCTTGATCAAACCCGTTTTGAGCGAGCTCTGCATAAAGCTCTCGACCGCCTCGCGTGGCGTCTCGGAGGTGAAAACAATCCTTTTCCACGATTGCGCGATCAGGTCCGGTGCCATCTCGCTCTTGGTTTCCTCGCGCAGCTCGGCCTGGATGAGCTTCTGCGCTTCTTCCGGGTTCTTCACCATCCACTCCGTCAATTCAGCGTGCGCTTGCGCAAACTTCTTCACGAGATCGCGCTTTTCGGCCAGATACTTGACGCTCGAAACCAAAATCGTGGTCGCGACCTCGCGTTCTTCGATGAGGATTTTCCCTCCCGACTCACGCTCCAGCCGTGAAACCCAGGGCTCGATGGTCCAGACGGCGTCGACCCGTTTCTGCTGGAACAACGCCAGTTGATCGGGATTTTGTGTCGGCAAGACCTGCGCGTCGCCGCCGAGCTGAGTAATTTTCAGGCCGCCGCCCATCAGCCACGCGCGACAGGCAATATCCTGCGTGTTCCCAAGCTGCGGCGTCGCAATCTTCTTTCCGCGAAAATCAGCCGGCGTTTTCAGATTCTGGTCCGGTTGCACCACCAGCGCTGCGCCGCCGTTGGCCGCTCCCGCGATCAGCCGCACCTCCGCGCCGTTCGACTTCGTATAAGCATTCAGCGCGGGCCCGGGACCGACGTAAGTGAGGTCGATCGAGTGGGCGAAGACCGCTTCCATCGCGCTCGGTCCAGCATTGTAAACGAACCATTCGATCCTGGTGCCGGGACCTAGCCGCTCCTCGAACCAGCCTTTGCCCTGCCGGGAGAGATTGTGCGCCACCAGGGCCTGGGCGTGGGTGATATTCGGGAAGTGTCCGACGCGAATGACGGCGTTGTCCGCTGCCTCCATGGGGCCAGCGAACGTCAAGGCGATTGAGAAAGTCAGCAGGAAGACTGTTTTCATAAGTGTCGTTCGAAGGCGATTCGAAGCGGTACCAGCAATTGCTCGTATTCGCGAGGAAGAAGGTGCAAATCCTAACCTAAATTGAAGTCGACGCAGCGCCAGAGGTAACCTCCGGCGGCGGCTTGCCAGCGGGGAAGGCGCACCGGATCGGCGTAAGGTGGAGCCGAAGACGGGACTCGAACCCGTGACCTGCTGATTACGAATCAGCTGCTCTACCAACTGAGCTACTTCGGCCTGACTGAAACGCGGGAACATGCCACCCGGGTACGAAGCCGCAAGTGTAGCGCGCGGCCTGAACGTTTCGCTCATATTCGCCCCAGACATTTAGCACAGAACTGGTAGACCTTGCCGTTGCGCGCATTTTCGGGGGTCCCGTGGGCTCAGGCGAACAAGCGCGCTTGCGCATTCTCGGTTATGGCCAGGATGGCTGGATGCTTGAGCTTGCGCTCGGCAGTGATGGCGTAGAACTGACCCCGGCATTCTTCGATTTCACCGATAATCTTCCAGCCGTTCTGCCGCACGGCCCCCTTCGCAATGAGCGTATGGACGGGAACAATGCCAAGGCCCTCGGCCGCCGCCCGGTGCATCAAGGCGGTGTCTTCAAATTCAGCGACTACGTGGGGTCGAAGGCCGAGCGATTCGAACCATGTCTCCAAAGCCATCCGGAACGCGGTGTTTCCCGCCGGCAGCAGCGCCGGCGCCTCGTGGATCGAATGCGGGAATTTCCGGCGGAGCCTGGCCGCGAGAGCTGGCACGGCGCAAAAGGTGACGCCGCTGGCGCCAACGAGTTGATTGTAGGTTATGAATTTTAGCGCGCTCGACGCCGGTTCATCCGCGAGCACGATGTCGAGCCGCTGCGTGGCCAGTTGCGCGAGCAGCGCGTCCACTTTTCCTTCCCGACAAATCATCTGCACCTGCGGATGGAGGCGAAAGACAGGCCGGATGATTTCGTAGGCGATCAACTTCGGCACGGAATCGGCCACACCGACGCTGAAGCGGGTGGGACGCTGGCCGGCGCGGTGCTTCACCGTGTTCATCATCTCGCAGCCGAGCGAGAAGATGTCGTCCGCGTAACCCATCACCACCTGGCCCATCTCGGTGAGCACTTTCGTCCGCCCGCTCGGCCGGAAGAGCTTCTCGCCCAGCGATGCTTCCAAGGCGCTGACTTGGGCCGAAATGGAGGGCTGAGAAACGTTCAGCTTTTCCGACGCTTTCCGCAGACCGCCCTCCTTGGCCACGGTCCAGAAATAGAGGAGGTGATGATAATTAAGCCATTCCATGGCGCGTGGAAACTGTTCCACAAAATCGAAGAATACACCAACAACGTCGTAATAGTCGAACCGTCCACGAGGCCGACGTTTGGGGCGGTGTGAACCACTTTCGATGATTGTGTCGGAGACAGACAGCCTCAATGGTCGCATCGTTTGCGGCACCGATTTCTCCGCGCTCGCATCCGAAGCGGCGAATGCGGCCGCCGTTATGACGATGCGGCTAAAGCAACCGCTGTTGCTCTTTCCCGCTCCGCCGGAAAACTTGCACGGCGAACTCCCCGCGAGCGTGCGGGATTGGCTCCTTGGGCTAGTGCACGAACGGCTCTTGGCCGAAGCCACCCGCCTGCACAGGCTCGGCGCTGTCGTCGAAGCGAGGATGCTGGATGGGTTGGCTGATGAAGGAATTGCAGAGTGCTTCCAGAATTGTGACGCTGCTCTGGTTCTGCTCGGCGCCTCCGAACACGAACTCAGGAAACGTTGTCTCGCGGGAGAGACGGTAGATGCGCTGGCCGAATGGTCGCCGATCTCGACCCTCCTCGTGCGCACGGCCGAGCCATTTCAGCAATGGACGCGCGGTGAGCGCGCCCTACGCATATTGGTCGCGAGCGATCCTGCGAAAAGCTCCCAGGATGCGCTCCGCTGCGTGCGTGGACTGCGTCGGATCGGGCCGTGCGAGGTGACCATAGGCTACGCGCTCGACGACTCCACCGAAGGGGATGCCGATACCCCCACGCCGCAAGAAATAGCCGCGCTGGTGGGCGACGAAAACGTCGCCGTGTGCGTAATGCACGGTCCCGTCGACGTCTATCGCACAATGCTGGACCTGGCGCGGGAAACGCATCCCGACTTGCTCGTCGTGGGCAGTCCTCAACACCACGATTTGACGCCCTGGCCGCATCTCTCCGTCGCGCGCGCCGTGCTGCGGCATTTCCCGCTCAATGTCATTTGCGCACCGAGGCAAGTCGCCCCGTTGACCATGCGCACACCTGGCTCGATGTCCGCCGCCATCCCCGCGCCGTTTGCCTCCCTTCCATGACACCGGAGATATTCTGGTGGGTTGCATTCGCCTCTTTCGTTCTCGCGATGCTCGCGCTGGACCTTGGTGTTTTTCATCGAAAGGCGCACACGGTCCAATTGCCCGAGGCGCTGATCTGGACCGGCGTCTGGGTCAGTCTTGCGCTCCTTTTCAATCTTGGCATTTATCTCGGCTGGATCGGCTCATACCCCGGAACCGAGGCGCGGCAGCAGGCGGCGCTGGAGTTTCTCACCGGTTACCTCATTGAGGTCTCGCTCAGCGTGGACAATGTCTTCGTCTTTGCGTTGCTCTTTGGTTACTTCGGAGTTCCAGCCCGATACCGGCATCGCGTCCTTTTCTGGGGGATTCTCGGCGCGCTTGTCATGCGCGCAGCGATGATCTTCGCCGGTCTTGCGCTGCTGCAAATGTTCCACGGTGTGGTCTATCTGTTTGGCGCCATTTTGGTTTTCGGTGGGATCAAAATGTGGCGCAGCCACGGCGTAGAAGTCGATCCGCAGTCTAACCCGGTGCTGCGCCTCGTGCGCCGTATCCTCCCAGTCGCGCAGAGCGAGCATGGGCCGCATTTTTTCACGCGAGAAAACGGCGCCCTTGCGGTGACCCCGCTCTTCGTCGTGCTCCTCCTGGTCGAGTGGACCGATCTGGTTTTCGCGATTGACTCAATCCCCGCCGTCCTGGCGGTGACGCTCGATCCGTTTATCGTCTTTACCTCCAACGTGATGGCGATCCTCGGGCTGCGCTCGCTCTACTTTGCCCTGGCCGGGGTAATGGAACGCTTTCATGCGCTCCATTATGGTCTCGCCGCTATCCTGGTTTTTGTCGGCGCGAAAATGCTGCTGGCCGATGTTTACAAAATCCCGACCGTTGGGGCACTCGGCGTCGTTGCCGGCATTCTCGTGCTTTCCGTTACCCTCTCGCTGCTCCGGCCGCCCCCACGCAAATCGACGAAGAAACCCAGGCAGACCGCCGGAGCCGCACATCCGACCCACGCCAATCACTGACTCCATGCCGCCCATATCGCTGTCAGTCTTAGTCGCCGCTACCACAGCCCCCGCCACCGACTTGGAGCACTCGGACGTGAGCACAGCCTCCGGGTATGTCACCGCGGCCCTCGGTCATCTTCCGAAGAAAGGCGAGCACGTGACGATCGACGGCTACCTGGTCACCGTCGCGCAAGCGAGCACTCGCCGCGTGCGCCAGCTGCACTTCCACAAATTGAAGGGAACGAACAACAGCCGGCTGCAATTATCTCCTGCGCCACCTTGGATTGTGAAATAAGCATAAGGTACTCACTTCGCCGTGCTCGCCTCTTTTCGCTTATGGCTCCGACGCGCAGGACTGCTGGAAGCCGCGGTGCTGACAAGCCTGCTCGTGATCGCGGGCAGCGTGTGGGTGTTTGTCGAAACGGCCGATGAGGTGCTCGAAGGCGAGAGCCAGCACTTCGATGAGTGGGCGCTGCGGGCGTTACGCGGCCCTGATGGAGCAGCGCCGGTCGGGCCTCGCTGGCTCGTGAGGGTGGCGCGTGACCTTACCGCGCTCGGCAGTGGCGCGGTCATCACGCTCGTTTCGCTCGGCGCGGCCGGGTTTCTCGCTCTGCGGCGGAACTGGGGCGCGCTCGCGCTCGTGGTCGCGTCGATCGCAGGCGGTGGGATTATGAGCACACTGCTGAAACGCGTCTTCGATCGCGCACGGCCCGACCTTTCCCTGCACTTCACGGAAGTCACCTCGCTGAGCTTCCCGAGCGGCCACTCGATGCTGGCGGCCGTAACGTATTTCACCCTCGGCGCGCTGCTCGCGCGGACGACCGGGGATCGGCTGATCAAAGCCTACTTTCTCGCGAGCGCCGCGCTGCTCGCGCTCATCATCGGCGCGACGCGCATTTACCTCGGCGTCCATTTTCCGAGCGATGTGCTCGCCGGCTGGTGCGCGGGAATTGCGTGGGCGCTGTTCTGCAGCCTGATCGCACGCTGGCTCCAGCGGCAAGGTGCAGTCGAAATGGCATCGCCGGCTCAGTCGCGATAACACTCCCCCCTCGTTGGTTCACTCATTTCACTGGCCACACGAGCGGGACGAGAACAATTGCCACGAGATAAATGAGCAATGTGAGGGCTGAGCCGATTTTCAAGAAATCAATGAAGCGATAGCGGCCCGGTCCATAGACCATGAGGCACGCCGGCTCGAGCGGAGTCAGATACGAGCAACTCGCGGCCACGGCGATCATCATCGCGAAGGTGCGCGGGTTGAGGCCAAGCTGGAGCGCGGTTTGGATAGCGATCGGCAGGACGACAATCGCCGCGGCCTGGTTGGACATCGGTTGCGTCAGG
>Ga0190272_10000094_pt1 | contig 60143 bp, 56 predicted proteins | sample Popmic504T_FD_133746 | JGI IMG/M metagenome (GOLD analysis project Ga0190272, IMG submission 133746) | Populus adjacent soil microbial communities from riparian zone of Shoshone River, Wyoming, USA - 504 T | ecosystem: Environmental > Terrestrial > Soil > Riparian zone | place: USA: Wyoming...
GAAAACCTTTGCGTACTTTGCGGTAAATGTCTGAAGAGTAAGCAGAAACCGCAAAGGTCGCAAAGGCAAACGCAAAGTTCCGCAAAGAAATGCGTCTGATCGAATCAAACTGCACCAGTACCGGAATGCCATAGGGCTTCGCTTTACCGGTCATAGTGTAGACGGTGTCTTTTGCCTTTATGGATTTCATCTGCTAATGCTCATAAGAGAATGAATAAGCCACCCAGAGAGTCGTTTACCAAACCCGAGTGGCGATTAATTCAATCACTCGACACTCCAGCAAAGGTGCAGCGTTTTTTCAGCTCGATGCCTTACAACTGGGAACGTGAAGGCGGAACGTTGCGTTCATTCCGCGAAACGTTGCGCCGAAACGAAGCCCACTGCCTGGAAGCGGCCGTCGGCGCGGCAGTGATACTCGAGCAACATGGATTTGCGCCATTGCTGCTTGATATTGAGTCAGTGGATCTACTTGATCACGTAGTTTTTGTTTTTCAGAAGGGCGGGTTGTGGGGCTCGATTGGCCGTTCGCGAGATATCGGATTACACGGCCGCAAGCCGCTGTATCGCTCGATCAGGGATCTGACCTGGAGTTACTTCGACACTTACGTAGATTTTTCAGGAAGAATCAAGGGTTATGGCTTGACCAGTCTGTACGATCTTGGGAATTACGACTGGCGATTCTCACCCCGGAACATGACGAAGATTGAAAACCACCTGCGCGAGTTGCCGCATCGACATCTTAGCTCGTCGGACAAGCGCTATGAAAAACTGGCCGCGCGCTACCGTCAGTATAAAAAGCGATACCCGGATCGGTCGCCTTCCTATTACGCGAATCGCCACGAGTGGATGCTGTAAAAGGGATCACCTTGGAGTGCGCCGACCTGTCGGCGCTTTCGTCTATTGTTTTCCGACTTGGACCAAAGCGGCGACAGGTCGCCGCACTCCAAAGAGTTAAAGTTTAAGACTCTGTAACTACTAACCCCTCTCGCGAAAACTTCCAGTCGAGCACCTCGGCCCCATCCTCCACCATCAGCGCCTGTTCCACGTCACCTTTCCGTCCTTCGGCGCAAAGGAAAGCGATGCAACCTCCTCCGCCGGCGCCGCAAACCTTGGCGGCCTCTGCCCCGTTTGCCAGCGCCTTCTCGACGAGCCGATCCATTTGCGGCGTGGTCACGCCGGGAGCCAGTCGTTTCCGGTTTGGATAACCCGCGCGCATGGTTTCGCTTACTTCGTTCCAATCGTCATTGAGGACTGCCGAGCGCATGCGCATGGTTGAATCGCGAATGCCGTCAAAGAGTTCAAAGAGTTGGGAGTCGCCATCAATGTGGCGTTTGAAAATCTCCCAGTTGTTGGTTCCGGAGAGTCGGGGCTCGCCCGTGTAGCAGATAACAATTCGGCTCTCCAGTTTTGCGGCGTCGATCTCAATGGCTTCTCGCTCGATCCCGTCGGCGCGAAAGTGGATGCACGAAGCGCCGCCATACTGAGCTGCGTAATAATCCTGAAAGCCGGCGGGCACTCGGATGACTGTGGTTTCGACGTTGGCGGCGATGGTGATGAACTTACGTTCGTCGTACCGGTTTCCCACCAGGCGATTGAGTGCGCCAATACAAGCGATCGCCAGGGCCGATGATCCGCCCAGACCGGCACCGGCCGGAGCCAGACTGTTTGCGGTCAAATGAAAACCGGTGGTGGGCTTGAAAAAATGGACCAGCTTCGAGATCAGTTCGAGCCGCTCCTCGCGAATGAGGTCTTCGATCGCTGCCAGTTCGGTTTCAAACGAAACTTTGCGATCGCGCGATTCCAGCACTATGCGGCCATCGTCTCGGGTTTGAATACTGCAGTGCGCACGAAGCGAAGTGGCAAAATTTAGAGTGGCCGCCCCCGGGTGAAATAGGTAAAGGGGCCAAATATCGATCGTGCCTCCGGCAAGATCGACGCGTGTAGGTGCAGACGATTCAATTAACACTCAGTTCCAGTAGTCCTTTCGGGTTCTGTGGGGGACAAGCGGCTCTGTCAGAACCGCCTGCGCGAGCGGGCGGATGACTTAGATTCGATCCAGACCCACCCGCTTACGCAGGTGGTTCTGACGCCCGAGTTCTTCAGTCCCGCTCAGCCTTGCCGCTTTCCTTTTCAACTCGCTTGGGTGGTTCGTCCTGTCGCGACGGCTTGAAGGGAATGTGCTCCTGAAGCTCCTGTTTCAAATCCTGCAACTTTTCCTGCGCCGCTTGTTCGAGCTCCTGGAAACGTTCCGGGTCGGCCTCTTCCACTTTTTTCGATAGCCAAAAACGTTCGACCAGGTAGAAACCTACAATACCAACCACGACGATAACCAGCAGGACTTTGCCTAGTCGCTGGAAGTCGCCCAGAATTCCCATTACTGCGCCGCTAAAGAAATATCCCGCCCCGCTTAGCACTAGTACCCAGGTAAAGCAGCTTGCGAGAGACAGTAGCATAAAGCGCAGGTAAGGCATTTTGCCAACGCCGTAAAAGATGCAGGAGGCCCACCGCAATCCATAAATGTATTTGGAGAGAAATATTGAGAGTGGTCCAAAGTTTGTGGTCAGGCGTTCCATCCGAGGTTTGGCTGCCTGATAGAAACGAATGTCGCGAACGCCTTTGCGAAACTGGCGGCCCATGAAATACGCGATGTTGTCGCTAACCGCGCCGCCCAGCGTCCCGGCCAGCAACACCCACGCAAAACTGTGATCGCCGAAAAAATAACTGTGGGCCAGCACGCCGGCGAGCAACAGCGTGATGTCGCCTTCAATCATTACGAGCAGAAACACAGCGTAGAGCCCGAAGCGACCGATGAACTCGTAAAGAAAATCAAGAGACATAATCAAACAAGTGGGCAGTGGATGGTGAGCAGTTAAAAGCTAACCTACCGACCTCAAACTGCACACCGCACACTGCCCAACTAGGGCGTTTCTTCCGACGCCGGTTTCACAACCATCACTGGACACGATGCATGTCGCACAATCGCTTCCGCCGTCGAACCAAAAAGTATTCTACCCAGCCCGGTCCGTCCATGTGATGAGACTACTATTAGGTCAATATTTCTCTCTTTCGCGACCCGGACAATTTCCGCGGCCGCGTCGCCGTGCACAATCAGTTCCTCCACTTCCAGGCCAGCACACTCTTCCCGGCCGGCTAGCTTCGGCAACGCCCGTCCAGCCGAATCCTGAAGTTGCTCAGAAATATCCGCCAGCGGTAGAAGCTCGGTCATCCCCGAATAACCAACTGCCGGAACCATCGGCTCGATCACGTGAACGCAGAGTAGTGATGCCCCGAAAGTTCGCGCCAACGACGTCGCATATGGAAGCGCAAAGTCTCCACACTCGCTGAAATCGGTTGGCAGAAGTATAGAGCGAACTTGCATAACGACCGGAACTTCGTGGCTCAGAGCTATATCGTTTGGATCTTATGGTGTTGCAGTGTTAAGTACAAAGTTCAAAGTTCATTTTGAGCTTAATTCCGCAGAGCGGTTTCGAGGCGCGGTCGGATTCTACACGCAGAAAGACCCGTTTGACAGCCCCAGTACCCTCCATTATCCTTCGGTCAGTTCTCCACTCGTTCAACGATCCGGAAGCGTCGCGCGGAAGGCTGTCAACATGTCCACACCTCCAAAATCAGAACCAGGCTTCGTTGGAATTGATCTGTGCGGAGGGAAACTACGCGCAGCTATCGTCAGCAGCGAAGGTGTAGTTGGCCAGCGCCGCGAAGCCTCTCTGCAATCTGAAGGTGTGGTTACGCAGGTGGCGTCCATCGTTGAAGACCTGCGCGCTTCGGCCGGCGAGGTGGGGGCGATTGGCATTTCCATACCGGGTTTGGTCAATCGCCAATCAGATCGCGTTATCGCTTCGCGCGATCTTCCTTCCACAGTTCAGGAAAATCTCCATGCTGACGTGATGAAGGCGACGGGACTCAGAGTTGAACTTGAGAACGATGCAAACGCGGCGGCTTACGGTGAATATCAAATCGGGGCCGGGAGTGGAAGCCGAAACCTTTTTTACATCACGATTGGTAACGGCATCGGCGGCGCAATCATACTTGACGGAAAGCTTTGGACCGGGGCTTCAGGTTTCGCAGGGGAGGTGGGCCACATCACCATCGATACCGACGGCTCGGAATGCGAGTGTGGAAATACCGGGTGCCTGGAGACCGTGGCGTCGGCCCCAAATATCGTGCGGCGCGCCAATGAGCGCCTCAATCGCGATTCTACATCATCCCTATCCAAACTGGCGCTGAACAAGAATTTCACTGCCGGAGATATGGCCCATGAAGCGAAGGAAGGCGACGACTTTTCCCTGATGATGATCGAGCGCACCGGAAAATATATTGGGACGGGAGTGGCCAGTGTCATCAATTTGCTTAATATCGAGCGGATTGTGCTCGGTGGCGGAGTTATGCAGGCAGGGGAGTTGATCCTGAATCCAATTATCCAGGAAGCAAAACGACGAGCTTTCCAGCCGTGTTTTGAGGCCACGCAGATACTTGCCGCTGCCCTGGGAGACGATGCCGCGATGATCGGAGCAGCCCTGTTGGCCCGCGACGCCGCGACGACCTAGTCAGCGGTCAGTGATCAGTCGTCAGTCGTCAGTCGTGACCGCTGACTACTAACACCCGTGACTACTAACCCGACCCCCAACACCCGATACCCGACACCGGTCCACCCTGCCTGGCCCATCTTCCAATGTTAACGAAGTCAACACGAAACTCCTCAAATACCACTTCATCATTGACATTGAGTTGAAAATTTTTCCTCATCTGCTAAAGTACCTCCACCGTGCAAGTAATTAAGTTTCTGGCCGAGAGGTTTATGGGCCGCTCCGTCTAATGTGCGACATGTTGTGCCTCCGCAAATTTAGTGAAGCCAGGTTTTGAAGATGACGCCCTCGAGACCTCGGGCGCTTCTGACATACTGTTTTGAAGGATTAACCACCTGCGGCAATGCCACAGATTTTTCATCACAGCACTAACGCACTCGCGAAGGTGACGATCTACGGGGCGATTTTTATTCTCGTTGCGGCGCTTTGGGTGACCGCAGAGTTGAATCGCTCATCCTGGAACACCGGTCAGTGGGTTGAACGCCAACAGCCAGTACAGTTTAGTCATAAGCACCACGTGGGCGACGATGGCATTGATTGCCGCTACTGTCACACGTCGGTTGAGACCGCCGCGTCTGCCGGAATTCCATCCACCGAAACCTGCATGAACTGTCATAAACAGATCTGGGCGGACAGTCCGTATCTGGAGCCGGTCCGCGCGAGTTTTCGCAGCGGCAAGCCGATCGAATGGATTCGCGTGCATGACTTGCCTGACTATTCCTATTTCAATCACAGCATTCACGTGAAAAAAGGAGTGGGCTGTTCGACCTGTCATGGTCGCGTGGACCAAATGCCGATTGCTTATCAGGCCTCGACACTGCAGATGGAATGGTGTCTAGAGTGTCACCGCGAGCCGGAAAAATTTGTGCGACCGGTAAAAGAAATTTTCAATATGGAGTGGCGGCCGACTAACACGACGAAGGAAGAGATAGCCGCCGGAAAGTCGCTCGTTTCTGAGTATCACATTCAAGGGGCCAACGTGTTGACGAGCTGTTCGACGTGCCATCGATAAGGGCAGGTGCCGGGTCTCGGGTGTCAGGTGCCGGTTGAAAACGTAAGGCTGTGAGCGCGAACTAGACTCGCGCACTGAAACGTAAACGATGTCTGAAGATCGACACATTAATTTTAAGCTAATGCGAGAGCGGGTGCTGGCAATGCAGTCAGAGCCAGCGGTAGCGGGCGGGCCCAGCGCCGTCACTGATCCACCCGCTCACGCAGGTGGTTCTGACAAAGCGATCGGGGGCACTAAATACTGGCGCAGCCTCGAAGAGCTGGCAGATGCGCCGGAGTTTCGCGAGTTTGTCGAACGCGAATACCCACAGCAGGCAGAGGAGTGGGACGATCCCTTTGAGCGTCGTACGTTTCTAAAATTGATGGGCGCGTCTCTGGCCCTTGCAGGTCTCAGCGGCTGCGCGTTTCAACCGCCCGAGAAAATTGTTCCTTACGTCACCCAACCTGAGGGAACACCCGGCAAATCGCTCTTCTACGCTACCGCCGTTTCGCTTGGTGGAATCGCGACGCCGTTGCTGGCCCGCAGCAATGAAGGTCGGCCCACGAAAGTTGAAGGAAATCCTGACCATCCCAACAGTCGCAATAGTGATCCGCAGGATCGCGGCTCCAGCGCCACCGACATTTTTGCCCAGGCTTCGATTTTAAGTCTTTACGATCCCGAACGATCAAAAACCCCCATCTTTCGCGAAGTGGGCCGTCCCTGGACCACCTTCGTCGGCGAGATGCGGACCGTGCTTGATGAGCAACGACCCAAGCAAGGTTCCGGCATGCGCTTCCTGACCGAGACAGTGACGTCTCCTACGGTTGCGGCGCAGTTGAAAGCAATTCTGACTGAGTTTCCCCAGGCGAAGTGGCACCAGTATGAGCCGGTCAACAACGACAACGCGCGTGCCGGCGCGGTCGCAGCCTTCGGCCAGCCAGTCAATACGATTTACGACTTCAGCAAAGCGGATCGCATTCTTTCACTCGACGCCGACTTCCTCGCGGCCCATCCGGGAACTTTGAAATATGCGCGCGACTTCGCGGCGCGGCGCAGAATCACGGAAGGCAAAAAGGAAATGAGCCGCCTTTACGTGATTGAGAGCACGCCAACCACGACGGGCGCGGCTGCCGATCACCATTGGGCCATCAGGCCAAGTGAGCTTTTGACCGCTGCTAATGCCGTCGCGGCTGGAGTTGGGGTGAGCGGAAGTGCCGGAACGAGTTCGTTGCACGGGCTTGACGCCGTCGCGCGTGATTTGCAGCAGCATAAAGGCGCCAGCATCGTAATCGCCGGCAGAGAGGCGCCGCCTGCCGTGCATGCGCTAGCCCATGCGATGAATGCTGCGCTCGGCAACGTTGGGAAGACTGTTCTTTACACCGATCCAATCGAAGCGAACTCAGTTGACCAGCGACAGTCGCTGCAGGAGCTGGTCAACGATATTGACGGCGGGCGCGTTGAGTTGCTGGTAATGGTTGGCGGTAATCCGGTTTACAACACGCCTGCCGATCTGAAGCTAGACAAGAACCGGCTGGTCAAGGACAAGGACAATGACAAGATGCTGCGCATTCATCTCAGTCAGTATAGAGATGAAACATCCGAGCTTTGTCATTGGCACATTCCTGAGACGCATTATCTTGAAGCCTGGAGCGATACGCGTTCATTCGACGGTACGGTCAGCATTGTTCAACCACTGATCGAGCCGCTCTATCAAAACAAGAGTGCGCATGAACTGCTGGCTGTGTTTACGCCGAAGTATGATCAAAAGCCTTACGAAATTATTCGCGAGTATTGGCAGGGGACGAGCAGACAGCAAACAGCAAACAGCAGTCAGCCAGCAGCAAACAGCGGGCAGCAAACAGCAAACAGCAATTCGCAGTCGGCAGGAGGAGCAACGGCAGTCGCTCAGCCAACGCCGGCGCCGGTGGCAAGTCCTTCGGGCGATTTCGAAACGTGGTGGCGACAGTGTGTGCATGACGGGTTTGTTCCGAACACCGCGCTCGCGACGAAGACAGTTTCTGCGAATGCAGGCAGTGGAAGTCAGGGAAATGCGGGCGGGACGCCTGCGGTCCCAGCAAGCGGAAGCCCGACCGTCAGGGAGGGCACAACCAGTTCAACGTTTGAGATCGTTTTCCGCACCGACCCGACAATTTACGACGGTCGTTTTGCCAACAACGGCTGGCTGCAGGAGTTGCCAAAGCCGCTCACGAAAATTACCTGGGACAATGCCGCGTTGATTAGTCCAAACACGGCGAAGCAACTTGGAATCAATAAGACGATTGGAGAAAAGGGTGGCGACATTCACGTCGACACGCTGAAGATCATGCACGCCGGACGGACGATCAGTGAAGCCGTGCCGACGTGGATCACGCCCGGACACCCGGACGGCGTTATCACATTGCATCTTGGATACGGTCGCCGGCGCGCCGGGCGAGTGGGGAGTGACCATGGGTTTAGCGCCTATGAGATTCGCACGTCTGACTCGCCCTGGTCCGCCGCCGGAGTGCAGGTAGAGAAAGGCGCCGAACAACACCTGCTGGCAGTTACCCAGCTCCACTTCAACATGGAAGACCGCGACTTCAGCAAAGAAGATCGCGACATCCTGCGTTCGCAAACAATTGAAGAATACCTGCATCACGGTGCAGATCCGCATAAAACCCATATCCCGCGCGAAGACGAGACGCTCTACGATCCAAAGGAGTTTGACTACAAACAGCAGGGCATGGGTTACGCCTGGGGAATGGCGATCGACTTGAACAATTGCGTGGGCTGCAATGGCTGCACGATCGCCTGCCAATCGGAAAACAACATTCCCGTCGTCGGCAAAGAGCAGGTCGTGCGCAGCCGCGAGATGCACTGGATTCGCGTTGACACTTATTTCAAGGGCGACGATGCGGCTCATCCCGAATCGACAAACTTCATGCCCGTGCCCTGCATGCATTGCGAAAACGCACCATGCGAACCCGTCTGCCCTGTCCACGCCACGGTGCACAGCTCTGAAGGTTTGAACGACATGGTCTACAACCGTTGTGTAGGCACGAAGTATTGTTCGAACAATTGTCCGTACAAGGTGCGCCGTTTCAATTTCCTGCTTTACCAGGATTGGGAAACGCCGACTTACCAGTTGATGCGCAACCCGGATGTGTCGGTTCGTAGTCGCGGCGTAATGGAAAAGTGCACTTACTGCGTGCAGCGCATTCAGGGAGCGAAGATTCAGTCCGAGTTAGAGGGTCGCAAAGTGCGCGACGGTGAAATTGTTACGGCTTGCCAGGCGGTGTGCCCGACCGAGGCCATCGTGTTTGGTGACGTAAATGATCCAAACAGCAAGGTTTCGAAATTGAAAGCAGAGCAGAGGAACTATTCGCTGCTCGCGGATTTGAATACCAAGCCGCGGACCAGCTATCTGTCGGCATTGAGAAATCCAAATCCGGAGATTACTACGCAGAATACCGGGAAGCACTAGTCAGAACCGCCTGCGTAAGCGGGCGGATCGTGATTGACCACCCGCTGACGCAGGTGGTTCTGACAAGAGATGGCAGACGAACCAAACAATCTGGATCCGCAGCACACAACGTCGCCGGTGGTGGCGCCGGGCTTAACGTTTGCTTCGGTCACGGACAAGATCTCTTCGATCGTCCTGAAACGGAAAACGCCTATTTGGTGGTTCGCCGGTTTTGCGATCTCGTTCATCCTGTTTCAGCTGTTGCTGCTCACCATCACCCAGCTTCTTTTTGTCGGCATTGGCCTCTGGGGAATTAACATTCCGGTCGCGTGGGGAATGGACATTCTCAACTTCGTCTGGTGGATCGGCATCGGCCACGCCGGAACTCTGATCTCGGCAATTTTACTTTTGCTGCGACAACAGTGGCGCACATCGATCAATCGTTTTGCCGAGGCGATGACGCTGTTTGCAGTTGCTCAGGCGGGCATGTATCCGATCATGCATTTGGGCCGTCCGTGGCTCGCCTATTGGTTGTTTCCGTATCCCAACACGATGGGGATCTGGCCGCAATTTCGCAGTCCATTGATGTGGGACGTGTTTGCGGTTTCAACTTACGCAACGGTTTCGGCGATGTTCTGGTTTGTCGGTTTGATTCCTGACTTCGCCACGCTGCGCGATCGCGCCAAGAGCAAGCCCTGGCAGATTCTTTACGGCCTGTTGGCGATGGGCTGGCGCGGATCCGCGCGCCACTGGCATCGCTACGAAATGGCTTATTTGCTTTTGGCCGGCCTGGCGACACCGCTCGTGCTTTCAGTGCACACGATCGTCAGCTTCGATTTCGCCGTCGGTGTCCTGCCCGGTTGGCACGCTACGATTTTCCCCCCGTATTTTGTCGCCGGCGCTATTTATGCCGGCTTCGCGATGGTCCTGCTGCTGACGATTCCCTTGCGCAAGCTTTATGGCCTCGAAGGATTTATCACCATGCGCCACATGCACAACATGGCGAAGGTGATGCTGGCTACGGGTTTGATTGTCGGCTACGGCTACGTGATGGAAGCGTTCTTTGGTTGGTACAGCGGCAATCGATTTGAGCGGTTCATGATTTGGAACCGCATGCACGGGCCATACGCTGAATACTACTGGGCGCTGATCATTTGCAACATCGTGACCCCGCAGTTTCTCTGGATCAAGCGCGTACGTTCAAACCTGCTGGTGCTGTGGCTGATCTCAATAGTGGTCAGCATCGGCATGTGGCTGGAGCGATTTGTGATCGTAGTGACGAGTCTGCATCGAGACTTCCTGCCTTCGTCGTGGGGGCAGTATCAACCTTCGATGTGGGACTGGACGATGTTTATCGGCACGATCGGGTTTTTCTTTACCCTCTTGTTTCTGTTCATCCGGTTCCTGCCGATGATTTCGATTTTTGAGATGCGCACGATTTTGCCGGAAGCGGAAGTTGAGGAGTAGTGGTAACGCAAACTGTTAGTTTGCGAATGGCCGCGCAAGAGTTGTGCTGGATTGAGAGATACGACGCAAACTAACAGTTTGCGTTACGCGAAAATGGCTGAAGACGAGAAACCAGAAGAGCCCTGGGAGCACGATTTAGAGGACCCGGAGCCGTTCCATCATGAGGCAGGCCATGCCGTGGCTGGCCGGCGGCGTGGTGTGCCTGCGCTCTACGGCATCATGGCCGAGTTTGATAACCCTACGGCGCTGGTGGGCGCCGCGCGGCGAAGTTATGAGGAAGGGTATCGCCGCATTAATGGTTACTCGCCGTATCCGATCGAAGAGCTCGACGAGGCGATTGGTTTCAAGCACACCACTTTGCCGTTGATTGTTTTGATTGGCGGCATTCTTGGTGGGCTCGGTGGATTTTTCATGCAGTACTGGATGGCGGTGGTCAACTACCCACTCAATGTCGGCGGCAAGCCTTTGAACAGTTGGCCGGCATTCATACCCATCACATTTGAATGCACGATTCTCGCCGCCGCGACGGCCGCGGTGCTCGGGATGCTGGTGCTGAACAAGCTGCCGCAGCCATATCATCCGGTTTTCAATAATCCGAATTTCGTGCTCGCCACGCGCGACCGCTTCTTTCTGGTTATTGAGTCAAACGATCCGAAGTTTAAGCACGGCGAAGCGATGCAGTTTATGAGAACGCTGGGCGCGCGAGATGTTGTTGATGTTGAAGTCTGATAAGCAAACAGCAAACAGTAATCAGCAGACAGCCAGAGCGCGGACTCCGCGTGATAGTTTTCTGCTGTTTGCTGTTTGCTGTCTGCTGTTTACTGCGACTGCGTGTCGCAGCGACATGCAGGATCAACCCAGGATGAAGCCGTATCGTGGAACAACGTTTTATGCGGATGGAATGTCGTCACGGAAACCGGTCGAGGGAACTGTTGCGCGCGGGTTTTTGATGACGGACACAGAGTTTTTTACAGGGAAAAAGCGGGGCCGAGGCGGTCTTCCCGGCAGCACTCAGGCCGGGCCTGAACCACAGGTAAATACTGGAGCGGTGCTGCAAGGCGCAGCAGCTTACCCGGACGACGTGGAAGAGTTTCCGCTGACGATAACCAGGGATATCGTCACCCGCGGTAAGGAACGTTATGAGATTTTCTGTTCAGCTTGTCACGGACCAACCGGCAACGGCGACGGGATGATCGTGCGACGCGGTTTCCGGCGCGCCGCATCTTTCAATGATGATCGTTTGCGGCAGGCGCCAGTGGGCCATTACTTCGACGCGATCACAAATGGGTGGGGAGCGATGCCCAGTTACAGGACACAGATTCCCGCCGAGGATCGCTGGGCAATTATTGCTTACGTGCGAGCGCTGCAGCTGAGCCAGCAAAAGATTGAGACGCCTGCGGGCCAGACGCCGGCAACATCATCGCCCGCGCCAGGTGGTTCGCCGGCAGTGCAGAGTGGGGGGCCAGCGCACTGATGGTTTCATATGCACCACCAGCGAGCATCGCACGATTTCAGCGCCTGGCGTTGATCGTCGGAGTAGTGTTCACCGTGCTCTTAATCGTCGGCTACTTCATGGACCATGGACAGTTTTTCCGTTCGTATCTCTTCGCATTCAGTTTTTGGTCAGGCATTGCGATTGGGTCGCTGGCGCTGCTGATGTTGCAACACATGACCGGCGGTGGTTGGGGTTTTGTAATTCGGCGGGTGCTGGAAGCCTCGACTCGAACGCTGCCGTTGATAGCTCTTCTGTTCATACCGATCGTGCTGGGTGCGCATTCGCTCTATAGCTGGACGCATCCGGAGCACGTCGCTCAGCATCCGGCCCTGGTGCTGAAGTCGAAGTATTTGAATCTGCCGTTTTTTAGTATCCGCGCGGTCGTCTATTTTGCCATCTGGCTGCTGCTCGCTTTCTTTTTGAACCGCTGGTCGAAGCTGCAGGACACCACGGCGGACCGGCAATACAACAAGCGCATGCAGAAGTTAAGTGGCCCGGGAATGGTCCTTTTTGTTTTTACGGTGACTGGCGCCTCGCTCGACTGGTTTATGTCGCTCGACCCGGAATGGTATTCGACGATCTATGGGTTCGTGTTCGTCGCCTCATGGGCGTTAAGCGCACTCGCTTTTACGATTGCCGTGATGGCATCGCTCGCAAAGCATGAGCCGATGAATGTGATCGTGGCCCAGTTGCATTTCCACGATCTCGGCAAGCTGCTTTTGGCCCTGGTGATGCTGTGGTCATATTTCGCCTTCTCGCAGTTTCTGATCATCTGGTCGGCAAACTTGCCGGAGGAGATTCGCTGGTATCTGCCGAGGACAAAAGGCGGGTGGGGCATGATCGCGGTGACGGTTATCGTGCTGCATTTTGCATTTCCGTTCCTGTTCCTGTTATCGCGATCACTGAAGCGCAATGCCGGCAAGCTAGTGATCGTGGCAGCGCTAATTCTGGTTATGCGTTTGATTGATTTGCTGTGGATGATCGCGCCCACTCCAGGGTGGCCGGGCGCGTATGGTTTCCACCTGAGCTGGATGGACGTCGTGGCTGCGATTGGCATAGGGGGCTTATGGCTCGCGGCGTTTGCGCGCACTTTGATGAGCAGACCGCTCATACCCATTAACGATCCGCAGTATGAGAGTGTGCTGCAACAGGGACAGGTACACGCTGGGCATTAACCCCGGGTAATTTGGAATTGAATTATGTCTGGAAGTAAGCACAAGAAGAACGGGAAGCTCCACATCACGGAAACGCCTGATGTTTCTCACATCAAGAACCTCGATGTGACGCACGAGGCGAGCGACGTGAGCGTGGGCGGCATTCTGAAGTTTGTTGTCGGTCTGACAGTATTCGCGGTGGTGGTTCACGTGCTCATGTGGGGAATGTTCCGTCTGCTACAGGCGCAGGAAGAGAAAGAGCCGGCGCCGGGACCGATGGCGATGACTGAGCAGGAACGGCTACCACCGGCCCCGAGGCTCCAGGCGGCCACCGGCTTTGGCGTGAAACAGGAGAATGGTGAGTGGGTCAATCTCGAGCTACGTGAACCCGAGGCTGAGTATCGGGTGTTGCGGGCGCAATGGGATCAGATCCTTAGCGGAAAGGATCAGTCGGGACGAGTTGTGGGAATGCCAATAGACCAGGCGATGGAAAAGATTGTGGAGACCGGCCTCCCTTCGCGAAAACAAGGCGATGGTGCGGCGGGCTCGCGTGATTCGCGGCTGAAACTTCCGACAGCCGAGAGTTCGGGAAGAGTGACGGGGCAGCAATGATCAGAAGAAGTGTGCAGTGGGCAGTGAGCAGTGTGCAGCGCGCGGCCGGGGTCGGCTGGCGGTTACTGCCCACTGCCCACTGCCCACTGCTCACTGCTCTTGTAATGCTGCTCACCGCCCACTGCACACTGCCCACTGCTTCCGCGCAGTTCAGAGAGTCACAAGGAAACTCGCCGCTCTACAGTACGCGGCCTTATCAGGCTAGGGCACCGAGCGGTCTGCCTAAGGCTTTGGCTGACGTAGGCATTGAGCAAAAACTTAGCGAGCAGCTACCGCTCGACGCTGTCTTCAAGAATGAGAATGGCGAGACCGTGAAGCTTGGTGATTACTTCGGCCAAAAACCTGTGTTGTTGTCGCTTGTTTATTACGAGTGCCCGATGCTTTGCAATCAGGTGCTCAATGGCATGGTCACCAATTTCCGGGTGCTGAAGTTTCAGCCGGGTCAGGAGTTTGAGGTGGTTACGGTTAGTTTTGACAGCCGCGAAACTCCGTCACTGGCCAAGGCTAAGAAAAAGACATATGTCGACTACCTGTCTGCGGAGAAACGTGAGGGCATCGCGAAGGGTTGGCATTTCCTGACGGGCGATGAGGCGAACATCAAGCGATTGACGGAGGCTGTTGGGTTTCGTTATCGCTACGACAGCGAGACAAATCAGTTTGCCCACGCCAGCGGCATTTTTGTAGCCACCCCTGAGGGAAAACTAGCGCGTTACTTCTACGGAATTGAATATCCCCCGCGCGATGTGCGGCTGGGATTAATTGAGGCCGCTGACAATAAAATCGGGTCGCCGGTCGATCAACTGCTGCTTTTCTGTTTTCACTATAACCCGGCAACGGGCAAGTATGGCGCGCTGGTGATGACGAGGCTGGTTCCTTTCGGAGGGATCGCAATTTTGGTGGCAATAGGCGCGATGTTTTTGATCATGCGGAACCGTACTCGAGCGCGCGAACTCAAGGAGAGCGTGGTTTAGTCTCTGTGTTCTCTGTGGTTAATCTTTCTTAGCATTGTTCACCACAGAGACACAGAGAACACAGAGGACGCGCAGAGAAGAACAGAGCGTTTAGCCAATGCAGATGAGTTTTATGCAAACTTCGTGGATGCCATTCATGCCGGAAAGCGCTTCGACCTACTCCTCGCAGGTCGACGCGTTGTACTTTTATTTATCCGGCGTCACTATCTTTTTCACTCTCCTGATCTCGATAGTCCTCATCTTCTTCGTCGTAAAATATCGCCGCCGCTCGCTCTATGAAATCCCGCGGCCCATCGCCGGTTCGCACAAGCTGGAAACGCTGTGGTCAGTAGTTCCGTTTCTGATTGCGATGAGCATGTTTGCCTGGGGGGCCCAGATCTATTTCCACCAGTACCGTTCACCGAAGAATGCTGACGAAATCTACGTGGTGGCAAAGCAATGGATGTGGAAGATCCAGCATTCAACCGGACAGCGCGAAATAAACCAGTTGCACGTGCCGGTTGGACGAAAGATCAAGTTGATCATGACTTCGGAAGACACGATCCATGATTTTTACGTTCCGGCGTTTCGCATGAAAGCGGATGTGCTGCCGGGTCGTTACACCACGCAATGGTTCGAAGCCACCAAGCCCGGGACCTATCATTTATTCTGCGCCGAGTATTGCGGAATGAACCACTCGGGAATGATTGGCTCGGTCATCGTGATGCAGCCCACTGACTTCGACAACTGGTTGAGCGGCAATGCCAGCCAGCAAGCGCCGGCCGTCGCCGGACAACAGCTTTACGAGTCGCTCGGCTGCGTTTCGTGTCATGGCGCAAGAGGCGAAGGCGGACGTGGACCGTCATTAGCGGGAATCTTCGGTCGCAAAGTTTTCCTGACTAATGGCCAAACGCTGACAGCCGACGAGAGCTACATTCGTGAGTCGATCGAGAACCCCGGGGCTAAACTGGTTTCCGGTTTTGGTCCGATAATGCCGACCTTCCAGGGACAGGTAAGCCCGGAACAGCTGATTCAACTGATGGCGTTTATGAAATCGCTGCAAGTGACCGGACCGCAACCGGCGACCCCCGCAGCGGCGCCCGCGCCGGGCGAAACTTCTCCCCGGGCAACGCCGAATGCAGGGACGACCGCGCCCAGGTAATTTGGTTTTAAGATTATGCAAGCACCCGAAACATTCGAGACTCCAGCAGCCGAGCGCGTTAATTATCTGAACGCGCAATACGGCCTGAAGTCGTGGCTACTAACGAAAGATCACAAGCGCATTGGGCTGCTTTATCTGGGATCGATTTCGTTTTTCTTTCTGATCGGTGGTCTCTACGCGATGTTTATTCGCCTGGAGTTGCTGACGCCGCAGGGTGACTTTCTTTCTTCGGCTACTTACAACAAGGTCTTTACCCAGCACGGAATCATCATGGTCTTTTTCTTCCTGATTCCGTCGATCCCGGCCACCCTCGGAAATTTCCTGGTGCCGCTTATGATTGGGGCGAAGGATCTGGCGTTTCCCCGTATTAATCTGCTCAGCTGGTACATCTACTTACTCGGCGGAGTCATTACGATTTATGCGCTGCTGGCCGGCGGCATCGATACGGGTTGGACTTTCTACGTGCCGTATAGCACTACATTTTCCAATTCTTACGTAATCGCTACCGGGGCAGGCATTTTCATCAGCGGCTTCTCGTCGATTCTGACCGGGCTGAATTTCATCGTCACGATTCACACGATGCGCGCCCCGGGCATGACCTGGTTCCGCATGCCGCTGTTTATCTGGGCCCACTACGCAACGTCGCTAATCATGATCCTGGGAACTCCGGTGATCGCAATCACTATTCTGCTCCTGGCCTTTGAGCGTTTGGCCCACGTAGGAATATTTGATCCGGCAAACGGCGGAGATCCGGTGCTGTTCCAGCACCTGTTCTGGTTCTATTCGCACCCGGCCGTCTACATCATGGTCCTCCCGGGGATGGGGATCATCAGCGAGCTGATCGCAAACTTCTCGCGCAAAAATATTTTTGGGTATTCGTTTGTCGCGTTCTCCAGCCTGGCGATTGCTGTCTTTGGTTTTCTGGTTTGGGGACACCACATGTTTGTCAGCGGCCAGTCAGTCTATGCCGGGATGGTCTTTTCGTTTTTGAGTTTTGCGGTGGCAATTCCTTCGGCAGTCAAGGTCTTTAACTGGACCGCCACACTCTACAAAGGCTCGATTTCTTACGATACGCCGATGCTGTATGCGCTCGGCTTTATCGGCCTATTCACGATCGGCGGGATGACCGGTCTATTCCTGGCGACCCTCGGCGTGAACGTCCATACCACCGATACTTACTTTGTAGTCGCTCATTTCCACTACGTCATGGTGGGCGGCACTTTGTTGGCTTATCTGGGTGGGCTGCACTACTGGTGGCCCAAGATTACGGGGCGCATGTATCCGGAAGGTTGGGGAAGGTTCTCGGCACTCGTGATTTTTGTCGGGTTCAATCTGACTTTCCTGCCGCAGTTTATCGCCGGCTATTTGGGAATGCCACGGCGCTACCACGCATATCCACCGGAGTTTCAGGTTTTCAATGTGTTGTCGTCGGCAGGCGCATCGATTCTTGGCGTCGGACTTTTAATTCCGCTGGTTTATTTGATTTGGTCGATGCGCTATGGCAAGCGCGCGGAGGCGAATCCCTGGCACTTGCCCGGACTGGAATGGCGCACGCCTTCGCCACCGCCGACGGAAAATTTCCTGGTTACTCCCCTCGTCACGTGGGAAGCGTACGAGTTTGCGCCGCCCGAAGAGTTGCGCGTAATAGGAATGTTCAAGGAAGACGAGTCGCTGGAGGATGCGGATGCGGTGATTAATGGGAAACCGCTTTGAGGATTTTTGAATTTCGAATTTCGGACTGCGGATTTTTTGATTTTTGACGTTCGATAGGAGAAGACTTGGCAGCAGCAGTGGAACATGAGGTAAGCCACCCGGCGTTACAGCACCACTTCGACAACCTCGAGCAGCAGCGCGAGGCTGGTACGCTCGGAATGTGGGTTTTCCTGGTCACCGAAATCATGTTTTTCGGTGGGATGTTTCTTGCCTACACGCTTTATCGTTCCAAGTTTCCCGATGCTTTTGCATCGGCGAGCAATCACCTGTCTTTGCCGTTGGGCGCAGTCAATACAGTCGTGCTGATTGTCAGTAGCTTGACGATGGCCCTGGCAGTTTACAGTGCGCAAGTTGGCAAACGTCGTAATCTAATTCTCTTTCTGGTACTGACGATTGTGTTGGGCTCAGCCTTCCTCGGTATCAAGGCGGTCGAGTATAAAGACAAGTATGTTGACCACCTCGTTCCAGGCAAACTGCTCCCCGGAAATGCGTTTAGTCCGGTGGTGGCCGCGCACGGCGACACCGATCCGCACAAGTTGCATATGATCGGATCCGCGACGGTCAAGCAGGTGGAGATGTTTTATTGGATCTATTTTGCTATGACGGGAATGCATGCTATCCACATGATTATCGGTGTGGGTCTGCTATTGGTGCTTCTCTACTTTTCGTGGCGGGGGCGGTACGGTCCCGAGTATCACAATCCCGTTGAGATTCTTGGGCTTTACTGGCACTTCGTAGACATCATCTGGATCTTCCTGTTCCCATTGCTCTATCTCTTGGGAAGACATTTGATGCACGCATAGGACAGGGTAGGACAGGCATTCTTGCCTGTCCCATTTAAAGCGAAAGGTGTGACAGACAGGAATGTCTGTCCTACTTCATGAGCGAACACATCGTTTCTCTAAAAGTTTATTTTACTATTTTCCTGTCGCTGATGGTGGGGACGGCTCTTACTGTTTGGGCGGGACTGCAGGACTTTCCAGGACCGCTAAACGTAATCGTGGCGTTGACGATTGCTGTGATAAAGGCAACCCTCGTAGTGCTCTACTTCATGCACGTGCGCTACAGTTCGAGATTGATTTGGGTAGTATTTGCGGCGGCTCTCTTCTGGCTGGGAATACTCTTCGCGCTCACCTTCGGTGATTATTGGACCCGCGGCTGGTTATGATCTCCTCAACGGCCTCATCCAAACAACCCTCAACCCTCCACCGGATACAACTTCAGATCACGCACCGCCACCATGCGATTGCAGCTCGGGCATTCCAGTCGAATCGCTGTGTCAGATGTCTTAATTTCCGTGGCGCAATAAGGGCAGGGGGCGGCAATCTCGTTTTGTTGTAGCTGTCCGCGCATCATCAGCAGCGGTACCAGCATCCCGGCAATGATTAGCGGAATACCGAAAACCAATCCAATGGTTGCGCCCTGACCAAAGGTTAAACTGATTACTAATCCAGCGATGAAAAGGATGAGGCCAATCGCGATAGCAAACGAAAAGCTGAAGGCTCCGTCAGCTTTCTTACCGGGCTTTGCGTAATCCGATTCCTGGGAACTCATCAGCGTAACCTCCCAATCTGCTCAAATACGATGGTTGATCTGCGGGATCGACTTTTACCCGCCCGCGTTGCTCTTGTCAACGTTTCGCTGCGTTCCGTTTGGGTCAACTCCCTGGAGTGCGCCGACCTGTCGGCCCCGTGGTCCGCGGCGGCATGCCGCTATTGTCGAGGTGGATCCATGACACGCAAGTCATTACACGGCCAAAGCGCCGACAGGTCGGCGCACTCCAAGGCGTTGTCCAACACATCAGCTGAGCTTTGCTTCCAGGTGGGCTCGGCTGTGCACTTTGCTGCTTCGTGGTTATAATCGCCGTTTCAAGTTATGACTACAAAAATAGACACTATCAACCTTAGCCCGCTCGAAACCTATTTGAGTCGGCATGATGAAGAAGCCTGGGCTGCTGCCTTAAACACACTGCTGCCTTCGATCCATGAAGTAGACAAGAATGCGACCCGGATTTGGTTCGCGTTTTATCCAATATCGTTGTTTAAGGCCTTTCAGGAGGCTGTTGACCCGGAAGAGTTGGCGCGGCAACTGCTCATCAAAGGCAACCACCGTCTGAAGGATCAAATCGATTCATCGCACAAATTTCTTTTTGGGCACCGTTACTGGCCACAGGTGAAGCGTGCCGTCGAGGGGTATGCGTTGACGTTTACACCGGTCGAGGGTGAGACGCTTGCGGACCAGATACTGAAGGTCGCTGGCGAGGTTTCCAAAGAAGAAGGGTTGGACCAGTCGTTGGTGGTGGGAATTGCGGCTGCCGGATTCATGACGTTGCACCAATCCGGGTTGGCTGATTTCAAGGCCGCGAAGGGCGAAATGCTGCTGGACCGCAACCATGCGAAAAAGACGCCGGCGCAGATTTTGACCGATAGGGCGAAAGACAATAGCCAGGGGTTGTTTGGCTTCCTGAAAACGGTCGACAAGAAATGGGCCGTCACTTACGACGAAACGGACGATCACGGCTCGTACAAAATGAATAACGACCAGGACATGGCCTGGGGCGCGGCTGACGATCGCACGCGCAACTGGCGTGAGATAGATCCTCGCCGTCCTGAGGGACCAATCCCGGTTGAGTGTCGTTCAGCATCGTGTGGAACCTGTTGGGTGGGAATTCTTGGCGGCGCGGAAAAGCTTTCGGATGTTGCCGTCCGCGAAGGAAAACAAATCAAGGACTTTGGCTATATCAACACGACCGAACCGAAGCCGCTAATTCGTCTTGCCTGCCAGGCGAAAACCTATGGTGCTGTTTCGATCGTAATCCCGCCGTGGAATGGTGTGTTTGGCAAATTTCTTAAGACAAGAAAAGCAAGTGACGAAGATGAGAGCTCCAAAAAGCATCTCGGTAGCGCCTAGGCTACGGCATCTAGCTTCTCGACTTGGGTATCCACAGTTTGGATAATGGATTGAATCGAGTCTACTTCTGATTCTTCAAAATACGCCTCACCACATTGGACGCAGACCCACGCAACAATTCTATCTAATAAAAGATGATAGCCATTTCGATCTACATGAAAAGGTGCGGACCCTTTTTCCATTTTCCCTTGGCAGTGGATACATGTCATCGCTTTCTCCTCACTCTAAAGTCATCCGACCAATCGTCTCGATCCGGCAGATATGCTGTGATAATAGCCAGAAAGTCTGGTTTAGGCGAGCAAACCACATGAACTGGACGATCTCCAGAACCCCAACCGAAGACAAGACAGCTGGAGCCCCGAGGATCGTTGGGATAGGCCTCAATCACAACTCCTTTCGCTATAACATCGCGAACCTCGGTCGTCCTTATCATTCGATCGGGCCGCGACATTTGTCTGACTGCGTGGGATAGAAAAAGAATCCGCTGGGCCGCCGCAGTCCGAACCTTATCCTGTATTAAGGCAGCTTCAATATCTTGAGGTAGATCCGCACCCTCTAACGGTTCAAGTTGAGCGCCGCCATACATTACGCCTCGAGGGTCGAAATAAACCGAGGTTAGTTGTCGTGGCGGGGTGATCAGGATTACCGACTCAGGATCACCATCTCGCTGTTTGAGAGCGCCTTCGAATAACTTTCGATCCTGAGTCTCATTGCGCCTGATGGAGACGTGATAACCCCAAGCACAACCAAGATCTGAATCGTAATTCGTCTCGACACTTAAAACGAAGCCATCCGCGTGAAGAATCTCTGTCTCTTGAAGAACCGCAATCTTGCCAAGATCATCTTCTTCGATGCTTGTCACTGGTGGTCGAAATTCGTTTAAGCCGTAAAACCGGAAGACAAAATTCTCCACTTCGAAGTAACCTTCAACCTCAACCTCACCAATTTGAGTTCTGAATGGCCGAGCCTTGATTGTCATAAGCAGAAACCTAAATCGCGAATAGAGCCTCCGTTGCTAACGTCAAAGACATTGAACCAGCTACTACATTTGTTGAGCGGGTACGGTATCATATTGTAATGTTTGGGTTGAATTCTTGTCAGAGTGAAGGTGGTTCGAGCTCCTCACCACTACTTTTCGTGATCGCTGCCGCCGTGCTGTGGAGCACTGGCGGTCTCTTCATCAAGTGGACTTCGATCTCCGGACTCGAGCTTTCCTTCGGTCGCTCGCTGCTCGCGGCGATCACCGTGGCAATCTTCACCCGTCATGAGGGGTTTCGTCTCAACAAAGTAACGGCAATTGCCGCCGTGCTCTACGCCGCGTTGTTGTTACTCTTCGTATTGGCAACGAAAGAGACCACAGCTGCAAACGCGATCTTCCTGCAATACACCGCACCACTTTATCTGCTGATTCTTGAGCCGCTGTTCTACAAGGAAAAATTTCGCCGGCGCGATCTAATTACAGTGGCCGCCTGCGTGATTGGTATGTCGCTCTTTTTCGTTGGCAAACTGCGACCGCAGGACGTCACCGGGAATCTGTTGGCCCTGGCATCCGGACTTTGCTTTGCCTGCTACTTCCTCTTACTTCGTCACTCAACAGCGCGCGACGTCAATCGTGCCTCCTCCGTAATTTACGGAAATCTTTTACTGGTGCTCGTGGCAGCCCCTGCGGGTATCAAAGTTTTGCCACAACTTTCTCTGCATGATGCGGTGAGCGTGGTCTATCTGGGTGTGGTGCAGATTGGACTGGCCTACACATTGTTTACGGTAGCGATGGCCCGCGGCGCGCGCTCGCTGGACGCGGGTATCGTCGGCTACGTTGAACCAGTGCTGAATCCTATCTGGGTGTTTCTGGTTATTGGTGAACGACCGAGTCAGTGGGCACTGATTGGCGGAGTAATTATTTTGCTGGCGGTGGTTCGTCACACGCTGCTGGAGGCCAGAAAACGATCCGAAACACTATCCGCGGATTTCGCAAATTCGTCCGACAAGCTTTAGCTTGTCGTGGCTCCGACAAACTGAAGTTTGTCGGACAAGGAAAGTCACCCGCCTTCGGAACGCTGCTTGGCAGCCGCGGCGACCGCCCTTAGTCGTTCCACTTTCTGCTCGAAGGTCTCGCCGGCAACCGGGCCCGTATCTACCACGCCACAGTAGGTGCCTCTTAACATTAGCGTGCGATCCGCATCGCCGGTCGGTTTGTGTTCTGCACCAGGTGCAGGCTTGGGAGAAGCTTCAGCTGCAGGCGGACGATCGGCAACGGCGTCTGGCGCTGGCGGCGTCATCGCCGACTCGATCACTGCAGCTACCACCGGAGCATCTGGAGCGACCGTGGGGCCGCCGCCTTCGTCGGCGCGTTGCTTTGCCGCGACGGATACAGCCTTCAGCCGCGCCACTTTTTGCTCAAAGGTTTCACCCGGCTGCGGTCCAATGTCCTCCACGCCCACGTAGGTGTAGCGCTTGTTCAAAGTTCGATCCGGATTGGCGCCGGCATTCTGCGCTGGTGTCTTCGACGCCGGAGCGGTTGCCGGTTTTGCTGCGACAGGTTGAGCCGGTTTCGCCGCTACCGGAGCGGTTCCTGGCTGAGCTGCCGCTGGTTTGGCCGCAGCGTGTGGCGCGGCGCTGGTTTCCATCACAAAAACACCGCGCGCGTCCTTCTTGATGACCGGCAACGTGCCGCCGGCAGCCTGCAGCAACGCCGAAAGTTCCGCCTCAACGAAACGAGATTGCTTATGCGGATCGCGGACGTGTCCGAGCGGTGGACCCATGTAGATTGTGCCGCAGATGCTGCACTTGGAAAGCACATCGTCGCCGCGCAGGTGGACCACCGCGGCTTCACCGGCAGTGTTTAGTTGCTTCAGATGGCCATTGCAGAGTTTTCCCTTGGCATTTTTCTCGTTACAGACAGTTTGCGCGTTGGTAATTCTTTTCGGCACCACGGGAGTGGCGGACACGGGATTGGCGGGCCCGGCTTCGGAGACAGTTGCTGTCATAGCTGCTGGTTGCTTTCCGAGAACTGTGCTGGTGATTCCAGGACGAATATTACAGAGTGGATCAAAGGTGCGTCAATGAAACTAAATAGAAGGGTAGCCTCCGATTTTGAAATTTCTGCGCTACCTCTGCGTTCTCTGCGCCTCGGCGGTGGGTGTTCATGGGGATGATTCACCGCAGAGACGCAGAGAACGCGGAGGTGGCGCAGAGTCCGGGCTCGTGCCACTTGGAACTAGTCTTTGTTATGCTGCATCGAAATGTTGAATGACTTACTCGGAGTAATCTGGCGTCGTGTGCCAAAGGCCGTCAGGCGTTGGCTGGTGCGATCCTATCAGCCTCACTTTGCGGTGTCAGCGGGAGCAATCATCACAAACAACGACGGCCGGGTATTGTTGCTCAAGCATCGTTTTCGTCCCAGTCCCGGGTGGGGAATTCCCGGCGGCTTCCTGGAAAAGGGTGAACAACCCGAGCAGGCTGTGCGCCGTGAGTTGCGTGAGGAGGCCGAACTGGAACTTCAGGACGTCAAGCTTTTTGCGACCAGGGCCTTCAATGAACCCAAACAGATCGAAATCCTTTTTACTGCACGCGCCGTAGACGACACTGAGCGCCTCAGCTTTGAGATTCAAAAGGCCGCGTGGTTTTCGCCGGAAGAGTTGCCGGCCGACCTGCCCGGGGACCAAAGGAAACTCATAGAACGCGCGTTCGCTGATGGAGTCACGGCATCGGATTGATGTATGCTATCGGCCTCGAAATTAGTAAGGCGATGAGTGTTGAAGCCGAAATCCGCTATTCGGTTTTCGAAACTCGGACCCTGAGAACCGGCCACTTACGGAGAATAAAATGATCGATTTGATTCCCTCGCCTGAAGTTGTGATGGAGATGTTGAAACGCACCGGAGCTTTTCGCGAAGGGCACTTCGTCTATCCCAATGGCAAGCATTCGCCTTACTACTTTCAAATGCCGCTGGCATTTCGTTACTACGACACGGCGCGCGTTTTAGCGGTCGCGCTGAGCCGGAAATTCCGCGTGGATCGCGACATCTCGAGCCAGTTACCCAAGGTGGCCGTAATCAGCCCCAGCTCGGGCGGCATCCCGGTGGCTTTTGGCGTGCGTGACGCGCTTAACGCCGAACAGATTTACTGGGCCGAACAGGAAAACGGTAAACGCATGTTTCGGCAATACATAAATCAGGGCGAAGTAAATCCCTGCATCATCGTTGACGATATCATTCGCAGCGGGCACGCAACTGAAGAAACAGCAGGGCTCGTGAAGCAACTAGGCTCGCGAGTGATCGGTTGCGGCGCGATCGTCAAGTTCACTTCGGCGGACGATACATTGGAAGACACGTCGATCAAGTCGCTGGTGGAATTTGATGTGCAGATGTACGACAGCGGCGATGAATGCGGCGACTGCAAGAAGAACGCGCCGGTTGAGCACGTGCGCTTCTGAGTCGTACGCGTACAAGAGCGAGAGCGCGCGCAGCGTGCGACAGCGGCTTTCAAAACGAAACGACTGTCACTCGCTTCGCGGGCTCTTTTTTGTTTCTTTAACTATTTCTCGTTGACCTTGACCGCAATTGACTTCCGGCCCGAATTGAATTATTTTCCGCTCACTGTTCTTGATCGTGAGCATAGCTCCTACAGGTTCATCATTCTGAACCCCAGACACAACTTTTAATTCGAGTTGTCCTTCCACTGCGGGGTGTGCCAGCAGGGCCCTTCCTGTTGCAGTCGCACCCAGGATTCAAAAAATCCTCGTATTCCCATAACCAATTCAAAATAGCGCGGCTTAAGCCGTGGTCGTTCTGACATGTTCGTTCTGATCAGATAAGGAGCCCCTAAAATGCCAAGTCGACGTAGTCCCTTGTTGCTTTCTTCCAAGCTCTGGTTTTTCGGTGCGGTCGCCATCTTCATCGCGTTGCTCGCCGGCACTCCCATCCTGCGTAGCGCTTACAGTGCCAATGAAAGTGTAGCGAAGCGCTCCATGGGTGGGGCGGCTACACAAGGGGACGAGGCTGGTAAAAAGAAGGCTTACCGGAATATCGATATTCGAGTGAATGGACGAGGTGAGTTACCGAAGGTAGCCGGCAATTCTGCGGCAGCCAGCATCAAGCGGGCGCAGACACAAGCTGCGGCAATTCAAAAAGGGGTCGCCCGTTTAAAAGCTATCGTTCCCGGAGTCGAAGCAAAGATTTCACCTCTCACCGGAGCGCTCGAACTGTTGCGGAGTTCAGGGAGCTTGACCGGGCCCGCGATTGGGCGGTCTGGCGTGGACATCGTTCGCGAATTCGTGAGCGAGAATAGCGCACTTTACGGGTTATCCAGTGACGAGATTAATGACCTTAACTTCCTTGGCGAGAGCAAGAGCGGTGGCAGTGGCATGCGAATGGTTCGCGTGGAACAGATGGTCAATGGACTGCCGGTCTTTCAAAGTGAGACACGCTTCATCCTGGATCGCGATGGGCGCATTATTCGTTCTATCGGATTGATGATTCCGCAAGCGACTGCGACCGCGGCTTCTCCGAACATGAATCAGCTTCTCTCAGCGCCGGAAGCTTTGAGCCGTGCGATGTCGACGCTCGACATCTCTACGGATGCCTCCCACATGTCTCTGACCGGCACCAACGCGGAGGGTACCAAAACAGAAGTTGTCGCCAACAGTGTGGAGATTGCCGGCAACGTCCCCAGCAAGCTGGTCTATTTCCCGGTGGCTCCCGGAGTGCTCATTCCTGCCTGGTCCCAGATTGTTTTCACGAATGGAAAATCTGATTGGTACATCCTGACTGACGCCAATACCGGCACGCTGCTCTGGCGGAAAAATATTCGTAATTCAGTCTCAACGCATGACGCGCGATTCCGTGTCTATGTGCAAGCAGACGGCAAGACGCCGGCTGACAACCCGGCACCTCTTTCGCCTACCACGGCCACACCCGGCTCGGGCCTGCAACCTCCCGGGATCCTCCCAACCATTGTCAGTATGTTGACGGTGCAGAATCTCGTTGCCAGCCCCAATGGCTGGATTGACGACTGTCCCGGCGGCGTCTGCACCGACGCCCAAACCCAGACTATTGGCAACAACGTGCATGCGTATCTTGATCGCGTCGGAGGAGCGGGTGCTGGTGGGGCCAACCAGCCTGACATTGCCGCATCTTCCGTGATCGACGGCAACGGAAAGCCTACCGGCAACCCAGACACGAATGGGCGAAATCGCGACTTCCTCGGCACCACGCCGCGCGACTTCCAGACGAACTACTTGCCTCCGCCGCAGGGCGACAACCCTGAATCGGGTCAGACGCCCACCGGCAACGGCAGCAACGGCACACTCGCCGTAGACCAGTTTCGGCGCGGTATGCTGACGCAACTCTTCTACGTCACCAACTGGTATCACGACCAACTCTTCGCGTTGGGTTTTGACGAAGCAGCCGGTAATTTTCAGCAGACTAACTTCAGCGCTATGGGCCTCGGCAACGACCGCATACTTGCCGAAGGCCAGGACAGCAGCAGCACCGACAACGCCAACTTCTCCACGCCGCCCGACGGGCAATCGGGCCGCGCGCAGATGTTCCGTTTCATCGGCCCGACCGTAGATCGCGATGCCGCCCTTGATTCGGAAATTTTGATTCACGAACTGGCCCACGGCACGTCTAACCGCCTCATCGGAAACGCCTCGGGCTTGATTTGGGATCCAGGCGTCGGCATGGGCGAGGGCTGGAGCGATTTCTATGCGCTCTCGCTTCTGAACAACACCAACGCCGACGACCCAAACGGGACCTATTCGAGCGGATCTTACGCGACCTACAAGGCGTTCGGTATCACTTCCTACACCGACAACTATCTCTACGGCATCCGTCGCTTTCCCTATTCGACTAACCACACCGTTAACCCTTTGACGTGGGCTGACGTGGACGACTACACCAACAACCTCTCGGGCGGCATCGCCCCCGACCCGCTGGGGTTCAACATTGGCGGTGCCCAGGAAGTGCACAATACCGGCGAGGTTTGGGCGCTGACGCTTTGGGAAGTCCGCAGTCGCATCATCGCGGCCAACGCCGGCGACGTCCCAACCGGCAACCAGATCATGCTTCAGCTCGTGACGGACGCAATGAAGCTGACGCCGCTCAACCCCGGCTACGACGAAGCGCGCGATGCGCTGATTGATGCTGATTGCGCAAACAACGCCTGCGCCAACGAGCAGTCTATTTGGGACGGCTTTGCCGACCGCGGCCTCGGCTACGGTGCGCGTCTTTCCACGGTCTACGGCTTCGCGCCCGTCGCCTCGCACCAGGGCATCGTCGAATCCTTCTCAGCTCCTTATCTCGAGGTGGCAAGCACGACGGTTGACGACAGCCTCGGCAACAGCAACGGCTCGATTGATCCGGGAGAGCCGATCAAGCTTACTGTTACGCTGAGAAACCCGTGGCGCAGTACGTCCAAAAACATCGCCTCGGCTACGGCCACCTTGACCACCGCGACAGCGGGCGTAAACATCGTAGACGGTAACTCAGTCTACCCGGCCATCGCCGCGCAGGGGACTGCCGCCGGTGACACCTTCATTTTTGCGGTTCCCACGAGCGCCAACTGCGGGCAGTCGCTGAAATTCACGGTCACGCCTACCAGTACCCTGGGAAGCAAGGCTGTTGACTTCGCGTTGCGCGTCGGCGCTCCCAGCGGCACCGCCGCACCAGTAACCTACACGCGCACGCCCGGAGCTCCGCTCGCAATTCAGGACAACCGGCCGCGCGGCGTTATCGACTCGCAAACCATTACCGACGACTTCGAAATTGCAGATATCAACGTCCGCGTGGACAGCCTGCCGCACACTTTCCCCGGCGACATAACGTTCGGGTTCAAGGCGCCGAACGGCTACGGCGTCGATGTGGTTGCCTTCATCGGCGGCGCGGTTGCCGGCGGAGGCGACGGCGACAACCTCACCAACATGGTGATCGACAACCAGGCCGTCGGCGACATTCTGCTCGCTACTAACGCGCAGGCTCCCTACACGGGGACGTGGCTGCCCATCGCCAACTCGCCGTCATGGCCCATCCTCGGTTTCGGCCCGCAGGAACCGGTTGGAGAACTGAATAAGCTCAACGGCGCGACCACGCTCGGGACTTGGCAAGTGCTTGCCTCTGACCAGGGCGCGATTGACAGCGGCACGCTCAACAGCTGGTCGCTGATCATTACACCTAGAGCATTTGCCTGCACGCCATTCGTCCCACAAGTTGCGGTCACAGGGACAAAGACTGCGTCAGGCACATTCGCCCCGGGCGGCGCTGTTACCTACACCGTCGTTCTAACGAACAGTGGCTCGGGCGCTCAGGCCGATAATGCGGGCAATGAGTTCACCGACACGCTACCGGCAGGGCTAACCCTGGTCAGCGCCAGCGCCACTTCAGGCGCCGCCAGTACTACCGGCAACACCGCGAACTGGAACGGAGCGCTTCAGTTAGGCGGAGGTACTGTGACGATCACGATCAACGCGACCGTCAATGCGAATACCTGCGGTTTGTCACCCGCCAATCAGGGAAATATCTCCTTCGACGCCAATAGTGACAACACTAACGAATCAGCGGCTGTGACCGATGATCCCGGGACCGCAACCCCCAACGATCCGACCGTGATCACCATCCCCCCGTGTGGCACGTTACAGTTCAGCAGTTCAACATATTCGTTCACTGAGGGGAATGGCATCAGCGCCTTTATTACGGTGACGCGCGCGGTCAGCAGCAACGGCGCGGCATCGGTCACTCTCAACACCAGCGGCGGCACAGCGACCGCGGGTCAGGACTACACACCAGCCACCAACCTGGTGGTCAATTTCGCTGACGGCGAGGCGAGCCGAGTCATAGGCATCAATGTCACCAACGACGCGCTCGATGAGGCAGACGAAACGGTCAACCTGGCGCTTACGAACGCCACCGGGGCCTTGCTCGGCTCGCCCAACCTGGCCGTACTTACCATAGTGGACAACGACGCGGCGCCTGCTCTTTCCATCTCGGACGCGCTGGTGGCCGAAGGCGATGTGGGAACACCAAACACCGCCGTCTTCACCGTTTCGCTCTCGCCTGTCAGCGGGCAGCCTGTGACCGTGAACGTGGCGACTGCCAATGGAACAGCAACCGCACCGGGCGACTACCAGTCCGTCAACATCACCCCGCTAACCTTTAACCCGGGCGAGACCAGCAAGCCCGTCAATGTCCCAATCGTTGGCGACACGTTTGGCGAGTTTGACGAGACCTTCTTCGTCAATCTCTCCGGCGCCACCAACGCGACTATCTTCGACCCCCAGGGACAGGGAACTATTAATGACGAGGAGCCAGCCGTGACAGTTCAGTTCGGCAGTTCGTCCTCGGTAGTCGTCGAGGAGAGCCGGGCTGTAAACGTAACCGTAACGCGCGGCGGCGATACGTCCGGCGCGGTCTCAGTCGACTACACGACGGTCAACGGCACCGCCTCTGACCGCACCGATTACACAACCGCGGTCGGCAGGCTGACATTCCCAGCCGGCGAGACCGGCGCAACCATAACCGTGCTTACTAACGAGGACTCGTACGTCGAGGGCACAGAGTCGTTCACGCTGTCTCTTTCCAACCCGCAGGGCACCGATACAGCGCTCGTCAGTCAGTCGACAACGACCGTGACCATCATTGACGATTTTTCGGAGCCTTCCACGAACGCCATCGACAACAGCGATCTCTTCGTGCGTCAGCACTACCACGACTTCCTCAACCGCGAGGGAGACCCGGGAGGCATAGCTTTCTGGAGAAATGGCATCGAGTCGTGCGGCATCGATCTGGGTTGCCGCGCGGTCAAGCGCGACGACTCCTCAGCGGCGTTTTTCCTATCCATCGAGTTTCAGGGGACCGGCTACTTCGTCTATCGCACGTACACTGCCGGCTTTGGGCCGACGCGCGTGGGGGGCAAAGTGCCCATTACGTTACAGGAGTTTCTGCCTGATACTCAGAGGGTCGGACGCGGCGTCGTGGTGGGTGAAACCGGAGCCGATGCGCTGCTTGACGCGAACAAAAACGCTTACCTGCTCGAGTTTGTCCAGCGCCCGGCATTCATCGTGCAATATCCGAACGCTATGACGCCGGCCCAGTTCGTTGATGCTCTGAACACGAACACCGGCAACTCATTGACCACTCCGGAGCGTGACGCTCTGGTCGTGCAACTGACGGCCAACAACACCACACAGGGACGGGCCAACGTGCTACGCGCGATAACTGAAAATGCTGCGTTCAAGGCACACGAGTTCAACCGGGCGTTTGTGTTGATTCAATACTTCGGTTATCTCCGCAGAAACCCGAACGACGCGCCTGATGTGAACTTCAGTGGCTACGATTTCTGGTTGAACAAGCTCAACCAGTTTAACGGCGACTATCGAGCTGCCGAGATGGTCAGGGCGTTTATCAACTCGGCCGAATACCGGCAGCGGTTCGGAACGAACTGAGTGACAGCTTTTAAAGTGGCACGGGTGCCCCGCCCGTGAACACGGCGCAAGAGGCGCGTCCAACCACCGGAGTGTGCGTGTTGACACCGGAAGAAGGGCACTACGGAAGACTGACATTCCGTAGTGCCCTTTTCGTTCAACGAGCGCAGCGTAGCTTGCGTCATAAAGCCTGGGGTGCGAGCAAAAGCGGAACCCAAGGACCAATAGAAAAGACAAAACAACGAGCGCGCGAAGCGTGCGTCAGCATAAAGCCTGGGGTGGAGCATAGCGGAACCCCAGGACATCGAAGGAAAACACGAGCGGAGCGCGCGGAGCGTGCGACAGCCTCTCGGCTCTGAGCGGCTGTCGCCCACTTCGCGGGCTCGTTTGCTGTATATGCGTCTATCCCTGGGGTTCCGCTTCGCTCCACCCCAGGCTTTATGCTGTCGCCCGCTCCGCGCGCTCATTAGCGCCCAAGCAGAAGCCCGACTGTGAGGGAGGGCTCAGTCCGACTAACAGAAGGCTCAGTCCGACAAGCTTTAGCTTGTCGTTAAACTGGGAAAGTGAACGACGACAAACTGAAGTTTGTCGGACATGAGCCCTCTTACTTCTCCACGCTCCCCGCGCATTTCGTTTTTGTTTACACTGCAAGAAATTTTGCTTGACTTCGCAATCGCTTCGCAATATATTCCCGCCCGTCCAATTGAGAACCCTCCCACACGTAATTCCGTGAAGCAGTAAAACGTTAATTCCAGGGAACCGAAGCTCTCGTTTCTACTGAACGGGCGGGTGAGTGTCCAGCCAGCATGCTAGTCGGCATCAAGTGCTCTTAAGTCAGATTCTGTACTCAGTATTCAGTGTACCAACGTACCAATACTCATCAAGTCTTAACATTTAGCTTGGCCGTCGATATTCGACTAGGCCTCTCCAGAAGGAGCCCACAAAGGAGCCCACAATGGCGCGTATCTCGAAGAGGAATAAGAGGCGAGAAAAAGAAAGACAAACAGCTGCGGATAACCGACGCGAATTGATCGCGGCGGGATTCAAGCGGCGCGACCTGTTGAAGATGGGGCTGCTGACGAGTGCCGGCTTGCTCATTCCGAAGAAGGGTCTGAGTGCGCACCCGGTAACTCGCTCAGGTTTTGTGCTGGATGACGACGAGCCGAACAGCCCCGACACCACGCCATTCGTAGAGAACATGCCACGCTTGCAGGTGCTCCAACCGCAGCCGGTCGCTTCGCTGGGCCCGGCGCCGCAAAAGGTTCCAAATACCGCAGGGGGAGAAGCTCGTACAGTTGATCACCAGGCTTTCGATCAGTTTCCTCCTCAAAGGTATTACCATATGTCCCAGCAACTGGGTTCGGCCAGTATGGCCCCGCCAGGCGAGCTCCCGGTACAGCCCATCTGGGGATTTGCTCCGGTCGTTAATGGCGTGCCCGGCAACGCCACCTCTCCGGGTCCCATGATCGTCGAGAGGTACGGGGTGTTAGGCAGCCCGCAGAATGGTTCAGTGCTTCTGCGTAACCGCAATAATTTGCCCGTCGCAAACGGCGGCTTCGGATTGCCCTCAGTCACCACTCATCTACACAACGGCCACACACCGCTCGAAAGCGATGGCTTCCCCTGCCACTATATGGAGCGCAACAAGTTCTATGACCACCACTATCCCAATGTCCTTGCGGGCGTTAACTCAACGCACTCCGCGCTGGGCGGCGACATCAGAGAGGCGATGCACACGCTTTGGTACCACGACCATCGCATCGATCACACCGCCGAAAATACTTACAAGGGCTTAGCGGGAACCTACATTCTTTTCAACGAGTTTGACACGGGAGATGAGAATACAGGCTTCCGTCTGCCCAGCTTCGGCGACGGTCAAAACCCCCTAACCAGTTTCGACATCTACATGGTGTTCAACGACAAGGTTTTCGACAACGAGACAGGCCTGCTGAAGTTTGATCTATTCAACACGGACGGAATTCTGGGAGATAAATATCTCGTTAACGGCAAGATCCAGCCCGTGCTGCACGTAAGCCCTCGACGCTATCGCTTCCGTTGGTTGAATACCGGGCCTTCGCGCTTCTACCAGATGTTTGTGCTGGGACCGAACAACACAACCAAGTCGTTCTGGCAAATATCAACCGACGGCAACTTCATTGAGAAACCGGTTCAAGTAAACAGCGCGCGTTTTTCGGTAGCTGAACGCGTCGACGTGATTGTCGATTTCACGAACCAGCAAGGGAAGACGTTCTATCTAGAGAACCGTCTCGAACAAGACGATGGTCGCGGGCCTGACGGCGACGTGACCGGCGCAGGTCAGGGTCAGAAGATTTTGAAGATCGTCGTTGACGGCCCTTCTGTGCCGGACAACAGCATCGACCCCGCCACAATTACTCAGCCGGTTTATTTCTACGGCTTTCCCAACACAACGGATCCGATCCGCATCACGCGCACGTTCCGCTTTGAAAGGGGCAACGGGCAGTGGCAGGTGAACGGCAAGTTAGTTGGAGATTGCGAGGATCCAAACGACATCCGGTTTGCCATTAAACGCAACTCGGTCGAAAGGTGGATCTTCCAAAATAACTCGGGCGGTTGGCAGCACCCCATCCACATGCACTTCGAGGAATTCCAGACGCTAAGCATCAACGGCAATGCTCCAGCAGGCTCCGGCTTGATCACGAAGGGCCGAAAGGATGTTTTCCGCCTTGAGCACAACATGGAAGCAAAAGTCTATTTTCGCTTCCGCGACTTCGTCGGGAAGATTCCTTTGCATTGTCACAACGTGGTCCACGAAGACCACGCCATGATGGTGTTGGGTCAAATTAACGACGTTGGTGACAACAAAACCCAGCCGTAGTAGTCGTCGTGGCAACCGGCCGCACTTAGGAGCGGCCGGGATCGCGGTCAACAGCCTCATTAGGCAAATGGAGAAAGAATTGTTATGGCGGAAATGAATCGACGGACAATGGTAGGGCTCCTGGGAGCGGTCCCTTTCGTCGGAGGGCTAATTGCGCGCGGTCAAACACCGGATCCCACCTCGGATTTGGCGCCGAAGTTCAAAAACATTTCGTCGCGTGAGCGGATTCGGCAGCGCTACTTTCCCAACCTGATTCTGACTACGCATACCGGGAAGAAGGTGCGCTTTTACGACGACCTCGTGAAAGACAAGATCGTCATCTTTAATTTCATGTATGCAAAATGCGATGGAATCTGCATGCCCATCACCATGAACCTGAGGAAGGTGCAAGATCTTCTCGGGGATCGCATGGGGCGCGACGTGTTCATGTATTCGTTTACACTCAAGCCTGAGGAAGATACGCCGAGCAAGCTGGCGCACTACGCACACATGCATAAAGTTAAGCCAGGCTGGACATTTCTAACTGGCTCCACTGCTGACATGGAATTGCTGCGCCGTAAACTCGGCTATGTCGATCCTGATCCGCAGGTAGACAAAGATAAGTCAAACCACATCGGCGTGATCAAATACGGCAACGAACCTATTGAGCGTTGGGGAGGTTGTCCGGCGATGACGAAGGCGCCTTACATTGTAAAAACACTAGGCTGGGTCGATTGGCCGGAAGACCTGAAAAAGAATGGAGGCGTCTCATGAGTCGTCTATTTAAAAGAGTTTTGACCGCCACTGTGTTCCTGGCAGTTTGCATGCTTACGCCAGATCTTTCTTTTTCACAACAGGCCCAACCAATGAGTGAGATTGCCCTCAGTGGCGGCACTTCTTCGGCGATGAGCTCGATGACAGGTGCCGAATCCAACGCGATAACCGATGGAGGTGCAGTCGCTGGTGGAGTCAGCGAGAGCTCATCCGCGGGCCCCGAGGCGATTGCATTTGACGGAACCCACGTTTGGGTGGCCATGCAATTCAATAACACTGTGACAAAAGTCAGAGCCGCTGACGGAGCTTCCGCGGGAACGTTTACGGTAGGCAAGCGCCCGGTCGCACTCCTTTTCGCAGGCGGTTCGATCTGGGTGGCTAACCTGCATTCCAACAACGTGATGAAGCTAAACAAGGATACGGGGTCGATCACAGGCACATACACCGTAGGGAGCGGGCCAGGCGGCCTGGCTTACGATGGCGCCAACATCTGGGTCGCAAATCGCAATAGCAACTCCGTAACTAAACTTAGGGCGAGCACGGGAGGCGCACTAGGTACATTTGCTGTCGGAAAACGACCGCTAGGGTTGATCTATGCCAACAGCAGCATTTGGGTCGCTAACAACTCCGGCAACACAGTCACGCGGCTCAGCGCCAACGGAGCATTGCTTGGCACTTATGCTGTAGGCAAAGGCCCGTTTGGTATTGTTTCCGAAGGCGCGAACATTTGGGTGACCAACTATTTTGGCAAGAGCCTGACCAAGTTGAGAGCCAGCGACGGATTCAATCTGGGTATGTTCTCGGCTGGCGATGGTGCCGCGGGAATAGTCTTTGACGGCGCGAATCTCTGGGTGGTTAACAACGGCGATAATACCGTGATCAAAGTTAATCCGGGCAATGGCAGTATTCTGACAACCTACAGAACTGGCGGCGGACCATTCGCAATCGCCTTCGATGGCGCGAGGATCTGGGTGCCAAATTTCGCAAGCAACTCAGTTTCGACTGCTTCAGTAAATTAGTCGAGATCGTGATCCGTCTGCCGGTGGCTCCGGTGGACATCGGGTCGTCTGCAACAGTGCAGCGCGCTCGTTGACGAGCTGTCGCCTACGCATAAAGAGACAGAAGCGCGCGAAGCGTGCTAACGCACGCTCCGCGTGCTCAGGAGAAATGATGGCAATTGAGCCCTCCAATACGGTCGGGCTTCTGCTTACCAGACTGGCGCGACAGCTAGCTAGATCTCGTGGCGATTTGAGAGCGCCTTGTCCATCGTCACCTCATCCACATACTCCAGGTCACTACCAACCGGCATGCCCATCGCAATTCGCGTCACGCGGAGGCCCAGCGGTTTTAGCAGCCGGCTGATGTAGTTTGCCGTTGCTTCACCTTCGGTAGTCGGGTTGGTCGCGAGTATTACTTCAATCACTGCCACGCCATCGTTATTTTCCGGTTTAAGACGCGGCAGCAGGTTGGCCAGGTGCAATTCATTGGGGCCGATATGCCGCATCGGCGACAGGCTGCCGTGAAGCACGTGGTAGACGCCTTTGAAGCTTCGGGTCTTTTCCACCGCCACCAGGCTATGAGGTTCTTCGACCACACAAATGATGGAGTGGTCGCGAGAAGTTGACGAACAAAAGCGGCAGGGGTCGGTTTCCGTAAGATTGTTGCAGACAGTGCAGAGGATGATTCGTTCTTTCACTTCCAGGAGCGCAGTGATCAAACGTTGAATGTCGGCATCGGGGGTGCGCATGAAATGAAATGCCAACCGCTGCGCGGACTTGTGCCCTATGCTGGGCAGGCGTTTCAGTTCGTCGATTAATTTGGTAACGGGTTCGGCGTATTCCAACATAGCAAGTTTCGAGTTTCGAGTTTCGGGTTTCAAGTTCGGTTCGTGTAATTCTGGTCGAACTCGAAACCCGAAACTCGAAACTCGAAACTCGAAGATTATCAGCCCAACAAACCCCCTAGCCCCGGCGGCAGCATCCCGCCAAGTTTTCCCTTCATCGCCTCGTCAACTTTGCGATTCGCTTCATTGATTGCCGCAAGGATCATGTCCTGAAGCATTTCAACATCGCCCTCTTTGACGGCTTCCGGATCGATTTTGAGTGAGACGATCTCATGATTGCCCTTCATCTCGACGGTAACCACTCCGCCGCCGGCAGAAGCATCCACCAGGAGTTCCTGCATTTCTTTCTGCATCTTCTCCTGCATCACCTGGGCTTGCTTCATCATCTGCTGAATATTAAATCCGCCGGGAAATTTCATTGCGCGCACCTCTCAGAATGGTCAGTTGTTGTAAGAAATCGATTGCAGGCATCGTAACTTCCCTTAGTATCGAATGCAACGGAGCGGAACTGAGAGCCTTGGCGCAGTTTGCTTTGCGGCCCTTCGTGGATTCTTTGCGGCCTTTGCGGTAAACAAAAAGATTCACCGCAAAGAGCGCGAAGTAAAGACGCAAAGTTACGCAAAGGCGAGGCAGAGAAAAGCGAAAAGCTACCGTTAACGGTTAACTATCTGCTATAAGCTTGGCAATGAGCGATCCCCATCCAAGCCAGACCGGCACCGTCGAACACAGTCTAAAAAGTGAGATAAAACTTTACTACGATCTTCACACTCCAGCGGTTTTACCGGCGCCGTTGCTAATTGCGCTTCACGGTTACGGCGCAAACAAAAACCAGATGATGCGCGAGGGGCTCGCGATGGCTCCGGAAGGCTTTGCGATCGTCTCGCTACAGGGTTTTCATCAACACATGAAGGAGCCGAGGGAACCAGGTGGACCATTGCGATTCGGCTTTGGCTGGCTGACAAATTTTCACCCGGAGGATTCGGTGGCGGTTCACCACCGCGCGTTGCTGGAAATAGTAAACCAGCTGGTAAACGACGGCGTGGTTGATCGAGAGCGAATATTCCTGCTCGGCTTCTCGCAAACCTGTGCGCTCAACTATCGTTTTGCTTTTAGCCACTCTGACCTGCTGCGTGGTGTGATTGGAATGTGCGGCGGGATGCCGGGCGACTGGGAAACGAGCGACGCCTACTCGCCAACCAAAGCCGCCGTTTTTCATCTAACGGGAGCGCGCGACGACTTCTATCCGCCGTCTCGAGTCGCTGACTATGCAGACCGGCTGCGCCTGCGCGCTGAGAATGTCGAATTCAAAAGCTATGACGCCGTGCATGAGATTGTGCCCGCGATGCGCGCGGACGTCAGGGAATGGTTGACCAGGTATGTTTAGTAAACGTTGGCTAGGTTGCTGGATGTTTCTTTCGCTGGCCGGTGGCGGCGCGCTGTTTGGAGTGGGTTGTGACCAGGCATCGCTCGGGCGTAGTTCGGTGACCGCACCTCCGGCGCTTCCGGCGGCAGTGCCGTCGCCGAGTGTTATGCCGCTGCCTGCAACAGCGTCACCTCAGCTCAAGCAGTTTCTGGAAGCGGCCATCGCACAAAGCAAGGTGACCACGGGTTACGATCCGGCGTGGGTCAAGATCAAATATCCAAATGGCGATGTGCCGCCGGAAACCGGTGTTTGCTCGGATGTAGTGGTTCGTGCTTTTCGCAAGGCAGGCATCGATCTGCAAAAGGAAGTTCACGAGGATATGCAGCGAGCCTGGGCGGAGTATCCGAAAAGATGGGGCGCGCGCGGCACGGATACAAACATCGATCACCGCCGAGTTTTGAACCTGATGACTTATTTCGATCGCGAGGGCAAATCACTGACGGTGACCTCTGATCGCGCGAAGTATTTACCCGGCGACGTAGTGGCCTGGGAATTAAGCGAGGGCATCGAACACATCGGCATCCTGACAAATCTCTCGTCCGAATCGAACCAGAACTATCTAATTGTGCACAACATCGGAGCGGGCGCGCGCATAGAAGATGTGCTTTTGTCCTGGAAGATTATCGGCCACTATCGTTACTTCTGAAGGGTGAGCTTGCGTCAGACGTTTTAGGCAAGGCGGTCAGCAGACTCTTTCCAGACGAGGCAAACCTTCTCAAGCGAGGTCAAAAAATAATGACACGCAAAGCTCTTCCCGCCGCGTTGCTTCTAGTTCTAGTTCCCCTCCTGGCAGCTGCCCAGGATTCGGCGACCCCAAACAAACGCGAGGGGAGGAGCGTCGCGGCGATTCGCGCTGTGCTGGATGCTCAGAGTGCCGCCTGGAATCGCGGCGACGTGGAGGGCTACATGGACGGCTACGAGCGCTCCAGCAAAACCGTGCTGTTGTCGGGTGCCAGCGTGACTCGAGGTTGGCAAACCGTGACAGATCGGTACAAGAGAAACTACAACTCGCGCGAAAAGATGGGAACGTTGACTTTTTCAGAGCTTGAATTCAAGTTGATGGGAAACAATACCGCGGTCGTCATCGGGCGGTGGCATCTGAAACGCGTCAACGATGAACCGCACGGCCGTTTTACCTTGATCTTCAAACGAACCACGAAGGGCTGGCGGATCGTTCACGACCACACGTCGAGCGCAAGTTAAGTTTACCAGTCAATCTTATTCAACGGCAGAGTCAACTCTTTGGAGTGCGCTGACCTGTCAGCGCTTGGTCCGTTGGGCTGCCTGGACCCTACGGCATTCGCAATCTATCTTTCACATAAGTGAGGCGTGTCAGACTAAAGTGGCGACAGGTCGCCGCACTCCAGGGAGTTGACCTGGCACTGGTCTTAAAATGAATCTTGTGATACACCCTGCGGACGCAACACGCGGAAATAATCCCTGTCCTCCGAAGGAGATTGACCATGAGTGTAAACACAGTACGAGTAGTGCTTGGCGGTTTACTGGCTGGCCTTGTAATGAACATCGGGGAGATTATTTTTAACGACATGATACTCGGAGCCCAGATGAAGAGTTGGTTGGCGGCGCATAATTTTGCCGAACCCGGCGGGACGTTTGTCGCTCTCACAGTCGGCCTGACCTTCGTGATGGGCATTGTCATAGTCCTCACTTACGCGCTCATCAGGCCGCGACTCGGTCCCGGTGTAAAAACAGCGATCGTCGCCGGTTTGATTGCGTGGTTTGCCTGCTGCGTCTATGTAGGAATAATCAATGGCGTGCTCTTCGGTTTATCCGCAAACGTAATCGGACTTGCCATCGTGTGGGGTCTGATTGAATACACGCTCGCGGCAATCGTAGGGGCGTGGGCTTACAAGGAAGCCTGATACCCAGGCATTGTGAGATAGAAGTTGGCAAGTTCATTCGCTGTAATTAATTGCTCGCAACTCGTTACTGTCAGTGGTCCCGCTCGTCCGCGGGTCGGGGCGGAGTTGCGCGAGCTTTCGATTGTCGCGGACGGCGCGTTGCTCATCGCCAAAGATCGAATTGAAAGGGTTGGGACGCGCGATGAAATCGAGCGGCTGATAGAAAATACCGGCGCGGACTGCCAGCTTATCGACGCAGGCGGACGTATCGTCATGCCGGGTTTCGTCGATGCGCACACGCACCCGGTCTTCGCGGGAACGCGGGCGGGAGAGTTTGAAGAACGAGCTGCAGGCGCAACTTACCAGGAAATTTCGGCTCGTGGCGGTGGGATTCAATCCACCGTTAAGGCTACCCGCGCCGCCGGCATTGATGATTTAGTCGAATCGGGCCGGCGTTATGCGGAATGGTTTCTGCGCAGTGGAACCACGACCGTGGAGGCCAAGTCGGGCTACGGGTTGACGTTTGACGATGAGTTGAAGATCCTGCGCGCGATTAAACGATTGGACGAGGAAACCGCGCTCAACTACGTGCCAACGTTTCTGGGTGCGCACTCCGTTCCGCCGGAGTATCGCTCGCGGCGCGAAGAATATATTGCGCTCCTCATCAACGAGATGTTGCCGGGCGTAGCTCGTGAGAAGCTGGCCGAGTTTTCCGATGTGTTTTGCGAAGAAAATGTTTTTACGATTGAAGAATCCCGCCGGATTCTTTCCGCGGCGCGCGAGCATGGACTTAAACTCAGAATGCATGCGGATCAGCTTTCATTATCTGGAGGCGCAAAACTAGCGGCCGAGCTCGGTACCGCGACCGCCGATCATCTGGAACATACTGACGCGGAAGGAATCGCGGCTTTGAAGTCTGCGGGAGTGCAGCCCGTGCTTTTGCCTGGTTCAGTTTATGCGCTTGGGTCCGCGCGTTATCCGCAGGCGCGCGAAATGATTGAAGCAGGTCTCGCTATCGTGCTGGCGACGGATTTCAATCCGGGATCCTCACCAACGCCTTCGATGCCGATGGTGCTTTCGCTCGCGTCAACCCACATGAAGATATTGCCCGCGGAATCGATCACCGCAACCACGGTGAATGCGGCTTATAGTTTGGGGCGTGGGAAAGAGATTGGTTCACTCGAGGCTGGGAAGCTTGCTGACTTTGTGATTCACGACTCCGACGACTATCGCGACCTGGCTTACTTCTTCGGCATTGAACACCCATGGAAGGTTTTCTCGTCGGGACAGTGTGCATTCACTCGCTCCCGACCAGGAATCTGATGCTGCGTTCCCCGTTCGCAGTGGTGGATAAGCGGGAGGTTTTTTTCAACACAGAGGACACTGAGGATCGCAGAGGGCGCAGAGAAAAAAATAAATTGACGCGTGCGATCTTTGTATTTATTATCCTCTCCAACACTGGAAAGGAGGTGATTGAAAATTTATGAGTTCTTATCACAGTGAGGTGGCTGCGGCCTGACCTCTGGACCAAATCTGATTGTTAGGATTTGAGTTCAGTTGTCTAACCAGCAAGTGCTCCTCCTTTTCAGGAAACAGTATCTTGCGGGTTAGCCTCAGGCCAATCCGAACAGTTCACCGGAAGCCGTCTATGAATTAGATCATGGACGGCTTCTTTCACCTTTGCTTAGGTCGACCGCGGACAGTGTATTCTGCTGAGAGGCGTCACCAGCATCCCGCCGACCAGCTTGCCACTTCATAACAATTCCAACCCGTTTCGCCGACCGGATCGCAGTGGTACAACACCCAATAGTAGGGCGTGCAGGGAGCCGACGGGTTGCCGGGTCCTGGATCGCCGGGTCCGGGGCCTCCACCACCAAGCGTATAGCATAGCCACGAGCAACTCGGGGAAGCGAGAAACTCCAGTGTTCCGAGGCAGGTAGGTGGGGTCGGAGTGGGTGAAGGACATGCGGCCCGAACGCAACAGTTTCCGGTGGCAACATAAAGATCAGGGCAACCTCCGGTTTCAATGCCAATCTCCGGCAAGTCCGGATTTGTGCAGTAGTCTCTTGCGATTCCGCTGGCACAGTTGCTCGGCGCGGTTAAAGGGCATGGCACGGGTGTCGGCGCGGGTGTGGGAGTTGGCGTGGGAGTTGGTGTTGGCGTAGGAGTTGGTATGGCTCCCTCGCATGATTGGGAAATGGTCGCGCCTAAATCGATGAACTCGTCGTAACATTCTTCAATGCCATCGCCATCACAGTCGAATCTTCGGTGTTTAAGAACGCTGCACGGCGCATCGGGAGATGATGTGGCAATCAATGTATCGCAACCATAACAAGAGGATGGTTCACGCGCCTCAGGTATTACCCACCTGAAACAATTACCTCCACCACAGATTGGGTTTGTGATGGAGGTAATTGCAGGAGCTCGACCTTTCTTAGGGCGGACTGAGTGATGTCTTTTTTCTCGTTTAGGTGGCGGACCGCCACTTCTGAAATCTCTCCAGCGACCTTCAGCATCAAAGCCGGTACCATCTCCAAAGAAGATTTTTTCAAACCCAAGCTTGAGGTTCTCCGTTACTTGCGGGCGCAACCTCTGCTTAGTTTTGAGGCCCTTCATATACATTTTCGGAATAGTGACCACAAAAGTCTTCCCGGGCTTCACGTGCACACTTTCAGAATTAGCAAACTTGCGACTGTCCAAGTTCTTGGGTTCCCCCCAACTCAAGTGAACGCCAGAGACGCCCCAAGAAAGCTGTTCGTCCGGAAATTCGAGGTAGGCAGTTAGAAAGTAAATGGGCTTGCCCGAAACATTCTTAAGCTCAATCTCCAAATCCTCATACCAGGTTTCCGATTGCAGATTTCTCACTTCGACCACCGCCACCGGCATGTCTTTGAAATCACTGGTCTTGAGCTTTCGTTCCGGTTTGTTCTCCTGAGTCGCTTTGAACGACGCAAGCTCCTGTGCGGTGGGCTTGTTCTTTATCCGATCCTTTCCACGCAACACTTTCATGCTTATTGGTTTTCTTTGTTGGCTTGCTTGACCGCTGATGTAACGCGTGGCAACGACCAAACAACCCGCTATCACGAGAAATGAAAGGGCTAGACTGAGGCGCTTAGCTAGCATATTTTCTCCTTGTCAGTTTGAGAGGACAATTGAAGGCAAAGGAACAGTTGTTCGAAACTGATCTATCAGTAAAGATGGCGGGACGTCAATAAGATCCCGCATTCGGATCTCCCCCGGGCGATCGAGCAGGATAAGCTGGTGATATTTGATGAGTAAACTGGAAACACGGTGAGCAACTCAAAGAACAAGGGAAAGGGAATCATCCTCTACGCGCTGCTACTGATAGCAGCCTTCTCTTTTCGTGTGGCGCTCGCTCGATGGTTTCCGAATGAAGAGCCGGTTGATAGCCAGGTTTATGCACAACTCGCGCGAAACATACTTGAGCATCGAGTTTACTCCCCCGCGCTGGAACCTCCTTACCAACCATCGATAATCCGGGTCCCCGGTTATCCTCTGTTTCTCGCCGGGATCTATTCTGTTTTTGGAATCGAAAACAACGCCGCCGTGCGAATCGTCCAGGCGGTGGTCGACACCTTGACCTGCGGTCTTATCGCGTTGATTGCGTTTCTTTGGGACCCAAACCAAAAGAGGAAACGCCGAACATCGATCGCAGCTTTGTTCCTAGCCGCGGTCTGCCCGTTCACCGCCATCTATGTCGCGACCGTGCTGCCGGAAACGCTTTTGATGTTTTTCTCGATGGCCGCATGTTTGACTGGGACCCTCGCCTTCAAGGCGAAGGCGCAGAAGAGCGTTGCACTTCTCTGGGCGGCTGCCGGGCTCCTCGCGGGTGCAGGTGTTTTGGTTCGTCCGGATACGGGGCTAGTCGCCGCCGCGCTCCTCATCACTCTCGTTGTTGCTACGCTCGCGCGCAAGAGTGAAGCCACATTTATCAGCAAACGCGACGAGATGCTGTTTCGGTTTGCGCGTGCGTCTTACCTGGGATCTCTCCTGTGTCTGACCTTCTCTCTGGCGCTCGTTCCCTGGGCTCTTCGCAATCACCGCATATTTAAAGTTTTCCAACCCCTCGCTCCGGCATACGCGGTAATGCCAGGTGAATTTGTGCCGCGCGGTTACTTCGCGTGGTTGCGTACCTGGGTGAATGATTCCCGCTACGTTGGCCAGACGATTTGGTCCCTCGACGAATACCCGATCAAATTGGAGGAGCTACCCGAACACGCTTTTGACTCACCTGAAGAAAAGCTGCGCATAGCCACGCTTCTGGAAAAATATAACAACGCCCCCGGGTCGACTGATCCATTTGGCGATGACGAAAGTTTGGATGAGCCGCCGCCAGGCGACCAAAACGATCCGCAAGAGGAAACGGAACTCGAAACGGATCCCCAGGAAGAGGCTGTTGAGGAACGTGAGGAAATCAATCCGGCGCAGGAGCAACTGGCCACAGAAGCTGAGGACAGTGCGGAGCAAAACACTACTCAACTCGTGCAAATGACGCCGGAGATTGATGCCGGTTTTGCCAGAATCGCGACTGAACGAATCGCTCGCAACCAGTTTCGCTATTATTTGTTGCTACCGTTTCGGCGCGGAGTCTCGCTCTGGTTCGATACCCACTCTCAATACTATCCCTTCGAAGGCCAGTTGTTGCCGTTCGACAATCTTGACGCTAAGTCGCATCAACAGATTTGGCTGCCAATCTTTGCTTTACTGACGCTGGTCTGTTCGCTATTGGGAATTCAGGGAGGGCGAGAGCTTTGGCAGTCAGGCGAATTCGAGGCACGCCGGTGGTTGCTGTTGGTATCGCTTTTGTTCCTGTTGAGGATTGGTTATTTCGCGACGCTCGAAAACCCGGAGCCGCGCTTCACCGTGGTGCTCTTCCCGTTCCTGTCCATACTGGGCGGGATTGCGCTAACGAGCTTTCTGAACGAAATCACATCCAGGAAACGCGCGAGCAAGTAGGACAGGCATTCTTGCCTGTCCATCTTTTGTCGGAACGTGATGGCTGGTGGACGGACAGGAATGTCTGTCGTACTTAGCTTGTAGCGTGCGGGCATTGGACAGGCAGGAATGTCTGTCCTACTCGAATGTCTAACTTACTGCGGACTACTAGTCGCAATTGGTTTGTCCGCTGTCGACGAGCGTGCGGGATCGGAAGTATGCAGATGAATTACTCGCCAGTCTTTTCCAACGCGTTTGAAAACCAGGGTCATGCGACCCGAGGCTGAATCGGGAGCGCCCTTAAACGTTTGAGACTGAGTCCACAAGCAACTTACCACTGCGCCATTGGTGCCCAGCATTGAAATCGAAACGTCGCGGACTTCAAGCTTCACATCTTTAACGTCTTTATAGGAGCTCTCGCGGTTCCGGCGCATCTGCTCCCATCCCTTAGTGACCGTGCCGTTGCTATTGAAGAGGATCAGACGCGGCGAGTTCCAGTAGACTTTTGTGACCGCATCAACGTCGGCTTTACGAATACCGTTGAGCAGCTCATTGAAGGCATCTGAGACAGTCCCCGCAACAGGCGCCGGCGTTGCTGCAACCTTCGGCTTTGGTTGAGTGCGACGGGCCGCAGGCGGCGTAGTGGCCGGCTTTTGCACGTCGGTATTTTGGACAGGATCAGCGGCCTTGTTTGTATTGGTGGTAGTTGTGCGAGGGCGCACAGTCTGTGATGAATTTGTGTTCTGCGCCTGGGCCGTTGTTATCGCGGCAATAACCAAAAAGGAGCCGACTACTGATCTTTTTAGCATAGGTTGTTCCTCAGGATTTTGGTCGAGATGACTTTAACAAAAGGTTACCGGGAGCATTCATCTAGCTCCATGGTACTCCACTCCGCAGTCTTTCAACAGAACGTTTTTGACCGAGGAGATCGAACACCTCAAACATCGAAGGCCCAACAGCCTGTCCGGTAAGCATCGTGCGCGACCCGTTGATCAGTAGGCCGGCTTTTACGTCTGATTCCTCCGCTAGCTGGCGAAGTGCGGCCTCAGCGGTTTCGGGCGTAAACGAGTTTAAAGTTTCCAGACGTTCGGCCAACGCAACTAACAGCTCTCTGGTGCGAGGATCTTTGCGGAGGTTTTTGTTTACTGCCGAATCATCGAAATCGAAATCATCTGAGAAATAAGCGCGGCCCTGTTCGGAGAAATCTTTCAGCGTGTGATAACGCTGGCGAATCAGCTCAAGCGTCTTCACAAACCATTCGCGGTCGTCGTCGTCATATTCTTCACGCCAGAGTTTGTTCGCGCGCAACTCAGCTTTCACCCTCGGCAAAAGCTCTTCCACCGGCATGGTGCGGACATACTCGGCGTTCATCCAAAGCGCTTTCTCGTCGGTCCAGTGGCGCGGGTCGTTCTCCTGAAAATTAAAAACGGCCGGCGAGCGATGAATGGCCTCGAGTGAAAACTGTTCGACGAGTTCATCGAGCGTTAGCATCTCCTTCCCGTCGGGGGGCGCCCATCCCAGCAGAGCGAGGAAGTTGCGAAACGCCGCCGGGAGAAAGCCGCGATCGCGATACGTGGTTAACGAAACCACTTCGCCATGCTTACGCTTGGAGAGTTTGCCCTTGTTCGGCGCAAGAATGAGTGGGAGATGTGCAAACAACGGCACCTCGGCTCCCAGCGCCTCGTAAAGCAGAATCTGTTTGTGCGTATTGGTGAGATGGTCCTGACCGCGAATCACGTGTGTGATTTGCATCTCGATATCATCGAGGACGACTGACAGGTTATAGAGTGGATGGCCGTCAGATCGCAGTAAAACGAGATCTTCGATCTCCGAGTAGTCGCGATCCTGGTCACCGTAAACAATGTCCTGGAAATGCGTTTTGCCTTCACGAGCCACCTTCAAACGAACTGCAAATGGTTCGCCCGCGGCGGCGCGAGTGTCTGATTCTTCAATTGATATGTCGCGATAAGCATTGCTGCGCGCGTCCACACCTTCCATCGCAGCGGCGCGGGCGCGGTCAGCGACGCCCTGCTTTACGCCCGCATCATCACGCTCCCGTTTTGGAGTGAAGTCTCGATACGCTTTTCCCTCCGCGAGGAGTTTGTTGGCGGCCGCGCGGTGTTTGTCGGCATTCGCCGACTGAAACACCATCTCTTCGTCGAAAGTGAGCCCGAGCCATTCGAGTCCGTCGATGATGGAACGCGTCGATTCGTCGGTCGAACGCTGAAGGTCGGTATCTTCAATACGAAGGAGAAACTTGCCGCCGACCTTCCGCGCATAAAGCCAGTTGAAGAGCGCGGAGCGAGCGGCGCCAATATGCAGGTAACCGGTTGGAGATGGAGCGAATCGTACGCGAATGGACATAATTAAAAAGGCAAAAGGTAAAAGGCAAAAGTAAGCAGGCCGCAGCCGTTGGTTTTGCCTTTTACCTTTTTATTTTTAAGTTGAAAACTGGCGGAGATGACAGGATTCGAACCTGTGAAGGGCTTTTGACCCTTAACGGTTTAGCAAACCGCCGCCTTCAGCCACTCGGCCACATCTCCGTGCCCCGGAAAGGCGAAAAATCATTCTAGTCGGCAGGTAAAGATTGTCAAGGCACGAGCCAGAAACCGCGCGGATTGCGAAGCGCATTGGTCTTGTCGGAACCGCCTGCGTAAGCGGGCGGGTCTTTGCGTCACTGATGTATCTACCTTGACGGCGAGAAGCCGCCCGCTTACGCAGGCGGTTCTGACGGTCATGCTAACGCAGGCGGCTCGGACAGTAACGCTAACGCAGGCGGTTCTGACTAGGCGCGCTGAATGGCCATTAAAGTTAAATCATCGAATGGCGCGCGGCCCTGAGCAAATGTTTTCAGTTCGCCCAGACTGAGATCGAGCAGTTTGCGTGGCGGAGTGTCGGCTTTGTCCTGAAGAAGAAGCGAAAGACGATCAATTCCAAATTCCTGGCCGCTCAAATCAGAACCTTCTGAAAATCCATCCGTGTATAGAAAGAGTGAGTCTCCCGGCTGCATCTGAAACGAGGTACAGGAAAAACTCTCGCTGCAAAAAACTCCGATCGGTAAACCTGTGGCATCGATCCGTGTGACCGTCCCCTGTTGAACTAACAAGGGAGGCAAGTGCCCGGCGTTGCAGATTTGCACTTCACCATTCGGCTTTGCGCGGCCGTAAACGAGCGTAGCGTATTGCGTGGGCAGGGTGCTGTCGCAAAACACTCGGCTCGCTCGCTCAACCATTTGCTCTAGTGGCAAGTTAATCGAAATCAGCGTGCGAAACATCGCGTGCAGGTGGGCCATCAGCATCGATGCTGCGACGCCTTTTCCTGAAACATCGCCGAGCACAAAATGCAGCGCGCCATCCTCGCCCTTGATTAGATCGCAATAGTCTCCACTCACCGCCCCGGCCGGCTGGTAGTGGTAGGCCACTTCCCATCCGTCAATCCGCTGGCTCCGTTCGGGCAGCAAGCCATTTTGAATCTTCGCAGCCAGTTCCAAATCATCTTCAAGCGCGCGCTGCTCACGCGGCGTTAAATCGCCAAGGCAAACTCGGACGAGAGGATCGGCCAGCAGTCGCTCAGGCTCGACCGGATCATGACAAACTTCACAGAGCCCGAAGACCCCAGTGTCCATTCGATTTAAAGCCGCGTCTACTTCGTGCAGCAGACGAGTTAATTCGTCGGGGCGGTGGAACATGGGGGCCGCGGATTCCAAACGCACACGACGATCGAGTAGTTGTTCACGGAGTAGTGGCTCAATAGCGGTAACCATTGTTAGTCCTTCCTTGTTTTATGTCGCGGTAGTTAGGCCACGAGGCTGGCGGGTCTTGGCGCTCGCTGCAATTGCACCGGCAGGGTGGGCGCGCAACAAATCCTGGCCAACCGCGCACGGTCGTTTTGCATTGCCGGGTCACTCTCGAGCCAGGCGCGCACCTCGCGGACAATGTTCGCGGCGTGCGTGTCTGGTGGCTCTGCGATCCGGTAGTGGATCCATTTACCGTCTCGTCTGGCCTCAACCACGCCGGCACGTTTCAGATATGCCAAATGACGCGAGATTTTTGGTTGATTTATCTTCAGTACTTCGACGAAGAAACAGACGCAAACTTCGTCGTCTCCCATCAGATTAATCAGGCGCAAACGCGTTCGATCCGCGAGGGCTTTGAACAGTAATGCACCGCTGTTTTCTTTGGTTCCCATCGTGTGTTTTTGCGACTGATTCGTAGGTTGCTTGATTACGAAATTGGTACTGCCAGAGTTCCTTTTTGCGAGAAGAATTTAGCGCGCAAACATCTTTATTTCTATCCGGATCTTGCGGCTAAATCCTTGGTTTTGTATTTCTCTAGCCGCGGCCAACAACGAGACTCCGCCTCTCCAGAAGCACCGTATCGCGCCAGACGCCGTTTAGTTGGGCAATGCGCTCGCGTGTTCCAACAATGCGAAACCCGGCTCGCTGATGAAGCTTCAGACTCGCCTCGTTCTCGGGAAAGATGCTGGCCTGCAATGTCCAAATATCGTGATTCTCCGTTTCTGTTATGAGTGCATCCAGCAGCGCGTGACCCACCCCTTTGCCGCGCCAGTCAGCATTAACGTAAACACTGGTTTCTGCCACTCCCGCGTAGACAGAGCGCGAAGAGACGAGTGTTAATGCTGCCCAGCCAATTACGAACTCGGAAGCGGCCACGAGGCGAGCCAGGGGAAGGTGACTCTTGTCCCAATCGGACCAGGTCGGCGTCGCGGTTTCAAACGTCGCCAGTCTGGTAGCGATTCCATCCTGGTAGATAGAACTGACGGCCGGCCAGTCTTCCGCAGTCAGAACCCTTATCTGCACAGCCCTCATAATGAAAACTACTCTCGCTCATATACGGCTTGACATATATAACTAGCGGCGCTAGAGTGGCGACACATTCGCTTGGGCGAATATGAATTCTAAAGGAGGCAAGTCATGGAAAGCAAGTCTGTTAATCAGGTGACGGCACTGAAGGCGCATCTGGCACTTAACGTTCGAAACGTTGTCAGGAGTATCGAGTTTTACAATAAAATGCTGGGGATTGAACCGAGCAAAGTCCGTACGGGCTACGCCAAGTTTGATATGCAAAACCCACCATTGAATCTGACACTGAACGAGGGTTCCTTTAGCGAGCGAGGCGCGCTCTCGCACATGGGGATTCAGGTTGGCTCGACTGAGGATGTGCTCGCAACCCGCCAGCGATGGGCGGAAGCGGGGCTCGTAACCCGTGACGAAATGCAGACGAATTGTTGCTACGCCACGCAGGACAAGACCTGGGTGCGCGACCCCGATGGGAATGAATGGGAAGTGTTCGTCGTCTTGCAGGACAATCTAGCCGAAACGTCACCATGTGATTGCGGCGAGAAGGTATCCGACGTGGATGCTACTTCAGTCTCAGCCGCTGTGCCGGCGACGTGTTGTGGCCCGGCGACTGTTGGAATCGAACGCCGTGAATCCAATGCGTGTGCAACTGCCAAGGGATGAATGTAACGGAACGTAAGCGCGTGATGATTCTCTGCACCGGCAATTCGGCCCGAAGCCAAATGGCGGAAGGGCTTTTGCGAGAAATCGCCGGGGGTCTAGTTGAAGTGGCAAGTGCAGGAGTGGAACCCTCCCGCGTTAGAACGGAAGCCATTGCTGCGATGAAAGAGATTGGTATCGACATATCCGGGCAGCGCTCAAAATCGATCGACGAATTCAAGACCCAGTCCTTCGACTACGTGATAACCGTTTGCGATCACGCCAACCAGCACTGTCCGGCATTTACCGGTGCGTTTCGTGTCCATTGGAGTATTCAGGATCCCGCAGGCGTGTTGGGCGATTATGATGTTCGGATGCAAGCCTTCCGCTCTGCTCGTGACGACTTGCGCCGGCGCATTGGCGAATCGGGGAGAGTTATCTGAATCTGCCAGGTTAAAGTGCAAAAGGTCCGAGCCTCGTTGAGGATCGGACCTTCCCACTTCAAACCAGACTCGGGCCTAGAGAGGTTTATTCCTGAGTTCCTGCCGTTCTTTCCGGCGCTCCCCGCGTTCATTCTTTCTCTGCTCGTGTTTCGCTTTGCGTTCAGCTTTCAACTCTTCCATCCGGGCTCTTTGTTCAGCATTCAAGACTCCGGCCATTTCGTTTCGTGCCCCTTCCATTGAGGTGCGAATTTCTTCGTGCAGGGCTTTCGCGCGTGCACCATCTTCGGAACTGAAAGTACCTGCGATCCGCTTCTCACGCAGTCTGAACAGTTCCTCGCGTTGCACTTTGGTGCTTTCGAGTCTTCGCTGCATGATCGCGCGACTCTGTTCGCGCTGTGCTTCACTAAGATTCAGATCACGCATTAAGTGACCCATTCCAGGGCCGCGCCGACCCATCCCTTCAGGTCCTTTATGCTTGCCGGGTCCCTGATGACGACCGATGCGCGCGCGCATCCTTTCCCGGCGCTGCTCCATTCGTTCGCCCCGTAATGTTGAGTCTGGTGTTGTGGGGCCTTGCGGCTGAGGTTCCTGAGCAAAAGCGATCATGCCTGCCGCCAGAATGATTCCGACCATCCCGAGCAAACTCTTTCGAATAAACATTTTCTGTTTAACTCCTTCAACTTTTCTAAATACGATTAATTTTAGGGGAGTTCTGGTAGTTCTCGGGAGTTAGACGCCGGGACCTCCGGAGAAGTCTGGAAAGGTTGAGGGATTGACTTTTTAAGTAGAGCAGAGTACTTTACGCGGCAAAGAGCATATGCCCTGAAGACGTAAAATGGGAATTGCCGCTCTTTGCAGAAAGTGCACCAGGGTTCCAGTAGTAAAAATCTGAACTGCCACGGTACAATACGCCGCAAATGAACCTTCTTGAGAACGTAAACTCGCCTGCAGACTTGAGGCGACTGCCGCTGGATGAGTTGCAGGCAGTTGCAGACGAAATTCGCCAATACATTTTAGAGACGATGTCACGGATCGGCGGGCACACCGGCGCTTCGCTGGGAGCTATTGAGCTGGCGGTAGCTCTGCACTACGCCTTTGACACTCCTCGTGATCGGCTCGTCTGGGATGTTGGCCATCAGGCCTACGCCCACAAGATTCTGACCGGCCGTCGTGAACAGTTGCCAACGATCAAGCAATACGGCGGGATCAGTGGGTTCCTGCGGCGTGACGAATCTGAGTTTGACACGTTCGGTGCGGGTCACGCTTCGACTTCGCTATCTGCAGCGTTGGGAATGGCGATCGCCCGCGATAAGAAAGGCGAGGACCATCACGTGGTTGCCGTAATTGGCGACGCGTCATTGGCCGGCGGAATGGCCATGGAGGCGATTAATCAGGCTGGACATCTAAAGAGCCGGCTGATTGTGGTTCTCAACGACAATGAAATGTCGATTGCTCCTGCAGTTGGCGCGTTGACCGGATATCTGAATCGGATCCGCGGCGCTGGAGGCTACCATCGATTCAAGGATGAAGTTGAAGAAAAGCTGCTGGCGATTCCCTCGGTTGGCGAACGGTTGCATCATGCGGCGAAGACCGTAAAAGACGCGATTGCGGCGGCGGTGTTACCCGGAGCGCTGATCAACGAACTGGGTTTCAAGTACATCGGATATGTAGACGGACACAATCCACGTTCACTGGTGAAAGCTCTGCACGAAGCGCAACAGATCAAGGACGGGCCAGTGCTGGTTCACGCGTTAACGACGAAGGGCAAAGGGCACCCGACGGCGGAAAAGGATTACTACCGCTGGCACGCGACCGGGCCGTTCGATTTGAAAACTGGCAAAGCAGCCAAGTCTTCAGCCACTATCCCAACCTACACTGCGGTGTTCGGAAACGCGCTGACTGAGCTGATGGAAAAGGACGAGAAGATTATTGCCCTGACCGCAGCAATGCCGGATGGAACAGGGATTTGCACGGCGCTTGAAAAGTTTCCTGAACGATCTTTTGACGTCGGTATCGCTGAACAACACTGCGTCACCTTTGCGGCGGGAATGTCATGCGAAGGGCTAAAGCCGGTCTGCGCAATCTATTCCACCTTCCTGCAACGAGGCTACGATCAACTGGTACATGACGTATGCATTCAAAACCTGAATGTGAAGTTTGCTCTGGATCGCGGAGGAGTAGCCGGCGGAGATGGCCCTACTCATCATGGTCTGCTTGATATCTCATATTTGCGGGGAGTGCCCAATATTGTCGTAATGGCCCCGAAAGACGAAGGCGAGATGCGCGACATGCTGTTCACGATGACTGAGCATGTTGGCCCGGCTGCGATGCGTTACCCACGTGGCAGCGGAGTGGGAGCTGACATTACCCGCGCGCCCCAGGTTCTGGAAATTGGCAAGGGAGAGATTCTGCGTGACGGCGGCGAGATAGCGATCGTGGCGTATGGCTCAATGGTTCATCCAGCCTTGCAAGCCGCCGAAAACCTGGCGAAGGAAAAGATAGAAACTACTGTCGTGAACGCGCGGTTTGTGAAACCACTTGATGCGCAGTTGTTGTTGGCTTTGGCGCAAACCAAGCGGCTAATCGTTACGGTTGAAGAGGCTTATCTGGCGGGCGGCTTTGGTTCGGCAGTTTTGGAATTACTGGAAGAGAACGGATTGCAGGACAAATTGCGCGTCGTGCGGATGGGAATCCCGGATCGACTTGTGACGCACGGCGATCCGAAGTTATTGCTGGCGAAATATGGTCTGGATGCCGATGGCATCTTCACGCGAGTGAAAGACAGCATTGACGTGCTGGACGACCGCCGAGCCCGACCTCAAAAGGTAAGTCGTTAGCCAACCTTCGCCCCGAAAGCTAAATCGCGCCCGTGCTGTGTTTACAGACGGGCGCGTTGTTTTGATGCACCATATCGGGAGCTTTGTTAGTAGTCGCGACTTGACTCCACAGAAACTTACACTGCGTTCTTCTTAATATTTTCCACGTCGTCTCTCCTTCCCTTTTTTGGCCCCGTTCTTGCAACGATCCAATTAGAGCGAACTAATTGACTGTGTGAATATCATGTCTTCAACCACTTCTGACCCAAGACTCATAGATGCGGAAGCCAACCTTTCCGAACCTCATTTCGATCAGGAGGCAACCTTGCTTGCTGCTCGACCAGTTGTGCCGCTGGAAGAGGTTCGAGCATTCGGGGCGAGGACGGGGTTAGCGCGTCCGTGGGTTCTGGGTTTGGGGTTGGCGAGTGCTTTACTCATCGGAGTTTTGGCGACGGTAATTTATTACTCGCAATCGGGTGGTGAGAATTTGAGCGTATTCGAGGGTATCGAAGTCGCATCGGGCGCAGAAGGATTTTCCAGCGAAGCAGCTAATAGTTTCTCCGGCCCGGCCCCCACACAACCACAAATTGAAGCCGAGAAGCCATCAACACCGAACATAAAGGCCCCGGTCGATACCGGAACAGCCAAAGCCAACGCTGCTGAGCCGGCGAAGAAAGCGCGCCCACGCCTTGTGGATGTGATCAGAGAGCAGAAGAGTAACCACGCCGAAGATCAAATCGAGGAGCGACGGGCCGATCGCCGGCAGGCACGACGTGAACGCCGCCGCACTCAACGCGAACGACGAGATGGAAAGCCTGACGATGTGCTGCGTATCCGCGACATATTCGAAGGCTCACCGAGACCCTAACTTCCTCAGCCGGGAGTCGAAAACCGCATACAAATAACGTCAGCCGCTGCTTCGAAGTTTGCATTTACATTGCGAGCCATTAAATCGAAGAAGTTGGTTGACTGTTTCTATTGCCGGTGGCATCATTTGGCGCAAGTTGTTAGAGATAGTTTCGATTCGCCAGGTCTCTTGCCTCGTTAGTCAACTCTCAATTAACTAAATCCCGACTTCAATATTGATTTGTTATTGCGCCTAACAGCGCGAGGTATTTTTATGAAGAAACAGCTGTTTCGTGAACGGGAGTGCATTCATCGGGAGGAAGGCCCTGAGGGCGACTTTTACAATGGCGAATTCTACGTCCAGGCGCTGCAGAAACTTCCCATCGATCAGGCCATGCACGTTGCCGGTAAGGTAAGTTCGTTTTTCTGGGTAGATGCGCCACACATACTGGTGTGGCTCTGCCAGGATTGTGCGAATGAGCTCGGCTTGGTTGATACCCCTCGTGCGCTCACGCAAGTCGCGCGTAGACAAGCCTGATCGAACTTGATCCAAAGGGAGTTGTTTCACACCAGACCCTTGCGCTCCCAAGCATTTGAATTTGCGGTAAAGTAAAATTCGATGAAAGGCCCCGAACCTCCGTCAACCGCACACCCCGAGCGCCCCGAGCGTATCGATAAGCTGCTGGTGCAGCTTGAACTCGCTGAATCACGCACGAAAGCACAGGCGATGGTGATGGCCGGCATCGTCCTGGTTAACGAGCAGCGCGTTGACAAGCCCTCAGATCTTATCGCCCCAGGTGCAGCAATACGAATCAAAGGCGGCGACGATCCAGCCTCGCGATTCGTCGGCCGTGGTGGACTAAAACTCGAAGCAGCTCTACGAGAGTTTGAAATTAATGTCGCTGGATTGATCTGTCTGGACGTGGGCGCCTCCACTGGTGGTTTCACGGATTGCCTGTTGCAACGCGGCGCACGCAAGGTGGTCTCGATTGATGTTGGGCATAACCAGATCGATTGGAAGCTTAGAACTGATCCTCGCGTGGAGGTCCGAGAAGGCGTTAACGCGCGCTACCTCGAACCCTCAGACTTCGACACGAAATTTGCTGTTGCGGTAATGGACGTCTCTTTTATTTCCGCTACTAAAGTGATGCCGGCGATCGTGCCTTTGCTCACCGTTGACGGACGTCTGATAACTTTGATCAAGCCACAGTTTGAGGTTGGACGAGGAGAAGTGGGCAAAGGCGGCATAGTACGCGACGCGCAAAAACATGAACGCGTTGTGACGGAAGTAAACTCCTTTGCTCGCGAGCTTGGCTTGGATATCAAGGGCGTTATTGAGTCGCCAATTCATGGCGCAGACGGGAATGTAGAGTTTCTAGCGGTGTATGAAGTATCGGCTGGCGGCGGGGGAGCCCTACTTCAATCCGCACCATAAGTGCAGCAGATGGTAGCCAGGGGCAAGCGGAGCGCGGCCACTCGAGAAGGAGGTCGCTGGAGCGCGCCCCGGAGGGACGCTCGGAAATCTCTCAACCGATATCACGCTGAATCAGATCTAGCGCCTGTGGGCTCCTCGCGCCCCTAACAGGGCGCCGCTCATTCCATCACGCACCAGTGGCGGCGCGCTGCGCGCTTGCCACTGGCTACCCTCTGCCGCACCTGCGGTGCTCGACGACGAATATCCGCAACGCGCTTGATTCTCTCGTTGCTACACACTCAGCCTTGCAGTTACCATGCGACGGTCTTTTCATTCATTCCCCTCTTTTAAGATGATTCGGTCTTTGCTCCGAGATGACTGTTTCTTCAATCAAGCGTATCGGCATTGTTCTCAAGCCGCATCAGCCGGATGCGCTCAACACCGTGTGCGAGCTGGTGTCCTGGCTCTCCGGGCGCGACATCGCTCTCCTGGGCGGCCCGGAAATTGAGCGCGAACGAATTGCAGAAAAAACCGGTTGCGCAGTTGAGCAAGTTGAACCTGAACAACTGGCCTCCAGCGTTGACCTGGTACTCGTGTTGGGTGGTGATGGCACCATGATCGCCGCGGCGCGCATGATGGGCGCAACGGAGGTCCCGGTGCTGGGAGTTAACTATGGTGGTCTGGGCTACCTCGCCGAGTTTCGCATCGAGGAATTGTATACGGCGCTCGAATCGATTCTGGCCGGCGACTATCGTTTGGACCGCCGCGTAATGCTCGACGTTGAGCTTCAGCGCGGCGACGAACAGCCCAAGCGAAATCGCGTGCTCAATGACATTGTGATCAATAAGTCGGCCCTCGCTCGCATTATTGAAATTGAAGCTTTTCTGAACCGCCAGTTTGTAAATTCATTCCGTGCAGACGGCCTGATCGTTTCGACGCCGACAGGTTCAACTGCCTACAACCTTTCTGCCGGAGGTCCGGTGATTTTTCCCTCAATGAACGCCGTCGTGATCACTCCAATCTGCCCGTTCACACTCTCGAACCGGCCAATCGTTGTGCCTGATGATGCGGTGATCGAACTCTGCCTGAAAACTGAACGGGAAGACGTCGCTTTAACTCTCGACGGCCAGGTTGGATTTCCATTACAGGTCGAGGATCGCGTCACGATTCGCAAGAGTCAAACTACTTTCAATATAGTGCAGCCAATGAACCGCAACTATTTTGAAGTATTGCGGGATAAACTGCGCTGGGGCCGGTAAGAGTGAAGAGTGATGAGTAATGAGTAATGAGTGCTGAGAAGGTTGCGCGAACGCAACGGTTAGGATGGGGAACTCCACGGTCATCATGCGGAACCCAACGGTCGCCCAGGAGAACCCAACGGTCGCTAGGGAGACTCAAAGATTGAGTGGAGGTACTCAAAGATTGATGGTACCCAAAGATTGATTTTGGGTACTCAAGAGTTGATTGGCGGTACGCAAAAGTAGAGTTACATAACCCGAAACCTGAAACCCAGAACCCGAAAGCTAATAAATATGGCTGACAATCGAAAAGACGACACCAAACAAACGGTTGGCGCCGACGCGTTTGAGCGCGAAGTTACGACCGACCTCGACGACGAGACCCCCGACAAGCCGAAGGGGATGGCGCTGCACACGCGCATTCTGCTCGGGTTGGCGGTAGGCGTGATTGCGGGTGTCGCGGTGAATTTGACGTTGGGCGGCGACCATCCCCGTGTGGCCTGGATCGTTGACAACATCACGCACCCGATCGGTCAAGTGTTTCTGCGTCTCTTGCTCATGATCGTTGTGCCACTCGTGTTTTCATCTCTCGTGGTTGGAGTGGCGGGCATCGGCGACATTCGGAAACTGGGACGCGTAGGTCTCAAGTCGTTTGGCTACTGCCTGGTTGTCTCGGCCATCTCCGTGATCATAGGATTGACACTCGCCAACACGATCAGACCAGGCGACCGAATCGATGCAACAACGAAGGCCGCGCTGGAACATCGTTACGAAACGGATGCAACGAAGGTGGTGGATGCGGCCAAGAAGTCGGGCACTGTTTCATCACCTCTGATGCAGGTGGTCGAAACGCTTGTGCCTTCCAATCCGTTTGCCGCGATGGCGGGCGTGCCTTCGAATCCCAGCACTGCCACTTCGGCCGGCACGCCGAACATGCTTCACCTGATGTTCTTCGCGCTCATCATAGGTATCGCCATCACCTTGATTCCAGTTTCGGTTACGGCGCCCTTCCTGCGCGGTCTCCAGGCGCTTTACGAAATCACCGCGAAGATCATCGAGATCATCATGAAGTTTGCGCCCTACGCGGTGGCATGTTTGCTTTTCAACAATACCGCGCGCTTCGGACTTGATCTGTTGCAGGCTTTGGGGTGGTTTGTGATCACCGTACTGGTTGGGCTATCGCTGCACATGTTCGGGGTCTATTCACTCTCGGTTTACTTCCTTTCGCGCATCTCCCCGTTTGAATTCTTCCGTCGCATCAAGACCGTTATCCTGACTGCGTTTTCGACATCGTCTTCAAACGCGACCCTGCCAACTGCTCTGCGGGTTTCGGAAGAAAACCTTGGCGTGCCGCAGGAAATTAATAGTTTTGTTTTGACGGTGGGAGCGACTGCGAATCAAAACGGCACCGCGCTTTACGAGGGAGTCACGGTGCTGTTTCTGGCCCAGCTGGCCGGTGTTGACCTTTCGCTCGGTCAACAATTAATGGTTGTTTATTTGGCGATACTCGGCGGCATAGGCACAGCCGGAGTGCCTTCGGGCTCGATTCCATTCATTATCGGCGTGCTGGTCACGATTGGAGTCAATCCCGCGTTGATTGCGATCATCCTGGGAGTGGATCGAATTCTCGATATGTGCCGGACCACTTTGAACGTTGTCGGCGACCTAACCGCAGCAACTTTTGTGGCGCGCTCCGAGGGCTATGAACTTTTGAAACCGCATGAACCGGCGATTGTTAACGCGGGCGTGGTACTGCCGAAGTAAAAGTGGCACGGGCGTCCCGCCCGTGATCACGCGCAAGATGCGCGTGCCACACTCGTAAGGAACAAAGGGGTCAAGATGGTTTTTCCGCTTTACGACGACAACGCCGATCGCACGACGACGCCGTTTGTTAACTATATCCTGATCGCCATCAACATCCTGGTGTTCGTCTTCCTGCAACAAGTGGGCACTAACGACAAATTCACCATGGCCTTTTCGACTGTGCCGCAGGAGATTGTCACCGGTCGCGACGAAACCTCCAGCGATAGAATTCGGAAAGATGCGGTTACAGGGCAGGAACTCTTGATTCCGGGTCTCCAGCCCACGCCGTTTTCCGTTTACATGACTTTGATCTTTTCAATGTTTATGCACGGAGGCATCGCGCACATTGCCGGTAACATGCTCTTCCTTTGGATCTTTGGGGACAACCTCGAACATACCCTCGGTCACGTCAGATACGTGATCTTTTATCTCGTTTGTGGCGTGCTCGCCTCGCTGGCGCACGTCTTCACTACGGTGGCGTTTGCTACTGAGCAGGGAAGTTTACTGATTCCAAGTTTGGGAGCTTCGGGAGCGATCTCTGGAGTGCTGGGCGGCTACCTGCTGTTGCACCCCAAGCGTCGCGTGACGGTAATCATGTTTCGTTTCCTCACAGACGTGCCAGCATATGTGGCGATCGGCATCTGGTTTATCTTTCAATTGATCAGTGGTATGGGAATCCTCGGAGGTGGCTCGCAGCAGGGCGGTGTGGCTTACGCCGCACACATCGGAGGCTTCATCGCCGGCGTGTTGCTCGTCAAGGTTTTCGCTATCGGGCGTCGCCCGTCATACGGCTAGCGAATATTGGTGAGTTTTGAAAAGGGGCCTCTCTTGAGAAGAGGCCTCTCCCTGGAGTGGGGTGACCTGTCACTGCTTTTGCCTCCTCCCGCAATTTAATCGGCGAAGATTGTGGGCGTTTGAGACCAAAGCGGTGACAGGTCACCGCACTCCAAGGAGGAGCCTCTTTCGATGTAGCATCACTAAAAAATGCCCTTGTTGCTGTGACCGTCGCTCTCAAGTAAGATCGCGATTAAATGATTAACTCCGATACTAATGTTCTTCCAACCAATCAGCAGGGACTAGACATTCGGTCAACTCCCCGTGCCGAGATGGATCTATTTCCGCTCGACACCTTCGCTTACGAGTTCCCTGGTCGCGAGGTCAGGATTGATTTTGAGATCACTGAATTTACCGCAATCTGCCCGTTTTCAGACTTTCCCGACTTCGCCACGATCCGGTTGGAGTATGTCCCTAACGAGCGATGCGTGGAGCTCAAGAGTTTGAAGCTCTACATCAATTCATTTCGCAACGTGAAGATATTCCACGAGCACGTGATCAACGTGATTCTGGATGACTTTGTACAAGCCTGTGATCCATTGAGCGTCGAGATTGAGGGCGACTTTCATGTGCGGGGGAATATTAAGACGGTGGTGCGCGCGAGTTATGAGAAATAGTGGGCAGTGGGCAGTGGGCAGTGGGCAGTGGGCAGTGGGCAGTGGGCAGTGGGCAGTGGGC
>Ga0190272_10000095_pt1 | contig 59977 bp, 54 predicted proteins | sample Popmic504T_FD_133746 | JGI IMG/M metagenome (GOLD analysis project Ga0190272, IMG submission 133746) | Populus adjacent soil microbial communities from riparian zone of Shoshone River, Wyoming, USA - 504 T | ecosystem: Environmental > Terrestrial > Soil > Riparian zone | place: USA: Wyoming...
CTGCGCCATCCGCACCAGCGTGTCGTAGATCGCCGAGTCGCCGTGCGGGTGGTACTTGCCCATTACCTCGCCGACGATGAAGGCGCACTTGCGGTAGGCCCGGGTCGGCTGTAGGCCGACGTCGTGCATCGCGTAGAGCACGCGCCGGTGGACCGGCTTGAGGCCGTCGCGTACGTCCGGCAGCGCCCGGCCGACGATCACGCTCATCGCGTAGTCGAGGTACGACGAGCGCATCTCCTTCTCGAGCTCGCGCTCCTCTATGCGCCCAGTCAGGGCGTCAAGTGCCATCAGCGACTCTCCATTCGGTTCGGATCAGACATCGAGGAAGCGGACCTCCTTGGCGTGGGCCTCGATGAATTCGCGACGAGGCGCCACCTGGTCGCCCATCAGCATCGAGAAGATCTGGTCCGCGGCGGTCGCGTCTTCGAGGGTGACCCGGGCAAGCGTGCGGCTGGCCGGATCCATCGTCGTCTCTCGCAACTGGTCGGCGTTCATCTCGCCCAAACCCTTGAAGCGGGTCAGCTGGACGCCGTGGCGGGCCAGCTCCAGCACCGCGCCGCGCAGCGCCTGGAACGAGAGCGCAACGTTGCGGCGACCGCCGAGCTGAATCTCGAACGGCGGTCTGCCGACCTGTTTCAGCAGCGCCTCGTGGACCTCGGTGAACTTGCGGTAGTCGTAGTGGGAGAAGAGCTCGACCGGGAGTCGGTGGGTGCGGGCAAGGCCGCTCTTGCGTTCGAGGGCCTTAACGACCAGCAGCGCGTCGTTGGCTTCGAGCACCTCGGTGTCAAAGGTCGCGCCCTCGGGTGCGTCGGCGCGGAGCAATTTGGCGGCGGCATCGACGCTGCTCACGCCCTCGTCGAGCAGGTTCGACTCCTCCAGGAAGCGGACCACCTCATGACCGAACTCGGCCTGCAGCGACGAGCCCCAGCCCTCGTACTCTTTCGAGCGCCGCACGTATGCCTGCCAACGGCTCGAGGTCAGTTTCTTGGTGTTGCCGGTGGCGTCGGTCAGTTCGAAGTCCTCGAGCTTGTCGCGCAGCAGGAGCTCCTCGAGTTCGGACTCGCGCTCCAGATAGGTCTCCTGGTTGCCCTGCTTGACGCGGTAGAGCGGCGGTTTGGCGATGTAGACGTAGCCGGCATCGATCAACTCCGGCATCTGCCGGTAGAGGAAGGTGAGGACCAGGGTTCGGATGTGAGCGCCGTCGACGTCGGCGTCGGTCGCCATCACGATCTTGTGGTACCTGGCGCCCTCGATGTCGAACTCGTCGTGGACGCCGGTGCCGATCGCCGTGATCAGGGCCTGGATCTCGTTGTTGGCCAACACCTTGTCGATCCGGCTCTTCTCGACGTTGATGATCTTGCCGCGCAGCGGCAGGACGGCCTGGGTGTTGCGATCGCGAGCCTGCTTGGCGGAGCCACCGGCGGAGTCACCCTCGACCACGAAGATCTCGGCCAGACTCGGATCCTTGACCGTGCAGTCGGCGAGCTTGCCAGGCAGGGTCGAGTTCTCCAGGGCCGACTTACGGCGGGTCAGGTCGCGTGCCTTGCGCGCCGCGTCGCGTGCGCGCGACGCCTCGATCGCCTTGCTGATGATCCGGCGTGCGTCGGTGGGGTTCTCCTCGAAGTACTCGGCCAGCTTGCGGTTGACGGTCTCCTCGACCAGGCCGCGGATCGGCGGGTTGCCGAGTTTGGTCTTGGTCTGGCCCTCGAACTGGGGGTCGTGCAGCTTGACCGAGATCACTGCGGTCAAGCCCTCGCGCACGTCCTCGCCGGCGAGATTGTCGTCTTTTTTCTCGTGCAGCAGGCCTTTGCTGCGCGCGTAAGCGTTCAGCGTCCGGGTCAGCGCCGAGCGGAAACCGGAGAGGTGGGTGCCGCCCTCGTGGGTGTTGATGTTGTTGGCAAAGCTGAAGATTGACTCCTGGTAGGAGGAGTTCCACTGCATCGCCACCTCAACTTCGCCGTCGTCCTCGCTGCCCTCGAAGTAAATGACCTTGCGGTGGAGTTCGTCCTTGTTCTCGTTGAGGTGGCGGACGAAGTCCTCGATGCCGCCGTCGTACTGGAAGACGACGCTGTTGGTGGCGCCACGCTCGTCGACCAGCTCGATCCGCAGGCCGCGGGTCAGGAAGGCGGTCTCGCGCAGGCGCTCGGCGAGGGTGTCGAAGTCGAAGCCGATCTCTTCGAAGATCTCGAGGTCGGGGAGAAAGGTGATCTGCGTCCCGTGCTCCTTCGTCGCCTCGCCCTTGGTGAGATCGGTCATCGGTTTGCCGCGCTCGTAATCCTGCGACCAGACGTTGCCATCGCGGCTGATCTGCAAGTGCAGGCGCTCGGAGAGCGCGTTGACGACCGAGACGCCGACGCCGTGCAGTCCGCCGGAGACCTTGTAGCCGCCGCCGTCCCCGAACTTGCCGCCGGCGTGCAGAACGGTCAGCACCACCTCGGCCGCCGGTCGGCCCTCTTTCGCCATCGTCTCAACCGGGATGCCGCGGCCGTTGTCCTCGACCGTGCAGCTGTTGTCAGGGTGCAGGACGACACGAACGCTGTCGCAGTGCCCGGCCAGCGCCTCGTCGACGGAGTTGTCGACGACCTCGTAGACGAGGTGGTGGAGGCCCCGAGGACCGGTCGACCCGATGTACATCCCCGGCCGCTTGCGAACCGCTTCCAGGCCCTCCAGAACGGTGATGTCCTTGGCACCGTACGAGTCGCTGGTTGCGGCGTTCGTCTTCTTCTCAGGCAATGAGTCCCTTCCGATTCACACAGAAAGCCCCGACGCTGGGTGGGTCGCTCCCCACCGGTCGGGGCAGATACATGGGCTACATAAGAATACCAGTTGAGGACTTCGGAACGGGACCCCCAGTGTCACGAAATACCTGCAAATCGTGAATAAACTGGGATTAAAGACGATTGCTGTCGGTGCGGAAGCGCAAAGCGGACGGTGCGCCGTCGCCCAGAAGGACCCTCAGCCGCTCCAGCAACTGCGCCTGCATCAGGTCCAGCTCCTGCGTCCAGACCGCGTCGGCGCACTCGATCGTCACCTCTCCGGCCCGTTCGGAGACCGGCGCGGCGACCGCGGCGAGTTGCGGTCCAACCGCCTCCGCCCACGCCGCCTGCACCGCCGCCAGTCCGGTGGCGGGGGCGGCGCGGGTGAGCGCAGTGCGGATCGCCGTCCCGGCTGGACGGGGGGCGCGGCGCCGGCTCACGCCGCAGCCCTCGTGGAGGCCTGCTCCAGCGGCAACCGCACCACCGCGGTCAGCGCCAGAGGCGGTAAGGACTCCTCGTCCGCAGCCGTGATCAGCGCCTGCCCTCCGTCGGCGAGCCGCCGCACCAGGCGCTCACGGCGGTCGGGGTCGAGCTCGCTCATCACGTCGTCGAGGAGGAGCAGCGGCGTCACCCGTCGCGCCTCCAGCAGCGCCGCCCGCTCCGCAAAGAGCAGCGCCAGCAATGCCATCCGCTGCTGGCCCTGCGAGCCGTAGCGGCGCAGAGGTCGGGTCCCAGCGGAGACCTTCAACTCGTCGAGGTGGGGGCCCCAGGAACTGCGGCCGAGGCGGAGGTCCTGGTCGCGGTGCTGCTCCAGCCCGGCGCGGATCTCCTCGACTGAACCCTCGGCACGCGGCGCATACTCGAGGGCCGCCTGCTCCAGTCCGAGTTCGGTGGCCGTCTCGGCGAAGGGCTCCGCGAGCTCGCCGATGGCCTCGGCCCGAGCCGCGATCAGCGGTTGCGCTGCCGCAGCGAGCGTTGTGTCCCAGATCGCCAGTTGGTCAGGCGAACCGGCCCCGGACGAGAGGCGGGCGACGAGTGCGTTGCGTTGCGCGAGGGCCTGTCCGTAGAACTTGCGTAGCTCCCCGCGCGAGGGCCAACGAGCCGCGATGAAGGCGTCGAGGTGCGCGCGTCGCTCGGAAGGCGGGCCCTTGATCAAGGTGAGCCGGTCGGGGGCAAAGACCGCCACTGGCGGTCGGCTGCGTGCCATCGCTGCCGGGTCGGCAGGGCTGCCATCGAGAAGGTGGCGGCGGCCCTCGCTGCGGCTGACCGAGGCGAGCAGCCGGTGCTCGATCCCGTCCTCGTCGCGCACCGTCGCCTCGGCGCGGGCAAGCGAGCCGCCGAAGGGGATCAGGTCACGCCGGTCGGCGGTGCGGAAGGAGCGGCCCGTCAGCGCAAAGTAGAGGGCCTCGACGAGGTTCGTCTTGCCGGCTCCGTTAGGGCCGACAAGGCTGACGATTCCCGGCTCCAACTCGACCCGCGCCGACTCGAGGCTGCGCAGTGGCCTCGCCTCGATCGCGGTGACGAGCACCGGGGGCCCTCGCCTCAGACGTTGAGCCGGATCGGCATCACCAGGTAGCGGAAGTCGTCGCCCCCGACCGGCTGCAGCAGGCCCGGGCGCAGCGGCGAAATCAACCGCAGCAGGACCTCGTCGCCCTCGACGCTCTCGATGCCCTCCTTGAGGAAGTCCGGGTTGAACCCGATCTCCAGCGGCTCCCCCTCGAACGCCGCTGGCATCGTCTCCTCGGCGTCGCCAACGTCCGGCGTCTCCGCCGCGACCGTCAACTCGCCAGGCGCAAACCCCATCCGCAGCGGCGCGTTGCGTTGCGCCAGTTGGCTGACGCGGCGGGTGACGTCGAGCAACTCGCTGCGCGGAAGCCGCACGTCGTGCTCGTAGGACTCGGGCAAGAGCTGGCGAAAGTTGGGGAACTGGCCGTCGATCAAGCGGGTGGTGAGCGTGATCGAGCCAGCCTCGAAGACCGCCTGGTTCGGCAGCAGGCTCACCGCCACCTCCTCAACGCCCTCGGAGGCGAGGATCCGGCCCAACTCTCGCAGCGCCCGGGCCGGGATGTTCGCCTCCAACTCCCCCTCGAGCTCAGCATCGAGCTCGGTCCGCTTCACCGCCAGCCGGTAGGAGTCGGTGGCGACCATCGTCATCTCCTTGCCGGAGGCGGTGACGAGGACGCCGGTCAGAACGGGCCGCATGTCGTCCCGGGAAGCGGCCCGGGCAACCACCTCTACCGTCGAGGCGAGCGCGGCGGCCGGGATCTTCAGGGGGCTCTCACCGGCTTCGGGCAACTTCGGGAAGTCATCGACGGGCAGGACACGCAGGTGGAAGCTGCCGCTGCCGCTGCGGATCTCGACGTCGTGCTCGCTCCCGCGCGACTCGAGCTCAACGGCGCTGGCGCCAAGGGAGCGCGCTACCTCCGCGAGGAGGCGGCCGGGAAGCAGGACTGAGCCCTCGGCGGCGATCTCGGCCGCCAGGGTCGTGGTCATACCCATGTCGAGATCGGTGGCGGTGAGCGTCACCTTCCCGTCGGCGGCGGTGAGGAGGACGCCGGAGAGAGCCTGGGTCGCGGCGCGAGTGGAAACGGCCCTGGAGACGATCGAGAGCTTGGAGACGAGTTCTTCGCGTTGAGTCGTGAGCTTCAAGTCGTGAGTGCCTTCTTGAGTTGGATTAGGACCTGTGGAGATTTGTTCAACCGCTGATGATTCGGCTTTGCGGTGCGGATTGAGGCCTGTGGAAGCGGCTGTGGGAGGTGGTGGATTCTTGCAGTGCCGTCGGCCGTCAGCCCGAATGCGGCTCGCCATTGTGGATTGTGGAGCGAAGTCGTTGGACCCGGTCGGCAAGCGCCGGGTCCTCGTCGAGCCGGGCTTCTACCCGGCGCAGGGAGTTGAGCACGGTGGAGTGATCGCGGCCTCCGTAGAGCCGGCCGATCTGCGGCAGCGAGAGCTCGGTCAGCTCACGGGTTAGGAAGATCGCGATCTGGCGAGCCCGCAGCGGGGTCGCGGCGCGGCTGGAGCCGACCAGCTCGGCCCGCGAGATTCCGAAGGTCTCGGCGACCTGCTGCTGGATCTCCTCGACAGAGGTCGGGCGGGCAGCTCGCGAAACGCCGGGAATCACCTCGGCGATCAGCTCGGAACTGAGGGGGCGGGCCATCAGCGAGGCGTGGGCGATCACGCGGGTGAGAGCGCCGTGCAGCTGCCGGACGTTGGCGTCGATCCGCTGGGCCAACTCGGATAGCGCTCCGTGGTCGGCGATCTCGACCCCGGCCTCGTTAACTAGGCGGCGCAGCACGGTGAGGCGGGTGGCGAGGTTGGGTGGCTCGACAGCGACGGTCAGGCCCCACTCGAAGCGATCGCGGAGGCGCGCCTCAAGGGTCGAGAGCTCGCTGGGAACGCGGTCGGCGGAGAGCACGAGTTGGCTGCCGGACTCGTACAGAGCGTTGAAGGTGTGGAAGAACTCCTCTTCGGTGCGCTGCTTGCCCTCGAGGAACTGGACGTCGTCGACGAGCAGGACGTCGATGTCCCGGTAGCGGGCCTTGAAGCCCTCGACGCCCGTCGTGCGCAGCGCCGTCACGAACTCGTTGGTGAAGGCCTCGGCGGTGGCGTAGCGGACGCTGAGGCCGGGAGCGTTGGCGCGGTGGTAGTTGGCGATCGCGGTCAGCAGGTGGGTCTTGCCGAGCCCAGGCGGACCGTGGAGGAAGAGCGGGTTGTAGGCCTCCGATGGCGCCTCGGCCACCGCCAGCGCCGCGGCGTGCGCCATCCGGTTCCCGTCGCCGATCACGAAGCGCTCGAAGGTGTAGTGGGGGTTGAGTGCAGCGCCGACGGTCGGCCCGCTCGACCCAGGCTCGATGGAGTCGCCGTCGCCTGCGAACTCGACCGCGGTCAGCCCCGGCGCAGCCCCGGCGATCGCGTCGCGGATCAGCGAGCTGTAGCGACGCTCGACCCAGGCACGGATGCCGTCGGGGGCCGCCAGGTACAGGGTTTCGTCGCTCGCTCCCACCGGCCGCAGCGGCTCCAGCCAGAGGCGGAAAGTGGAGTCCGGAACTGACGCCCGGAGGTTCTCCTGGGCGGCTGCCCAGAGGGCATCAAGGTCGGGTCGGGGGGGATCATCCTGCACCTGGCGGCCGACCATAGCGGCGGGCCTTCCTGCCCAACCCAGGCGCCCCGCAAATCCCGCAGAAAAGATTTGCGGCTGGGACCGAGCGAGTTTTCCTCGCGTCCGTATACTGCGACGCCGATGAAGCGGACCTACCAGCCGAAGAAGCGGAAGCGGGCCAAGACCCACGGGTTCCGTGCGCGGATGAGCACTCGCGCCGGTCGCGCGATCCTGAAGCGCCGCCGGCGCAAAGGGCGGAAGCGCCTCACTCCCTGAATGGCGTCGAAGCGACGGCGCCTTTCGCGCAGCGGCGAGTTCAGCCGCGTCTATCGCGACGGCTCATCCCATGCCACCCGCTACCTCGTGCTCTACAGCTTTCCCCGCCGCGACGAGGGGGACGAAGAGGTGAGGCTCGGGGTCTCGGTCAGCCGTAAGGTCGGGGGCGCCGTCGAGCGCACCAAGGTGAAGCGCGCGCTGCGCGAGGCCTTCTGGGGGCTCGCCGACCGCCTTCCCGAGAAACATGACTTCGTGATCGTCGCCCGCCACGAGATGGCTGATCTGGTCGACAAAGAAGGAACCGCCGGCGTGGGAAAGAGCCTCGAAGAGGCCCTGGCAGGGGCCATTCCGGGGGGCCGTTCCACGTGAAACGGTTGCTGCTGACGCCGATCGACGCCTACCAGCGCTGGATCTCCCCCTCTAGACCCCGCCGCTGCCGCTACGAGCCGACCTGCTCGGCTTACGCCCGCGAGGCAGTCGAGCGCTTCGGCGTATCGCGCGGCCTCCTGCTCGGCGCTTGGCGGCTGCTGCGCTGCAATCCCCTCAGCCACGGTGGCTTCGACCCGGTGCCGAAGCGCTTCACGCTGCGGGTCGGGCCGGTCGATCCCGCCGAGTACCACCGTGAGGCGAAAGCCTGATGCTGCCGCTCGCCCTTCAGCTCGCGCCCCAGTTCCTGGTCGACATCGGCGACTCGGTCCTCGTCTTCTTCCACGGCCTCGGCCTCTCCTGGGGCGGCGCGATCATCGCCCTCACGGTCGCGATGCGGACGCTGCTGATCCCGCTCACCTACAAACAGCTCAAAGGGATGCGGGCTATGCAGGCCCTGCAGCCGCAGATCAAGGAGATCCAGGCCAAATACAAAAACGACCGGCAGCGCATGCAGCAGGAGATGATGCGCTTCTACCAGGAGAACAAAGTCAACCCCTTTGCCTCCTGCGTGCCGCTGCTGGCCCAGTTGCCGGTCTTCATCACCCTCTTCTACGTCCTCCAGCACGATCTCCGCTTCGACATCTGTGAACAGACCGCCAAGACCTGCAGCGAGTTCGCGGTCGCACAGGGCCACGCAGCCGGATTCTTCGGCGAAAGCTTCCTCTTCATCCCCGACCTGACCGCGAAGGCGGAGGGCAGCGTCCTAATCGCGCTGCTGGTGATCTACGTCGTCACCCAGTTGATCTCCGGCATGGTGATGGCGATGAGCGCCGACAAAAGCCAGCGCCTGCTTATGTTCATGCTGCCGCTGATCTTCGTCCCCTTCATCATCAGCTTCCCCGCCGGCCTGATCCTCTATTGGATCACGACCAACATCTGGACGATCGGGCAGCAGTTCGTGATCCAGAAAGTGGTGCCACCGCCGCATGTGCCGACACCTGCAGAGGTTGCGGCGGCTAAACCCCCGCCTCCTCCGCCTAAAAAAAAGAAGAAGAGACGGTAGGGCGACGCGGGCCAGGGGTGGGCGGCTACCTCCCCTACGCCTAGCACCGGCGGAGCCGGTGCAATCCAGACGGCGCCTGGCGGCGCCGGAGTATCACTCCGCGGTGCCGGCTGAGGCTAAGGGGAGGCAGCCGCCCACCCCTGGCTGACCAGAATCCAAACCCCTCTACGTGCTTGCCGAAGGTGGGACCACCCCCGATCAAGCTGAGGGCCCTGCGGCTTACTGCCCTGGCTTCTAGCCTTTCGGGCGCTTCTTGGCCATGCCGGGGCGGCGTGGGAGGCCTGCTGGGGTCTCTGCGGTCTTGCGGATGATGTGGAGGTGGCGGTGTTGGCTGCCGGCTCGGTCGCCTACTGCGAGGACCTTCTCTTGGTGCATGGCCAGGGCCTCACTTGCCCTTTCAAGCTGCTCTTCCTCTTCCTGATCTCTCTTGCCCTTCCAGGCGATAAGGGTGCCATTTGGCTTCAGGAGTGGGCTGGCGAGCTCGGCTAGGGTTGAGAGGCGGCCTACGGCCCGGGCGGTGACGAGGTCGTAGGACTCGCGGCCGGCGGAGCTGGCGAGATCCTCGGAGCGGAGGTTGAGGACGGTGGCGTTGGGGATGGCAGCGGCCTCGATGGCGCGGCGCATGAAGTCGCACTTGCGGCCGACCGACTCGACCAGGTCGATCTGGGCGGCGGGCAGGGCTACGGCGAGGGCCAGGCCGGGGAAGCCTGCGCCCGCGCCGACGTCGGCGATCCGGGTCGCTTCGCGCAGATCCCCCACCTCGAGGCCGGTGAGGCTGTCGAGGACGTGGACCTGCCAGGCGCGCTGGTCGACCACCGAGCTGACCGAGGCTCGCTCGACCGCGAGCAGCGCGAGCACGGTTCGCAGCTTCTCCCGCCCGGCGGGGTCCAGCACCGAGGCTGGGTCGGCGCTCACTCTGAGACGAGCGGGGCCACGACAACGCAGCGGTTGGGCTCGTCGCCCTCGCTGTAGGTCTCGACGCCGGAGCGCTCCTTGAGGCGCTCGTGCACCACCCGTCGCTCCTGGGCGCTCATCGGGTCCATCTCGACGATGTTGTTGGCGCTTAGCGCCTGCTCGGCTGCCCGGTCGGCTCGTCCCTCGAGCGTCTCCCTCCGCCGCCCGCGGTAGCCGGCGGCGTCGACCACGACCCGCTTGCGCTCGCGCATGCCGCGGAAGGCGGCCTGGTAGCAGAGCAGCTGCAGGGCGTCGATGGTTTGACCTCGTTTGCCGATCAGCAGGCCGTAGTCGTCCTCCCCTGCCACGACCGCCTCGATCAGGTCGTCGTCCTCGCGCACGTCCACCTCGCCTCCGAGGTCGAGTTGGTCGAGAACCCCCTCGACCAACTCGCGGACGCGCTCAGCGGGCTCTTGGGGCCAGTCGGCGCTATCGCTCACGCCGGGGAGCCTAATTCACCTGGCGCCTCGCGGCGAATAGTCTGGCCACGGCCATGGGCACGGTGTACGCGATCGCGAACCAGAAGGGCGGCGTCGGCAAGACGACGACCGCGGTCAACCTCGCCTCCTGCGCCGCCGCCGGAGACGAGCAGACGCTGCTCGTCGACCTCGATCCACAGTGCAACGCGACCGTCGCTCTTGGCGGCGACCGCGACCTTCACCCCTCTTCCTACGATTGCCTGACCGGCGACGTCTCTGTCGCCGAGGCTGCTCGTCCCGCCGGCCCGGACAATCTCTGGCTGGTGCCTGCCAACCGCGATCTCGCCGGCGCCGCGGTCGAGTTGCCGCGGATCGAGGACTCCGAGACGCGCCTGCGCGAGCGGCTCGGGCCGGTCCGCGAGCGCTTCGCGATCACCCTGCTCGACTGCCCGCCCTCGCTCGGCCCGGTCAGCGTCAACGCTCTGGTCGCCGCCGATCGCGTCATCGTCCCGGTCCAGGCCGAGTACCTGGCCCTGGAGGGCCTCGTCCAGTTCCTCGAGACGCTGGGGATCATCCGCCGCGACCTCAACCCAAAGCTCGAGGTGTCGGGCCTGCTGGTCACTATGCATGACGAGCGCACCCGCCTCGCCCGCGATGTCGAGGCGGAGCTGCGCGAGCACTTCCCAGGAATGGTCTTCGAGACGGTGATACCGCGCAGCGTCAGGGTCGCAGAGGCGCCCAGCTACGGCCTGCCGGTGACCGAGCACGCGCCCGCATCGCGTGGCTCGCAGGCCTACCGTGCCCTCGCCGTGGAGCTCGGGCGCCGTGGCTAGCGCCGGGCGCCGGGGAATCGGTCGCGGCCTCTCGGCGATCCTGCCCGAGGTGGGCACGGGTGGGGCCGGCGAACTGCGCGAGTTGCCGGTCGAGCTGATCAAGCCCAACCCGAACCAGCCGCGGACCAAGTTCGACCCCGAGGCGCTCGCCGGCCTCGCCTCCTCGATCGAGAGCAGCGGCATCGTGCAGCCGCTGCTGGTCCGCCCCCTGCACGACGGCAGCTACGAACTGGTCGCCGGCGAGCGCCGCTGGCGGGCCGCCCAGCAGGCCGGGCTGGAGAAGGTCCCGGCGGTGATCCGCGACCAGGCCGAGCCGGAGCGGCTGCAGGCGGCGCTGATCGAGAACATGGTCCGCGAGGACCTCAACCCGGTCGAGGAGGCGCGGGCCTGCGCCGCCCTGGTCGAGGACCTCGGCCTGACCAAAGAGGACCTGGCGAAGCGGATCGGCCGCAGTCGCCCCGCCGTCTCCAACCTGATCCGCCTGCTGGAGTTACCCGACGAGGCGCTGGAGATGCTCGAGGCCGGCGAGCTCAGCGAGGGTCACGGCCGGGCCCTACTCGGCGCCCGTGGCAACGATGTTCGCCGCCGCCTCGCCCGCGACGCGGTGCGGGCGGGTTGGTCCGTTCGGGAGACCGAGAACAGGGTTAAGCTGGCTGGCCAGCCAAAGGCTAAGAGCAGCCGTAAGGAGATCGACCCCGAGGAGGCCGAGGAGCTGATCGCGAGAGCGGACGAGCTCGAGGCGGCATTGGGGCAGGAAGTAAAGCTCCGTGTGGCACGCGGCAAGCTCGTCGCCCAGATCCACTTCGACGACGTCGACGAGGTAAGGGCTCTGAGCCGGAGGCTGACCAGGAGGAAAAGCGGCCCGAACTAATTACTGGTAGAAGATTCGAGTGCCGCGAACCGTCGTATATGGTGGAAAGAGCGGGGAAGGAAAGAAGGGCGTTTACCAGGGCTCCCCTTCGACCCCCGAGCCCGATAGCTACTCGGAGCGCTTGGTGAAGTTCGTTCCCGCCGAGGTGCTCGCCTTCTACATCCTCGTCGCGACCCAGTTCGGCTCCAGGCAGGGGCTTTTGATCGCGTCCCTCGTCATCGGCACCGCCGCGACCCCTCTCTATCTCTGGATCCGAAACGGTGCGCTGCCGCCCGAGCAGCAAGCCCGCCCGCACTACTTCCTGCTCGCCACCCTCGCCTTCTTAGCCTGGGCGATCGGCGCCTCCCCGCGCACCGGCGAACTGCTCGGCCTCGGAGAAGACGTGAGTGCCTACGTGCTCCTGGCAGCAGCGTTCCTGATCCCCCTTGCCGATCAGGCGATCCAGCGCCTCCAAGACTGACTATGTCGTCGAGATCAGGCTCCGCCAGGGGTCGAATGCCTGCTCTGCCAACCCCGAGTCGGGACCGCCTACTCTGACCTCCTGCCGTTGGTATACGGCGACGTCGAGGGCATGCGTTGGAGTGAGAAGAAGATGGGCGGAAGGGTCGTCGTCGTGTGAGGTCGAGTCGAAGACGATCTCCGCCTTCACGCAGTGTTCGCCGCGGTCCCTCCTCTGGCGGTCGTGTACCTCGACGGTCCAAACCCAGTGCGAGAGGTCGGCGAGTCGGAACATGCGGACGACGTCGTCCGGTAGGCCGCGATCGTCCAGTTGCGCCTTGTAGGCGGTTCCCTCCATCAGCCGCGCCCTGACGCTGGTCGGCCCCGTCGGACGCACCTCCCGGGAAAGACTGGCCATCCTCCGCTCCTTCGCATTCGACGACATCAGCCCCGCGGCGGCAAGCAGGTCGAGGGCACGGCGCTCGGCAGCCTCCCCCGCCAGCAGGACCTTTTCGGGGGCCGGGACCATCAGGCTTTCCCAGGCACCGCAACGCGAGATGTCGAGGGGGTCGACCGTCTTGAAGGGGCCGAGCTGATCGTCGCAGGCCCAGAGGCGAATCTCCCCGTCCTCGCGTCTCTCCCACCCGACCAGCGTGAAAGCGTGCTGCCCCGAGGTCAGCACTATTACCGGTAAGCCCGAGTTCAGGTACTTGCAGACCACCCTCGTGATGCGATCACGGTAGTCGTTCCGCGCCGTCTGCCGGAGTCGGTGAGGGGGTCCGATCCCCCGGAGTCGGGTGTACCGGTGCCGGTGCCGGCCGGGCACGGGAGCCAGGTCGTTCACTTCGTAGAGAAGGGCTGGAAGCCCGACCGAGGTCAGTAGATGCTGCAGCTGCTCCATGGTCAGACCGCTGGCTGGCAGCGGTCTGTAGCGAGAGCTCGCCGCCTGCGGCATGAGCGCGAGTTGTCCGGTTGGGACCCGTGGGATCGAGGCAAAGCTGGCAGCGGCATAGTGAGCGATCCAGGCGACTACGTGGGCGCAGCGCATCAGTTGACCGTCCTGCTGGTAGAAGGGCACGCCGGTGACCGGCAGGGCGGTGCCGAAGAGCGACGGTTCTTCGGTGACGGTGGTCAAGATGGCACTCTGCGCTTCCGGCGGAGGGACCAGCAGCGTGCGGCCGACCGGTCCCATCTCGGTGGGACGTAGGACGGAGTAGCCCAGGTACGAGTCCGAGGTCGGAATTCGGTGCACGTCGGCGGCCCCGAGTTCACTCGCGAAGAAATGCAGCCGGGGCACGAGACTGGGCTTGTCGGCGAAGAGCCGCGACCAGAACGCCGAGTACTCGCTGCGGTAGTCGAGATCGATGTAGTTCCGCTCCACGACTATCGTTCTGCAGCCCCCTGCCCGCGCCACCGCCAGCACCCGGTCCAGCGGCCGCAGCGCCTCCGCGGTCAGCCGCTTGTCGAAGAGGGCGGCATAGACGTCGAGCGCATGCCAATGCGCATCGTCAGCGGGATCGGGGTTGAATCCAAGTGCAGCTTCACCGCACTGCCAGGTGGGAAGAGCCATGAGCCCGCAGTCGCCCCTGCGAAACCGCCGAGCGACTTACTTGACGCGAAGGCGGAGCAGCCGATCGCTCGTCTGGGCGTTTCGTCGCTTATCGGCGACCTCTCGCTGCCCACGGCGGTATCCCTGCTGCACTCGATTGGGCAACGGACCGATCGCCTCATAGAAGTTGGAGGCGAGATCAGCTAGTAGGTCCGCTTGACGGTCTTTCATGTCTGTAGTTCGGGGCTGCCGCCACGAGAGTCGAGACCCGGTAGTTTGCCTCAACCACATTTGAGCAATCTACCGGCAACGGGGAAAGATACCGCAGATGGAATAACCATGCGGCCCTCTCCAGGGCACAGCCGAAACAGATGGTAGCGACTGTGGAGATTACGGTGATTAATATTAATCACTATGGTTTCCGGCTCGGACGGAAAGAAGCAAAAAACGCCGCAATATGCACAAATAGCCGCCAAGCTGAGGGGGGTTCCGACCCGGCGGCACAAAGCTTGGTTCGCCGCCGAGCTCGGGATCGAGCTGAGTCCACAGCAGGCCGAGCGCGCTTCCTCGCCGATCCGGCAGGTCTCCGAACTGATGGCTCCCCGCGGCCGTCCGGGCAAGCGACGGATCAAGGCGGCCTGGGTGATCCGAGATTGGCTCGATGTGCGGGAGGAGAGATTCGGGTTGCTCAAGGTTCTCGTTACCGTCAAAGGGGAGGGAAGATCCCCGGGGATGCTGATGAGCGAGATCGCCGCTCTGCCGGGCATCCGGACCATCGCTGAGACCTCCACTTCACGCGACCTGGTGGCGACGGCCCTGTTCAGGGACACGCTGGAAGAGCAGCGCCTGAGAGCGAGGATCGAGGAGCTCACCGAGAGACAGGTGGTCTGGGATCACGTTCGGGCCGAGACGTCGGAGCCCGCACGCCGCACTTGGGCCCACCTGGCGAGAATGCAGGCGAACGAGGAAGAGTTCCCACTCAGCCCCGACCTGCCCCCCAATCATCCGTCGCTATCATCGCCCGTCGCGGGCGATTAGCTCAGTTGGTTAGAGCGCGTCTCTGATAAGGACGAGGTCCCTGGTTCGAATCCAGGATCGCCCACTGCCCCGACCTATACTTCGCCGTCCACTTCGGCTCGGAGCGTTCTCTTGCAGCAGATGCAGATCTATGGCGTCAGCTTCGACATGGTCGGCAAGCAGCCGATCGTGTTGCTGAAGACGGTCGAGGGCAATCGCTTCCTGCCGATCTGGATCGGGCACCCCGAGGCGGCCGCGATCCTGATGAAGCTGCAGGGCGCTTCCACTCCGCGGCCGATGACCCACGACCTGCTCTCCGACGTGCTCGAGCAGCTCGACGCCAAGTGCGAGCGGGTCGCGGTCACCGAACTGCGCGACAACACCTTCTACGCCTCGATCACGGTCTCGGTCAACGGCACCGAGGTCGAGATCGACTCGCGCCCTTCCGATGCCCTCGCCCTCGCGGTTCGCGTCTCGGCGCCGATCTTCGCGGCCGAGGATGTGATCGAGGAGTCGGCGATCGAGTTCGAGCACGAGGTCGAAGACACCGAGGAGGTCGTCGACAAGTTCAAAGAGTTCCTCGACGAGGTCACGCCTGAAGACTTCGCTTCCGGCGGCGAGGGCTAGCGGCGGTAACTAGGCCGCGCTCGGCTGCAGCGCCAGGTCGAGGATCCGCTCGACCAACTGCTCGAAGGAGAGTCCCGCCGCCTCGGCGGCCTGGGGCAGCAGGCTGGTGTCAGTGAGGCCGGGGATTGCGTTGGCCTCGAGCACCTGGGGACCGGCCTCGCCGAGGATCAGGTCGATCCGGGCGAAGCCGGAGCAGCCGAGGGCACGGTAGGTCCCCAGCGCCGCCTCGGTGACCGCCGCTCGCTCTGACTCGCTCAGCTCGGCCGGGCAGACGAAGCTGGTCCGGCCGATCTCATAGCGGGCCTCGAAGTCGTAGCTGTCGCCGTCGGCCGGGATCGCCTCGACCACCGGCAGCGCTTCGTCGCCGAGCACGCTGACCGCTAGCTCACGGCCCGCGGCGAAGCGCTCGAGCAGGACCCGGTCGTCGTAGCTGAAGGCGGAAATCAGCGCCTGCGGGACCTCGGCCGCGCTGGCGGCGAACTTGACTCCCAGCGAGGACCCCCCGCGGCTCGGCTTGACGACGAGTGGGAAGCCGAGCCGCTGCTCGAGTTGGCTGAGCGAGTCGGCGGCGCCGAGCTCGCGGAAGGCGGTCTGGTTGAAGGCGAGGAAGTCCGGCGTCGGGATCCCCACTTCGCGCATCGCGTGCTTGGCGAGGACCTTGTCCATGCAGCGCGTGCAGGCGGCGACGCCGGGGCCGGTGAAGGGGATGCCGAGGATCTCGAGCAACTCCTGCGCGGTCCCGTCCTCACCGCCAAGGCCGTGCATGGCGACGAAGGCGACGTCGGGGCGCTCCTCGTTCAGGCGCCGGACCAGGTCACTGCCGGCGTCGAGCGGAACCACCTCGTGGCCGAGCCGCTCCAGGGCGTCCTCGACCCGGGCGCCGGAACGCAGCGAGACGCCGCGCTCGAGCGAGCGGCCTCCCTTGAGGACCACGACCTTCACGCTTCCCCCGCCTTGCGGAAGGGCAGCACGTCGCCCTGTTCCTCGTCCGCGACGACAGGCTTGGGCGCCGCCGGTTGCTCCCCGGTCAGCGTCCCGTAGAGCTCGACCTGCTCGGCGATCGTCTTGCCGATCCGGCGGATGCCCTCGCGGATCTCGTCGTCGCCGACCCCGGAGAAGTTGAGCCGCATCGAGTTGCGCCCACGGCCGTCGACGAAGGCGGCCTGACCGGGGACGAAGGCGACGTCGGCGCGCAGCGCCTTGGCCAGTAGGTCGCCGGTGTCGATATAGGAGGGCAGCGTCGCCCAGAGAAAGAGCCCGCCCTCGGGTTCGGTCCAGGTCGCCTCGGCGGGGAAGTGCTCGCGCAGGGCCTCGATCATCGTGTCGCGGCGCCCGCGGTAGAGCTCGATCAGGTCCTCGATATAGCTCTGCCACTGACCTTCGGCGAAGTACTCGTGGACGAAGTACTGGGTCAGGGTCGAGGTGCAGAGGTCGGAGGCTTGCTTGCCGAGCACAATCTTGGCCATTACCGGCGGCGGCGCCACCGCCCAGCCCAGCCGGATCCCAGGCGAGAGGATCTTCGAGAAGGTGCCGATGTAGACCACGAAGTCGCCGCCGTCGAGTTGGTACAGCGGCGGCAGCGGCTCGCCGCTGTAGCGCAGCAGCCCGTAGGGGTTGTCCTCGACGACGAGGATCTCGTGCAGCCGCGCCAACTCGACCAGCCGCCGGCGGCGCGCCAGCGAGAGGGTGACGCCGGACGGGTTCTGGAAGCTCGGCACTGAGTAGACGAACTTGGGGCGCCTGCCTTCGTCGGCGAGCCGGTCGAGCAGCGCCTCCAACTCGTCGATCCGCATCCCCTCCTCGTCGCACTCAATCTGGATCACGTCGGCCTGGTAGCTGCAGAAGACCGGCACCGCGCCGGGGTAGGTGGGGGCCTCGCAGAGCACCACGTCGCCGGGATCGACCAGCGTCTTGCAGACCAGGTCGATCGCCTGCTGCCCGCCGGTGGTGACGATGATGTCCTCGGGGTCGGGCAGCATCCCCTCCGCGCCCATCACCTGCAGGATGCAGTCCTTGGTCTCCTCGAAGCCCTCGGTCGGCCCGTACTGAAGGGCCTCCGCCGCCGACTCCTGGGCGATCCGGGTCATCTGCGCGGCAAAGCTCTTGGGCGGGAACGTCGAGGTGTCGGGCAGGCCCCCGGCGAGCGAGATCACTTCGGGCCGGGCGGTGACCGCCATCAGGTCGCGCATCGCCGAGGAGCGCATCACCTTGGTGCGCTCGGCGAAGAGGCCGGCGTAGCGCTCGAGGTCGCGGGTGCTGGTGTGGGCGCTGCGGCGCTGCGGCGGGGTCGGGGTCTCGGTCATCCCCGGAAGTGTGCCGGATCGACGCGCGAGCGCCGCGGGAGTTAGGTTTCGGGCGTGAGCTTTCTCTCCGTACTCGGCATCGGCCTGGCGATCGGGATGCTGGCCGGCACCACCGGCACCCACGGCTCCGCCCGCGGCCGGATGACCATCCTCGCCGCCGTGATCGGCCTGCTGGCCGGGTTCCTGTTGGAGGGACCGCTGGAGGCGCTGGCCGGGATGCTGGGTGCCGGCGCGGCGTGCGTGGTGATCAGCGACCTGGTCGCCGGGGCCGGCCGCCGCGAGGGCAGCAGCGCCGGTGCGCTCGGCTTCCTGGTCGCCCTCGCCGCGCTGATCGTCGTCGCCCTGGCGCTGCTGGTGCCGATCGCGGTAATCGTCGTCGTGCTCGCCCTCGTCTGGCTGGGCGTCTCCCGCCATCGCCGCGCCCAGCGCAAACACGCCGGCCTCCGCATCCTTCGCTAGCCGGCCCCGCGGTCGACCATCATTCGGGCCATGCCCGCTAAGAAGCTGGTGCTGACCTACGTCGACTCGTTGCGCACCGACATGCTCGAACGCGCCGTCGAGGAGGGCAGGGCCCCGACCTTCGGCGCCCTGCTCGAGCGCGGCACGCTGATCGGGGACTGCGTCTCCAGCTTTCCCTCGGTGACCCCGGTTGCCTGCTCGGAGATGGTCACCGGCGTCGGCGCCGACCGTCACTGGATCAGCGGCATGAACTGGTACCACCGGCTCGAGCGGCGCTACGTCGAGTACGGGTCCTCGCTCGAGGCGACCCGTGCCTTCGGCGTCTTTCGCGCCCTCTACGACCTCGTCTACAACATGAACCTGGCCCACCTCAGCCCGGAGGTCGAGACGCTCTTCGAGCAGCTCGACGACGCCGGCGCGAGGACGGCCTGCACGCCCTTCCTGATCTACCGGGGCCGCCACCGCCACCAGGTCTCGCTGGAGGGCTTGATGCGGAGGGCGGTCGACGCCACCAAGCTCAAGTTCCGCCACCATACCTGGGGCCCGACCGACCTCTTCTACGGTGACCTCTATGCCAGCCGCGAGGTGCCCTGCAAGTCGACCTCGATCCCTGGCAGCCGCGACGGCTACTCGGGCTGCTGCGCCGCCGAGCTGGCCAGGGAGGACCTCTTCGACTTTCTGCTCTTCTCCCTGCCCGACAACGACAACTACTCGCACCGGCATGGCCCCGAGGCCTCGGTCGAGTCGATCGCCAAGGCCGACGCCTGCTTCGCGAAGCTGGTCGACGCGGCGGGCGGCCTCGACGACTTCCTCGCGGAGCACGCCCTGATCCTGGTCTCCGATCACGCCCAGACCGATGTCCGCCGCGGCCTGCCGCTGGCCGAGTTGCTCGGCCGCGAGTGGTCGGTGCTGCAGCCCTCCGACGAGCGGCCGGAGTTGGCGCAGCTCGCGGTCAGCCCGACCGGCCGCGCCGCCCACGTCTACCTGCTCCCGGGAGAGGGCGAGCGCGCCGCGCCCGACGAGGTCGCCCGCGCCGTCGCCGAGACCGAGGGCGTCGACCTGGTCTGCCGGCTCGAGGACGACGAGGGCCGGGCCCTGCGCCGCGATGAGCCGGGGATGCCGCTGGCCGGTGGCGAGTGGGCCGCGGTCGAGCGCCGCGGCGAGCGACTGCGCTTCCGGCCCGGCGACGGGGTCGCCGACCTGCGCGGTGGCAGCTGGGAGCTGCAGGGCGAGGCCGCCGCGCTGGACGCCGAGGTCGAGGCGGGACGGCTGCGCAGCGAGACCTACCCGGATCCCCTGGCCCGGGTCTGGTCGGCCCTCGCGGCTCCGCACTCCGGCGACCTGATCGTCTCCCTGGAGCTCGGTTTCGAGGCGGTCGACTGGGGCGGCGTCACCCACGCCGGCGGCGGCAGCCACGGGTCGCTGCACGCCGGCGACTCGCTCGGCCCGCTGCTCTTCGTGGGCTGCGGTCCCGACTCCGCCGATGAGAAAGAGCAGTGGACGCTGCGGGACGTCGCCCCCGTCATCCGCGAGCACTTCGGACTGGTTGAACCGGGTCGATGAGGTGTCTGCCCTTGTTGGTCCTGGCCCTCCTGTGGCCGGCGACCGCGAGCGCCGCTCCGAGTCGAATCTCCGAAGAGCAGGCGATCCTGGTCGCGAACCGCGACGCGAAGGTGGTTGAGGAGCGCCGCGAGGAAGGGTCGCTGACGAGCAGCGCCGCCTCCGTCGACGGGAGCTGGGAGGTGAGCTATTTCGCCGACGGGGAGCGGGTGGCGCTGGCGATCGTCGACCCGCTGACCGGGTCGGTGCGGGAGTCGTGGACCGGCCACCAGGTCGGTTGGAAGATGGCGCGCGGCTACTCGGGCTCCTTCGGCCACAAGCTCAACGCCCCTTACGTCTTCCTGCCGCTCTGCGCCCTCTTCCTACTCGGCCTCCTCGACTGGCGCCGGCTGCGCCGCGTCGCCAACCTCGACCTGCTGGTCCTGCTCGGCTTCGGCGTCTCCCACTTCTTCTTCAACCGGGCCGAGATCGCGATCTCGGTGCCGCTCCAGTATCCGGTGCTGACCTACCTGCTCGGCCGCGCCCTGTGGATCGGCTTCCGCGGTGGCGGTCCCGGGCTACGATCGGTCTGGCCGGCCGCTTGGTTGTTAATCGCCGCCCTCTTCCTGCTCGGCTTCCGGGTCGGCCTCAACATCGCCGACTCCGGCGCGATCGACGTCGGCTATGCCAGCGTTGTCGGCGCCGACCGGATCGGCCACGCCGAACCTCTCTACGACAACTTCCCCGAGGACGTCTCGCAGGGGGACACCTACGGCCCCGCCAACTACCTCGCCTACGTCCCCGCCGAGCTGGTCTGGCCCTGGTCGGGAAGCTGGGACGACCTCCCCGCCGCCCACGGCGCCGCGGTCCTGTTCGACGTCGGCACCTTCCTACTGCTGGTCCTGCTCGGGCTGCGCATCCGCCCTGGGCCGGCGGGGCGCAAGCTGGCGGCCACCCTCGCCTTCGGCTGGGCGGCCTACCCCTACACCGCTTTCGCCCTGGAGTCGAACTCCAACGACACCCTGGTGGCCCTGCTCCTGCTCGCGACTCTCCTCGTCCTCACCCGCCCCGCCACCCGCGGCGCACTAACGGCCCTGGCGACCCTCACCAAGTTCGCCCCGGCGCTGCTCGCCCCCATGCTTCTGACTTACGAAACCAAGCGCAGATCGATGCTCGCCTTCGCGGGAGCCTTCGCCGCGGTCACATCCCTACTGATGCTCTGGCCCCTCTTCGATCCCGGCCTCCACACGGTCTACGACCGCACGATCGCCTACCAGTCGACCCGCGAGTCCCCGTTCAGCATCTGGGGCCAGGCCCCGTCCCTGGAGCCCCTCCGCATCGCCTTGCTGGTCGTAACCCTGGCCCTCTCCCTGCTGACCGCCTTTCGCCCCCGAAGGAAGACGCTGGTTCAGGTGGCGGCGCTGGGCGCTGCGCTCCTGATCCTGCTCCAGCTCATCATGCAGCACTGGTTCTACCTCTACATCGTCTGGTTCTTCCCACTCCTGCTCGTCGCTATGGCGGTTGGGACTTCCTCCTACCCAGCTTCTCCCCGCCACCGCAGAGTGAAATCCAAGGCGCCGGCGGCGCCGTAGTCGGAGTGATTTTCGACAAAGAGGGCGACGAAGCAGCCGGTGGCGATGAGCCATTCCGGTAGTGGTTGGCGAAAGCTTTTCCATTTACCCCTACTACTGGGTATTGAAAGAGCTCTCTCCAGGTACTAGAAGTTCTTCCCGTCGCAGTTCAAACATTTCGGCAGGGGGGGATTTCTACGTGAGTTCGGTCAGCGGTTCGTCGGCGCGCCGTACGTGCTCGGTTGCACGGTTCTCGAGCTCCCGGTTGGTCATCGCGGTGCTGGGAGCTCTCCTGGCGCTCTTTTCCGGCCTCGCTTTCGCACAGGAAGACAGGCCTCTCCAGCTCAGGCCTACCTTGGAGGACATACAGGCGATCCAGGGCCAAAGCGTTCAGACCCTCGAATCGGAGCAGATGACCGACCCGGCGGCGGCAGGCCAACTGCCTCACACGGACCTCAACCGCGATGAAGCCTCACAGCTGCTGCAAGCGGTCTTCGCACCCGCGCTCCAGGCTCCCGCCGGGATCTTCGACGAGCTCGAAGTGGAGAAGTTCTATTCCAACAACGTTGCTTTGGTTGAGGGCAGTAGCCCCGAGGTCAGCGGGATCGAAGCTGGCGGGAGCGCGACTGCCGGTAGCCCCTCGGGCTTGACTCTGCTGGAATCGACGGTCCCGCTGCGCACCGCGGACTCCACTGGGCAACCGGCCCAGGTCGACCTGGGCTTGGAGTCCGTTGAAGGAGGCCTACGGCCCGTCAATCCGCTCGTTGAGGCAGGCATTCCTTCTGAGCTCGGCGACGGTATCTCCCTGGGCGGCATTGGCATCGAGCTTGCCGGCGCACCGGAACAGCGGAGCCCCTCGATTGTTGAAGACAGCGTCGCCTTCTACCCAAACATCGCCCTCGACACCGATTTCGTCGTCGCCCCGACTCCGACCGGCCTGGAGACGCTGACGCAACTCCGCTCGGCGGAGGCGCCGCGCTCGCAGACCTTCGAGCTTCAACTGCCGGACGGCGCAAGCCTGGCCTCCGACGGGGAGGGAGGGGCGCTGGTCAGTCATGGGGGAACCCAGTTGCTGAGCGTCCCGGCGCCAACGGCGATCGACGCGGAGGGCAATGCGGTGGCGGTCAGCATGGACGTCTCGGAGAAATCCCTGACTCTGCACGTCAGCCCCGAGGACTCCAGCGCATATCCGATCCTGGTTGATCCGCTGTATCAGCACTACAACTGGTTCTGGGGCAACAATGGCGTTGTTGACTGGGTAATCAGCCAGAACGCCAACAACATCTACCAGGCCACCAACTATGCCGCCTGCGGGCAGTATTGCCCCAGTCCTCTCTTCGCCAACGCCCCCGGCCTCTACATAGGCGCTGGCTCGGGCTACGTGCCTGGGGGAGGGCAGTCGACCTGGAACTACTTCGTGCCTCGCTTCTTTCAAGACTACGAAGCGCATGGGTCCTTCCCCACTACCTGGATCGAATCGATGGTGGTTCAGGGCCTCGGCTTCTGGGCGGGAGCCGATCACAGCGTTCACCCCGGCCTCGTCTTCGGCGTCTGGAACCCGTATGCGAGTCAGTGGGCGGCGAAAAACACCGCCGCGATCTGGCACGGAGGCAACGAACCCGACCTGACCAACTTCGGGACGACCTACTCGATCGGGACCGGCGGCGATCAAGGCGCAAAGATCGGCCACTTCGCGATGAACGCCAGCACCAACTCGCTCACCTCTTACCGCCAGACTTACGTTGGAGCCGTGACAATCGGCCTCGCCGATCCGGACGTGCCCAAATTCGGCTCGGTCTCCTCGCCACCGTGGCTAGATGGCTCCGCATCCCCTCCGATTGGCTTCACGGTCAGCGACGCCGGCACGGGCATCTTTCAGGTCTATCTCAAAAATGCCAGCGGTCAGATCGTCGGCCAGAACAACCAAGCGGTTCCGTGCTCCGGCGGCGTCAGCAATCCATGTCCTCGCACCTGGGACAGCAGCAAACCGATGGGGAGCTGGAACGTGCCCGCCTATAACGTCGCGAACTTCCCCCAGGGAGTCACCAACCTCACTCTGACGGCACGCGATGCCCTCAACAACGTGTCCAGCCCCGCGACGGTTCAGATCAAGGTCGATCGCACCGCGCCCGAACTCTCGACCTGGGGCAATCTGAGCGCCAAACCAAACTTCGATCCGGCGCTGACCTCGACTCGGACGCTCGGCGTCCAGGCCAAGGACGGCTCAGCCGCGGCGCCTCAGTCGGGGGTTGGCAGCCTCGAACTGCGCCTCGACGGCAACCTCCTGAAATCCGATACCTGCTCGACGCAGAACTGCGAAATCTCCCGGGAGTTGTCGATCGATATATCCCAGCTCTCAGAAGGCCAGCACACGGCGACGATCAAAGCAACCGATCGCGTCGGTCGAGTGAGCACCAAAGAAATCACCTTTGGGGTCTACGAGGACGATCTGGCGCCGGAAATCCTCGATCCGCTCGAAGCCTCCTCTTCCACCCATGGCTACGAAGAAGAGGCGGAAGAGGACGAGAACATGATGGACCTCGTTGAAGGCCCAAGTGGCTGGGTCGACGACGGGATCTACAGCTTCACCGCCTATGTCGCGGATGCCTACACCGGGATCAAAGACACCCGCATGCTCATAGACGGAGATGCTTTCGGCCAGCCGCTCAATTGCAGCCCCAGTTGGCAGGGGTGCGATGTCTGGCATAGATGGGAAATAGACACCGCGCAGCTCGCCGGCGGGTCGCACACCATCAAACTGACTGCTGAAGACTGGCGCGGGAACAAAGCGAGCAAAGCTTGGACTATTCGGGTAAATCCAGATGGAGAAATTTCAGTCGAAGAAGCCTTTGACGTACTGAATGCAGCTGATAACACTGCAAGCTCCAATGTTGTGAGTTCGTCAAATGACACCCTTGGTCCGGAAATTATTGAAGCTGGTCTTAATCCAAGTCTGAAAGTAACGGGAAATCAAGTTGAAAGCGTTGGAACCCCCAATCTAACGACTATGACGACTGATCCATCCGATGGACTCACGATTCATAGCCCTGAAGGATCTCTGCATGTAGAGCCGTTGGTCGATGGATCGGACCAACCCATGGTGATCGAGAGTGGAGTAGCAGGCATTGCAGCCAATGTCTTGCCAGGAATTGACACGGTAGTACGGCCCGAATTCAATGGCGTGCAGACTTTTCAAGCCATTCGATCTAAAGAGGCCAGCGAAGAATTCTCCTGGGAAGTGGATCTATCACCAGGGCAGGAACTAAAGCAAGCTTCCGATCAGCATGCTGAAGTCGTCTATGAAGATGGAACTACTGCTCTCCTTATTAGTGCCGAACAGGCCCATGACGTTACTGGGACTGCCGTTAAAACGTCCCTGCACATTGACGAAAATATACTAACCCTTAGGGTTCATCACCGGCAGGGAGAATATGCCTACCCGATCGTCGCTGGTCAGGCTTTTGAGATGTCATATGCGGTCATTACTATTTCGCAACCGTCGGAATCTGAAGCTGAACTCTCCGATCCGAGCGAACCTCCTCGTCCTAAATCCGAAGATCCTAGGAGTTACCCCAAAGCTTGGTTGAAGGCCAAAAATGGCCATTTTGGCGCGACCATCAAGCCAGCTCCTCGGTACAGTCCATCGAAAAATGCAGTTGCTCACTGGTGGAGTGAAAGATGGTGTCACCCGGAGGGATGTGATGTATGGAATGTCGAACTTCGTGGTCTATATCTGAAACGGCAAACCACCTCGCTTGCTTGGACGATAGAGCGAGTGTATAATCCGCCAGCGCGCTGTGAACTACATTTGGGGACGGGATTCGCAAATTTAAGATATGTGCCCGAAGCCGACATTAAGGGAGCGAACTGGTTCGGACCCTATATGGTCGAATATAAAACTGGTCAGCATCTTAGTTCTTACTGTCATTTTGAATTGGTTAGCTGGCCTGTGTTCGATCAGGGACCTTGGGAGCGATGTATTGCCTATCAGGTATGGGTATACCCAAATGGATACGAGAGTGATCTAATTCGGGACTGGAATCCTCCCGCCTCTACCGGATGGTGCATCGACCTTTATACGCGCCCAGAGAGGCTTTCGTATGCTTTTTAGTGGCTCAACTTCGCTAGGCAGTAGTCGCATTGAGCTTAGGGAATGGAAGGAGCTATGTTGAGGCGTCTCGCATTGGTACTGTGCTGCACGTCCGCATTCTTGAGCGGAGGGGCGCCTAGTGCAACCGCAGCGTCGACTCCCATGGTGATTGCGGAGGGTCATTGGCTAGGGTCTACTTGGTCGATCGCAATTCACGCACGAGATGAGTTGTCGTGCATGAAAGGCACTAGCTCACACAATGGGGTAGATCGATATAGCTTTTCCTGTACGAGATTTGAAGCGGGTTTGCTGTGGAGCATTCCAAGTGTCGTTCCTATCGATGGGGCAGAGGGGGGCGGCATTCTGTTTTTGTTTTTGAACCGTAAAGTTGGATATGTAGACGTTATTTTTTCTGGAAAATCCACCAAGCGGGTTCGGATCGACGGAGTATTGGTGCCTCGAGAAATCGGTCAATCCGCAGGATTCAATGAAAGGATCAAGACCGGTACCGCTCCTGTTCGGGGGCGTGGATGTATTCGGAGGGTCATCTTGTACAACCATAAGGGTGGGGTGCTGGAACGCTCGCCACATTTTGTTTGCGATCACGATCATTGAGAAGGCTTTCTCCTAGGGAGTTGCTCTCAATCGATGGATTGCATAGTGGGACGCGAAAGATTGGGCCTTTGAGAACTGAGAACTGCGCAGATGTGGAACCCGTTCATAGTTAGACCCCCACTTGCTATATGGGTGTTTGGATGTGCGCAATCGCAAGTGCGCGGTCTCATTGATTGAGTCAGGTGCGGTGCCCTTGCCGTGGCTTGGGCTTGCCGCGCTGCTGGGGCGTCTACTGATGTCTGGTTCGCGACTTGCGCACGGGGTGCTAGTTGCACTGATTGCATTGGAGACCTATACCGCCTGGATACTTCAAGATCCAGGCGGTATGGCTTCTGGGGGTATGGCCATGCTTTGGCTTAAGCGTTGTGCAGCTAGTTACTTTGCTTACCCGCTCAGCTCGGGCATATGTTCGAGGAGGACGCAGTTCAAGGCATCTATCGCCTAACGCGCCATAGGCTCAGCCGAAGGATCTAGCGCTGACTCCACTTGCTGATGACAAGCTGGGCCAGGGACGCGACCAGGAACACTATGAGTAAAGTGACTCCGAATTTCGTCGCTCCAATGAGGATCAGGCCTAGGCAGGCAGCGACGACTATTGCAATAGTCGTCCGCGGGGGAGGGCTGATGTCGCCGAAGGCAGGGAACATCGAAGTTGCTTGCTTCGCAAATTATCATTCCTCTCCAGGGGCCTGGCTGGCAGCGGTTTTCCAATGCCTTGCATTAGTCAACACCCGCGAGGTAAGCAGACTTTGGTGAATCACCCTTTGAGTTGAATTTGAGAGCCGACGTTTGCCCTCTGCTCCCAGCACAGCTCGCCCGCTACCAAAGTCGAAATGGGTGGGCGGGGTTCAGGACTGCGCAACGCAACTCAGTTTGGGTACCGGGCGCCGTCAAGTCGACGTTCGAGCGTCCCGGGAAATCCACGGCTAGAGTGCCTTATCAGCTCGCTCGTTTTTCCGGGCGCGCGGCGGTACTTAGCTGGCCTGTGTTCGATCAGGGACCTTGGGAGCGATGTATTGCCTATCCACCGGGGAGCGAAGGGTATTTTTCCTCGCGTGCCGAAGATTCCCAGTCGGGTCGCGTGGGGCATCTCCGTCTTTCGGTACTTGGTGGCGCCCGTCGATGGTGAGGTCTGCATCCTGCGTGTCACCGCCTTCGACGGCAAGGGCAGTGTTGCGGGTCAATCTTGAGAATGAAGCGAGACCTCCTTGTCCCGGGTAGCTTCAGGGAGCTGAACCAGAAGCCGCCGGGTTGGCCGACCTCGAGGCCCTTGCGCGTCAGTTGCTGCGAGCCGAATCAGTCGCCTCCTCCCGAATCGAGGGCCTGATTCTTTCCCATTGCCGGCTTGCAAAAGCCGACTTCTCCAGTGAGCGGCACGACATGACCGCCCGGGGGTTTCTGGCAAACATGCGGGCTCTGGAGCGCGCGATCGGGCTTGCCGGCGGAACCGACGAGATTTGCCGCGACGACCTCCTCGAGATCCACAGAATCAGCGCCACTTCGCGAAGCCGAAGTCTGAGCTTTGCTCGATGAAGCCGGACTGGGGAGGGTCGCCTACGCACCGACTGGCGCGGGAACCATCACCTGCTCGAAAGAATCGGCAAGCCCCCGCTCGTTGATCTCCACCACGGCGCCCATCACCCAGACGTCGTCCTCGGCGGTCTCGAAGCGCACCGGCATCTGGGTGATGAACCGTTCCAGGATCTGCTCGGGCTTGACCCCGAGCACGCTGGTCCGCGAGCCGGTCATGCCGACGTCGGAGATGAAGGCGGTGCCGCCGGGGAGGACGCGGCCGTCGGCGGTGGGGACGTGGGTATGGGTGCCGAGCACCGCCGCGATGCGACCGTCGAGGTGCCAGCCCATGGCCACCTTCTCGCTGCTCACTTCGGCGTGGAAGTCGAGGATCGCGGCGTCGGCGCGGAGCCGCTCGAGGATGCTGTCGACCTCGTGGAACGGCGAGCGCGCCACGGTAAGCCCGACTTCGCCGCTGAGGTTGAGGACGGCTACTCGCATCCCGCCCGCCTCGACCACGGTGTGGCCGCGGCCGGGGTTGGCGTGTGGGTAGTTGGCCGGCCGCACGATCCGCTCCTCGCGGTCGAGGTAGTCGTAGACCTCGCGGTGGCGGTAGACGTGGTTGCCGCTGGTGATCACCCCGGCGCCGCTCTCGAAGAGGTGGCGGGCGGTCTTCTCGGTGATCCCCATCCCGCCGGCCGAGTTCTCGCCGTTGACGACCACCAGGTCCGGCGCGTAGCTCTCGCGCAGGGCCGGCATCGCCGCGCGCAACGCGCGGCGGCCCGGGCCGCCGACCACGTCGCCGATGAAGAGGACCCGCATGGTGAGCGTGACCCTATCTGCGATATTGGCCTGGCACCGGGAATGGACGACCGAGACGCACCGCCGCCGCACCCGCTCGACTACCCCTTCGCGACGCTGGGGGCGTCCTTCGTCCAGCACGGCGAGCGGACGCTGGAGCTGCCGCCGGGCGGTCCCGACCTGACCGGCCGCACCCCGCTGCTCGCCTACGGCGCCAACGCCTCGCCCGCGGCGCTGACCCGCAAGCTCGCCAACCTGCCCCCGGCGCCGCTGCCGGTACTGCGGGCCGACCTGCCCGGGTTCGACGTCGTTTACTCGGCTCACGTCTCGCCCTACGGTGCCGTGCCCGCCACGCTCCATCCCAGCCCCGGCACCACGGTGGCGGTCTTCGTCGCCTACCCAGACCAAGCTCAGTTACGGGCGCTGACCGCGACCGAGCCGAACTACGAGCTGACCGGACTGCGCGATCTCGACTGCCGGCTCGAAGGCGATGCCGACCTGACCGAACTCGACGCCTACCTCAGTCGCCATGGCCCCCTCCTCCTGGATGGCTCCCCGGTCGCCCTCGCCTCGATCGAGGCCCGCGACCGTCGTTTTCCGGCGATCGACCAGAGGGAGGCGATGGAGCACGCGGGCGACCTGCCTCAGCCGTACCGCTTGCCCTAGTCACACCGGACCTTCCTAGACCGCGGCGAAGCGGCGCAGCGCCAGGCGGGCGAGCAGGCCGTAGGCGGCTGCCAGGATCGCCAGGTGCAGGAGCGGCCCGCCGATCCCGTCGCCGGCCGAGTCGAGCGCGGAGGTCATCGCTTCCAGCGTCGGCTTGAAGGGGAAGAGCGCGGTGATCGCCTCGATCGCGTCGAAGAGGCCCGACCCGACCGCGCCGGAGGGGATCAGCGAGAGGAAGGCGATCGGCAGCGAGACCATGAAGGCGAGCAGCGAGACCGCACGCACCTCCCGCGCCGCCGCCCCGAGCGCCGCCCCGGCCGCTCCCAGCGCCGCGGCGCCGAAGAGGATCGCGAGCAGCCAGAGCCCGACCCGGTCCCATTGCAGTGGCACGAACAACTGCAGACCGCCGAGCATCGTCAGGGTGACGAGGAACCCAACCCCGACCCCGAGCAGGACCTTCTCGCCGAGTAGCCCGGTCGGCGAGATCAGCCCGCGGGACAGTCGGGGGAAGGCGTTCTCCTCACGCTCCAGCGCCAGCGAACCGGCGACCAGGAGGAGGACGACGAAGGTCAGGGTCAGGGTCGCCGCGACCGAGATCGCGAACACTTCCAGCGGCGGGGAGGAGCCGCTGACCACCTTCTTGTCGACTTCGATCGGTTGGGTCAGGCGCTCGATCAGCGGCCCGGCGACGTCGAGGTTTTCCTGGGAGACATCGGCGAACTCGATCACCTGGTCGAGCGAGGTGCGCAGCGGCCCGGCGGGCAGCGCCGGGCGCAGCGAGGTGAGGATGCTCGCCGTCGTTTGCAGGCCGAGGATCTGGAATGAGCTGCCCAGCACCTGGAACTGGCCGCCGTTGACGAGCAGGTCGAGGTAGCGGCCCCCTTCGCCGGCGATCCGCCGCGCCACCACCAGGTTGGCCTGGGCCAGCAGCGACTCGATCCGGTCGTTGACCAGCTGCGCCTTGACCGGGTCCTCCTGGTTGACCATCACCTCGACCCGGGGCGTGCGCGGGTTCAGCGTCGAGAGCGAGTTAAGGCGGTTGACGAGGTCGGCGGGAATGATCAGCGCTGCCAGTACGTCGCCGGAGCGAACCTCCTCTTCGGCCTCCTTCCGATTCTTGACCCGCACGCACTCGACCCGGCTGCAGATCCGCTCGTCGACCCCGACCGAGGGGAGTTTGGCGCCGCCGACCACGACCCGGCTCCCCTCCGGGACCTGGTTGAGGAAGGCGACCCGCGGTTTGTCGGAGTCGCGCGAGATCGCCAGCCCGACAAGCAAGGCGATCAGGATCGGGTAGAGCACCAGCAGCGCCGCCTGCAGCGGCGAGCGCCGCAGGATCTGCAGGTCCTTGAGCAGTAGCCAGCGCACCGTTCTCAGTGCCCCCGGTGGTGGAGGTAGGCGACGAAGGCGGTCTCGAAGTCGCGGTCGGCGGCCTCCGGCGCCTCGCGCCGGACTGCCTCGCGCAGCTCCTCCGGGGAACCGTCGAAGAGCGCCTCGCCGTCGGCGAGGACGAGCAGCCGGCCGCCGTAGCGCTCCGCCTCCTGGATGTCGTGGGTGGAGAAGATCACCGTCGTCCCTCGTCCGGCGAGGCCGGAGACGAACTCCCACAGCCGCGCCCGTTGCCGCGGGTCGAGCCCGACGCTGGGCTCGTCGAGCAGCAACACCACCGGCCGCGAGAGCAGCCCGATCGCGATGTTGATCCGTTGCTGGTTGCCGCCCGAGAGTCGCGCCACAATCTCGCCGCGGCGCTCGCTCAGGCCGGTCAGCTCGAGCATCTCCTCGGTCGAGGCGCGCGGGTCCTCGTGCCGCTCCAGCCGCGCGAACAGCAAGAGGTTCTCCTCCACGGTCAGGCGGCGGTAGAGCGCCGCCTGCTGCGGCACCCAGCCGACCGCGCCGCCGGGCAGATGGACATCCCCCGAGTCCGGCTTGGAGATCCCCGCCAGGATCGAGAGCAGCGTCGTCTTGCCCGCCCCGTTGGGCCCGATGATCGCCATCAACTCACCGGCACCCGCCTCGAAGGAGACGCTTCTCAGCGCCTCGCGGCTGCCGAACGACTTGACGATCTCCCTGGCCTGCACCGCGGGAACGCTACCTCTCCCTAAACTCGTCGGGATGCCGTTTCCCTCCACCCGGATGCGCCGTCTGCGCCGTACCGAGGCCCTGCGCGGCCTCGTCCGCGAGACCGAACTGTCTCCGCGGCACCTGATCCAGCCGCTGTTCGTGGTCGCCGGCGAGGACATCCGCGAGGAGGTGCCGTCGATGCCCGGCATCGAGCGGTTCTCGATCTCGGGCCTGGTCGAGGAGGCGGCCGAGGTCGCCACCGCCGGCGTCGGGACGGTGCTGCTGTTCGGCGCCCCGGCCATCAAGGACGAGGTCGGTTCCGGCGCCTACGACGACGAGGGGATCGTGCAGATGGCGGTGCGGGCGCTGAAGGAGGCCCATCCCGAGCTGGTCGTGATCACCGACGTCTGTCTCTGCGCGTACACCTCGCACGGCCACTGCGGCATCGTCGGCGCCGAGGGCGAGGTCGAAAACGACATCAGCATCGAGGTGCTGGCGAAAATCGCGATCTCCCACGCCGAGGCCGGCGCCGACGCGGTCGCGCCGAGCGACATGATGGACGGGCGGGTCGGGACGATCCGTCACCAACTCGATGAGGAGGGGCACTCCGGCACCCCGATCGTCGCCTACAGCGCCAAGTACGCCTCGGCCTTCTATGGGCCGTTCCGCGACGCCGCCGAGTCGACCCCCGAGTTCGGCGACCGCCGCGGCTACCAGATGGATCCGGCCAACGCCGCCGAGGCCGTGCGCGAGGCCCAGCTCGACCTCGAGGAGGGCGCCGACATGCTGATCGTCAAGCCGGCCCTGCCCTACCTCGACGTGGTCCGCCGGGTCAAGGAGGAGACCGGGGCGCCGCTGGCCGCCTACCACGTCTCCGGCGAGTACTCGATGCTGAAGGCCGCCGCCGCCAACGGCTGGCTCGACGAGCGCGCCGCGGTGCTGGAGACGCTGACCTCGGTTCGCCGCGCCGGCGCCGACGTGATCGTCACCTATTACGCGAAGGAGGCCGCTCCGTGGCTTCGGTGAAGCTCCCACAGTCGAAGGTGCGCAGTCGCAAGGACGGCGCCGCGATCCCGCTCGACGAGACCGACAAGCGGTTGATGAACCTCCTGCAGTCGAGCTTCCCGCTCGACCCCGAGCCGTTCGCGCAGCTCGCTTCTGAGGCGGAACTGGAACTCGACGACGTCCTCGTCCGCACCCGGCGCCTGCTCGACGGCCGGATCATCCGCGAGATCACGCCGATCTTCGACACCCGGGCGCTCGGCTACGAGTCGATGCTGGTCGCCGCCAAAGTCGACTCCGAGCACCCGCAACGAGCCGCCGCGATCGTCAACTCCCACCCCGGCGTCTCCCACAACTACCTTCGCACCCACGACTTCAACCTCTGGTTCACGATCGCCACCCCGCCCGACTCCGAGCTCGGGCTGCCCGGCACGCTGGAGGCGCTGATGCGCGAGACCGGCGCCGAGTCGATGCGGGAGCTGCCGACCCTGACCCTGTTCAAGATCAACATGAACCTGGAGATGGAGAAGGGCACCGAGGCGCTCGCCGCGGCGGTCGAGGCGGCACCGCCCCGCGAGCTCGAGCCGCAGCCCTACGACGAGGCCGACATCGCCCTGATCCGGGCCCTGCAGGGCCCGATGGCGGCGGTCGAGCGGCCCTACGACGAGGCCTCCGCGGAGCTCGGCATCTCCACCGAGGAGCTGCTGGAGCGGCTGCGAGCCCTGGTCGACCGCAAGATCCTGCGTCGCGTCGCCGCCATCCTCTACCACCGCCGGGCCGGCTTCTCGGCCAACGGGATGGGGGTCTGGAAGGTGCCGGAGGCGGAGATCATGGAGACCGGCGCCCGGATGGCTTCCTTCCGCGGCATCTCCCACTGCTACCAGCGGCCGACCTACGAGGACTGGCCCTACAGCGTCTTCACGATGGCCCACGGCCGCTCCAAGCAGGAGTGCGACGCGGTCCTCGACTCGATCGCCGACGACTGCGGGATCGGCCCCGGCGGCCGCGCCACGCTCTACTCCTCGACCGAGTACAAGAAGATCCGCCTGCACTACTTCACCGACGACTATGCCCGCTGGGAGGAAGAGCATTCCTAGTCCGGAGGGGCTGTACGAGCGGGCCCTGCAAGTCCTGCCCGGCGGCGTCAACTCCCCGGTGCGGGCGATGCGCCAGATCGGCCGCGAGCCGATCTTCGTCGAGCGCGGCGAGGGTTGCGAGCTCGTCGACGTCGACGGCAACCGCTACCTCGACTGGGTCGGTTCCTGGGGCCCGCTGATCCTCGGCCACGCCGACCCGGCTGTGGTCGCGGCCGTGACCGAGGCGGCCCGGCGCGGCACCAGCTACGGCGCTGCCACCGCGGCCGAGGTCGAGTTGGCCGAAGAGGTCGTTGCCCGCGTCCCCTCGGTGGAGATGGTGCGGATGACCAGTTCGGGCACCGAGGCGGCGATGGGTGCGGTGCGCCTGGCCCGGGCGATCACCGGCCGCGAGGTCGTCGTCAAGTTCTCCGGCGCCTACCACGGCCACTCTGACGGGCTGCTCGCCGAGGCCGGCTCCGGGCTGGCGACGCTCGCCGTGCCGGGCAGCCCCGGGGTCACCGCGGCCCAGGCGGCCTCGACCGTGGTTGTGCCCTGGAACGACCGCGAGGCGGTCACCCGCGCCCTCGCCACCCACGAGGTCGCCGCCCTGCTCGCCGAGCCGGTCGCCGCCAACATGGGCGTGGTGCCGCCGGCCGCCGGCTTCCTCGAGTTCCTGCGCGAGGAGACGCGGCGCGCCGGCACCCTGCTCGTCTTCGACGAGGTGATCACCGGCTTCCGCGTCAGCCATGGCGGCGCCCAGGAGCTGTACGGGGTGGAGCCCGACCTGACCGTGCTCGGCAAGGTGCTCGGCGGCGGTCTCCCGGCCGCCGCCTTCGCCGGCCCCCGCGAGGCGATGGAGCGAATCGCTCCCGCCGGCGACGTCTACCAGGCGGGGACCCTCTCCGGCAACCCACTCGCGGTTGCGGCGGGGCTGGCGACGCTGCGCCAACTCGAGCCAGCCGCCTACGACCGCCTCGGGCAGCTCACCGACCGCCTCGCCTCCGGCTTCGCTGAGCTCGCCGCCGACCGCCCGCTCCAGGTCGCCTCCGCTCCCGGCTTGGCCACGCTTTTCTTCAGCGCCGTCCCGGTGCGCGACTTCGACGGCGCCCGCGCTTGCGACACCGAGGTCCACGCGCGCTTCTGCCGCGCCCTGCTCAACCGCGGCGTCTACCCGCCCCCCTCCCAGTTCGAGGCCTGGTTCGTCTCCCTCGCCCACGACGAGTCGACCGTCGATCGCACCCTGGAGGCGGCCGCCGAGGCGCTCGGGGAGGCGCTGCCGTGAGTGCCCTGGACGGCCTCGCCACGCAACTGCGTGGCGAGCAGACGCCGATCTCACCTCACGTGGTTGAGCCCGAGGCCGCCTCGCTCTCCGGCGAGTACGCGGCTCTCTTCGAGTCGATCCAGGAGGGCTATCTGTTGCACTACGGCGAGCCGCGGCTGCTCGCCGGCCACGACGACGATCTCGCCCTGCTCGCCGGCGACTACCTATACGCGCTCGGCCTCGCCCACCTTGCCGAGTTTGGCGACGACCGCTCGATCGCCCTGCTCGCCGACCTGATCAGCCGCTGCGCCCAGCTCCACGCCGAAGGGCGTGGAGCTGACGCTGCACGGCTCTGGCCTGAGGCCGCCGCGGTGCTCGGGCTCGACTGAGGGCCGGACTCAGGCGAACTTCGAGGAGTCGATCAGGCAGTGGTCGAAGCCCATGCCCAGCACGGCGTTGTTGGCCTGGTTGCTGTTGTGGGTGAGCCGGACCGAGAGGGTCTGCGCCTTGATCTTGTTGCCGTCCTTGAGCGCCTTGCCGATGTCCCTCAGCAGGCCCACCTCGTCGTCGAGTTTCTTCAGCCACTTGGTCAGCTTGGCGCTGTCTTCGGCCGGCTGCTGCACGGCGCGCAGTTCCTTGACGGCTTTTTCGAAGGCCGTCGCGGCCTTGGTGAACTGCCCCGCGGCGACGCTCAGCTTGCCGTCCTTGATTTTCTTCCGGACGCCGTCGAGGATCCGTTCGTTGGCCTTGGTATTGGTTTTGCAGATCGGCTCGACCTGTTCCACGTAGCCCTCCCGGGTCTGCGTCGGGGTCAGCGCGAGCGCGGTGGCGGCGAGCAGCGCGGTCAGCGCGAAGACGGCCCCGGTTCCCCCTGCGGCGCGCCTCGAGATGCGACTGAAGATCTTCATATAGACAACCCTCCCTTTCTCTATTAGGGCGTCCTTTCCCAGTAGGTCCCTGGCCGCCCAAAATCATCGTACCGGGACGGCTGTGAGCCGGCCAGACCTCCAACGCAATAGACTCCGCGCTCCTGACGCGAACCGACTAGTGGCTGACGACGCGGACAAGATTAACGGGGCCTATACGGCTCCAAAGCAGGAGCGGGCAAAGCCCGACCCTCCCGGCTACTTCGAGGGCGAGTCGATGACTCGCCGCAGGGCCTTCACGATCGCCGCCCAGGGCCTCGGCGGCCTGGCCGGCGCCGCGATCGTGCTGCCCGCGGTCGGCTTCGCCGTGGCGCCGATCTTCCACCGCGGCAAGGAGCGCTGGGAGGCGGTCGGCCCGGTCGGCGACTTCGTCGAGGACACCTATCGGCAGGTGGTCTTCACCGAGACCGAGGGGATCGGCGACGCCGGTAAGACCACCGCCTATGTCCGCAGGGGCTCCGAGCTGTTCGAAGAGGACCCGGCCTCCTTCGTCGCCGTCTCCAACCGCTGCGTCCACCTCGGTTGCCCGGTGCGCTTCGTCGAGGCCGCCGGCAACTTCATCTGCCCCTGTCACGGCGGCGTCTACGACTTCCAGGGCAAGCGGATCGGCGGCCCGCCGGTGCGCCCGCTCGACCAGTTCCAGACCCGCATCCGCAACGGCCAGGTCGAGGTCGGCCCCCGCTACAGCGTCACCTCGCAGCTGGAGCCGGTCCGGGCTCGCGACCCCGGCGAGTTCACCGGCGGGATCTGGGAATACCTCTACCCGCCGCGGCCGTCTACCTTCCCACCGCCCTGATGCCGAAGATCCCCCTGCCCAAGATTCCCGACTCGGTGGTCCCGGCGCCGCTGCGCAAACCGGCCAAGCCCGGCCAGGGCGGCACGGCCAAGCAGCAGGCCCCCGCCGATCTGAAGAGCTCGCCGCCAGAGCGGCCCACCGACGTGCAGCGACTCGGCGACAAAGCCAAGGACGCGCCCGCCGACGTGCTCGCCTGGGTCGACCAGCGCACCGCCGCCAGCGGCTTCTTGACCGGGATGCTGTTCCGCAAGGTCCCGAAGGGGACCAACTGGTTCTACACGCTCGGTTCGGCGACCCTGTTCGCCTTTATCGTCCAGGCGGTCACCGGCGTCTTCCTGGCGATGTTCTACGTGCCCTCCGCGACCCAGGCCTACGCCTCGATCGCCCACATCAACAACGACGTCTTCCTCGGCGCCTTCGTGCACGGGATGCACAAATGGGGCGCCAGCGTGATGGTGATCCTGGTCTTCCTGCACATGGGCCGCACCTTCTTCTTCGGCGCCTACAAGTACCCGCGCGAGCTCAACTGGGTGATCGGGGTGGTGCTGCTGATCCTGACCATGACGATGGCCTTCACCGGCTACCTGCTGCCCTTCGATCAACGCTCCTTCTGGGCCTCGATCGTCGGCATCAACATCAACGGCACCGGCCCCGTCGTCGGCCCCTACCTGAGCGACTTCCTGCGCGCCGGCCCGGAGCTGGGCGCGACCACGCTGGCCCGCTTCTACGCGATCCACATGCTGCTGGTGCCGGGGGCGATCATCGCCCTGATCGGCGCCCACATGTACCTGGTCGTCAAGCTCGGCACTACGGCACCGCCCTGGGTGCGGGCCGAGAAGCCGAAGGTCGCCGCGCCGGTCGCCCAGCTCGACGCCGGCACCGGGGGCGACGGCGGATCGCCCCGTAACGGAGGCCCCGCCGCATGAAGCCCGCCGACAAGCAGGCATATCTCGAGGAGTACGAGCTCCTCAAGAAGAAGGGGAAGCCGTTCTTCCCCTACGCGGTCCTGAAGGACTCGGCGATGGCCCTGATCGTGGTCGCCGTGATCGTCGTGATGTCGCTGATCCTCGGTGCCGAGCAGGGCCCCAAGGCCGACCCGACCTCGACCACCTACGTGCCGCGCCCCGAGTGGTACTTCTTCTTCCTCTTCGAGGTTCTGCGCGTGATCAAACCGCCGGAGTTGGTCCCGATCGCGACGATCGGAATCCCGACCATCTGCATGGTGCTCCTACTACTGCTGCCGTTCTACGATCGTGGCCCCGAGCGCCGCCCCGAGCGCCGCCCGATCGCGACCACGGCCGGCTGCCTGACGATCATCGCGATGGCCTATCTCACCTACCTCGGTGCGATCGGCGGCTCGCCGACCGAGATCGAGATGGAGGTGGCGCCGCGCTACGAGGCGGGTAAGGAGGTCACCGCGGCCGCCGGCTGCCTCGCCTGCCACAAGCTCGGCGAGAACGGCAATCACGGCCCCGGCCCCGACCTGACCCATATCGCGGCGCGGATCCCCCGGGCCGCGATCCTGCGTTCGGTGGAAATCGGGCCGGGTATCATGCCTTCCTTCCGGGATCTGCCGCCGAAAAAGCTCAACGAGCTCGCTGATTTCCTCTCCTCACTCGACTAAGCCCGCTCGGGACTCCGCCCAGTTCGCGGAGCAGGTCAACCGTATGTTCGATCGGGTCGCGGCTCGTTACGACCTGCTGAACTCGGTGATGACGGCCGGGCTCCACCATCGCTGGCGCCAGCGGGCGGCGGACCGCGCCGCGCTCGCCCCCGGCGACTCGGTGCTCGACGTCTGCTGCGGGACTGGCGACCTCGCCCTGGAGTTGGCGCAGCGGGTCGCTCCCGGCGGCAACGTGATCGGCTGCGATTTCTCGGAGCCGATGCTCGACCTCGCCCGCGACAAGGCGGCCGAGCGTGGCGCGGACGGCCTCCGCTTCGAGTGGGCCGACGCCCTGCAGCTCCCCTACGACGGCGAGCGCTTCGACGCGGTCACGGTCGGCTTCGGGGTCCGCAACCTCGCCGACCTTGATCGCGGCCTGCGCGAGATGGCGCGGGTCCTGAAGCCGGGCGGCCGCCTCTCGATCCTCGAGATCACGACGCCGACGCGACCGCCGCTCTCGGTCTTCTACTCGCTCTGGTTCGACCGGATCGTGCCGTTGCTGGGGTCGTTCTCCAGCAACCCGGAGGCCTATTCCTACCTGCCCGAGTCGGTGCGCAGCTTCCCGGATCCGCACGGATTGGCCGAGAAAATGGACGCGGCCGGCTTCGAGGGCATTCGCTACACGGTGCTCGCCGGCGGGATCATCGCGATCCACAGCGGCCTGCGCGGGTGACGCGCCGCTCCTCCGTACCGCCGCCGGTGACGGCGGTCCTCGACGCGTCCAGCCGCTGGCTCCCGGCCCGGCTCGGCGAGGTGGAGGAGCTCCTGCGCGGGTCGGTCGGCGGACACGGCGAGCTGCTCGGAGCCGATGCGAGCGCCACCCTGGAGGCGGGCGGCAAGCGGATGCGCCCGATGCTAGTCCTGCTCTGCGCGGGCGCCGAGGGCGGCGCTCCGGCAGTTCGCGCCGGGGCCGCGATCGAGCTGGTCCACATGGCGACCCTGGTTCACGACGACGTCCTCGACCGGGCGCCGCTGCGGCGCGGGCTGCCGACCATCGTCGCCAGCTCGGGTCGACCGCGGGCCGTCGCCGCCGGCGACCTGCTCTTCTCCCGCGCCTTCGCTCTGCTCGCCGATGCTGGTGACTCGCGCTCAGTCTCCCTGCTCGCCGAGGCCTCGGTGGCGCTTGCCCAGGGTGAGTTGGCCCAGCGCCAGGACGCCTTCGACACGGCTGTCTCGGAGCAGCGCTACCTCGATCGTTGCCGGCTGAAGACGGCGAAATTGTTCGAGTGCGCCTGCCTGCTCGGCCACGATGCCGAGCCACTTCGTCAGTTCGGCGCCGAGATCGGCCTCGCCTTCCAGCTGCTCGATGACGTCCTCGACATTGCCGGCCCGCCTGAGCGAACCGGCAAGGCGCGCGGCACCGACCTGCTCGACGGCACCGTCACCCTGCCACTGATCGAAGCGGCACAAGCCGATCCTGGGATTGGCTCGGTTGACCTGCGCCAGCTTGACCCAACGGCGGCGGAGCAGCTCTGCGACCGGATCGCCGCCACCGGGGCGCTGGAGCGCGTCCGCGCCCGGGCCCTGGCGATGATCGCGGCGGCGAAGCGACGACTGCCCGAGGCCGGCTTCGCGCCCGAACAGCAGCGGCTTCTGGAGCTGGTCGCCGACGGCGTCGTCCAGCGCTACAGCTGAGCGGCGCTAGGCGAAGTCGTCGGCGCCGATCAGGTCGGCGTCGAGCGCGACGACGAAGGCCTCGGTCATCTGCGCCATGTTGGTGTGCTCCAGCGCTTTCAACTCGTCGGCCAACTCGTGGGCGCCGATGTCGAGCTGCTCGTCGAAGTCGTCGATCTCGCTCTCGCCGTGAACTCCCTCGCTGCTCCACTCGCACTCGGGGCAGCGCCGCCAGATTCGCCAGCAACTGCGGTCGGAAGTCTGTTCCCAGCAGGTGGGCTGAACCAGGCAGGAGCCGCAGCAGGGGCAGACGTGCAGCCCTTTGGCTCTCTCTGTCCGGTTGTCAGCCGAATCTCTCATTCCCTTGCTTATCGAACCCGATTCAACGCGACTTGATCCGGCCCTGCGCGGAAATTCTGTGACAAAACCCACTAACGGGTAGTGGATGGCGCCGTAAACGTGGATTGAGCGCCCGATCCGGCCAGCTCCGCGCCCCGGTACCATTGCCTCAATGCCAGGAAACATCGGCCTTCCCGAGATCGCGATCGTCCTCGTCATAGCGCTTCTGGTCTTTGGCCCGAAACGGCTGCCGGAGCTGGGTCGCTCGCTGGGCCGCGGGATCCGCGAGTTCCGCGGCTCGATCGGCGGTCAGCACGACGACGACGATCAGGACGAGGTCAAGAAGATCGACGCCTCCGAGACGACGGCTGCCGGCGCCCAGCAGGCGCCGGAGTCCGAGGTCGTCCCCGACAAGCGCACCTGAGGCGGGGCAGCGTGTCCCGCCGCGTCAAGGCGGTCGCCCATGAGGATCGCCTCACCCTGGTCGAGCACCTCGACGAGCTGCGCGGGCGGCTGATCGTCTGCATCGTCGTCTTCGGAGTCGCCCTCGCCCTCTGCTTCTGGCAGAACCACCTGTTGCTGGAGATCGCCGGCGCGCCGCTGCCCGACGATCAGGACGAACTGCTTACCCTCGGCGTCACTGAGCCCTTCACGACCACGGTGACGGTCAGCGTCTACGGCGCCCTGGTGCTCTCGCTGCCGATCCTGCTCTACCAGATCTACGCCTACGTGCTGCCCGCCTTCAGCCAGACCGAGCGCCGGGTCGTGCTGCCGATCCTGCTGCTCTTCCCGGTCCTCTTCCTGGCCGGGCTCGCCTTCGCCTACTTCGTCGTGATGCCCGCCGCGGTCAGCTTCCTGCTCGGCTTCAACGACAGCCAGTTCAACACCCAGGTCAGGGCGCGCGAGTACTACAGCTTCTTCTCGATGACGGAGATCGCCTGCGGCCTGATCTTTCAGCTGCCTCTTGCGATCCTGGCCGTCACCAAGCTCGGAATCGTCAAGGTCGAGCAGCTCAGCGCCAACCGCCGCTACGCCTACCTGGCGATCGCGGTCCTCGCCGCCGCCCTGCCCGGCGTCGACCCGATCACGATGCTGATCGAGATGGTGCCGCTGCTTGTTCTGTACGAGTTGAGTATCTTGCTCGCGCGGGCTTTTGGCCGCCCGCGGGAAGCGGGAGGCATGGCGGAGCCCTCAACCGAGTAGGAGCAACGGAGCGACCGATGGCGCAAAACGACGGCGAGCACAGGATGCTTTTCGACATCCGAGGACGGCGTAAAAACGTCGTCAAAGTCGTCTACGCGGTTCTCGCGATCCTGATGGGCGCCAGCCTCTTCCTGGTCGCCGGCCCGGTCAACATCGGCGAAATCTTTGGCGACAGCGCTACCTCGAACGCCGCTTCCCAGTTCGAAGACCGGGCGGTGAAGATCGAACAGCAGCTCAAAAAAGAGCCCGAAGACCCGAACCTCCTGCTCGCCCTGACGCGCCAGCGGCTCTACGCCGGCAACGCGCGTTCCGAAACCAACCCCGAAACGGGGGCGGTCCAGCTGACCGTCGAGGCGCGCCAGCAGTTCGAGCAGGCCAGCTCAACCTGGTCCGAATACCTGGAGGCGACCGACGAACCGAGCTCATCCGGCGCCCAGCTCGTGGCGCCGATGCTGTTCAGCCTGGCCGAAACCTCCACCACCGTGGGCGAGGCGGAAGCCAACCTGACCGGCGCCGCCAATGCACAACGGCTGGTGGCCGAGAAGCGCCCCAGCCTCGGCTCGCTCAGCACGCTGGCGATCTACACCTACTTCACCTTCGACTACGCCGCCGCCGCCAAAGCGGGGAGCGAAGCGGGGAAATACGCCAACACCAAGTTCGAACGCGAAACCCTCGAGAACCAGCTCGAGGACAGCGAAGAGCGCGCCAAAGAAACCGAGAAAAGCTTCGCTGAATTCAACAAAGCGACGCAGGGCCAGGGCAAAGAAGCGCTGCAGAGCCCACTCGGCGGCCTCTCCGGCGGCAGCTCTCTGTCGCCCTGACCGCCCGGTGCGGTCGAGAGGGCGGAGTGGGCCGTGAAGGGCTCGAACCTTCGACCTTGAGATTAAGAGTCTCCTGCTCTACCAACTGAGCTAACGGCCCGGGGACGGGCAAGTATAGGAAGCCGGCGATCCCGGCCGGCCCGCCGTCGTCACCTGGCCCGGCAGAATTTTTCGACGCTGCCGTCGATCACGGTTCCGTCGGCGAAGCTGAAGCGACCGCGGGTCTCGAGGATGCTGTCCGGGCAGCGGGCAGCGGTGTAGCTGCGGCGCTCGCCGCCGACCTTGAAGCGACGGCCCACGTCGACGTCGAGGTGGGTGATCGAGGCGAGGCCTTCGGCGAGCGGCGGCAGTTGGAGCGTGGCCCGGTAGCGAAACGGGCCGGAGCGCCGTTCGATCGGCACCACGATCGCGTAGGTCTGGGTGGCGGGTACGGTCAGTTGCGCGTGCATTACCACCGTCGGGTTGCCCTGCTGGGTCGGGCCGTTGAAGAGACTCAGCGCCGAGTCGCTTTCAACCGGACCGCCGGGAAGAGCGACCGAGGCACGGATCCGGCCGGTGCCGAGCGCCGCGCCGCGACAGAGTTGCCGCGCCTCTTCCGTGGTCGCGTTCGCGATCGTCTCCGGGGCACAGGCCGGCAGCGGCCCGGGGGTGAGGCGGCCGTCGCGGTCGAAGTCGACGACGACCTGCTGCAGCGGGGAGGGGCGGCCGCCGTCTTTGGCGGCGATCTCGACCCGCCCCCGGAAGTCGGTCGGGGCAAAATGGCGCTTGGGCAGGGTGCGAGGTTGAAAGCTGCCGTCGGCGTGCAGGATCAGGTTGCCGACTTCGACCAGGGCAGGCTCGGCTCGCGCCCCCGCCGTGGCCAGCGCCGCCGTGGCGCAGGCGCCGATCGCCAGTGTTCTCAGTCGCCGACGCGACACGCTTGCACCAGCGTTCCGTTGACGAATCCTCCCTCGGCGAAGCTGAGCGTCCCGTAGACCTGGAGGCGACTGCCGGAGCAGTGGGCGTTGGCGTAGCCGACAGCCTTGCCGGCGCGCGTGCGGGTCGCCCCGATCGTTGCCTTGCTCAGGGTCGAAGAGCCGTACCCGGCTGCGATCTCCGGCAACTCGATCTCGGCGCGGTATCCGTAGCGGCCCTTGGCGACCCGTTCGATCACGATCGGGGTCAGGATCGCGTTCGGCACCGGCACCTTCTCGTAGGCGTGGGCGATCAGGGTCGGCTTGCCCTCGGTCGGCGGCGCGTTGAAGAAGACCAGCGGCGAGCTGATCTCGAATGGGGCTCGGTCGGGGAAGGCGACCACCGCCTTGCCGAGGCCCCCACCGACGATCGCCCCCGGGCAGGCCGCCCGTGCCGCCTTCGTGGTCTTGCCGGCCAGCTTCGCCATCGTGCAGGTGGGTAGGCCCCGGGTGTCGACGGTTCCGTGCTTGTCGAACTGGAGCACCAGCTTGGTCAGCTTCGGCGGCGGTGAGCCGTCCCGAGTGGAGACCTTGACCACGCTCGTTACCTCGACCGGAGCGTTGCCGTTGGCCGGCAGCGTCGAGGGGGCGATCGTCGCGGTCGCGTCGACCAGCGTGTTGCCGACCTGGAGATGCAACGCGACGGCGGTCCCGGCCGCGAGCGCGGTCAGCACCGTTGCAACCATCCCTATCAGCAGTGCCCTTCTCATCCTCTCCCGAGAAGGAGGCTAGCGTGCTGCTCTCGCGGTCTAGCTCAGCGCTTGATCTGGCAGGGTTTGAACAACGTCCCCTCCAGCACGGTGCCGTCTTTGTAGGCGAAGCGCCCTTTCGCCTGAAGCCGCCCATCCGGGCAGCTCGCGTTGGCGTAGCTCAGCGTCTCGCCCTTGAACTTCCATGTCTTGCCGACCTTGATGCGGCCGTAGGTCGGGGTGCCGTAGCCGTTGACCAGCTTCGGGATCTCGGCGACGACCTTGAAGCCGTAGCGGCCGTCGTTCACTTTCTGGATCTCGATCGGGATCAGGACCGTCGAGGGCCCACCGACCGTCAGGTAGGCGTGTGCGAACACGGTCGGGTTGCCGTTCTCCCTGGGCCCGTTGAAGATCGTGATTGGCGAGGAAGCCGGGATCGGCGCCTGTTCCGGGAAGTTCACGACCCCGCTGCCGAAGCCGGTGCCGACGATCGCGTCGGGACAGTGCTTGCGAGCCGCCTCCGTATCCGTCGCCAGCAACTGCTCCCTGGTGCAGACCGCCAGCCCGCGCGTCTCGACGGAGCCGTGCTTGTCGAACCAGAGCGTGATCGTTTCCAGGATCGGCGGCGGGCTTCCGTCGAGGGTTTTGAGCTTGCCGTAGCCGTGGAACCGGATCGGCGCGTGTTCGTGCTGGGGGAGTTTCGTCGGCGTGAAACCGCCGTCGGTGACGACGATGATGTTGCCGGCGCGGAGTTCGATTGCCACCGCTCCCCCGGCGCAGAAAAGCGCTGCCGACGCGGCCAACACCAGCGTTCTTAACAGAGTCTTCTGCATCCGTTCTCTTCCCTACCGCTCCCCTGACCGCCAAACTACCAGCCGTGCCTAGGGAGAGCAGCAGGGGGCAGACCGATTCCGCGCGCTCGGACTCGCGTCGCCCGCCGATCTCAATTCGCCATCCACGCCGGGTGCTGGCGCTGGCGTTGGTGCTGCTGCTCGGGCTCGGCTACTTCGGCCTCGACGTCGAGAGCAAACTGAAGCCGACCTCGCTGGACGTGCCGGGCACCGAGTCATCACGTGCCAGCGAGATCCTGCGCGCGCACTTCGGCGAAACCGCTCCCTTCGCGATCCTCCTGCAGGGCCCGTCCGCGGAGATCGACCGGCAGGGCCCGGCGCTGATCCGCAGGCTGCGGCTCGACCCGAAGGTGACGACGCTCTCGCCCTGGGACGTCGGCGCGGTCGACCGGCTGCGACCGAGCCCGCGCCGGGCACTGGTCCTCGCCGACTTCCACGTCGGTATCGATGAGGCCGTCGACGAGGTGGTGCCGCGCCTCGATCTCATTCTCGAACAACAGATCAAGCCGCCGGTCCGAGCGACCCAGACCGGATACGCGAGCCTCTCGCGGGCGATCCAGGAGGAGTCGATCGCCGCCAGCGAGCGCGGCGAGCTGATCGCTTTGCCGATCCTGCTGATCGTCCTGCTGCTGGTCTTCCGATCGCCGATCGCCGCCGCGATCCCGCTCGCCTTCGGCGCGATCACGGTGATTGCCTCGCGCGGGGTTCTCTACTTCGCCACTTCCTGGTTCGACGTCGACGCCTTCGCGCTGACCGTCTGCACGATGATGGGCCTGGCGCTTGGCGTCGACTACGCGCTGCTGATGGTCTCCCGCTTCCGCGAGGAGCTCGCCGGCGGCGCCGACCCCATCGAGGCCGCCCGCACCACCAGCCGGGCCGCCGGCCGCACCGTCGCCTTCGCCGGCAGCACCCTGCTGCTCTCGATGATCGTGGCGATGTTCATCGTGCCGGGTGCGCTGCTCGCCTCGCTGGCCGGGACGCTGGCGATGGTGGTGATCCTCAGCGTCCTGGTCGCCACCGTCGCCGGCCCGGCGCTGCTGACCATGCTCGGCCCCAACGTCGACCGCTGGCGGATCGGCAAGGAGCCGACTGCCGAGCGCTCCAAGTTGATGGTGCTGGTCGGCGCAGCGCTGAAGCGGCCGGCGGCGGTGGCGGCCCTGATCGGCGCCGTCGTGCTCGTCCTGGCGGTCCCGGCGATAGCGCTGAAGACCGGGCCGCCGAGCCCCGAGCAGCTCTCCACCGACGCTCCCGCCCGTCTGGATGCCGAACTGATCAGGCGCGCGGTCAGCCCCGGCTTCGAAGCGCCCTTCCAGGTCGTCGCCGCCACCGACGAGGGCGCGATCACCGACTCCAAGGACCTGCAGGCGCTGACCAGCTGGCAGCGCCAGGTCGCCAAGCTGCCCGGCGTTCAGGCGGTTATCGGTCCCTCTCAGATCGCCAAGAGGGTCGACCCGCTGAAGAACCTCGGCAACGCCGTGCTCAGCTCCGAAGGCGAAATCGGGCCCGTCAAACAGCTGGGCAGGTTAGGCCGCAGCCTCGGCGTCGCCGCCGGCGGGGTGGGCGAGTTGCGCGGCGGTCTCGCCGAAGCGAGCGAGGGCGCCGGCCTACTGGCACTGGGCTCCGACCGGGCCGGCGAGGGCGCCCAGCAGATCGCCAGCGGGTTGGGGCGGGCGGCATCGGGCAGCCAGCGCGCCGTCGACGCCCTCGACACCTTCGCCAAGGCGTCGAAACGGCTGGCGAATGCCCAGAGCCTGGCCACGGTGGGAAGCCTGCAGGTGATGTTCGGCAGCCGCGACCTGGTCACCAACCTGCGCCTCAACGGCCTGCCGCGGTCGCGCCGGACGCAGAGGATGATCAACGAGGAGGCCCACGCCGGCGTGCCGAAGCTGCAGGGGCCCGCACAGGTCGCCGATGAACAGTTGAAAGCGGCGCTGGCGGCGGTGCAGGGAATGACGGTTGGGCAGTCGGACCCGAACTACGCGGCGGCGCTGGAGGCGGTTCGCCGCGCCACGGCCGCGGTCAGCGGTACCGATCCGCTGACCGGGCAGCCGTACGCGCCCGAATACGCGGGCCTGCCGGCTGAACTGGCGGCGTTGCAGACGCGGCTGGACGAAGCCGGCGACGAAGCGCAGGAAGCGACCAACTGGGTGGTCACGAGCCTGATCTACGCGAAGAAGCTGAGGAACGGCGCCGAAAGGCTCCACGAGGGTCTGCTCAGGATCAAAAAGGGCGGCAACCGGTTGGCACAGGGCGCTGCCCGCCTCGACAAAGCCGCGCAGAATCTCGGCGACGGGATCTCCCGCCTCAGCACCGGGGCGATTGCCCTCGCCGGCGGCATCGACCGCCTCACCGGTGGTTCCGAAGCGCTCGAGCAGAGCCTCGCCGAGGGGTTCAGCCGCGCCGCGCCGCTCGAGGCCGGTCTGCAGCGCGCCAGCGTCCGCGTGATCGGTGGCAAGGCCCGGATCAAACGCCAGGTTCGCCGCGTCCGGGACACCACGCCGGGCATCTTCAACTCCGGCTACTTCGTGTTGTCGGCGCTCGATGGGGCTCCGCCGCGCCAGCGCGATGCGGCGGCCCGGGCGATCGACCTCCAGCACGGCGGCCAGGCCGCCTCGGTGCTGGTGATCTCCAAGTACGGCTTCAACACCCCAGGCTCGATCGCCTTGAACAAGGAACTGAACGAGGACGCTGCTCGCCTCGCCGCCGATACGGGCTTCGCGACCGGCGTCGCCGGCGGCGCCGCCCAGCTCAACGACTACAGCCGGGTGACCCGGGCCAGCATCCCGCTGGTGGTCGCGGCAATCACCCTGGTCACCTTCCTGATCATGGTCCTGGTCCTGCGGGCGATCCTCTTGGCGGCGATCGCGGTCGCCCTTAACCTGGCCACGGTCGCGGTCGCCTTCGGGGTCCTGACCCTGCTCTTCAATGTGCCCGCCGATCTGCCCCTGGGAGGCAATAGCTACGTCGACGCGGTCGGGGCGACGATGATCTTCGGCGTCGTCTTCGGGCTCTCGATTGACTACGCGGTCTTCCTACTGGTGCGGATGCGCGAGCGCTACGACGTAGATGGCGACAACGTCGCTGCGATCGACTTCGGGCTCGACAAGACGGCGCGGGTGATCACCGGCGCCGCTGCGATCATGATGGCGGTCTTCATCGCCTTCGCCGGGGCGCCGATCGCGACGGTCAGCCAGCTCGGCATCGGGCTGACCATCGCTGTCCTGCTCGACGCCACCGTGGTCCGGATCGTCCTGCTACCGGCGCTGATGCTGCTGCTCGGCGACAAGGTCTGGTGGATGCCCCGCAGCTTGGAGCGGGTACTACCCCGGCTCAACGTTTGAACCGCGTTGATTTCCAGTTAAGTCCCCTCGTACCAGGCGCTTGCCGGGGGACGCCTCGGATACGATTCGCGCGCCCGTTCCACCGGGTCGGAGGCCGGGGAACGATAGCGACGACCCGTGGCAGCTAATTCTTTAGGCGAGGAGAAAAGCTCGGCCCCGAGCCGGGGAGTCTCCCCTGCCCGAATCGCGGTGATCGCGGCCCTTGCACTTGCCGTGATTGCGCTGGCATTCATCTTCTTCGGCGGCAGCGACGGGTACCGCTACAAGCTGCTCTTCCAGAACGCCGGGCAGCTGGTGCCCGACAACCAGGTCCTGGTCGGCGGCTCGCCGGTCGGCTCGGTGGACAATCTCGGGCTCACTGACGAAAACCTTGCCGAGGTCGAAGTCACCGTTGACCAGGAGCTGCACGAGGGCTCCACCGCGGTGATCCGTGCCACCTCCCTCTCCGGCGTCGCCAACCACTACGTCTCGATCAGCCCCGGCCCCAACAGCAACCCCGCCCTCGACGATGGCGCCACGCTGGGGCTCGCCTCGACGACCACGCCCGTCGACATCGACCAGTTCTTCAACACCTTTCCCCCGCCGGTCCGCAAGGGCCTCAGCGACTTCATTCGCGGCAACGCCCAGATCTATGCCGGGGTCGGCAAGGAGGCGAACGAGGCCTTTAAGTACTTCGGCCCGGCGCTCAACCGCACCGACGCCTTCGTCAGCGAACTGAACGCCGACCAGCGCCTCTTCGAGCGCTTCATCGTCAACTCCAGCAAGCTCTCGACCACGATCGCCGAACGGGGAGACGACCTCTCCAGCGCGGTCTCCAACGCCAGCAACGCCTTCGGCGCGATCGCCATCGAGAACGAAAACCTCGACAAGACGCTGCGCCGCCTGCCCCCGGTCCTGCGCCAGAGCAACACCACCTTCGTCAACCTGCGTGCCGCCCTTGACGACCTTCAGCCTTTGCTCGAAACGGCGAAGCCGGCGACCAAGGACCTGGCCCCGTTCCTGGCGGAACTGCGACCGGTGATCTCCAAACTCACCCCGTTCTTCCGCGACCTGCGGCTCAGTACGCGCAAGCCAGGCAAGGCCAACGACGGCGGCGAACTGCTCAGCTACCTGCCCGCCGACGAGCGCCTCGCCTCGACCGCGTTCCCGCATTCCGAAGACGCGATCGAGGCCTTCCTGCCGAACCTGCGCTTCGCCCGTGCCTACACGCCCGACATCTTCAACGGCTTCGGCAAGGTGGGCCTGATCACCGGCTACTACGACGCCAACGGGCATTACGCTCGGGCCGCCCTCGGCTCGCAGAACGTCTTCGGCTACAACGCCGGCAGCGGTGAACTGGACCCGATCACGCCCAGCGAACAGTACGCTGCGTTCGGCTCCTCGGCCGGCCCGAAGCGCCGTTGCCCGGGCGGGGCCACCCAGCCTGCCGCCGACGGGTCCAGTCCCTTCGTCGATCCTCCTTTCGCGGGTAGCGTCAGCTCCTCCGAATGCAACCCGGCCGACGTACCACCCGGACCATGATCAAACGCCTCGCCATAGCCGCCCTGCTGGTCGCCGCCGTGGTCGCGGTGGTGCTGCTCGTCTCCGGTGACGAGGAGGGCAGTGACGGCTACAAGGTGCGCGCTGTCTTCGACAACGGTGCCTTCATGGTCACCGGTGAGGAAGTCCGCATCGCCGGCGCCACCGTCGGCACGATCGACGCGGTTGAAGTCTCGATGCCGGGCGAGGTCGTCGCCTACCGCGACGGCGAGTCGGTCGAGGAGTCGGGCAAGGCGATCATCGTGATGAACATCGAAGATCCCGGCTTCCAGGACTTCCGCATCGACGGAGGCTGCCACATCCGCCCGCAGTCGCTGATCGGCGAGAAGTTCGTCGACTGCCGCCCGACCCTGCCGCGGGCGCCGGGCAGCCCGCCGCCGCCGGCACTGAAGGAGATCCCGGATGGCGAGCCCGGCGCCGGGCAGCACCTGCTGCCGCTGGGCAGCAACACCGCCAGCGTCGACCCGGACCTGATCAACGACATCCAGCGGCTCCCGGAAGCGCAGCGCTTCCGCCTCATCCTCAACGAACTCGGCGCCGGTTTCGCCGCCCGCGGCGAGGAGATCGAAGAAGTCGTGAAGCGGGCCAACCCGGTCCTGCGCGACGTCGACCGCCTCTTCCAGATCCTCTCCGACCAGCGCGACCAACTGGCGCAACTGACTACCGACTCGGACGAGATCCTCGAGCCGTTCGCCCGCGAGCGCGCCTCCGTCGCTGGCTTCTTCTCGAACGCCGGCGCCGCCGCCGAGGCCAGTTCCGAATTCGGCACCGACGTCGAAGCCTCCTTCCGCAAGTTCCCCCAATTCCTGCTCGAGTTCCGCGCCACGATGCGAGACCTGCAGGGCTTCTCCGATGCCGCCGCTCCGGTCTTCGAAGACCTCGGCACCGCGGCGCCGTCGCTGACCGACGCGACCCGGACCCTGGCCCCGTTCTCGGAAGCCTCGACCGTGGCGCTGAAGAGCCTCGGCGAGACCGGCGAACTCGCCGGGCCGATCCTGCGCGAAGCCGACCCGATCGTGCGCAAGTCGCGCGAACTGGCCAAGAGCGGCGCCGAACCGACCACCGACCTCGCCGAGTTCTTCGTCAGCCTGAAGAAGACCAGGGGCTGGGACGGCCTGGTCGAACTGATCTACAACACGACCGCCTCGACCAACGGCTTCGACCAGTACGGTCACTTTGCGCGCAACCTGGTCACGCTCAGCAACTGCACCGACTACGTGGTGGCAACCCCGGGGACGTCGGGCTGCTCCTCGCGCTTCACCGGCACCAACGCGAGCGAACCGGCGACGACCAGTGCCGCGGCTCTCTACCGGCTCTTCCAGGAGCAGCTGATGGAAGAGGCAACCCGCCAGAACGGCGGCGTCATCGCACCCGAGACCGGCCCCTCGACCGGCATCGGCGACGCGGGCACCGCCGGGGGGACCGTCGCACCCGAAGCGGGCATCTCCTCCAACGACCGAACCGCCGGCACCGAACCGCTGATCGACTACCTACTGGGACCATGAGGAACCGCAGCGGAATACAAGGGGTGGCGAGCAGCCCGATCCTGGTCGGGGCGGTGACCGTGCTGGTCGTGATCGTCGCTGTCTTCCTCGCCTACAACGCCAACAACGGGCTGCCCTTTGTCTCCACCTACAACCTGCAGGCGCGGGTCCCGAACGCCGATGCCCTGGTCAAAAACAACGAGATCCGGATCGGCGGCGTCCGTGTCGGCATCGTCCGCAAAGTGGAGCCGATCCAACTCGGCGACGGCCGGATCGCCGCCGAACTCGAACTCAAATTCGACAAGAACGTCGAACCGCTGCCGGTCGACTCGACGGTCATGATCCGACCGAAGTCGGCCCTCGGCCTCAAATACCTCCAGGTCACTCCGGGCACCTCCTCGGAGGGCTTCGAGGCGGGCGACACGATCCCGCTTGCCGCGGCCCGGCCGGAACCGATCGATATCGACGAGTTCTTCGACACCTTCGACGAGCCCACCCGCGCGGCGATCCAGCGCAACCAGGCGGGCTTCGGCAACGCCCTCGCCGGCCGCGGCCCCGGCCTCAACGAAGCCTTCGGCGCCCTGCGCGACCTTGTCGTCCACGCCCAGCCCGCGCTGGCGACGATCGTCGCGCCGCGCAGCAACTTCGGCGGCTTCTGGCGGGCGCTGGAGAACCTCTCGGCGACGGTGGCGCCGGTCGCCGAGCAGCAGGCCAGCATGTTCGTCGCCCTCGACCGCACCTTCGCAGCCTTCGCCCGGGTCTCCCGCCCCTTCATCCAGGAAACGATCGTCAAGGGCCCACCAACCCTCGACGCCGCCAACTCCGACCTGCCGGTCTTCAGGCCCTTCCTGCGCAGCTCGGAGCGTTTCTTCGCGGCGCTGAAGCCGGGCGCCAAGGCGCTCGCCGAGACCTCGCCGACGATCGCCGACGCGCTGCATGCCGGCGTCCCGGTCCTCAACGCGTCGCCGGTGTTCAACAACCAGATCCCCCCGACCGCCGAAGCCCTGCTCGCCTTCCAGCAGTCGCCCGGCGTCTTCAATGGGCTCGACCTGCTGATCGACACCAACAACACCCTGGCGCCTTCACTCAGGTTCATCGCCCCCTCCCAGACCTTCTGCAACTACGCAACGATCGCGTTCAGGAACCTCGCCAACGCCAGCGAAGAAGGCAACGGACTCGGCAACTGGCTCAATATTGTCTCCTTCGAGCCACCGGCGCCGGGTGAACCCAATGCCGAGAGCGGCCCCGCCTCGTCGCCGGCAAACGGGCCGACCAGGGGCAACCACCTTCACTACAACCCCTACCCGAACACCGCGGCGCCGGGGCAGCCGAAGGAAGTCTGCGAAGCCGGCAACGAGAAATTTGAACCGGGCCGGACCGTGATCGGCAACACGGGGGTTTGGGGAGACGGCAGCACCACCTTCGGTCAAATCAAAGGCGAAGAAGAATGAGCCGTCTACCCGAGCGCGACACTCGACTGGGCGCGACTAATCGCCGCTTCAAGTGGCGGCCCAGCAATGCCCTGATCGCGGTCATCTTCATCTTGATCTTCACGATCGGGCCGTACCTGGCTTTCACCGGCCACGTGCCCTTCACCAGCTACGGCTACGAACTGAAGGCGACCTTCACCAACTCCGCCAACGTCGCCCTCAACTCGCCGGTGCGGATCGCCGGCGTCGACGTCGGCACGGTGATTTCGACCGAGCGCGATGGCGACAACACCACCGTCACCTTCACCGTCGACGCCTCCGGACGGCCGATCCACGAGGACGCCTTCGCCGAGGTCCGGCCGCGGATCTTCCTCGAGGGCAACTTCTTCGTCGACCTCGACCCGGGCAGCCCGAGCGCACCGGAGATGGGCAGCGGCGACACGATCCCGGTCAGCCACACCTCGACCGCGGTCCAGCTCGACGAAGTGCTGACCGCCCTGCAGTCGCCGGTGCGCGCCGACCTCGGCCGCCTGCTGCAGAGCTACGGGACCGCCCTCACCAACGAACCGACGGCGGCGGAAGACGAGACCCAGTTGCCCGAGGTGCAGGGCAGGACCGGCGGCGAAGCCCTCAACGGGGCCTTCCGCTACGGCGGCGACGCGGGCCGCTACAGCGCCCAGGTCACCAACGCCTTCCTCGGCACCACCCCCGGTGACCTCTCGCGCCTGATCGCCGGCGCCGGGCGGACCTTCGGCGCCTTCGCCAGCAACGAGGAGGACCTGCAGGGCCTGATCGTCAACTTCAACGTCTTCACCGGAGCCCTCGCCGCCCAGTCGTCCAACCTGACCAGCACGATCCAACTCTTGGCTCCCTTCCTTCGCACCACCCGCACCTCGCTGATCAGCCTCAACAAGTCGCTGCCGCCGCTGCGCACCTACGCGATCGAGTTCGAGCCGGCGGTTGCCGAGCTACCGGGCCTGATCGCCGCCTCCAAACCGTGGCTGGAACAGGCCCGCCCGCTGCTCTCCGCCAAAGAGGCCGGTGGCACGGCGAGGCTGCTGCGTGAACTCACCCCGGGCTTTGCGGGGGCGGCTCAGGCAGGCAAGGCGATCACCCTGCCGCAGATCAACCGGCTCAGCCTCTGCACGACCGAGGTAATGGTCCCGACCGGCGATCAGACGATCGAAGACCGCTTCAGCACCGGCGGCCCCAACTACCGTGAGTTCTTCTTCTACCTCGCCAACTTCGCCGGGCAGAGCCAGAACTTCGACGGCAATGGCCCGTACCTGCGCGCCCAGGCCGGCGGCGGCGACGTGCTCGTGGTTCAGGACAACCCAAACGGCCATCTCGCCAACGAGAAACAGGACTTCGCCCACTCGGTCGCTCCCGCCCTCGGCACCCAGCCCCAGCTGGGCGGCAGGCCCCCGTTCAAACCGGACGTGCGCTGTCACACCAACCCCGTCCCCGACGTCAACGCTGGCTTCGGCCAGGTCGGCGCCCCCTCCCCCACGGCGGTGAGCCCATGAGCGAGCGCGAACCCGGCGTCAGCCGTTGGACCCACTTCAGTGCCTGGCTCTCGCGCCAGGCTCGCGGTCGCCGCAAGGACACGATCGCGATCTTCGTGCTGGCGATCGCCGGAATCGTGATGATGCTCGGGATCTTCACCCAGCAGAAAGCCTCGCTGCCCGCCTGGCTGCCGCTGGTCGGCGAAGAATTCGAGAGCATCACCGCCGAGTTCTCGACCGCGCAGGCGGTCACCCCGGGTCAGGGCCAGGCGGTCGACATCGCCGGCATCCAGGTCGGCAAGGTCACCTCGGTCGACCTCGAAGACGGCCACGCGGTGGTCGGGATGGACATCGAACCGAAATACATGGAGCTGATCCACCCCAACGCGACGCTGCTCCTGCGGCCGAAAACGAACCTCAACGACATGATCGTCGAGATCGACCCCGGCGAAGGCCCCGAGCCGGTCGAGGACGGCGCCCACTTCTCGCTGAAACAGACCGAACCGAACGTCAACTTCGACGCCTTTTTGGCGACCCTCGACGGCGACACCCAGAAATACCTGCAGCTGCTGGTCGCCGGCGGCGCCAAGGGTATCGGCGGCCACGGCAAGCAACTCGGCAACGCGTTCCGCCGCTTCCAGCCCTTCGTCCACTACGTCGCCAAGCTCAACAAGCCGATCGCCGAACGGCGCGAAGAGCTGGCCCGGGTGATTCACAACTTCGGCCTGCTCACCACCGAACTCGGCCGCCGCGACGCCGAGATCCGCCGCTTCGTCACCTCCTCCAAAGCGGCCCTCGGCAACTTCGCCAACCAGCAGGCCTCGATCCAGGAGCTGCTCCGCGAGTTCCCGGAGACGCTGCGCGTCGCCACCGAGGGCCTGGCCAGCTCCGACCACTTCTCGCGGGTGTCGCGCCCGGCGCTGACCGCCCTGATCCCGCAGGCCCAGGCCTCGGTCCCGGCCTTCAAGGCAACTGCGCGCTTCTTTGAAGAGACCACCGCCCCGATCCGCGACCAGATCAGGCCCTTCACCCGCGAAATCCGGCCGGTCCTCACCCACACCAAGGAAACCGCCGGTCCGTTCAAGAAGACCGTGACCAGCTTCGGCAACGCCCTCGGTGGCTTCAACGCCTTCCTCAACGAGCTCGCCTACAAGCCGGACGACAGCAGGCAGAGCTACCTCTTCTACCTCCCCTGGCTGAACCACAACCTGAACGCGACTTTCAGCCTTCAGGACGCCGGCGGCCCACTGCTGCGCGGCCTGATCTTCATCTCCTGCAATGGCTCCCGACTCGGCGTCGACGGCCTCGCGGGCGGAAAACCGTACCTGCGGACCCTGATCCAGCTCGCCCGTATTCCCGCCGCGCGCGAACTGCCTGAAATCCCCGGGGTGAAACAGGAAGGCACCACGATCGAAGGCTGCGGTCCCAACACCAAATGAGCAAGCAAGCCCCCAGCACTACGCAGCTCCTCGTGATCGTCGGCTTCGCGCTGTCCTGCTTCGCGATCCTGCTCTTCCTCTGGGTCACCTTCGGCGGCCCGACGCCATTCAGGGCGAAGTCCTACGAAATCAAAGTCCCCTTCGACGAGGCCACCCAGCTCGCCGAACAGTCCGACGTGCGGATCTCCGGGGTCAACGTCGGCAAAGTTCGCAACATCGCCCTGGCGCCGAACGGGGAGCAGGCGCTGGCGACGATCGACATCGACAACGAGTTCGCGCCGTTGCCGGTCGGGTCGCGGGCGATCCTGCGCACCAAAACGCTGCTCGGAGAGACCTACGTCGAACTGACGCCCGGCCCAGGCAGTGGGCCCGAGCTCGCCGACGGCGGCACGCTCCCCGCCGCCAACCTCGCCCAGTCGGTCCAGCTCGACGAGATCTTCCGTACCTTCGACCCCGAGACCCGGGCCGCCTTCCAGACCTGGATGCAGGAAGCCTCGGTGGCGATCGGCGGTCGCGGCCAGGACCTCTCCTATGCGCTCGGCGAGTTCGAACCGACCTTCCGCAGCTTCGACAAGCTTTTCCGCGTCCTCGACACCCAGCGGGTGGCGGTCGGGCAGCTGTTCAGCAACGGCGCCGTCACCTTCGAGGCGTTGCGCGGCCGCGAAGGCCAGCTCGCCGACCTGATCCAGAACTCGAATGACGTTTTCACGACGACGGCTCGCCGCAACCGCGACATCGAAGCCCTGTTCCGCGCCTTCCCGACCTTCCTGGACGAGTCGCAGCTGACCCTGGCCCGCCTGCGCAGCTTCTCCGAAGAGGCGACGCCGGTGATGCAGCAGTTGGTGCCGGCGGCCGAAGAGCTCTCGCCAACCTTCATCGCCTTCGGCAAGATGGCGCCGGAAGCGAAGGGCTTCTTCGAAGGGTTCGCTCCGGTGATCGCCCGCGCCCCGGAGGCCTTCCCGGCGCTGCGCAGGCTGTTCCGCGACGAGTTCCCGCCGCTGCTGCGCGCGCTCGACCCCTTCCTGCGCAACCTCAACCCGATCCTGACCGGGCTCAACCTCTACAAGCATGAGGTCACCTCGCTGTTCGGCAACGTCGCCGCGGCGACCAACGCGATCCTGCCCACCGAAAATGCCAGGGGCGAAAAAAATCACTACCTGCGCGTGATGGGCCCGCTCAACCCCGAATCCCTCGCCACCTTCGACCGGCGCCTCACCGTCAACCGGGCCAGCGCTTACAGCCCGGCGCTTTGGGCGGACTCCCTCGCCTCCGGCCTGCCGAGTTTCGAGACCCGTCAGTGCAGCTCGGGGATCACCGCCACGCTCAACGCGGCCACCGCGGAAAACCCGGCCTTCAAGGAACGCACCAAAGTGTTCCAGGAAAACAACGACCGGAACTCGGCCGAAAAAGAAGCAAAAGGCCAGGTGCCGACGCGCAGGAACGAATCGGAAGAATTCTTCAAACGCCTGAAGAAATACGCGTTTGCCGAACAGCTCAACTCGGGCTCGGTGCCGGCCCCCGGCTGCAGCCCGCAGGCGCCGCTCGACCCGATCGGGCGCGACGGGGCACCGAGCGTTTACCAGCACGCGTTCGAACAGAGCGGCAACTAGTTCGGAGCGGTGGTTGGGGGAGGGAGCCGGGTGCCCCTTTCGCTTAACTTTTTTGTGGGGCGGCGTTGGCTACGCGAGTTGCGCTGGGGCAAAAAAGTTGAAGACGCTTCAGGGGCACCCGGCTCCCTCCGCGCACAGAGCTCCGTCTAGTTGAAGCTGGCCTGCGCTGCTGAGGCGAGGATGAGGTCGCAGTAGCTGTCGCCGATGAGGTCGGGGTCTTGGATGCCGAGCGAGTGGCGGAGGTGAGCCAGCAGCGCCTCGAAGCGCGCGAGGTCGGGGTCCTCCGGCGTAGCGACGCCCTCGAACTCGATGAAGCTGCCGAGGCCGTCGACGCGATCGAGGTGAATTCGCACGCCCTCGTAGAGGAAAAGCCGTCGCGCTTTTTTGACCACAGCCTTGATACCGAGCGCGCTGGCAAGTGCAGCTTCCAACTCGACGTCATCCTCGACCTCAATGATCCGGTAGCGGCTCTCCCTCTGGCGGGAGTCATTGGAACGCTCATACGCGATCAGGTGAGCGGACGCCCCCTTCTCTCGGCGTAGCTTCAAACGACCCCGAGGGACATCGAAGTAGATGTCCTCCTGGAGGAGAACGCCCCTGGCCTCCGCGCCCAATCCTTCACAGATCTCACGTGATCCTCCTGGATCCCGATCAACGGCTTTCAACTCCAGATTCCGCCGCGTCGGACCCATCAAGCCACCCTAGCTGCCGTCGGCTGGCACCCGCTTGTCCTGGGGCGCGGATCACCCCGGTCCCCCGCTTTGCCCCGCCCCTCAGTCGGACTCAGGGTCGGATCCGGTTGGAGCCGCCGGGGACGGGTGGGGTGACCCCTCGAACGTATCAGCGGGAGGAGCCCCAACCCTCGAGGCGTTAGCCGCAGCCCTCTCCATCGACGAGGTGCGAGTGAGAGGGGTCGCCCCACCCGTCCCAGCCCTCAGACTCTGATCGGTTTCCTTGACCGACCGATTCCGGGCACAAGAAGGGCGGCCCGGAGGCCGCCCTTCTCAGACTGCTTCGCCTCTGAACGAGAGGCTGTGACTCAGCTCAGCCTTTGCCGGTGCAGGGCCGGACGATCTCCGCCGAGACTTTGGTGTTGTCCCGGAAGACGGCGGTGCCGTGAGCCTGGAGTTTGCCGTCGGGGCATTTGGCGGTGAGGATGTCGTACGCCTTGCCTTTGTACTTCGGGCTCTTCTCGACCAGCAGGTCGAAGTGGGTCGGCGAGCCGTAGCCGCCGGCGATCACCGGAACCGAAGCGACGGATTTGACCCCGTAGCGACCGTTCTTGTGTTTCTTCACTTTGACCGTGGTGACGACTGCGGCCGGCGTCGGAACGGTGATGTACGCGTGCACGTACAGCGTCGTGGTGCCGCCACTGAAGCCGCCGTTGAAGAGGAGCAGCTTGCTTTTCACGTTGATCGGGGCTTGTTCGGGGAATTCGACCTCGATCGTGGTCTTGCCTTCGCCGAGGATCGCATCACCGCAGACGCCTTCGGCGGACTTGGTGTCGCGCGACTGCAACTGCGAGCCTTTGCAGACCGGGAAGCCTTTGACGTTGATGGCGCCGTTTTTGTCGGTTTCGACGACCACTTCCTTCAGTGCCGGCGGATGGGTGCCGTCGAGGGTTTTGATGTCACCCACGACTTCGAGCGAGATCGGCGCCATCGTTTTCTTCGGCAGGGTCTTCGGCGTGAAGCCGCCGTTGAAGCTCAATTCGAGGTTGCCGGCACGAACTTTGACCGGTTTCTCGGCTTGGGCGAAGCTAGCCACGCTGAGTGCGACCAACGCACTCAGGGCGAGGATGAAAGTCACGTATTTACGCATGTCCCTATATCTCTCCTTTGCGGCCTGCCCGTCGAGAGCCCCAGCCGTCGAAAACGTTCATGGGTTGGACTACCCCAAGCTGGCCAACTTACCAACATTTGGCTATCCGTAAACCCGCCCCGGAGGGCAAAAGAGCGGCTTAACAAGCTTCTTCAGGACTTGTTCATCGAGATCCGGACGCGCTCGCGCTCGGCCGCGGCCCCCTCCGGACCGAGGAACGGCAGGGCGATCCAGAACATCAGGTCGGGCAGCCGGCTGGGCAGTCGGGAGGCGGCGCCGTGCAGGATCTCGCTGTAAAGCAGCTCGTTGACCCCGCCGGCGAGCGAGAGCGAGGTGATGCCGGGCAGTTCCACCGAGGTCTCCGAGCGGCCCGCCTCGAGGAAGCCCGTGAACTGGCGTAGCGCCGCGTCGCGGCGGGCCAGCGCTTTCGGGCCGGCGGCGAGTACCTCGACGATCGCGAAGCGGGCCTCGTCGGGATGCTCAGCGAGGTGCCTGAGCAGTTCGGCCAGCGCACCCGCGACCCGCTCGGCCCAGGGCGCGCCCGGCTTCGACTCGAAACCGTTGGCGGTGTCGGAGAGGAGGTTTCCCAGCAGCACGTCGTAGGCGGCGAGGAAACAGTCCTCCTTGCTGTCGAACAGCTCGTAGAAGGTCTTGCGGGAGACGCCGGCGACCCCGATTACGTCGACGACCCGCGTATCCGGGTAGCCGCGCTCGGAGACGACCTCAATCATCGCCTGGTGGATGCGGTTGCGCTGGGATTCGGTCACGGCCTCCCTTGGCAGACCGTGTCTCCCCCTTGGCAGCCGCTCGCTTACCTTCGCAGCACGTCTACCGGAAGCCACCCAGAGACTGTAGAGCAGACGCTTGTTCGCCGCCGTCTCTGTACGTTCGGGTACGCGTCTTTAGCGGTCGATCCAGATCACTTGGTCGCGGTCGGGACCGACCCCGACCAAGCGCACCGGCACACCGACGAACTCGGCGATGAAGTCGAGGTAGTCGCGCGCCTCGCGGGGCAGGTCCGATGCGTTGCGGCACCCCTCGATATCGGCATCGAAGCCGGGCAGCTCCTCGTACTCGGGCTCCGCCGAGTGCAGGATCGACTGGTGGTAGGGAAAGCTGTCGAGGACCGCACCCTCCTTGGAGCGGTAGCGGACCGCCGCCCGCAGGGGCCCGATCCCGCTCAGCACGTCGAGCTTGGTGATCGCCAGCGAGTCCATGCGGTTGAGGCGTACCGCGTAGCGCAGCGCGATCAGGTCGATCCAGCCGCAGCGGCGGCGGCGCCCGGTGGTGGTCCCGTACTCGTGGCCGCGCTCCACCATCCGCTCGCCGACCTCGTCGTGCAGCTCGGTCGGGAAGGGCCCGGCGCCGACCCGCGTCGCGTAGGCCTTGGCGATTCCCCAGACCTCGTTGATGTCGGTGGGGCCGACCCCGGCGCCGACGCAGGCGGCGCCGGCGATCGGGTTGGAGGAGGTGACGAAGGGATAGGTGCCGTGGTCGAGGTCGAGCAGGGTCGCCTGGGCGCCCTCGAAGATCACCGTCTCGCCGGCGTCGAGGGTCTCCCAGCAGAGCCGCGCGGTGTCGGCGATGTGGGGCTCGAGCCGGTGGCCGAAGCTGATGTGTTCCTCGACCATCGCGTGCAGGTCGAGTCGGGGGTCGGGGACGACGTCCCCATTCTCGTCCGGTGTCGTCCTGCCGGCATCCTCGCTGACTTCCTTGCGGAGCTTGC
>Ga0190272_10000096_pt1 | contig 58833 bp, 49 predicted proteins | sample Popmic504T_FD_133746 | JGI IMG/M metagenome (GOLD analysis project Ga0190272, IMG submission 133746) | Populus adjacent soil microbial communities from riparian zone of Shoshone River, Wyoming, USA - 504 T | ecosystem: Environmental > Terrestrial > Soil > Riparian zone | place: USA: Wyoming...
CTCTGACAACAGTCTGTCGACTGTCGTTCTATTCGGATACTTCTTAGTTGTTTCTGTTGAGCCCATGTTTCAGGACTCAAAGGAATCACGTTTGCCTTCGTTGCTTTCCTATTCAGTTGTCAAAGAACCGGCCTCGCCGAAAGGGCGGCTAGATTGCCAGACCCCCTCGTCCGTGTCAAGCGGAATGTTTCCAACGCGTTACCGCGTGAACGCATTCCGTCTGATCCGGACACGTGTACTGCATCGGTGTTGCTGGAGCTGAAAAGATCGGACTGCCGAAACTGCCTGAGGACTGCTGACTGCCGGGACCGCGGATTCTAGGGCCCCTTCGCGACGTTGTCAACCACGTCGCGCCAGGACACTCGATAACGACTCCCCGGGGGCTCGTATTCCACCGATCTTCCGGCTCCTACCGCGCCCGCAAGTTGCTTGCGTGCGTGCGAGTTACCGTTGATTTTTCAGAGAGCCGGGTACCGCGTCGGGACCACACGTAACGGCACTCGCGAAGGTCCTATTCCAGGAATGGTGAGAGGCGCGATTGCGGTCGTCGGATCGGCAAGATGACTCGCGAGGGGCAGAAGGCCAGCCTCGGGGGGCTAGAAGTTAGCCCCGGGAGGCTGGAAGTTAGCCTCGGGAGGCTGGAAGCCAGCCTCGGGGGGCTAAAAGTTAGCCTCGTGAGGCTGGAAGTCAGCCTCGTGAGGCTGGAAGTTAGCCTCGTGAGGCTGGAAGTTAGCCTCGTGAGGCTGGAAGTTAGCCTCGTGAGGCTGGAAGTCAGCCTCGGGAGGCTGGAAATCAGCCTCGCGAGGCTGGAAGTTAGCCTCGGGAGGCTGGAAGTCAGCCTCGGGAGGCTGGAAGTCAGCCTCGCAGGGCGAGGCTCCAGCTTCGAGGGCTCGAGAGTCCTCGTTCATGGATAGGGGAACGCGGTTAGAGGAGTGCGTCGTGGAGAAGCGGGCTTTAGCCCGCCGCGGCTCCCGGGGGCCCCTGTGGGCTAAAGCCCACCTCTCCACCATGTCCGTGGCTGAGAATCCTTGGCCGACCGCCTGGCGAGCAGGAGGAGGGCCGCGAGCGCCACCGGCACGCTGCCCCAGAAGCTCGAGGGGCGGTAAACGACCTGGACCGTGTGACGGCCCGGCGGGAGGCGGAAGCCGAGGAAGGGGCCGGGGACCGGTTCGCCTGCGCTCACGCTCCAGCCGGGGCCGGCGCCCTGGCTCGAGCGGATTCGTACGGGTGTACGCGCCTCGATGCGCAGCGCAAAGCGGGCCGAACCGTGCTGGCGGATGGCGACGTCGCCGTCGCCTTCGTCGACCCAGAAGCGCGGCCGTGGATTCGGATTCTCGAACAACGCGCCGTCGGGGCCGCGATAGACGGGCTTCCAGCGCCCTCCCGGCTCGGCGCCTGGGTCGGTCATCAGGTAGCGCACGTTGAGCACGTCCAGCAGCGCGTGATCGACATTGACGACGCGGTCGAGATCGATGGAGCGGTCGTCCACCACGATCGGCTTCAGCAGCTCCGTATAGGCGTCATAGGACATCGGGTCGGTACCGCGGATGTCCTCGAGGTCGTATTGAGCCGACGCATTCGGCAGGAACATCCATTCCAGACCGGCAATGCGGTACGGCCCGCGCGGCGCGATGCGGCGCAGCTCCTCCACAATGGGCAGGCGCGGCTGGTAATAGCGGCGTTCCACCAGTGCATTGAAGCCGCCGTTGAGGACGAGTAGCTCCGCGGTGAGCAATACAGCGGCGGCGACGGGTGCGAACCGCCGCGGCATGGACAGTAATAGCAGGAGCAGCACAATGACCGTCGCCGGTGCTATCAGATCCCACGGCCGCAGCACTACGGGTCGTAATGCATAGACGTATACGGCACCACCCGCACAGAGCACGCCGACCGTCAGATGCCGGATGCGGACGCGATCCAGCAGCCGCGCTGCAATCACCGCTGCAATGAACAGGGCCACGAAGCGGAGCTTGTCGTTGGCGGTGATGGAGAACGGCGGGATGGCGTTGAGCGCGCGCCCGACGATCGTCCAGCCGAGGGCGATCAGCCAGAGCAGCACGGCATAGAGGCCCCACAGCCGGTCGCGCATCGGCGTCTTCCGCGACAGCATTGCCGCGGCGAAGAGCGCCAGCACCAGCAGCCCGACATACGAGACCGCAATGACGCTGTAGTTGTAAATCCAGTTCCAGTTCTGCCGGGCCGGGTTGCCGAAGCCGTTCGGCGAGAGCATGGCCCACGCCGCCGTGAGCGGATAGGTCGCGGCGTGGCCGCCGGCGCGGCGCAGGTCGGCCAGGCGCGTGCTGAGCAGGATCTGCTCGAGCACCGGCACCCAGGCCGGCGCCGACAAAGCCAGCCCCGCGAGGGCGCCGCCGAGGGGGATTCGGAAGCGGACCAGCCATGCGCGCCGGTCGGAGGACAGGGCGAAGTCGATCAGCATCAGTCCCGCGGCGCCGATGGCGACGTGGAGGACGCTCTCCGGATGGCCGTTCGCCATGAGCGCGGCCACGACCAGCGCCACGAACACGAGGTCGCGGCGGCGTCCCGTCTCCTGTGCGGCTAGCAGCGCATAGAGCGCCGCCGGCAGCAGCGCCGTCACCGCGGTCACCGGGTAATAGAGGTAGACCGTCTGGAAAACGGACAGGCCGAATGCGATCGCCGCGAAACAGGCCGACGCGTCGCCCGCTCCCGCGCGGCGGGCGAACAGGAAGCCGAAGAGCAGCGCCGTGAAGATCTTCAGTCCGGCCATGGCCACGATCTGCTTCGGCAGCGGCACGAAGAGCGTGGCCAGGAAGAACGGCGAGAAGGGCGCCGACTGCGCGTTGCCGAGCAGCGGATAGCCGGAGAAGGAGTAGCGGTTCCAGAGCGGGGCGCGGAAGGCGAAGAGCTCCTCGCGCGCCACCGCCATCCACGGCAGCATGGCCCTGGTGGTGTCGTTCGTCAGCGGATTGCGCGGCGCCACCTCGCCGACCACGCCTTTGTACGGATAGCCGCGCGCCACCTCGTCGACCGGCACCGGCAGCTGCGACGTGAAGACGGCGCCGTGGAGGAACGCGAACGTCAGCGCGAGGAAGAGACCGGCGAAGCCCCACGGCACCGGCACGACCCAGCGCCGCACGGCCAGGGCCAGCAGCAGCGACGGGATGGCGATGCCGAGGAAGGTCATGGCAGGCGGCCCCGCATGATCTTGCCGAGGGGCGTGCGGGGGATCTCGCGGACGGGGATGATCGAGCGGGCCCGCTCGAACGGAAAGACGTGCGCGTTGAAGGCGTTGGCGATGGCGTCGGGGTCCCCCGAGGCGATGGCCAGGGCGATGACGTGGCCGAGACGCTCGTCGGGGATGGCCACGACCGCGGCGTCGGCGCCGATCCCGGCGAGGATGCGGTCGAGGCGGGAGAGGTCGACCGACTCCCCGCCGATCTTCACAAAGTCGCCCCGCCGTCCTTCCACGCGCAGCGTGCGCCCTTCGACCGACGCCACATCCTCGGTCACGAACCAGCCGTCTATTTTCGGATCGACAAATCCATCCTCGGACGCATAACCGGTGAGCAGCGCCTCGCTCCGCAGCGCCAGCCGCCCATCCTCTTCGATGCGCGCCTCGACGTGATCGAGGAGGACGAGCTCCGGCGATTCGAGCGTGGCCGTGGCGACCTGCGAACAGCACTCGGTCATCCCGTAGCTCGGCAGCAACGGCCACCCCAGTGCGCGACCCTCGCGATACAACTCCTCGGACATCGCACCGCCGCCCACCACCACCGCGCGCAGCGACTGCGGCGCCGTCCTCCGATCGCGAACGAGATCGCTCACCTGCGCCGGCACGAGCGACGCCAGCGTCACGTCGTCCGACCATTCCGTGACGACGCGCGCACCGGAGAGGAACGCGCGCGCATGGATGCCGAGGCCGCCGACGTGGAACGTCGGGAGGACGCAGAGCCAGACGTCGTTCGCATCGGATTGCAGGTGACGATTGACCGCGGCGGCCGAGGCGAGGAGCGCGCGCTTCGAAAGCGCGGTCAGCTTCAGCGCGCCGGTCGTGCCGGAGGTGGCCAGCCAGACGTGCGCCGGCAGGCCGGTGACGAACGACTCCAGGCGCTGCCGCTCCTCCTCCGGTATGCGGGGATTGAGGAGCACGTGCGACTCATCGCCTACCCAATCGATGTCCACGGCAGCCGCTCCAGAAGGTCGTCGAACCCGATGCCGGTGCCGCGCGGCGGGAGGAGGCGCGCGCCGTCGCTCTCGACACGCTCGAGGAAGGCGTCGGGCTCGTAGAGGACGTGCGTGAAGAGGCCGCAGCGCGCGTTGGTCGCGTGTGTGGCGGCGACGTACGTGGCGCCGAACTGGCCGACCGGATGGTCCATGTACGAGGTCACGACGACATCATTGTGACGCGGCCAGTCGGTCCGGAGAGCGGGTTTGTGGACGAGCACGTCGGCGTTGCCCTCGAACCGGTCCAGGGCGAGCCGCAAACCGGTGCGGTCGCGTAGCTCGCGCCAGGTGGGCTCGTCGTAGGGACAGGGGTCTTCGATGAAGTCGATGCGCTCGTGCGGGAGGGTCCCGGCGATGCGCAGGAACTCGTCGGGCGTGAGTCGGGCGTTGAAGTCGATGCGGATGCGGACGTGCGGCGGAAAGTCGACGACGCCTTTGGTCTTGATGGTGTCGAAGCCGGGGGGCGGATCGTTGCCGGGCCAGTGGCTGAGCGGGATGGTCAGGCCGTCGAAGAGCGACACGCCGCGGCGGCGCGCATCGGCGTCGAGTGCCGCCAGGCGGAGCGAGGCGCGCGTGAGTGGCGTGGTCTCGCCGCGGGCGAGGAGGGCCAGTTGTTCGTCGAGCGGGGCGTCGCCGAGCTCGGGCCAGGGATGGATGTCGGCGAAGCCGTCATCGGCGCGGAGCAGCGCGCCCTCGCGCGTCGTGGCGCGGAGGGAGCGGAGCGTGTAGCGATGGACGTGCATCGTCAGATCATCGAGCCGGCCACGAACAGGATGCCGAACGCCCACTGCAGCGCGCCGGCCATGCCGAGGGCGGCGTTGAGCTCCGCGCCGCGGCTGCGCATCACGCGGGCGACGACCGCGAGGGCGAGCGGCACCGCGACGAGCGTCAACAGCAGGCCGCGATGCGGAATCATCGCCACGGCGGCGAAGGGCGCCAGCGCGAAGAACGCGATCTCGAAGCGCGCGAAGCGCTCGCCGAAACAGACCACGGTCGTGCGCTTATCGCTGCGGCGGTCGCCGTCGACGTCGCGGAGGTTGTTGATGACCAGCAGCACCGAGGCCAGCGAGCCGGCGGCGAAGCCGGCCAGCAGCGCGGAGCGCGTCAGTTGCAGTGAGTGCGCGTAGAACGTGCCGCCGACGGCGACGAAGCCGAAGAAGAGGATGACGAAGATCTCGCCGAGACCGCGGTAGGCCAGCGGGTACGGTCCGCCGGTGTACGCGTACGCGGCCAGGATCGAGGCCACGCCGATGATCAGCATCGGCCAGCCGCCGCGCACCATCAGCGGAATGCCGCAGAGCGCGGCGCCGGCGAGGCAGACCCACGCCGCGGTCATCACCGCGCCAGGAGAGATCAGTCCAGCCTGCGTGACGCGGACCGGCCCGAGCCGCTCGGCCGTGTCCGAGCCTTTCTTGAAGTCGAGCGCGTCGTTGACGAGGTTCGTGGCGATCTGGATCAGCACCGCGCCGAGGAGCGCGCAGGCGAAGACCCACCAGGTGATCGCCGGCGGCTCATGCGCCGCGAGCGCGGAGCCCATGAGTACCGGCACGACCGCCGCGGAGAGCGTCTTCGGACGGACGGCCAGCAGCCATGCCGATAGGGGACCCCGCCTCGGCGTCATGGAAATCGCTTGAACTTCTTGAAGTCGGGCTTGCGCTTCTCCACGAACGCGTCGCGCCCCTCCTGCGCCTCCTCGGACAAGTAGTAGAGGAGCGTAGCGCTGCCGCCGAAGTCGAGGAGGCCCATCTGGCCGTCGCAGTCGGCGTTCATGGCCGCCTTCAGGAAGCGCAGCGCCATCGGCGAGAGGGCCAGCATTTCGCGGCACCACTTCAGCGTCTCGGTCTCGAGCTGGTCGAGCGGGACGACCGTGTTGACGAGGCCCATGTCCAGCGCCTGCTGCGCGTCGTACTGGCGGCAGAGGAACCAGATCTCGCGCGCCTTCTTCTGGCCGACGATGCGCGCCAGATACGACGAGCCGAGGCCGGCGTCGAACGAGCCGACCTTCGGGCCGGTCTGGCCGAAGCGCGCGTTCTCCGCGGCGATGGTGAGGTCGCAGACGACGTGCAGCACGTGGCCGCCGCCGATCGCGTACCCGGCAACCATGGCCACCACGGGCTTGGGCATGCTGCGGATCTGCTTCTGCACGTCGAGGATGTTGAGGCGCGGGATCTTTTCCTTCGGGTCGACGTAGCCGCCCTTGCCGCGCACTTTCTGGTCGCCGCCGGCGCAGAACGCGTCCGGCCCCTCGCCGGTGAGGACGATCACGCCGATGTCGGAGTCGTCGCGGGCCATGTCGAAGGCGAGCTTCAACTCCCCCACCGTCTTCGGCCGGAAGGAGTTCCGCACCTCGGGGCGATTGATGGTGATCTTGGCGATCCCATCCTCGGTGCGCTCGTACTTGATGTCTTCGAAATCGTGCAGTTTGTGCCAGGTCTCAGCCATGCGGGCGCACGTTAGTGCAAGTCGAGGAAGGCGCGCAATCGAGACACCAGCGCGTCCGGCTGCTCCCACGGAACGCGGTGTCCCGCGTCCGGGCAGATCCACAGCTCGGCGTGCGGCAGGCGGGCCACGGCACGGCGGGCGATGTCGACGTATTTCGCATCGCGCTCGCCGGCGATCCAGAGAACCGGCGTCTCGATCGACTCGAGGTCCGGCGGCGGGAGGACGGCGGGCGAGTACTCGCGGAGCTGGCGCGCGAGCTCGGCACGATCGAAGTCTTCCTCGCGGCGCTCGACGGCGTGGCCGCCGAAGACGGGCTGCGCGTTCCAGTCGCGCATGAGGGAGGACCAGTCCTCGGATTCGAAGCGGCGCGCCCATGCTTCGTCGCGTTGCCGGCGGGCGGGGTCGGGGGCGTTGAGGCCGGCGGAGATGATGACCGCTTTCGCGAAGGTGTCCCGCGGGGAGATTATGGAGTGCGGCGGCCTTAGCCGCCGCTTTGGCGCCAAAGCGGCGGCTAAGGCCGCCGCACTCCATAAGGCTGCATCGTGCTCGCGCTCCAGCAACCCCAGCGCCAGACGTCCGCCCATCGAGTACCCCATGAGCACGTCGCCGTGCGTTGCGCTGTGCTCCCACGGGAGAAAGTCCCAGTCGGACTGCAGTCCCAGGAAGCCAGGCAGCGTACGGATCATGCCCACAGCTCGTCGTACCTCTTCCACACGCGCTGGGACGCCTCGTCGTCCGGCCGCAGCTCGGTCACGTCGATGTTCCACATCGCTGCCCAGTCCTCGAAGCGGACGTCGTGCACGTTCTCGATGATCCGCGCGCGCAACGCTGGATCGAGCGCGCGGAGCGAGGCCACGCGGCCGAAGATGCGGCCACCGCCGTTGTTGACGACGACGATGCGGAAGGGCGCGTCGAGCTGCGGGACGATCCACGGCGCGCCGAGGTCGTAGATGGCGGTGAGATCGCCGACGACGCAGACGTTCTCGCGCTCCGGTGCGCACCAGCCGAAGAAGGTCGAGAGCTGGCCGTCGATGCCGTTCGCGCCGCGGTTGGCCTCGTATTCGAAGCCGCGCGGCTCGCGCGCGGCGGCGAGGTCCCATTCGCGGATGGGGAGGCTGTTGCCGAGGTAGACGCGCGCGCCGTGCGGCAGCTCGCGGGAGAGCTCTCGGAACATGGCCAGCTCGGAGGACGGCTCGTCGTCGAGGATGCGCGCGAAGCGTGCGGCGTAGTCGCGGTCGCGCGCGAAGAGCTCGCGATCGCGTTCGCCGTGCAGTGACGGAAGCGCGTCGATGGGATGGACGTCGCCGCGCGTGAGGCCGGCGAACGGGAGGTCGCTGTAGTGCGTCACCGGCAGGTCGAGCGTTTCGAGATCGCGCCAGAAGCGGAGCGTCGGGACGTTGCCGATGCGGATGACGGAGTCGAAGGTCGCGCGCGCGATCATTCGCTCGCCGGATCGCAGGAGGGGCAGCGAGGGATCCTCGCGGAGGCCCGACAGCGGCTCCGCGTACGTCGGCGCGTTTACCTGCAGCACGAAGTCGCGCACGCGCTCGCGATGACTTGGCGCCAATGCGCCAATCACGATGAGTGGTTTGGAGTGCGGCGGCAAAGCCGCCGCTTTTGAATACCGTGCAACGGGCGCGCTCTGCGGCTCTGGCGCGGGATGCGGCTCAAACGCGTTCCTCGGCTGTAGCGCTGTCCGCGATTCTGCCGCGGTATTGGAAAGCGGCAGCTCTGGCTGCCGCACTCCATATTCCTCCAGCTCGACGTTGAGGTGCAGGGGGCGGGTGCGCGTCCATGTGGCGAGCGACGTCTCCGCGTACGGGCCGAAGATGCCGATCTGCTCGATCGACTGCGGGGCGCCGGTGCCGCGGAAGCGCGCCGGGCGATCGGCGGAGATGAGGATGAGCGGCAGTCCGGAGTAGTAGGCCTCGATCGCGGCGGGGAGGAGCTCCGCGACCGCGGTCCCCGAGGTCGTCACGACGGCGACCGGCTGGCCGTGCAGCTTCACCCGTCCGATGGCGAAGAAGGCCGCGGAGCGCTCGTCGACGAAGGAGAACAGCCGCACGTCCGGCAGCGCGCCGAGGACCGCCAGCAGCGGCGCGTTGCGCGAGCCGGCGCAGACGCAGAACTCCCGCGCCCCCGCCGCCCGCACTTCGGCAATCACGCCCGATGCGCGCTCGACGTTGCCCATGCCTCGGACTCGATCCCGAAGAGCGCCTTGACCTGATCGCGCTTCTGGCGCAGCTCCTCGAGTTCGCGCTCGAGCTGGCTCTCGGCGAGCAGTCCCGCGCCCGAGCCGACGCGCACGTCATCGCCTTTCCACATCACGTTGCGGATGGCCACCAGCGCCACCGCGGAGCGGTCCTCGCGCTCGATGCCGAACGGTGCGCCGAACGTCCGGCGCTTCACGCCGCGATCGGCCTCGCGCAGCCAGCGCTCTCCCGCCGAGGTCCGGGGCGAGACGCCGAGGGCGGCGGTGGGGTGGAGGCGGCGGACCATTTCGGTGAACGACATCGCCTCGGAGCCGCCGGACTCGGAGAAGAAGATCGGCGTCATCAAGTGGGCGATGCCGGGCAGACGGAGCAGGCCCAGGGGCCCGACCTCGATGTTCCCGAACGGGGCCAGACGGCGGACGATGTCGTCGACGACGAGCCGGTGCTCGCGCCGTTCTTTCGCATCGCTCAGCAGTTCCTCGGCGCGCAGCACGGGACGCGTCCCGGCGAGGGCCATCGTCCGATATCCATGGGCCTCGGCCTGGAACAACACTTCCGGCGTCGCGCCGATCATGCCGTGCTGCGCGTACGCGAAGCCGTATGCGCGCAGGCCGGGCGGCATCATGGCGAGCTGCGAGATGAGAAAGCGCCACCAGCGCCCGCGGCGTGCGAAGCGGCCGTTCTCGAAGAGGACAGGGACGATCTTGGTGAACTCGCCGCGCTCCATTTCCGCGCGCGCCGAGGCGAAGAGGCGCTCGAAATCGGCGCGGACGACCGGCTCCCATTCGATCTCCGGGACGTCCCCTTCCTCGAAGCGCGCGGCCAGCTCCTCGAACGACAATTCTTCCCAGTCGGCGGGATGTCGCCACGGCGAGGGGTCGTCGAGAAAAAAATCGGTTATGTAGAATGCCGGCCGCTCCGGGCGCCGGAACGGGAGCTGTTCGAACGGACCCCATCCGACGAGCACGCGGCCCGGCGAAGTCTGGATGAACGCGAAGTCCCGCTGCATTCGGACGTGATTGTATGACGAGCAACTACACCGGCCCCGACCCCGCCAGGATCCGCTCCATGTTCGCGGCCATCGCCCGCCGCTACGACCGCACGAACACGGTCCTCTCGGGCGGCGTGCACCATCTCTGGCGGCGCAAGGCCGTGCGCGCGGCGGCGGTGCAGCCGGGCGACCGCGTGCTCGACTGCGCGACCGGCACAGGCGACCTGGCCATCGCCTTCCGCAAGGTGGTCGGCGACACGGGCCGCGTCGTCGGGACGGACTTTGTCCCGGAGATGCTCGACTTCGCCCGCACGAAATCGAGCGAGGTGACGTTCGAGGTCGCCGACGTGACCCGCCTCCCCTACCAGGACGCGGAGTTCGACGTGTCCAGCATCTCCTTCGGCATCCGCAACGTCGGCGAGCCGCGCAAGGGGATCGCGGAGATGGCCCGCGTGGTCCGCAGCGGCGGCCGGGTGATCGTCCTCGAGTTCGGCCAGCCCCGATCGCGCCTCTTCGGAGCGCTCTACAACTGGTACACCCGCCACATCCTCCCCCGCCTCGGCGGCGCCCTCACCGGCGACCGCGCCGCCTACAGCTACCTCCAGACCTCCGCCGGCCGCTTCCCCTGCGGCGACGACTTCGTCGCCCTGATGAAGGAGTCGGCGGAGTTCTCTTCGGTGACGTATACGCCGATCACGTTTGGGGTCGCGTATCTCTATCGCGGCGTGAAGCGCTGACCCAGGCTGTCATCCTGGAGGTCATTCCCCTTCTCCACGCTGCACTAACCACTGCACGATGAACCGCCGCGTCTCGCGCCAAGCCAGCGGCTTGTCGAGATCGTGGCCCGCTTCGCGGTGCAGGACGAGCGCGATGCGCGGATTGCGCTTCAGCAGCGCGCGGCCGTTGCGGGCTTCGACGATGCTGTCGTCCTCGCCGTAGTGAACCTGCGCCGGCGGCAGGCCCTCGGCGAACCAGAGCGGCGAGGAGGCGATGACGTGCAGGCGGGTCTCGGCGACGCTGCGGTCCTTCATCAGGAAGGTCTCGCGGAACTGGCCGCCGATCCCGAACACGTCCGACTTGCTGCGCAGCGCTTCCGCCGCGCGCTGGCGCGGCGTCCAGCCGCTCTGCGTCATCTCGAAGAGGTGATCGGCCGGACCGGCCCAGCTCACCACGCAGTCGAAACGACGATCGCGAATGCCGGCGAGGATGGCCACGGTGCCGCCGCGGCTGCGGCCGAAGGCGCAGGTGCGCTCGCCGTCCGCCTCCGGCGTGACCGTCAGCGCGGCCGCGGCGAAGGCGAGGAAGTCGTCCGTGGCGCCGTCCCAGACGTCGGTGCGGTCGCCTTCCGAGGTCCACGTCTTGCCGTCGAACTGCAGGACCTCGCCGCGATACGACGGGAGGAAGTAGATGAAGTCCTTCTGCCGCTCTTCCAGCAACGCCGCCGACGCCGGAACGCGGGAGAGGTCGAGCGCAAAGTACGACGGCGACACGCCCTTCGCCTCGACGATCACCGGCGCACCTTTCGCCCCCTTGGGCACGATCACCGCGCCGTAATGCAGCGACCCGTGTACGCGATGCGAAACGATGCGCACCTCGGCGGCGACGTGCCCGAGCTGCATCGTGCCGCGATGCACGAGCCGCACGTCGCGCGGCGAGAGATCGCGCCTGGCCCAGCGCTCGCGGACCCCCTCGAGCTCCGCACGCGCCGGCTTCGCGAACAGCGCGCCGAGGTCGTCCGAACCCAGCATCCGCAGCGCCGTCACCGCGGACTCATTCTTCGCGTCCAGCGCCAGCGCCCGCACGTACGCCTTGCGCGCTTCCCCGCTTCGCCCGTCCGCCACGAGCAACGCCCCATGCGTGACCCGCAGCCGCGCATCATCGGGATGCTTCTTCACGATCTCGCCAAGGAACTCCGCCGCCGCATGCCACTTCGTCGGCAGCGCGCGCTGGATGAAGTTGCCGAAGCCGATCGCGACGTCCACCGCGTCCTTCCGCGCCAGCACCGCCCGCGCCGCCTCGCGCGGTTTGCCGTTCATGAGCAGCTCCGCCGGCACCGGACGGTCGTGCATCAGCCGCGGCATCGGCGCGTCGTGACCGATCCCGTTCATCGTTAGCGAGACCACGCGCCCGTTCGTATCGCGGCCAAACGTCGCCTTCCGCTCCGGGCGCTCCGCGGAATGGAATACGTCCGGACCATCCGGCACGAGCTCCTGAACCGCACGCCAGAACAGCGGCCGCACGATCAGAACACCGCCGCGATTCGTCACGAGAACGACGTTGCCGTCGCTCTGTTCGTAGCGTCCGAGGTATTCGGATTGCGCGAGCAGCGGTGCAGTGGCGAACACGAGGAACAGCAGGGCCGCGAATCGCATGTGAGTCTCAATACGCCGCGGCCCGTGCACGGTTTCGCACACGTCTTCAACTTCAGCCCGCCCCCCTCAACTGTCATCCTGAGCCGCGTAGACGGCGAAGGACCCCTGCCGACGGAGCGAGCAGCGTGCAACCGGAGGAGGTCCTTCGCCGCCATGCTTTAGGCTGCGTGGGACGGTTCCTGCGGCTCAGGATGACAGTTGGGGACAGGCAGTCGCGAGATGCGCGCTTTACGCGACAGGCGTGCATCCTGGCTAGGCCAACAAGCGCTGCCGGTCGCACCGGCCCGCCGGAGGCCTCCCGTCGTCCCCTCTCTCGTATACTCGCGAAAGTCCAATGGATCCGATCGACGTCTTCAAATTCGGCGGGGTGGCCGTCGGCTCGCCGGGGGCCATCCTCGTCGCCGTCGAGCACGTGCGGCGGGCGGCGCCGGGCGTGGCCGTCATCGTCTCCGCCGCGAACGGCGTCACCGACATGCTCCTCGAAGCGGGGCAGGCCGCGTTGCGCGGCGACCGCGAGGCCTTCCTCGACGCGGCGAAGCGCTTCGAGACGCGGCACGACGAACTGATCGACGGCGTCTTCAAGAAGCGTCCGCTCGCCAAAGAACTGCGCTCCGTCATCGCCGACTCCGCGCACGAGATGCGCTCCATGTGCGAGAGCGTGGCCGTGCTGCGCGAGCTCACCCCGCGGGCGCAGGACTCACTCGTGGCCCGCGGCGAGCGCATGCTGGCCCGCATCTTCACTGCCCTCCTCGGCGAGCACGGCATCGACGCCGAATACGTCGACGCCCCCGACGTCATCCACACCGAGCTCCGTCTCGGCACCCTCTGGCCCAAGTTCCCCGCCTGCGAGCGCGCCGCCAAAAAGCACGTCCTGCCGATTCTCGAAGCGGGCCGCGTGGCCATCATGCCCGGCTACATCGGCAGCGGCCCGAACGGCGAAGTCGTGACCCTCGGGCGCGGCGGCTCCGACTTCTCCGCCGCCATCCTCGCGCGCAGCCTCAACGCGCGCGCCGTGACCCTGTTCAAGGAAGTCGACGGCCTCATGACCGCCGACCCGAAGTCCGTCCCCTCGGCGCGCCTGCTCTCCGAGCTGCACTATCGCGAGGCCGCGGAGCTTGCGTTCTACGGCGCCAAAGTGCTGCATCCGCGCACCATGATCCCGCTCGTCGACCGCAAGATCCCGCTCTTCGTGCGCAACACCTTCCGCGAAGGCAGCGTCACGCGCATCGCCGACGACGTGAAACCGGGCGCGTATCCGGTCAAGGCCCTGACGGCCATCCATCGCCAGTCGCTGCTTTCCATCGAAGGCGCGGGCATGATCGGCGTGCCGGGCGTGGCCGGACGCGCCTTCACCGCGCTCTCGAACGCCGGACATTCCGTCTCCATGATCAGCCAGGCCTCGAGCGAAGCCAGTATCTGCTTCGTCGTCCCGGAGGCCGAGGCCGTGCATGCGGTGGCGGCGCTGGAAGAAGCGTTCGCCAGCGAGCGGAAGGCGAAGCTGATCGACCGCGTGCGCGCGGAGAAAGCGATCGCGCTGATCGCCGTCGTGGGGCTCGGCATGCGCGGACGTCCCGGCATCGCCGCGCGCACGTTCTCCGCGCTCAGCGGTGCGCGCGTCAACGTCGTGGCCATCGCCCAGGGGTCGTCGGAGCTGAACATCACCGTGGCCGTGTCGGAAGGCGATGCCACGCGCGCGCTGCAGGCGCTGCACAACGAATATCAGCTCGACAAACTGCACCCGCTGGCCGACGCCACCGGCCGCGAATCGAAGCTCACCCTCCTCGGCTTCGGCCAGATCGGCCGCGAGCTGGCGGCGCAGCTCACCGCGCAGGAGAAGCATCTGCGGCAGGAGCTCGGCCTCGACATCACCATCGTCGGCGTCGCCGACCGCTCCGGCATCAAGGTGAAGGAAGAAGGATTCAGCACCGCCGCGCTGCAGAAGTTCGCCAGGCAGAAAGTGACCGGCGGCCGCCTCTTCGACGGCGACTCGCTGCTCACCATCGGCGAGCTGCAGAGCGCCATGGAGCAGGAGCTGTGGCTCCTCCCCTCCCATCGCCCCATCCTCGTCGACCTGACCTCGGAAGAAACCGCGCCGCTGATCCAGAAAGCGCTGGAGAACGGCTTCAACATCGTCCTCGCCAACAAGAAACCGCTGGCCGTCTCGCAGCTCGCCTTCGATGAGCTCATGGCCACCGCGCGCGAGCGCGGCCTGTCGCTGCGCTACGAGGCCACGGCCGGCGCGGGACTGCCGGTGCTCGACACGCTGGCGAAGCTGCAGGAGTCGGGCGACCGCGTGGAGACGATCCTCGGCGCCTTCAGCGGCACCCTCGGCTACATCATGAGCGCGCTGGAAGAAGGAACGCGCTTCTCCGACGCCGTGCGCGCGGCATGGAAGGCCGGCTACACCGAGCCCGATCCGCGCGATGACCTCTCCGGCACCGACGTGGCCCGCAAGGCGCTCATCCTCGCCCGCACGCTGGGACGCAGGCTGGAGCTGCGCGACATCGCCCTCGAATCGCTCTTCACGCCCGAGGTCGACGACGATAATCCCGCCCGTTTCGTCGACAACCTCACCGCCCTCGACGCCGTCTTCGCGGAGCGCGTGGCGCGCGCGAAGGCGCAGGGGAAGGTGCTGCGCTACGTGGCCAAGATCGCGAAGAAGATCAGCGTCGGCGTCGAAGCGGTCGACCAGGCTTCGCCGCTCGGCCGCCTGAAAGGCACCGACAACACGATCGTCATCCACTCCAAGCGCTACGCCTCGAACCCGCTGGTCGTGACCGGTCCCGGCGCCGGCGCGGCCGTCACCGCCGCGGGCGTGTTGAACGACATCGTGGCCATCACGATGCACGAGCGGCGGAAGGTCCCGCGGTGACTTCCGCGACAGCCTTCGCACCCGGCTCCATCGGCAATGTTGGTCCCGGCTTCGACGTCCTCGGCCTGGCCGTCGAAGGGATCGGCGACACCGTCACCGTCGAGCTGACCGAAGGCGACGCGAGGATCGCCGGCATCACCGGCCGCGACGCCGACCTCGTCCCGCGCGACCCCGACCGCAACTGCGCCTCGATCGCCGCGCACGCCTACCTCCGGCCATACGGCTACCGCGCCATCGTCACCATTCACAAAGGGCTCGCACTCGCGGGCGGGATGGGCGGGAGCGCGGCATCGAGCGTGGCCGGCGCCTACGCCGCCGCGCTGGCCCTCGGCACCTCGCCGGGCACGAACGACGTCATCGCCGCGGCGCTCGAAGGGGAGTCGTTTGTGGCCGGACGCCACCTCGACAACATCGCGCCGAGCGTCGTCGGTGGCCTGGCGCTCTCGCGCAGCATCGACCCCATCGACGTGATCAAGCTGCCGGTCGCGGCGGAGTGGTGGATCGCCCTGGTTACGCCGCGCGTGCGCATCGAGACGAAGGAAGCGCGCGCGCTGCTGCCCGACGCGAGCGAGCGGGCCGAGTGGATCCAGCAGATGGCCAACACGACGGCGCTGGCGCACGCCTTCGCCTCCGCGGACGGCGAGCTGCTGCGCCGCGCGCTCGACGACCGCTACGCCGAGCCGCGGCGCGCGCCGCTCATCCCCCCCTTCTACGACGTCAAGCGCGCCGCGCTCGAGGCGGGCGCGTTCGGCTGCTCGATCAGCGGCTCCGGCCCAACGCTGTTCGCCGTCGCGCCGGACGAGCGAACCGCGAGAGAATGCGCCGCGGCCATGGAACGAGCATTCGGCGAGATCGCCTCGGCACACGTCGGCGCGATCGCCAAAGAGGGCGTGAGAAGGGTGGAGACCCGATGAGCGACGAGACCGGCGAACGCAGACGCACCTCCCTCGTCGTCGATCCCGTCACGCATCGTTCGCCGGGCGAGTGGCTGGAGTGCATCGCCTGCCAGACCCACTATCCCGAGCTCGAGGTCCGCTACACGTGCGACGCCTGCGGCGGACTGCTCTCCGTCGAGCGCAGCACGATCCTCGACCGCAACGCCTTCGACGACCGCCGCACGTCATGGGCCCCGATCGACCAGAGCGGCGTCTGGCGCTTCCGCGAGGGCGTGCTGAATCTCGGTCGGGTCATCACGCATCCCGAAGGCGGGACGCGGCTGTACGAGCGGGAGGGACTCTTCTTCAAGCACGAGGGGGAGAACCCCACCGGCTCGTTCAAGGACCGCGGCATGACCGTGGCCGTGACGCAGGCCGTGCGCGTCGGGGCGACGGCGGTGGCGTGCGCGTCGACCGGCAACACCAGCGCCTCGCTGGCCGCCTACGCGGCGCAGGCGAAGCTGCCCGCCATCGTTTTCGTCCCCGCGGGCAAGGTGTCCAGCGGCAAGCTGGCGCAGACGCTCGCCTACGGCGCGAAGTGCCTGCAGGTGCGCGGCGATTTCGACGCGGCCATGCGCCTCGTGCGCGAGGCCTGCGACAAGCTGGGGATCTATCTCGTCAACTCGATCAACCCGTTCCGTATCGAGGGGCAGAAGACGATCATCTGGGAGCTGCTCCAGGATCTCTACTGGGAAGCGCCCGACTGGATCGTCGTCCCCGCCGGCAATCTCGGCAACACGAGCGCGTTCGGCAAGGCGCTGCGCGAGGCCTTCGTGCACGGCTGGATCGAGAAAGTGCCGCGCCTGGCCTCGATCCAGGCGCACGGCGCCAACCCCTTCTTCCGCGGCTACCTCGGCGCCTTCAACGAGCGCCACCGCATCAGCGCGGAGACGATCGCCAGCGCCATCCGCATCGGCGATCCGGTGAGCTGGGACCGCGCCGTGGCCGCGATCGCGGTCACGAACGGCGTGGTCGAGGAAGTGAGCGACGACGAGATCATGTCCGCCAAGCGCGCCATCGACGGCATGGGCATCGGCTGCGAGCCCGCCTCCGCCGCCACACTAGCCGGCGTCCGCAAGCTGCGCGAGGCCGGCGTGATGAAGGAAGGCGAGAAGATCGTCTGCGTCCTCACGGGCCACATCCTCAAGGACGCGGAGGCGAATTTCCGCTCGGAGAATGTGATGGAGATCGAGCCCACCATCGCGGAGGTCGAACGCGTTTTAGCGTCGGCGTGAGACGGGGTTCGTCGGTTTCTAGTTGCTGGTTACTAGTTGCTAGTGCCTTTTCGCCTGGTGCAGCCTTCGACCAGCTGCATCAGGCGAGAACGCACCAGCAACCAGCAACTAGAAACCAGTAACCGGCCGCAAACACACAACGGGCAGCCTCGCGGCCGCCCGTTGCTCGTACATCGCTGCCGGCGCGTTACGCCTTCAGATGCTTGTTGACCAGAGCGGTCATCTCGAACATCGAGACCTGATCCTTGCCGCCGAAGATGACGCGCAGCTTGTCATCGGCGTTGATCATCCGCTTGTTCGTCTGGTCCTGCAGACCGTTCTTCTTGACGTAATCCCACACGCGCTTGGTCACTTCACTGCGCGGGATCGGCTCGTTGCCGACGATGAGGGCCAGGTCGGCGCTCGGCGTCACCGCCGCGGAAAGCCCTTTGCCGCCGCCTTTGGATGGAGATTTTGTTGCCATCAGTTCAACCTCGCCTTCGCTTTAGTTTCGCGGGGATTCTGTGCTGATTCCCCTCTGCACGTCAAACGCGGTTTGGAACCGCTCGTGCAATCATGTGCCGCTGCAGTTAACGAACCAGGAGGTCCCGCTGTCCATGAAGTCGCTCCGTTTTTTTGCTCTCACCGCTCTCCTTTTCACTCTCGCGCCCGCCGTCTTCGCCGCCGAGTTCGGCGTCCGCGCCGGACGCTACAGCGAATCCGAACAGGATTTCGTCGGCGCCGAGATGCTCTTCGACCTCGGCGCGGTGAACATCAATCCGAACCTCGAGTACGCGCTCGACGATGACGTCACCACCGGCACCGCCAACCTCGACCTGACGGTCGACGTCGGCCAGTTCGCCCGCGTCCGCCCCTTCCTCGGCGCCGGCGTCGGTCTGCTGTACGTGGATGACGATTTCGGCGACAACACCACCGAGCCGCTCCTCAACGTCCTCGGCGGCGTGGCCTTCGACCTCGATTTCCTCAAGCCCTACGCCCAAGTCAAATACTTCCGCATCATCGAAGGCGACAACGGCAACGACGACGAGCTCGCGCTCACGGTGGGATTGCGGTTTTAGGCCGCAACCACCCGGTCGGCGCGCACGCGGACGATGGCGCGGAACACCAGGTAGAGCGCCAGTGCGATCAGTGACGCGGACGTAATCCCGTTCACCATCGCTACCGGATCGACCGTCGCGCCGGAGAAGTTCTGCATGGTCAGCCGCACCAGCGCGTAGAGCGTCGTCACCAGGACGAAGAGCATCGGCAGCAGCGTGAAAGCGATCTTCTGTCTGCGCTGGTGCAGCCAGACCGTGATTGCCAGCAGCGTCAGCGCGGCCAGGAGCTGATTCGACGCGCCGAACAGCGTCCAGAACTTCACCCAGCTTCCCGGGGGCGCGAAGGCGACGAAGTAGAGCGGCATGGCCACCGTCAGCAGCGTGCCCACCCAGGCGCCGAAGCGCGTCGGCCAGCGAAAGAGCTCCTGCACGATGTAGCGTCCGAGGCGCGTGGAGACGTCGACCGTGTCGAAGACGAACGTCGAGAACGCCATCGCCCCGAACGTGATCGCGAAATTGCGGTACTTCTCGCCGATCAGCAGCGTCATGAAATCGCCGATGCCGTTGCCGTAGATCGTCCCCGGCCTGAGGCCCGTCAGGTCCTTCTGCGCGACGATCATCACCGTCACCATCGCAATCAGCGCCACGAACGCCTCGGCCAGCATGCCGCCGTAGCCCACCGGCCGGATGTGCGTCTCCCGGTCGATCTGCTTCGACGTCGTCCCCGAGCAGACCAGTCCGTGGAAGCCGGAGCACGCGCCGCAGGCGATGGTCACGAAGAGGAAGGGAAAGAGCAGACCGGTGGCCTTCCCCGTGTCGAAGCCCTTGAACGCCTCCTGCTGGATCTCGTACCCGCCGAAGAAGATACCGATGATGCCGAGGGCCAGGGCCAGGTAGAGCACGAACCCGCCGAGGTAGCCACGCGGCTGCAGCAGTGACCAGACCGGGACCATCGACGCTACGCAGCAATACGCGAGGATCAGGATCGCCCACCACTTCGCATCGAGGATGAAGTACATCGACACCTTGGTCCCCAGCCAGACCACGAACAGCGTGGCCGGGACGAAGATCGCGGTGAGGAGCCACAGCGGCGGATTGAGATACCGCTGCACGAGCCCCATGACCACGGCGATGAGGAGATAGAAGATGCTCGCCGCCGCCACCGCCCCTCCCGGATGGAACGTCGCCGCCGCCCCTGCCAGCTCCTCGCTCCCGGTGACGAAGCTGGACGAGGTGATGTCGGCAAACGCGACGATCACATAAACCAGCGCCAGCCAGATGAAGGCCATCATGGCCACGCCGGCCCGCGCGCCGAGGTGCTCGCGGGTAATGTCGGCGATGGAGCGCGCACCGTGACGCACGGACGCCGCCAACGCCATGAAGTCGTGCACCGCGCCGATGAGCACGACGCCGAGCCCGATCCAGAGCAGACACGGAAGCCACCCGAACTCCTGGCAGGCGATGATCGGCCCGGCGATCGGCCCGGCCGCGGCGATGGCGGCAAAGTGCTGGCCGAACAAATAGAACGGCTTGGTCGGCACGTAGTCGATGCCGTCCTTCAGCTCGTGCGCGGGCGTCGTGGCCGAAGCATCGAGCCCCATCAGGCGCGAGATCCACGCCCCATACCAGTGATACGCGAGCGCAATGGCGGCAAGAAAGACGACCGCAATGAGCGTCAATTGCATGCTGTCGCAGTTTATCCCGGCACCCACCGGGGAGAGACGACGAGGGGCCTCCGGCGGGCCGGTGCGACCGGCAGCGCTGCATGGCCTAGCCAGGATGCACACCTGTCGACGAAACACGTGTTTGCGCGACGACATGGGCACAACCAGCGCTGCCGGTCGCACCGGCCCGCCGGAGGCCTCCCGTCGTCCCCTCGGGGCACGAGGACAAGCTGCCGCTCTCACGGGCGAAGGCTGGCGCGATGTTTATACTCTGGCGTCATGAGGGCCTTGCCGCGGATCACTCCTCAACGCGACACCTACGTGGGCATGCAGAGCACGGCCACGAGGCTGAACCGGTCGCCGGCCGCGAGGGCGACGAGCACCTCGTCGTAACGCGGGTTCGTCGCCAGGAGTGTGGGGTTCCCGCCGCGAAGGTCGAGCCGACGCAGGTATAGCTTGCCGTTCAAGTCGCAGATCACGATCTCGCCGTCGGCCGCGGCGATGTTCTGTGAGGCACGGGCGAAGATGATGGCGCCTTCGAGCACGCCGGCCTCAATCATCGCGTCGGTGTGCACGAGAAACGCGCGGTTCGCGTTCAAGCGCTGATACTCGCCCGGAATCTTCTCGTTCGCCAGGTGCTCGACGTCGTCGAACGTATCCCGCGCGCGGTCACGAAGGACGTACATCCCGCGAAACCGGCTGAGATCCTTTTGCTTCGTATCGTTGTCAAGGACCCGACCGAGCACTCCCTGGAACTCACGCGCGACCTTCGCGTCGTCGGCGGAAAGGCGAATCTGCGGCTCGTCGAACACCTCGCTCCACGTAAGGCCCGCGGCGCGAACGATCTTCTCGATCGTGGCGAAGAACGGACTATGAGTTTTGCCGGTGATGATATTGCTGACGGTCGACTCTTCCATCCGGGCGCGTTGCGCGACCTCGCGCTGCCTGATGCCGGCGCGATCGAGCGCTCTGCCGAGCCGTTTTCCGATCGACGACGTCATACACGCAACGTACTGGCGCGACTGCCCTTACGCGCGGGACTGAAATTGTCCGCGAGAACAAGCGCACGCAGCAGAACTCCTGCTGGACGCCAATTATGACTCCTTTAGTTGTCTTAAAGACCAAGAATCACTACGACTTCGCCAGCAGGTCCTCGTACTCCGGGTGGCGCTTGATGTAGGCCGCGACGTAGCTGCATTGGGGGACGACTTTGAGATTCTGGGCGCGGGCGTCGTCGAGGGCGTGCTTGACCACTTCGCCGGCGACGCCGCGGCCGGCGAGGGCGTCGGGGACGATGGTGTGGGTGAGGACGATGCGGTCGGGGTCCTCGAGGTCATAGGCGACGTAGGCGACCTGGCCGTCGATGGTGGTCTCGTACTGCGAGGTCTGCTCGTTCTTCGTGATGTCGTGATTCATGCGCGGTCCCGGTGCAAGCGCAACGCCGTCTCGAGCATCGCTCGCGGCTCGTCGGAATTGACCGACAGGCCGAGGTGGCGGAGCGCGAGGGCGAGCGAGTCACGGACGCGTGCGTCGTCGAGGGTCGGCAGCGGCAGCGCGCCGTCGCGCTTGCCGAGTTTCGAGCCGTCGGGATTCACGATCAGCGGCAGGTGGGCGTACGACGGCGTGGGATAGCCGAGGGCTCGTTGCAGCGCGATCTGCCGCGGCGTCGAGGCCAGGAGGTCCGCGCCGCGCACGACCTGCGTGACGCCCTGCTTCGCATCGTCCACGACCACGGCGAGCTGGTAGGCGAAGAGTCCGTCCGCGCGGCGCACGACGAAGTCTCCGCCGGCGTCTTCTTCGACGCGGCCCACGATCGCGTCGTCGAAGGCGATCGCGCCGTCGGGAACGCGGAAGCGGATCGCGCGCGCCGTCTTTCCCGCGGCGATGCCGTTGCGGCACGTGCCGGGATAGACCGGCTCGCGCCCGAGCGGCGCGGACGCGGCGCGCTGCAGGTCCGCGCGGGAGCAGGCGCAGTCGTAGACGAGGTCCTTCGCCCGCAGCTCACGCAGCGCCTGTTCGTACAGCGACGTGCGTCGCGACTGCCACACCACCTCCCCGTCCCAGTCCAACGCGTAGCGCCGCAGCGCCGCCAGAATCTCCCCCGCGGCGCCGGGCACGACGCGCGGCGTGTCGATGTCCTCCATCCGCACCAGCCACGGCACGCCGGCCGTGCGCGCGAACAGCCACGAGCCCGCCGCCGCGGCGAGACTGCCGAGGTGGAGCGGGCCCGTGGGGGATGGAGCGAAACGGCCGGACATGAGGGATCGAGTCGTCGAGTCGACGAGCGTCATCGTCGCACAGGGATTCTCCCTCGACGACTGGACGACTCGTCGACTCGTCGACCGCCTCACGACAGCGCGCGCTGAATGTACTCCGACATCCCCGCCTCGAGTCCCTGCTGCTGCGCGACCTGCGGCTCGCCGCGGTAGAAGTTCTTCAGCGACTGCGCGATGCCGGGGTCGCCGCCGGTGAAGGCTTCGAGGAGCTCCATCCAGCGCTTCGCCAGCGCCTGCACTTTCGGGTCGGAGGGATCGGTGCCGCGCTGCATCTCCTCCTTCACCGAGGCGATCACCCGCGGCCACTCCTCCTGAAACTCGCGCATCTTCTCTTCCCCGAACATCTCCCGCCGTTTGGCGAGCGTGTCGAGTTGTTCCTTCGTGTAGTACTTGTCGAACATGGTCATCACCTCGATTGCATGAATGAATTCGTCGGCGCTGGCCGACGCGTAATGCGCCGCAACCGCTTCGAGGCGCGCGCAGAGCTCCTGCTCGGCCGCGATGCGTTGTTTGAGGCGCCCGATGTGCTCGAGCACGAGCCGCTGCGCGTCGAAGTCGCGCCGCGACAGCAGCTCGCGGATCTCGTCGAGCGGGAAGCCCAGCTGGCGCCAGCGAGAGGACCTGCTGCAGACGGACGACCTCCTCGCGGCCGTACAGGCGGTGTCCGGACACCGTCCTGTGCGACGGCGAAACGAGGCCGACGTCGTCGTAATGATGCAGCGTCCGGACCGAGATCCCCGTCCGCTTCGCCAGCTCCCCGATTCTGATCATGCACGCAGCGTAAAACCTCACGTTACGTGAGGTGCAAGAGGTTTTTTGTAAGATGCGCGCATGAATAGAAACGCACTGGCGATCCTGTCCCTGATCCTGGTGACCCTCCCCGGCGTCGCGCAGAACCGCGACAAGAACGTCGAGATGCTCGCTGCCGACCTGCACGCCCTCGGACGCGTGGCCACTGTCGCCGAGGACCTCGGCGACTCGCGGCAGGTGCTGCTTTCCATCACCGACTCCGACATCAGCGCGCTGCGCATGCCGCGCGAGGATGGGACGTATCAGTGGGCCTCGCTGCAGCGCGAGGAGGGTGGGCGCGTGCGCGACGAGAAGACCATCGAGCATGTCTACACCGAGAAAGAGCTGCGCAACGTGACCGTCACCGGGACAAACGGCTATCGCGTCGAGGTCACGGTGCCGAAGAAGAAGGGGACGTTCTCGGCGAACAACCGCGTCTACGTACGCAACGTGCTCGTCGACTCGACCGGCTTCGACGGCAAGGTCACGCACCACGAGATCCCCATCGAGACCTGGGTCGCGCCCGGCGACGCCACCGGCGGGCCGCTGCCGGAGATCGGCAAGTCGGTCAAGGCCACCGTGGAGCTCGGGGTCGAGAGCGGCAACAAGGCCGCGGTCGCGGAAGTGGCGCTCGTGCAGGCCAGGCTGGTCGACGATCCGCGGAGTCCGTACTACCCGGCCGTGGTGAAGCTGCTGCAGGTCCGCGACGTCGTCACCGCGCGCGACCTCAATCGCGGCCTGCTCAAGAACACGGTCGACGAGGCGCTGCTCGCGCTGCCCGGCGAGCTCGAAAAGCGGGCCGCGGAGCAGGCTGCCGCGGCCGAGGAGCGCCGCCGCCTCGTCGCCAGCGGACAGGCCAAAGGCGCCGTCGCCGCCGGCGACGCGACGCCCGACGTCACGAACGCGCTGGCCGAGGTCGCGCGCCTGCTCAGTGGCACGGTGCAGGAGCAGGCCGAGGGGCGGGCGCGTCTCGACACGCTGATCGCGGCGCTGAAGCCGCAGGTGTAAAAACTATCAGATGGATGTAATCCCCTCGTAACCAGACACAGGCATCCTGTCGGCACATGGCCAGCGATGCCGCCACCCTCGAGACGCGTTACCAGCTCGCCGCGCGCGCGACGAACGACGCCATCTGGGACTGGGAGCTCGCGGCCGCGCGCGTGAGCTGGAACGAGGCCGTCGAGGAGCGGTTCGGCCACGCCGTGGAGGAGACCTCCATCGACTGGTGGCGCGAGCACATCCACCCGGACGACCGCGAGCGCGTCGTCCACTCGATCCACCTCGTCATCGACGGCGGCGGCGAGCGGTGGGAGGCGGACTATCGCTTCCTGCGCGCCGACGGCACGTACGCCGAGGTGCTCGATCGCGGGTTCGTGCTGCGGGACGAGCGCGGGCGGGCGCTGCGAATGATCGGCGCCATGATCGACCTCACCGAGCGGCGCCGCGCCGAGCGCGAGACGGAGCTCGAGCGCAGCCGCCTGCGCGCCGTCGTGGACGCCTTCCCCGTCGGCATCTTCATCGCCGACCGCGACGGCCGCCTCGTCGAGATCAACGACGAGGCCCGCCAGATCTGGGGTGAAGCGAGGCGCTCCAGCTCCATCGAGGAATACGGCGAGTACAAGGCCTGGTGGCACGAGACGGGCGAGCGGCTGCGCGGCGACGAGTGGGGACTGGCCCGCGCGCTCACGTTCGGCGAAGTGTCGGTCGGCGAGGTGGTGGACATCGAGCGTTTCGACGGCACGCGCGGCACGATCCTCAACAGCGCCGCGCCGGTGCGCGACGCGCACGGGAACGTCATCGGCGGCGTCGTCGTGGAGCTGGACATCACCGCCCAGAAACAGATCGAGCGCGAGCTGAAGGCAGCAAAGGAAGAAGCGGAACGGGCCAGCCTGGCCAAGGACGAGTTCCTGGCCACGGTCTCCCACGAGCTCCGCACGCCGCTCACCTCGATCCTGGGCTGGTCGCGCATGATCCGCCTGCCCGACCTCGAGCCGGAGCTGTTCGCTGAGGCGCTGGAGTCGATCGAGCGCAACGCCAAAACCCAGGCCCAGCTCATCGAGGACATCCTGGACGTCTCGCGCATCATCACCGGCAAGATGCGCTTCGCCATGCAGCCGCTGGACATGCGCGAGGCCGTCGACGCCGCGCTGGCGACGATACGTCCCGCGGCCGAGGCGAAGGGCGTGACGGTCCATGCACGAGTGTCGAACGACGCGGCGCTGGTCAGCGGCGACTCCGATCGCCTGCAGCAGGTGATCTGGAATCTGCTGGCGAACGCGGTGAAGTTCACGCCCGCCGGCGGACGCATCGCCATCGAGGTGAGCCGCAGCGCGAAGGAGGTGCGCGTGACGGTGCGCGACAGCGGCGCCGGGATCGACCCGCGCTTCCTGCCACACGTGTTCGAGCGCTTCCGCCAGGCCGACACGTCCGCCAGCCGCGAGCACGGCGGCCTCGGATTGGGACTGGCCATCGTCCGCCACATCGTGGAGCTCCACGGCGGGACGATCGCCGCGCACAGCGACGGCCTCGGCTTCGGCGCGCGTTTCGAGATCGCGCTGCCGGCCTCGCGCGTGGTCGCGGAGCGTGGCTTCGAGGCCGCGCCACTCGCCGAATGCCCGCCCGACCTGGAGGGCCTGCGCGTGCTGGTTGTGGACGATCAGGCGGACACGCGGCGCATCCTCAGCGCGGTGCTGCAGCGCTGCGGCGCGGCGGTGACGATGGCCGGCTCGGCCGCGGAGGCGATGATCGCGCTCGATTCGGAGGAGCACGACGTGCTGCTCAGCGACATCGGCATGCCAGGCTGGGACGGCTATTCGCTGCTGCGTACTCTACGTGCATCGTCATCGCGCGCCGCCACGATCCCGGCCGCAGCGCTGACGGCCTACACGCGCGACGAGGACCGCGCGGCGTCGCTCGACGCGGGGTTCCAGACGTTCGTGGCAAAACCGGTCGAGCCGAACGAGCTCATTTCCGTGGTCGCGACTCTGGCGTACGGAGCGCGGCGGGCCTAGGCACGCTCTCGTCGGCTGACGAAAAGGAGACGACGGGAGGCCTCCGGCGGGCCGGTGCGACCGGCAGCGCTGCATGGCCCAGCCTGAACGCACGCCTGTCGACGAAACACGTGTTTGCGCGACGACTGGGCACAACCAGCGCTGCCGGTCGTACCGGCCCGCCGGAGGCCCCTCGTCGTTCCCTTTCGCCAGCCGACGGAAGCGCGCCTACGCCCGCCGCACTCCATACACGAGCAGCTTGTGCTCGCCGAATTGCCAGTCGCCCTGCAGCGTCTCGCCGATCCGCTCCGCGACGCGGATCGAAGGTACGTTCTCCGGGTCGATCAGGCTGATGAGGTGATCGCGGTCCATCTCCTCGAACGCGAACTGCACGCAGCGGCGCGCGGCCTCCGTCGCGTAGCCCTTGCCCCACGAGGCGCGGCCCATCGTCCAGCCGAGCTCGAAGTCGGGCCAGCCGTCCGGCTGGTGGAAACCGACGCGGCCGACCAGGCGCTCCGTCTCCTTCTCGAAGACGCCCCACATCCCGAAGCCGCGGAAATGCCAGTGACCGGCGATCATGGCCATGTGCCGCCACGCGTCCATGCGGCTGAGTTGCGCGCGGACGGTATAGCGCGTCACCTCCGGATCCATGTGGATCGCGGCGTACTCCTCGAAGTCGGAATCGCGCAACATCCGGAGGAGCAACCGGTCGGTGACGAGCGTCGGAGCGTCGAGTGGTGCTACTTTCACAGGGTGAAATTCTACGCTGCGGTGCTCGCGATGCTGTTTTCTCTCTCAGCCTCGGCGCAGTTCAGTGAGACGGTCGAGGTCCGCGTGCTGGAGCTCGAGGCCACGGTCGTCGACCGCGAGCAGAATCCGGTCCTCGGCCTGACCGGCGACGACTTCCTCGTCACAATCGACGGCAAGCCGGCCGCGATCACCAACTTCTCCGTCATCAGCCGCGGCGCCACGCGCGACGTCGGCTCGGCGGCCGGGCAGAACGCGGTGGACATGCCGGTGCCGACGCGGCTGATCATCGTCATCGACGACGTGCATCTCCATCAGGAGTCGAAACAGCGCGCGCTGGCCGCGCTGCGCAAGTACGTCGAAGAGACGATGGACCCGGCCACGACGGTCACGCTCGTAACGTGGAACGGCTTGGCGCTCTTCACCCGCACCACGCCGACGACGCGCCGCGACATCCTCATGAGCGCGATCAACGCCTCGGCCAAAGAGATGCCGAAAGGCGTGACCGCCGACGTCGAGCGCCGCAAGCTGCAGGCCGTGCGGCAGAACTCCGGCCCCACCCCGACCTACCGGCGCATGGTCGAGTACTACGCGGAGTCGCGCGCTGACGATGCCATCCGCACCATCGACGCGCTGGAAGACCTCGTCGACACCACGGCCCGCTCGATCGAAGGACGCAAGATCATCCTCTTCGTCTCCGAGGGGATTCCGGTCCATCCCGGCGCGGAGATGTTCGCCTCCGCCGCCGGCCAGCGCCAGCCGCCGATCGCCACGGCGCGCTTCAATCAGGGGATGCGCTTCGAAGCGTTCGGGAAACGCGCCAGCGCCGCGGGCGTCGTCTTCAGCACGCTCGACCCGTCCGCCACCGCCGGCATGCACGAAGGCGGTATGGGGAACGTCGACCTGTCGCTCGACACCCGCCTGCTACGCGACAACAACCACGGCGGCGCGGTGCTGCTGGCGCGCGAGACCGGCGGAACGCTGGTCTCCGATCAGAACGATCTCGACCGCGCCCTCATCCAACTCGACGAGCGCCTGTCGACGTACTACTCGCTGGCCGTGCGTCCGCCCGAGAAACTGAGCGAAAGGCCGGAGATCGTGGTCACGATCCGGAATCAGCCGAAACTGCGGGCGCACGTGGCCACGCGGCGGGGAATGCCGTCGCGCGACGAGGCCATCGCCACGGCGGTAGTCACGCAGCTCACGCGGCGCTCTGAGGACAATCCACTCGACGCGAAGTTCTTCATCGAGCCTGAACAGCACGAGCGCGGCTGCATCGCCGCGCTGCAGTTCATGGTCCCGGCGGAGAAGCTGACGTTGCTGCCGAAGACGGAACAGATCCGCGGCCAGTTCGACGTCTGGTTCGCCCTCGTCGACGAGCGCAACCTCGAGACGCCGGTGCGCGTCCGCGGCGTAGCCGTAACGTCGAAGCACGGCGCCATGGTCCCGCTCTCGCAGCCGATCACGCTGGCGGCCGGACACTACGTCGTCTCCACCGCCATCGTGGATCGCTTGAGCGGCGCCGCGAGCTACCTGCAAAGGGAAGTGGACTGCGGGAACTGACCGAGTGTCCCCTCACCCGCGCAGCGGGTGGTTTTCAAGTCCCCTCTCCCCGCGCACGGGGAGAGGGTTAGGGTGAGGGGAACCCTTTTGCCTCGCTCGCACGACCCCTCACCCTAGCCCTCTCCCCACTGCGGTGGGGAGAGGGGACTGAGAAACGCCCGGGCGCGGGCGTACGTCAAGGGAGAGCGGACTGGGACACATCCTTCGCCAGCAGCATGTCGCCGATCTTCGACGAGGCGCCCTTCCAGAACCCCACCTCCCCCTCGAACTTCATCGGGTTCTTGAACGTGCCGAAGACCATGTCCCAGAGGGGGAGGTCGCTGTAGTTGTAGGCGTGGACGCCGCGCTGGTGGTGGACGCCGTGGCTTTCGGGGCGCTGGATGATGTAGCCGAGCCATTCCGGGGTGCGGATGTTGGCGTGCTGGAAGAGCGCGTTGAAGGTCAGGAACAGGTTGCCGATCACGGCGGCGCCGACGGGCAGTCCGAGGAGCGGGCCGAAGATGAGCGTCTGCAGGGTGACGAAGCCGACGACGTCCGCCGGCGCGAGGTAGTACGCGCCCCAGGCGTCGAGGCTCTCGGGACTGTGGTGCATCTGGTGGAAAATGCGCCAGAGTGCGTCGTTGCGATGCATGGTGCGGTGATACCAGTAGTGTCCGAGCTCGTACACCAGGATGCCCACGACGGCGCCCAGGGCCGTGCCGAGGGGCGAGAGGTCGAGCAGCGTCCAGGCGCCGAACAGCTTCGCCCAGACCATCGGCACGGCGAACGAAAGGGCGATGGCGACGAGGGTCACGGCCACCGATCGCAGCCGCCAGAAGCGCGGCGTGTCATATTTCCTTGCGCGGTACGCGAGGTCGAGCAGCAGAAACAAAGGCAAGAGCGCGAGCGCGCCCCAGGTCGCGATGTCGATCCAGGTCATGGCATTCTCCTGGGGTGCAACATGGGTTGGCTCCGCTTCGGAGTCGTGAAGAACGCCTGAGATTTCGATGAACGTCTATCACTTCGGCCCGTTCCGCCTCGATGCCTCGCAGGGCATGCTGTCGTCGCCGGCGGGCGACGTGGCGCTGACGCCCAAGGCCTTCGACATGCTGCGCGTGCTCGTCGAGAGTGCGGGGACGGTGCTGTCGAAGAAAGACCTGCTCGACCGCGTCTGGCCCGACAGCTTCGTCGACGAGAACAACCTCGCCCAGAACATCTCCCTCGTGCGGCGCGCGCTGGCCGCGTCCGATCCGGCCACGGAGTACGTGCAGACCATCCCGCGGCGCGGCTACCGCTTCGTCGGCGCCGTCACCACCGACGCGCCCGACACCACCCCGCGCACGCGCTACGCGCGCAGCGGCAACGTGAACATCGCTTATCAGGTCATCGGCGACGGCCCGATCGACCTCGTGTTCGTCATGGGCTGGGTGTCGCACCTGGAGCTGTTCTGGGAGGAGCCGTCGTTCGCGCGCTTCCTGCGACGGCTGGCCGGCTTCTCGCGGCTGATCCTCTTCGACAAGCGCGGCACCGGCCTCTCCGACGCCGTGCCGATCGCGCAACTGCCGACGCTCGAGGAGCGCATGGACGACGTGCGGGCGGTGATGAACGCGGCCGGCTCCACGCGGGCCGTGGTCATGGGTGTGTCCGAGGGGGGGACCATGTCCAGCCTCTTCGCGGCGACGTATCCGGAGCACACCGCGGGCGTCATCATCATCGGCGGCTACGCGCGGCGGCTGCGCGCACCCGACTACCCGTGGGGACCGACGCCGGAACAGCGCGAGGCGTTCATCGACATGCTGGAGCGCGAGTGGGGCGGCCCGGTGGGCATCGAGGACCGCGCGCCGAGCCGCGCCGGCGATCCCGAGTTCAGGAAGTGGTGGAGCACGTATCTGCGCATGGGCGCCAGTCCCGGTGCGGCCGCGGCCCTGACGCGCATGAACGCCGACATCGACATCCGCCACGTCCTGCCGACGATCCGCGTGCCGACGCTGGTCATCCACCGCAGCGGCGACAAATGCCTGCGCGTCGACGAGGGACGCTACATGGCCGACCGCATTCCGTCCGCGCGCTTCGTCGAGCTGCCGGGCGACGATCACCTGCCGTTCGTCGGCGACCAGGATGCGATCGTCGATCACGTGCAGCGCTTCGTGGCCTCCCTCGGCACCGCCGTCGACCGGACGCGCGTGCTGGCCACGCTGCTGTTCGTGCGCGCCGACGTCGCCGACGCGGCACTCGACGATGACGCCTCTCGCGAGGTGCGCTGGTTTCAGGGAGAGAAGATCGGCCGTATCGGCGACGCGCTGGTGGCCACGTTCGACGGCCCGGCCCGCGCCATCCGCTGCGCCCGCGCATTGCTCGACGCGGCCGACGCGCGCGGCGTGCGCCTCGCCGCGGGGCTGCACACGGGCGAGTGCGAGCTGACGCCGGGCGGCGTGGCCGGCACGTCGGTCGAGATCGGTGCGCTGCTGGCCGAGGCGGCGGCCGTGGGCGAGATCATCGTGTCGAACACCGTGCGCGATCTCGTGGCCGGCTCCGGCCTCGAGTTCGCCCCCCGCGGTCTCACCAACCTCGGCGACCGCCTCGGCGAATGGACGCTCTTCACGGTGCGGCGTTGAAAACGCGCATCATCCTCGTCGAGCCGCTCGAGGCGGGCAACGTCGGCGCCGCCGCGCGGGCCATGAAGAACTTCGGCTTCACCGATCTCTGGATCGTCGGCGGCAAAACCGAGCGCACGGACAACGTCTCGTCGTGGTGGGCCGTCGGCGCGATCGACGTCGTCAACGACGCGAAACGCGTCGACACGCTGGAGGAAGCCCTCGTCGACTGCCACCTCACCGTGGCCACGACCGCGGTCCGCGCCCGCCAGGTCTACGACCAGCTCCTCCCCGCCGACGTGGCCCGTCTCGCGGAGGAGCAACTCGGCGAGGAGCACCGCATCGCCGTCGTCTTCGGCCGCGAGAAATCAGGACTGACCGGCCGCGAGGTCGCGCTCTGCCAGCGCACCGCCACCATCCCCACCTGGCCCGACTTCCCGACGATGAACCTCGCCCAGTCCGTGGCCGTCTTCTGCTACGAGCTTGGCAAGGGTCATTACCCGCGCGCAAAAAAAGAAGCCGACCCCGCCCCGCACCAACTCGTCCACAACCTCACCACCCACACCCGCGCCCTCCTCGAAGACTTCGGCTACTTCGGCGTAAAGAGTCCCGACCGCGTCTGCGCGGAGCTGCTCGCGATCGTGGGACGCGCGGCGCTCACGACAAGGGAGGCGTCGTTGTTGCTGGAGATGGTGAGGAAGATGAAGAACGTGGGGAAGAGGAAAGAGGAAGGAGAAAAGAGGAAAGAGACCCCCACCCCAACGTAAGGCAAGGCGCGGTTGTTGTTGGAAATGATGAGGAAGACGGGGCGGCGTCAATCCCTGTCATCCCGAGCGTGAGTCGAGGGACCTGGGTGGGCGGGTGGCGCGCAGCGTGGCACGCAGCACGGGGATCGCGCCGCCCACCCGCCCAGGTCCCTCGACTCACGCTCGGGATGACAGAGGGGCGGGGGTCTCTTTCCTCCTTCCTCTTTTCTCTTTCCTCCCCCCACGTCTCATTTCTGAGCCACACAAAACTGCCTCAACGGATCCGACGGCAGCGACTCGAAGCTCGTCTTCGTCAGTCCCGCCTCCTTCAGCATCTGGCGTGCGCGTTCCTCGCCCCACATGCGGCCCAGCGCCTCGCCGTCATTGGCCAAGGCGATCGGGACCGCGTGCATCAGCGACAGCGCGTAGAGCATCGGGGCGTACGGGTTGTCGATGTTGCGCGCGAGGTGGCTCGAGGCGGCTACTTCCTGCATCAGGAAGACGCCGTCGCGCTTGAGCGCGTTGGCGATGTTGCGGAGCACGAGGCGGGGAAAGGCCTGCTCGTGGATCGACTCCAGGGCCAGGATCAGGTCGTAGCCGCGCGGCTCGTCGAGGCTGGCCACGTCGCCGACGGCAAAGTCGGCGTTCTGCAGGCCCGACTCGTCCAGCCGTTCATTCGCCCTAGCAATGGCCTCGGACGAGATGTCGTATCCGCGGAACGCCGAGCGCGGGAACATCCGCGCCAGCACCATCAGCACCGCGCCGTCGCCGCAGCCCGCGTCGAGGACCGTCGCGCCGGCGGCCAGCCGCAGGTCCATGCCCGGCATCAGCTCCAGCATCGCCTCGACGTACTCCTCGTCGATGACCTGCCGCTTCTCCGACTCCAGCAGCGCATGCACGCGCTCGTAGGCCTCGGGGACCACGCCGCCGCCGCCGTGAAAGCCGGCCACGACGAGGTCCTCGACGTCCGCGAGCAGCGAGAGCAGTTGCGCGGCCGGGGCCAGGTTGCCCGAGCCCGCGCCGCGGCTCAGCACCGCCGCGTACTCGATCGGAAGAAAGTACGTGCCCGTGCGCATGTCGTAATGGACAATGCGCGCCGTTGTCATGGCGGCCAGCCACTCGCGGACGTAGCGCTCCGTCAGTCCCGCCGTCAGGGCGATGTCGTTGCTGGTCGAAGGAGGAAGCGACGCCATCGTGTCGAAGAGACGCGTCCGGTGACCGACGCTGATCATCAGCGCCACGAAACCGCTGTTGAGAGTGCGGCCAATCCGGCTGGCGTAAACATCCGCACTCACTAAGGGCTCCAGGTTCATCACGGTCATCCATCCTCCTTTGGACTGTAAACGGTTACAGCAAAGTAGAGTCGCGAGTCCCCACAATCCGGGGCAAAATGTGGTGAAAGTCGGGGATCATCAGCTGAATGTTCCGTTTTGGTGAGTTCGAGCTCGACCTCGACCGTTACGAGTTACGGCGCGGGAACGAGGTGGTCAAGGCCGAGCCGCGCGTGCTCGAAGTGCTCAATTACCTGATCGAGCGCCGCGACCGCGTCGTGCCGAAGGAAGAGCTGCTGGACACGCTCTGGGCCGACGTCCACGTCTCCGACTCCGCGCTCACCACCGCCATCCGCGACGCCCGGCGCGCGTTGAACGACTCCCCCACCGAGCCGCGCTGGATCCGCACGATCTACGGCCGCGGCTTCCGCTTCGTCGGCACGCTCACCGCCGATGCACCCCCGCCGCCCGCTCCCGCGCCGGTCATGACGCCGACCGACGACGCCAAGTCGATCGCCGTGCTGCCGTTCACCGACCTCAGCCCCGCGCACGACCAGCGGCACTTCTGCGATGGCGTGGCCGAGGAGCTGATCAACACGCTCACGCGGCTGCAGCAGATGCGCGTCGTCTCCCGCGCGCTGGCCTTCGACTTCCGCGAGGACGACGACGTCCGCGACCTCGGCACGAAGCTCGGCGTGCGGCACGTGCTGCGCGGCAGCGTGCGCAAGTCCGGCGACCGCCTGCGCATCACCGTGCACCTCGTCGACACGCGCAAGGGGCATCACGTCTGGTCGGAGAAATACGACCGCGAGCTCGGCGACATCTTCGCGCTGCAGGAAGAGATCGCCGACAAGACGGCCCGCGTGGTCCTCGGCGTGATGGGCGAGTCGAGCCGCGACGCGCTCAAGTCGACGCCGGTGCGCATCGACGCGTACGAGTTCCACCTGCGCGGCCGGCAGCATCTGGCCGAGGCCACGCCGGAGAGCTTCGACGCCGCCGTGGGGATGTTCGAGCTGGCCATCGACTTCGACGCCGAGTACGCGCGCGCCCACGCCGGCCTCGCGGACGCGCTCGCGGAGCTCTCCATGATCCGCGGCGACGCCGAGCTGCGCCGCCGCGCCGCGGTCGCGGCCGAGCGCGCGGTCGAGCTGGAGCCGTCGCTCGCCGACACGCACATCAGCCGCGGCCACGTCTTCATGGCCGAGGAAAAGTACGAGGACGCGGCCAAGGAGCTGCGCCTGGCGATGTCGATCAACCCGCGCTCGTCCGAGGCCTACTACCGCCTCGGCCATCTGCGCGTGCGCGAGGCGAAGCTCGAGGAGGCGGCGGAGCTGTTCGAGCAGGCCGCGACGCTCGAGCCCGCGGACTTTCGTCCTCCACTGCAGCTCGCCTGGATCTACCGCACCCTCGGCCGCGACGCGCAGTCGCGCGAGGCCGAGGCGCGCACGGGGGCCCTCCGGGCGATGCGGGCACGATAGGCCGGTCGCGCAACCACAGTCCCCTCTCCCCACCGCAGTGGGGAGAGGGTTAGGGTGAGGGGTTGTGGCGCTTGGGAAGAGGGAGCCCCTCACCCTAGCCCTCTCCCCGTGCGCGGGGAGAGGGGACTGATCAAGGCCAGCGCGTTCGATCGTCGAGCGCGACACCTGCCTGCTCCGCTCGATGTCACGCGGCGTATGCCTGACAATGCCGTCCCATGCTGTTCGAGCCCCTGTCCCTCCGCTCCATCACCTTTCCGAATCGCGTCTGGGTCTCGCCGATGTGCCAGTACTCGAGCGACGACGGCATGCCCAACGACTGGCACTTCGTGCACCTCGGCAGCCGCGCCGTCGGCGGCGCGGGACTGGTGATCGTCGAAGCCAGCGGCGTGCCCCCCGAGGGGCGCATCACCGCGTGGGACAGCGGCTTCTGGTCCGAGGCGCACGCGGATGCGTTCCAACGCATCGTCGACTTCATTCACGCTCAGGGCTCCGTCGCGGGGATCCAGCTCGCGCACGCGGGACGGAAAGCGTCGACCGACAAGCCGTGGCGCGGCGGACGCGTCATCGCCGACGGGCCGCATTCGTGGACGCCGCTCGCGCCGAGTGCCATTCCGTTCCGCGACGGCGATCCGATCCCGCACGCGCTGACGCTGGCGGAGATCGACGAAATCGTGCAGCAGTTCGTGCGCTCGACGCGGCTCGCCTTACGCGCGGGCTTCCGCGTCGTGGAGATCCACGCGGCGCACGGCTACCTGCTGCACGAGTTCCTCTCGCCGCTCAGCAACACGCGCGACGACGAGTACGGCGGCTCCCTGGAGAACCGCATGCGCCTGACGCTGCGCGTCACCGAGGCCGTGCGCGACGCGTGGCCCGCGGAGCTGCCGCTGTTCGTGCGGGTCTCGGCCACGGACTGGTCGGAGGGCGGCTGGGACATCATCCAGTCGGTGGAGCTGGCCAGGCGCCTGCGCCTCCTCGGCGTCGACCTCGTCGACTGCTCGAGCGGCGGCGCCGTGCCGCACACGAAGATCGAGCTCGGCCCCGGCTACCAGGTACCGTTCGCGCGCGCCATCCGCCACGAGGCCGGCGTCCCGACCGGCGCCGTCGGCCTGATCACCGAAGCGCAGCAGGCCGAAGCCATCGTCAGCAACGGCAGCGCCGACGCGGTGCTCCTCGCGCGGCAGATGCTCCGCGACCCGTACACGCCCCTGCACTGGGCGCGCGAGCTCGGCATCGAAATGAAGTGGCCGGATCAGTACGGACGCGCGGGGTAATTCAGCGAAGCTTTAGGAGTGCGGTGGCGAACGAGCCACCGCTTTGGTTACGCGCAGCGTGTGCCGGATAGAAAAGCGGTGGCTCGTTCGCCACCGCACTCCTAAAACAACCAGCAACCGTCCTCACAACTTCAAAACCAGCTTCGTCATGTCGTGCTGATTGCCGTCCGGATCCGTCCCGTAACCCGGCTGCACAAAGGACGTGAACCCGAGGCCTTCCAGCGTCTGCACGGCGTCGGCTTCGAGGTCGCTGATCAGCATGCAGCTGACGTGGCGCATGCCGCGCTCGCGGGCGATGTTGATGAGCTGATTGACGAGCAGCGTGCCCATGCCGGCGCCGCGGTACTCCGGGTCGATCATCCACTTCACGCGGGCCACCAGGCGCAGCGGGCCGCCGCGGCGCATGTGCAGGGTGGCGTCGGCCACGATGCGAGTGCCATCGAGGGCCAGCAGCGGGAAGACCTTCCCGTAGTCGATCTCGCGGCCCCACGACTCGATCAGCGTGCGGTTGTCGAGGTTGTCCCACGCGAAGCGGCGGTAGGCGGCCGGCATGCGGTGGAAGAAGTCGTAGAGCGCGTCGACGTCTTTTTCGGCGAAGGGGCGGAGGAACACGCGGCGGCCGTCGCGAAGCGCGGCTTCCTGCGGATAGCGATGCGGCAAATCTGCCTCCCGGTCTTCGACCGGGGATTGAGGATTGGGTTGAGGATGGAGTCAGGCGCGCGGCCCGTCCTCAATCCTCAATTCTCAATCCTCAATCCCGCGGCATGCGGCTGCGGCTCTTACTTCTTGATGCCGAGGATCGCGTCCTTGGCGGCTTTGGCGATGCGGAACTTCAGAACCTTCTTCGCCGGGATCTTGATCGCCGCGCCGGTGGCCGGGTTGCGGCCGGTGCGCGCCTTGCGGTTGACGAGGACCAGCTTGCCCAGTCCCGGAAGCGTGAATCCCTTTTTCGCTTCCTTGTAGGCGACGGCGCTGAGCGCCTCCAGCATTGCCACCGCGGTCTTGCGCGGAACTTCGGCTTCCTCTGCGATGTGATTGATGAGCTGCGACTTGGTCATCGGGCCAGCTGCCATGTGTGGGTGATTCTCCTTTTCGGTGTTTTGTCCTTGCGGACGAGCGGTCGCAATCTATCGACGAACGCGCCGATGCGCAAATGATTTTTTCGTGATTTTCGGCCGGAAAACGGCACTTTTGTGTGCTACGCACAGAATGCGTGGCATATCACGCGAGCGAAAATGATGCGAGCTCGTTCGCTGGCACGCTTCTGGTTGTACACCGCCTCATGATTTCCCGCCTGGCCCGTCTCGGGTTTGCCTCGATCGGAATCGTCTACATGCTCGTGGGCGCCTTCGCCGCCATGTCGGGCCTCGGGCGCGGCGGCTCGACGGGCGGCCAGGAAAGCGCGTTCGCCTTCATCCTCGGGAAACCGTTCGGCAAGGTGGTCCTCGGCGTGATCGTCCTCGGCCTGCTCGGCTACACCGTCTGGCGCCTGCTCAGCGCATTCCACGACAGCGAGCAGCGCGGCAGCGATGCCAAAGGCCTGGCCATCCGCGCCGGCAGCGCGTGCCGCGGACTCATTTACGCGGCCATCGCCGTCGAGGTGATCCGCATCCTGACCCGCGGCAGCGGCGGCTCCGGCGGCGAGCAGCAGGCCAGGCACTGGACCGCGGAGCTCATGGCGAAGCCGTTCGGCCGCACCATGATCGCCCTGATCGGCCTCGGCATCGTCCTGTACGGCGCCTATCAGTTGTACGCGGCCTGGGACTCGAAGCTGAGCAAGCGCATCAACCTCGGCGAGATCGACGCCCGCATGCGCCGCAAAGTCATCGCCATCTCCCGCTTCGGCATCGGCGCCCGCGGCCTGGTCTTCTTCGTCATCGGCGGCTCCCTGGTCATGGCCGCCCTCAAGCACAACCCGCAGGAAGCCCACAGCACCTCCGGCGCCCTCGCCGCCATGCCGCAGCCGATGCTGGTCTTCGTCGGCATCGGGTTGATTGCGTACGGGGGGTATGCGCTCGTGAATGCGCGGTATCGGCGGATCAGCACGTAGGTAAAAGGTAAAGGGTAAAAGGTAAAAGTGCTTCGCCGCGTAGCGGCACCTTTACCTTTTACCCTTTACCTTTTACCTACGTCTCCCAATCCACCGAATCCCCAACCCGGATCACGCCACCTTCGACGACCTCCCCGTACACGCCTCCGCGCCAGCGCGTGCCGAGGACGGCGCGGAGGCCGGGCTGCGCGTCTTCCATCTGCTCGCAGGGACGGGTCTCGTTGTAGATGCGGATCAGCGCCGGGCCGATGCGCAGCGTGCGGCCGCGTGACTGCTCGAGGTCGATGCCACGCAGCATCACGTTCGCACGGCGCGCGGAGGGATCGACGTCGACGCCCACCTCCGCACACGCCTCCTGCCAGCGCGCCTCGTCGATGAGCGTCACCTGCCGCCTGCCGCCCTGATTGGCGTTACCGGCCAGGCCGCGGCCCGGGACGGCCTCCGCGAAGAGGACGCGGTCCATCGGGCCACGTTTGAATCGCTTGAGCCAGAGAGTGACGACGGTGCCGGGCATTTGCTTTGTCATCCCGAGCGTGAGTCGAGGGACCTGGGTGGGCGGGCGGCGCGCAGCTCATGCATCGTGCGAGGTACGTGTATCAGATGCTGGTGCATCGTGCGAGGTACGTGGATCAGATGCTCATGCATCGTGCGCGGCACGTGTATCAGATGCTGATGCATCGCCCGAGGCATGCGCATCGCGCCACCCGCCCGCCCAGGTCCCTCGACTCACGCTCGGGATGACAGCGTTGTTGCTCCTGCGCCTGCGCCCTGCCACCAGCGCCCTATCTACTCCCCCGGATCTCCTCGAACCACGCCTTGCTGCTCACCGGGCGTCCGAGGAACGCTTCGACGAGCTCCCTGGCATTCTGCTCGCCGCCGCGGCCGAGGACGCCCTTGCGGAAGCGCATGCCCACCTTTGCGTCGAGGATGTCGGAGCCCCAGGCGCTGAGCATGTCCTTGCCGATCACCTCGGACCACATGTAGCCGTAGTAGCCGGCCGCGTAGCCGCCGAGGAGGTGGCCGAAGGTGCCGGGGAACTCGGTACCGGCGACGTAGCCGAGCTGCGTCGCGGTCTCGACCTTCTTCCAGGCATCCATCGCCGGCGTTGGCGTCTCGCCGGAGAGGGCCATGTCGAACGCGGCGTAGTTGTGCTGGCGGGCGTAGTCGATGCCCTTGCCGTAATTGCGCGCGTCCTGCAGCGCCTTGACCGTCTTCGCGTCGAGCTCGGGGCAGCCCTGGCAGTGCGCCTTCAGCAGCGCCAGCGTCTCCGGGCGGCGCGCCCACTCCTCATAGATCTGCGACGGCGCCTCCACGAAATCCTGCTGCACGCTCGTGCCGCCCTGCGACGCGTACGCCGTCTCCGAGAGCACGTTGTGCATCACGTGGCCGAACTCGTGGAAGAACGTCTGCACCTCGTCGAAGGTCATCCCCTTGCGGTCGAAGTTCGTCATCAGCACGCTCACCGGACGGCGGTCGTGGCGCGTCGAGCTGCGGCGCGCGGACGACGCGGCGGCGTGCTTGTACTTGCCGTCGCGCGGATAGAGGTCGAGGTAGATGCCGCCCACGTACTTGCCGCCGTCCGCTTCCTTCACGTCGTAATAGAGGACGTCGGGGTGCCACACCGGCACCTGCGCCTGCTCGAACTTCACGCCGTAGACGCGCTGGGTGATGTCGATGATCCAGTTGCGCGTGGCGTCGCTGGGAAAGTACTTGCGCGTCGACTCGTCGTCGATGGCGTAACGCTTCTCGCGCAGCCGCTCGCGCCAGTACGGGACGTCCCAGCGATTCATCTTCGTCGACGCCAGCGCGGTGCCGAGCGTTTCGGCCTTTAGCTTGCGCAGGTCGTCCAGCTCGCGCTTCTCGACCTCGGCCACCGACTTCGCCACCTCGTCGAGGAACGTGGTCACGGCCTGCGGCGTGCCGGCCATGCGGCGCTTGGTGACGTAGTGCGCGTAGCTCGGATAGCCGTACAGCGAGGCCAGCTCCTTGCGCAGCTTCGTGACCTCGTCCAGGACCTCGAGGTTCCGCGCCGAGCCGCGCTTCATGTACCCGAGGTAGTAGCGCTCGCGCGCCTTCTCGTTCTCGGAGGCGGACATGAACGGCACGTAGTCGGGGTAGTCGAAGCCAACGACGATGTTCCCCTCGGCGTTCTTGACCCGGTCGACATACGACGGCGGCAGGCCCTTGTACTCGGCCGGGGTGAATGTCAGCTTGGTCGTGTTGTCGCGGATGTTCTTCGCGAACTCCTGCCCGAGGACCGTGATGCGATCGGAGATCTCCTTGGCGCGCGTGCGCTTCGCTTTCGGGAGCGAGACGCCGCTGTCCTCGAAGGCCTCGATGATGTCGAGGCGGAAGCGCGTCTGGACCGGGTTCGCCGGCTTGGCGGCGTTCACGCGCTCGAACAGTTTCTCGTTCTGATAGAGCTCCGTCGAGAAGCTGGAGATCTTGTTCAGGCAGTCATCGCCCGCCTCGCGCACTTTCCTGTCGGGGCTGAGGTTGTTGAGCACCGCGATCGGGCCGATGGCGTTCTCGACGTCGATGGTGAGGTCGTCCCACGTCGCCAGGAGGTCGGGCGCGCCCTCGGCCTCGAGCCTGGCCGTGCCGGCCTTCGCTTCGAGGATGGCCTGCGTGCAGAGGGCCTTCACCGAGAGCTCGTCGAGGATGGGGAGCGTGGTGCGCTCGGCCGCGGCCAATGTGGCAGTGGTGAACGTGGCGGCGAGCAGCGTCGCGGTGAAACGTCGTGTCATGAAGCCTCCTGTGCACAAACGCGAGCGGGTGTTCGACAGACCAATGCCCTCGCGAAAAGGGGGTGGATCCGCGAGTCCATCCGTTGTCGAGCACCTCGGGTCGCAGCGCGTCACCATTCGACGGCCGCGCTCACTGATACGCGCCCTCCGTTCGAAGGTTGCGACCGCGTGACATGCGGCGTCGCTCGTCACCGAAACGTCGCCGGAAAGCCGCCGCCGTCCCTTCATCATCACCGGATGCTGAACTTCGACCGCCTCGAAAAGTACAAAGAATACGGGATGTTCTTCGTCCGCCTGATCATCGGCTACCACCTGATCCAGGGCACGGCGGACAACGTCTTCTCGTCCGCGCGCATGCAGGAGTTCGCGCACTTTCTGGGCGAGCGCGGCGTGCCCTTCCCGCTCTTCTCCGCGAACCTCTCCGCCTGGGCCCAGTTCATCTGCGGCATCCTCTTCATCCTCGGCGTGTTCTTCCGGCCGGCCGCGGCGGTGATGATCATCAACTTCATCGCGGCGCTGGCGATCGCGCACCGCACCGGCGGCTACGCGCCGGCGGCGCTCGCGCTGATCATGCTCTTCTGCTCGATCGCGTTCCTGCTCCACGGACCGGGACGTCCGGCGCTCAAAGTTTATCCCGAGCGATAGCGAGGGATCTTTGGTGCAGCTCGCGCCGGATGCACCAGAGATCCCTCGCTATCGCTCGGGATAAACTTAAGAAAACGAACTACTGCGCCGCGAGAAACCGCTCCACCGCCGCCATCTCGCGCGTCCGCAGCACGGAGCACTCGCGCACCTGCTCCTCGACGCGGGCCATCAGGCGCTCCGTCCCCGGCACCTTGCGCGCGGCGAAGAACTCCTTCGCCCGCGCCACGCGGCCGGGATCGCAGCCGCTGGCGATGAACGGCGCGCTCGCGGCGAAGTTCGGCGGGAGCTTCTTCATGAACGTGTCGTAGTTCGCCGTGATCCATTGATAGAGGTCCTCGCGGTCCTCCTCCGTGTCCGTGTCGCCGACGAGCGTGAAGAGATCGGTCGGCCGCACGGAACCGGTGAGCGCGTACTCGCGCGTCTTCTTCCGCAGCTCGGGATCGGAGAACTGGCGCAGCCCGTTCAGGAATCGGGAGCGCTCGCCGGGCGACGCCGGATTCTCGAAGCGCGTGCGGAACTCATCCCACAGCTTCTCGTCGCCGCGCGAGCCCGAGATCGCGACCACGACGTTCGCCAGTGACGGCTCGGCCGACTTCGGATCGGCCAGCAGCTTCGTCAGCTGCCCGCGCACGAAGTGCCACACCGTCTCGTCGTTGCCATACTCGGCCAGCGTGGCGATGAGCTCGGGACGCATGATCGTGATCGTGTGCGGCTCGCCCGCCTTCGGCGTGAGGCCGATGCGCGTCAGCGCCGGACCGAGCGTGCGGCGCAGATAGGCCGCGAAACGCGGCCGGTTCTGCGGCGAGTCGAACGTCGAGCGCACGTTCGCGAGCGCGGACATCAGCTCGCTGGCCACGTGCGGACTGGTGTCGGCGGCGAAGTTCTCCAGCAGCTCCAGATAGCGATCGCCGTGCAGCTCGCCCGCGCTGAACAGCGCGCCGAGGTTGCCGATGAAGGCCAGGCGCTCCGCGGGAGTGAGCGTCTCCGTGGCCCGCTTCGCCAGCGCCGTCATCGACGCGTCGTCCATCTGCCAGCGGTAGTAGCCGGCCGCGTTCGCGTGCGGATAGACCCACTGCGCCGGCGCGTCGAGGCGGACGACTTTCGACGGCGTGTCGAGCAGCACCGCCTGCGTCCCCGCATCCGTGCGCAGCGTGACCGGGATGCGCCACGTGGCCGGCTTCGCATCGCCGGTGGAGAAGCGTTTCTGCGTCAGGCGCACGGTCGTCGGCGACGTCAGCTCCGCGCGCACGAGCGGGATGCCGGCTTGGGCGATGAACGTCTCCAGCGCCGACGCCGTACCGGCCGGGGCGTGCTTGCTCAGCGAGGCGAAGAACTCCGTGGCGTTGGCGTTACCCCAGGCGTTCGCCTCGATGTGCGCGAGCACGCCCTGGCGGAACTTCTCCGGGCCGATCCACTGCTCGAACATCGACAGGACGCCCTTCCCCTTGTCATACGCCAGGCCGACGTTGCGCATGGCCTCCTCGGGGGTCTGGCCGATGCGGCGGATCGGGTCGGTGGTCGCGCGTGCGTCCGTGCCCATCACCCGCTGCACGTTGGTCATCTCGCTCAGCGCGTGCTCGTACTCGGGATAGAGCTCGTTCGTGATCTTGTCGCCCATCCAGTCGGCGAACGACTCGTTCAGCCAGAAATCGTCCCACCACTCCATCGTCACCAGGTCGCCGAACCACATGTGCGCCAGCTCGTGCGCCGTGATGCGCACCAGGTTCTGCCGCTGCCCCGGCGTGGCGGCCGCGGGATCGAGCAGCAGCACGGTGTCGCGGAACGTGATCGCACCCGGGTTCTCCATCGCCCCGGCCCAGTACTCCGGCACGGCGATGAGGTCCACTTTCTCGAACGGATGCTTCCCGTTGAAATACTTCTCCAGCGCCGCCAGCACGCCCGGCGTGATCGACGACGCCGTGCCGGCCAGGTGTCCCTGCCCCTTCGGCGCAATGACCCGTCCCGGCACGCTCATCCCCTCGATCGGCGTGTAGTCGAACTGCCCCACCGCCAGCGCGAGCAGGTACGACGGCAGCGGTTTCGTCCGCGCGAAACGGATCGTCTTCGAGTCCCCGTCCTTCGTCTCCGACACGACGGGCGTGTTCGACACCGCATCGTACTGCCCCGGGATCGTCACCGTCAGCTCGTACGGCAGCTTGATCCCCGGCTCGTCCCACGCCGGAAACGCGCGCCGCGCGTCGACGGCCTGGAACTGCGTGAAGAGGTACGGCGTGCCGTCCCGCAGCGTCATCTTGTAGAGCCCGACCGCCTGCCGGTTGAACTTGTTCGTAAAGTCGATGGCCAGCGAGTACCGCCCCCGCTGCAAACGCTCGCCGGTCTTCACCAGTACGGTGTCCCCCTCGGCCCCCGCATAGACCGCGTCGATCGGCCGCGCGCCGTGGCTCAAACGCAGCGAGACGATGGAGAGCCCCTGCGCGTGAAAGCGAAACGCGCTCGTCGCCTTGCGCACATCCAGCTCGACGCTCACCGAGCCGCGATAGCTGTCGCTGCGCGGATCGGCCTCGAGCGCGATCGACTGCGACGTGGGTACGACGTCACTGCCGAGACGGACCGCGGCGGCGAAGAGGGAGGGGGCAAGAAAGAGGAGCAGAAACGCACGTTTCATGTCGCGCAGTATAGGAGTGCGGCGGCGAACGAGCCGCCGCTTTGGATGGGCGGGGGCCTCTTCCCGGTCGCTCCCCCCTCGCTCCCAAAGCGGCGGCTCGTTCGCCGCCGCACTCCTATACAGGGCACTCTTCGAAGACCCACACCGGCGTCTCGTGGACGCACCAATTTTTGTCATCCTGGAGAGCGGACCGTTGGTCGTTTGAATGCGGTCGCTTAAGAACTACGCCCGCCGCTCATCGCGCTTCATGCCGCGCCGCTTCCCGGTAAATCTCCCACCGTTCCACCGGCGTGAGGATGCCGCAGAACGGGTCGTTCTGTCGCAGACGCCGCGACTCCTCCGAGTCGTCGAGAAGAATGCGCCGGACCTCGGGCCACGGCCGTTCGAGGATCGTCAGCCACTCGCGCGCCGGAATGTTGCCGCGCTCGACCCAACGTGCGCAGACCTGGCGCGCGTGCTCGAGGCCGCGCGGATCGGCGTCGATCTTCGCGACGATGCGGCGCGCCATTTCGAGGCTGCGCCGATCGATGGCCTGATGGGTCTTCATCGCCAACAATCTTAAGCCAAGGGACGTCACGGGTGAGGGTTGTGGCGCTCGGCAAAAGGGAGCCCCTCACCCTAACCCTCTCCCCGTGCGCGGGGAGAGGGGACTGGTTCTCGTGCTGTTGCTCCTCTGCGCGAGCGCGTCTCGGCGCGCCTCAGTCCCCTCTCCCCGCCTAAGCGGGGAGAGGGTTAGGGTGAGGGGCGGTGCCAGCGCGCGAGGTGAACCCACTGGCGCTAAACCTGCCGCCTCCACTCGTCGATGAGGTTCGCCACCAGCCCCGTCCACCCCGTCTGGTGCGAGGCGCCGAGGCCCTCCCCCGTGTCGGGGTGAAAGTACTCGTGGAAGAGGATCAGGTCGCGCCAGTGCGGGTCGTGGGCGAACAGCTCCGCCTTGGGCGTGCCGCGCGGGCCGTAGACCGGGCGGTAACCATCCCCGTCCGGGACGAAGATGGAGATCAGCCGTTCCGCGAGCGTGGAGGCGACGCCGGCGAGCCCGATCGTGCGCGGTCCGTGCGAGGGGGTGTACTGGAACGTCATCCCGCGCGCGCGATGTCCCGCGCCGCCGCCGATGCCTTCCGCCGCGCGGCCGCCGTCCGCGGCGGCTTCGCTGGAAGCAATGTCCGCCTCGTCGACGGCCACCTGGATCTCGTCGCCGAAGGCCTTCTCCAGCTTGCGCAGCGTCTCGATCATGAGGAACGTGGTGGGGAACCAGACCGGCCCGCGCCAGTTGCTGTTCCCCCCCTTCAGCCATCCCGCCGCCTCGGCCGGCTCATAGCCCACCGACGCGTCGCCGAAGACGAACGGATGCTCCTCGTGGAACTTGCTCAGGCTGCGCATCCCGAACGGCGAGAGAAACTCGTCCGGATCGACCACGCGCGCCAGGAGCTGCTGCAACTGCTCCCGGTCGACGACCGCCAGCACCTGCGTCAGCTCGCCGTCGCGGTGGACCGGCAGGACGCAGTGCTCCACGATGTCGCGGCGGTAGCGGAGGAACCAGTCCAGGTTTGTGCGGAACTCCTCGAACGGCTCGATCCACTTCCCCTCCAGCCGCTCCACCGCGTACAGCGGGATGAGCCCCACCAGCGAGCGGACGCGGAACGGCACGATCGTCCCGTCCGGCCAGCGCAGCACGTCGTAGAAGAAGCCGTCGTCGTCGTCCCACAGGGTGCGGTTGCCGTGCATCATCTTCATGGCCGCGCCGATGTAGACGTAGTGCTCGAAGAACTTCGTGGCCAACCCCTCGTAGCTCTGGTTCGTCTTGGCCAGCTCCAGGGCCATGCGCATCATCACCAGCGAGAACATCCCCATCCAGCCCGTGGCGTCGCTTTGCTCCAGCACCGCGCCGTCCGGGAGTGGCTTGCTGCGGTCGTAGACGGCGATGTTGTCCAGCCCGAGGAAACCGCCTTCGAAGACGTTGTGCCCCTCGCGGTCCACCTTGTTCACCCACCACGTGAAATTCAGCAGCAGCTTGTGGAAGCACTTCTCCAGGAAGGCCACGTCCGCCTTGCCGCTGCGGATGCGGTCCATGTTGTAGACGCGCCAGACGCCCCAGGCCAGCACCGGCGGATTGAGATCGGAGAACTCCCACTCGTAGGCCGGGATCTGTCCGTTCGGATGCTGGAACTGCTCGAACAGCATCAGCCAGAGCTGCTCCTTGGCGAACTCCGGGTCGATCAGCGCGAAGGTGACGGAGTGAAAGGCGAGGTCCCACGCCGCGAACCACGGGTACTCCCACTTGTCCGGCATGGAGAGGATGCGCATCGAGTTGAGATGCCGCCACCGCCCGTTGCGCCCGCGCTGGCGATTCTCCGGCGGCGGCTGCGCCGGATCGTCGCCGTCCAGCCAGACGTCGACGTCGAACAGGTAACTCTGCCGCGTCCACAACATCCCCGCGAAGGCCTGCCGCTGGATGTTCTGCTCCTCGGGGGACGCATTCGCCGGATGGATGGAGTCGTAGAAATCGTCCGCCTCATGGCGACGCCCATCGACGATCGCATGCAGTTCCCCGGCGCTTGCCCGCGCACGCTTATCCTCCGGACGCAACCGCATGAGCATCGTGGCCGACTGCCCCGGCTCGACGTCGTACCGCATCCACGCGCACGCCTTCGTCCCGCGATCCGTGACCGCGCCCTGCTCCCCGTTCACGATGAACCGGTGAAACGCATCCTTCACGAACGGACTGCGCGACGGCGACCCAAAGACCCGCTCCGCGTGCGTCTCGTTGTTCGTGAACAGCAGCCGCGCCTCCTCCGGCACTTCGAGGATGCGCGGCCCGACGCGCGTGTCGTGCACCAGGCCCGCGAGCGGCGGCGCGTGCGTGTCGTCGGCGAGCAATCCGCCGTCGATCGCCGTGATCCCGGGCATGCTCGTGACCCCGCTCCACGCCCAGGTGTTGCGGAACCAGAGATTGGGGATGAGGTGGATCGGCGCCCGCTCCGGACCGCGGTTGTGCGCCGTGACGCGGAAGACCAGCGACTCCTCGTCCTCCTTGGCGATCTCGATCTCGACGTCGAAGTAGCGGCCGTCGTCGAAGATCCCGGTGTCGATCAACTCGACCTCGGGCTCGTCCAGGCCGCGGCGGCGGTTCTCCTCGAGGAGCTGCCGGTACGGGAACTCGCGCTGCGGGTACTTGTAGAGCATGCGCTGGTACGCATGGCTCGGCAGCGCGTCGATGTAGAAGTAGCACTCCTTCACGTCCTCGCCGTGGTTCCCCTCGGTGGGCACGAGTCCGAAGTACCGCTCTTTCAGGATCGGGTCGCGCTCGTTCCAGAAGGCCATCGACCAGCAGAGGATCTGGTAACGGTCGCAGAAACCGGCGATGCCGTCTTCCCCCCAGCGGTACGCGCGCGACCGGGCGTGATCGTGCGGGAACGACTTCCACGGATCCGAGTCGGCGCTGTAGTCCTCGCGCACCGTGCCCCAGGCGCGGTCCGCCAGATACGGGCCCCACGTGCGCCACTTCGCCGCGCCGGCGAGACGCTCGCGTTCCGCATTGCCGCTCATCCCCGGCGAGTCTACCCTGTCACGATGATCGCGCTGACGGTGAACCGATGAACGACGAACAGTATCTGGAGAGCCTCGGCTACCGGCAGCAGCTCTTCCGCGAGATGGGTGGCTTCTCCAACTTCGCCATCTCCTTCTCCATCATCTCCATCCTCACCGGGGCCGTCCTGCTCTACGGCTACGGCCTCAAGTTCGCCGGCCCGATCGTCAACTCCATCGGCTGGCCCGTGGTCAGCCTCTTCACCCTGGCCGTCGCGGCGTCGATGGCCGAGATCGCGTCCGCCTACCCCACCGCCGGCGGCCTCTATTTCTGGTCGCTGCGCCTCGGCGGGCGCGGCTGGGCGTGGCTCACCGCCTGGCTGAACATGATCGGCCAGGTGACCATCACCGGCGGGATCAACATCGCCGCCGCCATCTACCTCATCGGCGCTGCCACGCGCATCTTCGACCTGCAGGCCGCCTTCCTCACCAACTGGTATTTCCAACTGGCGGTGATGATCGCCATCCTCATCCCGCAGGTCCTGATCAACGTCTTCGGTATCCGCCTCACCGCAAAGCTCAGCGACATCAGCGTCTGGTGGCACATCGGCGGCGTGCTGCTGATCGTCGTGGCATTGACGGTGTTCGGCAAGCACCACAACCCGGCCGCGTTCCTCTTCTCCTTCGCCCCGAGCGTCAACGCCTTCGAAGCGTCGTCGACGCTGGTCGTGGCCGACATGGCCATCCCGTCGCCGCTCTTCCGCCTCTTCCCCTCGCTGGCCGAGCTCTATCGCCTGGCCCCGCCCGCGCTACTCTTCGTCCTCGCGCTCCTGCAGGCCCAGTGGACCTATACCGGCTACGACGCCTCGGCGCACGTGGCCGAGGAGACCAAGATGGCGCGGCTCAACTCGGCGTGGGGGATCTTCCTCTCCGTGGCCGTGTCGGCCGTCGTCGGCTACGTCATGCTGATGGTGCTGACGTGGTGCATCCCCAACGGCGACGTGGCCGCCACCGCCGCCGACCCCTACCCCGTCCTCTACGTCATCGCCAACAACCTGACGCCGTTCCTGACGAACCTCATCGCCGTCATCATCGGCGGCGCCATGTGGCTCTGCGGCCTGGCCAGCGTCACCTCCATGGGCCGCATGTGGTACGCCTTCGCCCGCGACGACGGCATGCCCGGCTCGAGCTACCTCAAACGCGTCAGCCACAACGGCACGCCGGTCCACGCCATCGTCGTCACCAGCATCCTCTCGGTGCTGGTCTGCGTCTACGCCGCCGCGTTCTACGTCGTCACCTCCATCAGCACCATCGCCCTCTACCTCGCCTACGTCATCCCCATCTTCCTCAACCTCCGCAACCGCATCCCCCGCACCCTCGCCCCCTGGTCCCTCGGCCCCTTCGGCCCGCTGATCAACGTCATCGCGGTGATCTGGTGCGCCGTCATCACGGTGATCTTCATGCTCCCCCCGAACGAGCTCGTTCTCTGGACGATGCTCGCGATGGCGCTCGCGCTGGCGGTTCTGTACCGGGTACGCCGCGCAGCGCACGCCTGACATTGGAGCATCGTCCTCGGAAAAGAGATCTCCGTCCCCCTCTGTGCCTCTGTGTCTCAGTGGTGAATGAACACGTGCGTCGAAGCTCCAAGCGCGGCCTCTCGCAAGAGACACTGCTTTTCGTGCAAGGAGGCTGGGTTTCACCACGGAGACACAGAGGCACCGAGGGGGACGGAGAAACCCGTCGCACCGGCCCGCCGGAGCACATGGTCGTCCTTCCGTGGGTGCAAGGGGATGGGAGTGGAGCGGCGCCTACAATATGAGATGGCGCTCCCGTAAACGGGATTTTTGCTCTAAGAGCCAGTCCTGACGCCCCGGCACTAAGATCTCAAACCGGTACTCGGACCCGTGGTCGCCGCTCCGTCCTAAATAGTACAACATCCCGCCGCGCGCGCAAGCTCAACCGTTCCGGTGCCCGCAACGCCCCGCTTGTCATCCCGAGCGTGAGTCGAGGGACCTGGGCGGACGGGCGGCGCGCCACACCTGCATCGTCTGCGCTACACATTCAGCATCGCGATCCGTATCTCTTCCACACACCCTCTCTCTCTTGCTGCGCCTGTGTCCAGCGCCCCCCACCATTCATGTGCCGTAGTAATCGAGTTGCCGCGCGAACAACTCTGCTGTACTGTAGACGCGACATGCGAAAGATGAAGGCCGCAGAAGGGGAGAAAGGCCAGGCAGATCCCCTGGTCGATCCGACAGGTCAACCTGTCGGCTGGACAGGTCAACCTGTCGAACGTCCACTTCAACCTGTCGATCGGACAGGTCAACCTGTCGAACGTCCATTTCAACCTGTCGACCGGACAGGTCAACCTGTCGAACGTCCATTTCAACCTGTCGATCGGACAGGTCAACCTCTCGAACGTCCATTTCAACCTGTCGAACGGACAGGTCGATCGGTTCGTAGCCCGGAGCAACGGAGCCGCGCGCCTCCCGGTCTCCGAAACGGAGCCCCCCGTCCATCCATCACTCATCCATCAATACAGGAGAAAGAAAGTGGCTATCCAAGTAACCCCCTCCCCGCATGCAGAAGGAGCGACGGCCCTGATCGAGAAGATCCGTGCCCTCCGCGCCGACGTCCCCCGGTTCGTCCTCGATGTCCCGAAGGAGCCGCAGTCGCTGGCCAGCCGGTCGTCGCTGACCGACCAGTTCCTCGAGTCGGCCAGCGCCTCGAGCCGGAAGTCACCGCGCCTGGAGGCCGCGGCCGGCACCGACGCGACCACGCTGCGCGACTCGTTCGCCTTCGCGCTGGCGTACGAGGCGGCGCTCACCGAAGCGAAAGCGTTCACGCGGTCGCTGGCGCACACCATCCGCGTGGCACGAGCCTCGGCCGGCGAAAGCGCGCTCGACATCTACGCAATGGCCCAGCGTCTGGCCAAACGAAAGGACGGCGTCGAGCTTGTGCCGCATGTCGAGGACATGCGGCGCAAACTCAAGCGCGGACGTCGGAAGACGACTTTGGAACCCGTTCCCGACACGTCCGTAAACACGACGCCGAAGCAGCAGTAGTGTACGCCTGAAGTGGTGGCGGGGAGGAGACCCTCCCCGCCACGTTTTTTCAGCAGGTCATTGCTCGGGAAGAAGCTCGCCGGAAAAACGATCGCGAGCAACCCAGTACGGGCACCGCGGACACACCTCGCCTTCCGGATAATCGATGCCTTCCTCGTGCGGACACCCCATCAGTCCAGGACTGATGACCACCGTTCGCGCCTGATGACCCTTGACGAACTGCAGAATCTCCTCATTGATCGCAGGATCGATGCGCACGTCGGTCGTGTCCGACCTCCACCGCTCGAGCTCCGCCGCCGGCTCGCCCTCGTCCGGCACGATGCCCACCGCCACCTTCGACGCCCGAGACCCATCCGGCCCGTAATACGCCACGGTCGCCAGCGGATAGCCCTGATGGCCACGTTTGGCCCGCTTCTCCAGCCGCGTCAGCTCTCTCTTGATTCTCACCATGCGGGGAAAGAATACACCCACGTCAGATGCCGCTGGGAAGCAAGCTGGCGAAGACGCACCCGACGCATGGAAAGCCGCGACCATGCGTCGACGAACTGCGATCGTGGCCTTCGCTTCCGCCGGCGCAGCTTCTCTTCAGCGAGCTACTGGTATGCGTTCGACGCGTGACCACGGCCAATCCGACGTACGGCCACGCCTGTTGCTTAGTTCGGAACCGGCACGGCGTGACCATGATGACAGGATCTGCGCCACCCGAACCGGTTCGAGGAACGGGATCGACCGAGGTCTTCCAGACAGGCTGGCGGACACCTTTTGCGCTAGGCGGCGGCGGACGAGGTCAACGAGCCGTTTGCTTTGTTTTGTCTTTGCCCCTGACAGCGACTCGCGCATCCGTTAACGCGCCGAGACTGCTGGTGTCAGCTAACTCCGGATCAGTAGACACCACAATTGTTGACTCCTGCGTCGGCACAATGCGGCTCGTATACACTGCGACTGCTGCACGATAGAGGAGAATTGAGCCACCGCCGACCGCGAGCAGAAAGAACGGACCGGCGAGCGCCGCTGCCGCGCCAGCCGACAAGAGAGCCTCGTCAGCGAGAGTATTTACGTACCAAGATCCGGCGCCCGAAATAGAGCTAAAGGCAACCAAAACCTCGTTGGGCAGAGATGATAGCCGCTGGGCCATTGATACAAGTTTTCTATAGTCGGTAAACGACTTGAGTTTGCTGTACAACAGTCGAGCATCGTTTGCGAGATGGCGCAGTTCGTCATCACGATTCGTCGACATTATTCACCTCTGGCGGGCGACGTCACGCGCGATGTAGGTGGAACGATTTCATCTCTAATGGAGAGCAATGGCGTGGCCATGACCGCTTCCGCTGATAAGACGCCAGTTCGCGAGGTGGCTTCGAGAATGTCGTCAAGTACCGGCGGTACAGTTGCTAGAGTGGTGATAAGTCGATCTCGTTCTGCTTCATACGACCGAACGGTTTGCCGATCGGAAGCAAACAAGTGAAGCGCGCGTATAGTGAGTACACCTGCTCCCGCGGCGGCCACTACGCACGTTGGCAGAAAGATGCCGAGCTCCGAGCTGGGCGCGATGGCAAAGCCGCTAAACAGTGAAAGTGCCGCCGTCGTAACACCTAGATAGACGCTTGCGGTACGGAGGTCGGAAAGGCCCTTCTGCGCGTCCCTCAGTTCGCTGTCGGCCGCTTCCAAGTAGGACTCGATTTCACGCCTGTTCGGTACCCGTGACGACGGTAGCTGTTCGGACATATGCACCCCCCGAGATTGAACTTAAGTATGCGTCGCGTTCGACGGAAGGGCAACCTCATCTTTCGTCGGCTAACGCCTGCGGCTCTTTCCATGTTGCTGAACGGAACCTTCGCGCGAAGAGACGCGACGTAGCGAGTTGCACCAATCAGCCAAGGCGCGCGGGCGCAACGCGCCGCAGAAGTTCATTTGTATGGTCTAAGCTTTCTTCAGTGATCGAAAGCTCACATCAGGATTGGAGCGACCCACCAGTACCGAATGATCGCTATCGCAAGTAGGTATCGGGTGCCGACCCTCTCCGCGACTTAAGACACTAATACGCACCTCGTTACGGCCTGCCGGAACAAATGCTACTGTCCCGCGCCGTGGATACCGACCAGAACCCGCTCGCCGATCCCGAGGCTCTGTACGACCTCCATATCCCGGGCCTCGTGGACTACGCCGTGAACGAGTTACATGTCCCCCGTCCTGAGGCGGAGGAGCTCGCGGTGAAGATCCTCCTCGCGTCAGTTCGACAAATCGCCACGATCCCCGATCTTCCCACCTGGTTACGCGCTGCCATGGATGCTGCCGTTCGGAGGACGCGATGATGAAGCGGTTTCGCCCGAACCGTGCGGCGGAGTTTGCGAATACCATCCGGCGCCTCCGGCTCGAGCGCGAGGCAGCCGCCACGGATGTCGACCGCCTCCTCAAGACAACCCCGCGCTCCGAATGGCCGACCCTCGCCGATCATCCCGACCTCTTGACCTGCGGAGCGCTGGAGCGACTCGGCAGTATGTTTGCCGACCATAGGGGCCGCGATCCGCAAACCGCACTGAGCCTCGCTGAACTTGCTGTTCTCCTGGCCGAAGCGATCCCTCGTGCCAGCTATCCCGACCTCATCACGGCCCAGTTTCGTGCCCATGCGTGGAGGGACCTCGGCTGGGCGTATCGCAATCTCGCGCGGTTTTCTGAGTCGCTCGACGCTTTGACCCGCGCGGATGCCTGCCTTGAAGACTACGGCACCCTCGCGCATGATCGAGCCCAGGTTCGATTCAGCTTGGCCATCACACTGCAAGAGAGGGAACGCTACGATGAATCGAACCGTCTCCTCAAGGAATCGAGAGAGGTCTTCCGCGAACACGGCGACAGCAAGCGGCTCGTGTTCTGTGGCATTGCCGAAGGCGTGCTTCTGCAACGACTGAAGCAGTTTCGACAAGCGAGAGAAACCTACTTCGTGCTCCTTACTTCCACGAAGAACATCGAAACCGAAAGTCTTGCTGCTCTCCATCAGGCAATCGGTTTCTGTTCCATCGAGCTCGAAGACTACCTCACCGCCGAGGCCAACCTTCACAAGGCCCTGACCCTCAATCGGCAGCTCGGCAAGCCCGTAGAGATCATGAAGGTAGAGCTCGGGCGAGGGAGACTCCTCGCTCGCACCGGACAGCACCAACAAGCCATCGACCACCTCCGCCCGGTCAGACGACAGTTCCTCGCCGCCGGCATGTCGGAAGAAGCGGGAATCTGCGGCCTCGAGGTCGTGGATGCCATGCTCGCCCTCGGCAAAGCCTCCCAGGCGGAGAACCTCGCTCGGAGGATCATTGCGGAGTTCACGAAGGCCGATCTGAACACGCGAGCGATCACCGCCCTCGGGTACCTCGCCGAAGCCATCGCCAACCGCGACGTGCCCGAGAACCTTGTCACTCGAGTACAGGAGTACATCGTCTCGCTCCGGACCAGGCCGGAGCGAGACTTCACCTACGCCGTCGAAACTTAGGGCTTGCCGCCCGGAATGGTGAGCCCGTCACCGAGCGTCTTCACGACCTTCTTGATCGCCTTCACGATCGGATGCGACCTGTCGCGGGGACCAACCCCTTCGCGCGGGGCCGCAGATACCGAAACTGCGAAGAGCACAACCGCCAAACCATAAACCAATCGACGCATACAGTTCTCCTCATCCGGCCTGAAGCCGGTTTGAAATGGTGAGGAGGACGCGCGCCCTCAATCCGAAGGGTGACGAAACGACGCGTTTCGATCCCTGCCGGGGCGAAGGATTATGCCTGATTCAACGCGGCGGGGAACCTACTCGGCTTCTCGTCGTCCACGGCGGATCCGTTACGCCGGCGACTGTTCGAGGGGCTTCAGCCCCGGATCGAAGCCGAGCGCTGTCAGCTTCAGCGGTTGAAGTTAGCCTGGCGCTCAACTCTCTCTCAGACGCACGCTCGTCGCAAGCAAAGCAGCGCGGAACAGGGAGTCGTCTGCATCATTCTCAGTCATGCGGAGGTAGTAGTCGAGAATCGGAAGCGAGATATGAGCGTACTCAGGAAAAGCAGCAAGCTCGTAGACGGCCATTGCTTGCTGCGTGTCCACGAGAAGGACGCCGGCTTCTGTGCGCCCGGCTACCCATACGAACGCACGATGAAATTGCTCAAGACGGCGCTCCTGCCGCTCCTTACGACGAACGTCTAGGTACTGCCATACACTCCAGCAGAAGGCACCGACCGCGCCGATTGCTGCCGTGATTCTTAGCAGAGTGTCTATCGAAGTCATTGGCGCGGTAACACCATGAATGCTGTCTGCGTGTGAGGTACTCTTGGGCGGGCTCATGTCATTTGGACAAGCGCGGCTACGCGTTGACCAGTTCGGACATACGAACCTACGACGAGGAACGCTCCCTCGGCGCCTCTACCGGGCGGCCAAAAATGACCGTTTCGCCCTTGTGGAAACCGAGACAAATCTCGAAACTGTGCCCGCATTCGCCTTCGATCGGGACTACAGCGAGCCATCCCCGGCCCTTCCATCCGGCACCACCCCAGCGGTCTCCGCTTAAGATCTCTCGCGGCTCATGCGGCTTGACATAACTGTACCCGCACTCAGGGCACTTCAACTTGTACATCGTAGGTTCTAGCAGGGTTTCGTCGCTGATCACAGTTTGCACTGCAAAGGTGTCCTGGTCCATAGCTCCTCAGTTGCCCTTAGGGTTGTCGTTGTGTGACAACTATGAAGTGGTGATGAGATCTTATCGAAGAATGGACCGCGCGTTCCGATCTTTTTCCACCGGTCGGGCTAACGTCAGAAGCTCTATCCGGAATCCGCCGGTCTCGATACACATGGAGGAGAGATCGGAGCAGTGAACGTGTTGACGGCCGACAAGGAGCAAGAGGTATCTTGCTGTCAACATTGCGTTAGGCCGCCACGCTTTCGCCTCGTACTTTCAATAGCTTGCGAACCGTCCACTCGCGCGCTTCCACCTCTCGCAAAGGCACCACCACACCACGAGGTAGAGATCTGCAGCTTGGCGCAGGTCATCGAGGCTCGACAGTGCGGTCTGAGTTTCCGAAATGCGAGACCGCTATTTGTGAGCGGACAGCGCAATCGTCACATTCTCGCGATGAGCGACGTTTTCGCCAGTTCCAGATCCATCGTCGTGTCAACAACACCCCTCGTGCCACTTGAACCATGTGTTGACGCTCCGCGGAATCGGCCCCCTCAGCCGCCAAAGATCGCTCGTCGTGCGGGCAAACGAGAGACGCAAGGTGTAACCTATGTTCCCGGTCTGATTTGTCACCCATGTTCCCGGCCGCACGCCAAGGTTAGGCCGTTCGTAACGACGCAGGACTTTCGCAGGAGTATCAACGTCCGCTCTTTTACGTCATCCTGAGAACATGGCGACTCCACAGCAACTCTGCGACCTCGAACGGAACCGATCCTACGTTGTCGCTCTCGAGAATAAACTCGAGAACGGGCGTCTCTTTGGGGGTCTCGTCTTCATCCGGGTCATAATGCTCGCGCGTGTCGAAAAACTCGCGCCCCGTCAAGGTGAACGTTACGTTGCCAAAGCGGAACGAGTCATTTTTGTCAATGTTCGCGCCGGCTCGCCGTAGTAACGCCGATATCTTATGAGATTCCTTCACTCTGTCGACATACTCAGGAAATATTAACCGAAGCCGCGCGCCGCCACGGCTCAGTGCGAGAAGGGCGTCAGCAGCACAACGAATCTCTTCGAATGAAGACGGTTCAATCCGAGCCTCGACGCGCGGCGTCTCGCCACGACGACGTGCGGTTGTAAAGGTGGCGCCAAACGTGCGCAAATCGGTATCGTCGGCGGAGTACTCGATACCCGCGGCCGTGAGCGCGGTGGCCACTGCCGTTAACATGCGAGACGGGTCGCCGGGAACCTCCAACTCGATCTCACCCACGAACTCCATCGCACTGAATGAGCTGTTGGTCAGGCTATCAAGGCCGGCGAAGATCTGCGCATAGTCCTCGTTGCTGAAATCCTCGCTGAAGTTCAGATCAAACTGCTGATTGACTAACGAAATGATATTGTTGAGTCCTTCGGCCCCACGTAAATTGAAGCCTTGGAGAAGACTGATCGGGGGACTCAGCTCAGCGATACTTACACCTGCGAACGCTATAGGAACGACGCGAACGCCCTTAGCGTAGGTATACCCAGCCTCGAAATGTATCCATCGAGATGCCACCGAGGCGCGCGATAAGAAAACTAGCATCATCGCAGTATCATTGAGTGCTTGATGGATGCGTTGGACCCAGTTCTCGCCTAGAGGAATGCTCTGCCCATCAGCCGATAGAAAGAACTGCACAGCATTGCCAGTCTTCTTGTTGAGCACGCGCTTTAGGGCGGTCAGCGCGGTGCGGTCCGCAGACGAATGGCTCAAGAACACTGTCGGCTTCATCGCTTCTTGGGAGGGTAGTAGCAGCGGTGCGTGGTGTCAAACCTCACCGGCAGGCGGCCGTTTCGAGTGGAGTGACCTTGCGTGCCCGCCACGTTCCATGTCGGCCTAACGTCCTTGGTGTAAGCTGCGGCGGGCTTCACGCGCCAGGAACAGCGCGGCGCGACGGCCGCCGCGACTAACGAGATACTCGGCGGGAGCGATCTGCGGCCGGCGTGACGCCATGAAGCTAGCGACGCTGTAGCCGGCTCGGCCGGCGGGCCGGACACCAGCCCGTCGACAGCTTCAGACCAAAGTTAGGCCGCCGACATAAGTGCGCGACGTTGATTACGTAGTCGTCGCGTCAAGAACTGAGAGGTCGCGGGTAGCCTGCCTGAGCGCCACCCGCGTTTGTTCGTCGTTGCCGTGCGCAACCAGCGGAATTTGCCAGCCGCGATCGTATACCTTCAGAGTGGGCTGGCCGCCCGGATAGATCAGGTCGTAGCTGGGCTCTGAAAGGAACTCGCGCAGTACTTGATTCGCAAGACGATCGAACCTTTTTGCGGCGACCTCACGCGAGCAACGGCCGCAGGCGTATCGGCCATCGGCATGACCGGCGGCTGCTATAGCAATACTGACGTGTATACCGTAAGGTTCCCATCCTTGCTGAGCGAGAAACGCTTTAACCTCGGACGGCGAAACGGTTGGAACATCAACTGAAACGTCGCACTGTTCGCATCGAATTATTAGCGTGTTCGTGGGTTGCATTGTGATTTCGCCCTTGTGACCTGGACTATAAAACAAACTGTTGAGTGACCGTAGTAGTTTTCGAACCGATGGAGAGTTTGCCACGTCATTGACGGTTAGTCAAGTAGTTGACCGCTCTGCGGCGGGCGTCTTCACCGGGCGGGAGCAGCGCATAGCCGGGCGGGAGCGCGCCGAATTCACGCTCCCTGCCGTGGCGCGGCGGTTGCCGCGACCAACGACGTGCTCGGCGGGAGAGATATGCAACCGCCGTGTCGCGGCATGCATTCGTGAGTTCGGCGCGCGAGGGCGGGCGGTGCCTCGAGGCCAGGGCCGCGACAAGCGTGCGGCGGGTGGGTGTGAAGCGCCGTCGTGCTGCATTCGGCCTACCGCGGGTGGCGGATGGGTGTGAAGGGGCCGAATGCAGCACGACGGCGCGTGCGGGGAGGCGCGTTTTGCTGGTCGCGGCCCGCAATCTCGCGACACTCTGAGCTGCGAGGGGGAACGTGACGCCGCCGAGCCGCGACCACGATTGTGAAAGTGACCGCCGATCAGATAAAAGCGATCAGGGGTCGGATTCACTGTCCTCAAAGTGAGATTCATCCGACCAACGGTCACTTTAATGTGATCCAAGGATCGGATTCACTGTCCTCCAGACGAGATTAAAGTGATCGCCGGCGCTTAAAAGTGATCGCGCGTCGAATTTATGTGATCGCTGATCGGAAAAAAGTGATCGCCGGTCACTTTTATCCGATCCGAGCCTGCATGACTGTCGTCGTTCCCCGGGTGGGAGCAGCGACGGCGCGGGGGCCGCGCGCCGAGGACAAGGTGTTGGGCCGGCGCGGCGCTTGCCCGCGAAACTGTGAGCCAACCTTGAGAACGTGACCGGCAAGCGTCGCGACGGCCCAACACTTTGTCCGAACGCGCGGAGGGTGGGGGGCGCGGTGAGGTGCGGCAAGCGACGGGCGAGCGTATGGGTGGGCAAGGTGCGCTGGGCGACAAACCCTACCGAGGGTGGTGGGTGGAGGTGAAGGGGGTTTGTCGCCCAGCGCACCTGGGCGGGGGAGCGGAAGCCGGTCGCTGCCGCACCTCACCTTCGGCGCTGCGAGGGGGAAACGCGAAAGTAATCAACGATGCTGAACTCGACGAAGAGCTCACAAGGACGCGGAGCGTTGTGGCCACGGACGGCCTAACGCATGTTGAAAGCGCGCCCCTTCCTGTAAGTTTGGAGTGGACGAAACCCAAACGAAAGGAAGGAGCGGCTGCCATGAAACAACAGGCGATTCAGTATCTCGCGCTCGATGTCCACCAGGCAACGGTCGTAGCCAGTATGCGGAACGAGCAAGGCACAGTGGTGATGCAAGCGACGGTGCCCACCGAGGCCGAGGC